>LNAP01002067.1_pt2 | contig 47664 bp, 39 predicted proteins | sample 602601 | NCBI WGS metagenome assembly LNAP01 (sample SAMN02440304, study PRJNA202911) | soil metagenome | biome: Subtropical and temperate rainforests or woodlands; isolation source: soil samples (1 kg each in a 20% v/v slurry with milli Q water) were... ...
TGATCTGGATGAAGCGAAAGCGATTGCGGCTAAAGAAGCTGCAGAAGAAGCGCTGAAAAACAGAACTTCAGATATTGATTATGCAACAGCGCAAGCTGAACTGTCAGAAGCAGTTGCGCAAATTCAGACAATTGAGCGTTTACGCAAAAAAACGCATTAATTGTTGTGAAGCAGATGGAGTAACAAGCAAAAAGGCAGCCTCGGCTGCCTTTTTTGTTATACTTTGATTATAAAACCATGTGCAATAACTACACATCACAAGATTAATCATGAGCAAATTAAACATCGTCATTCTTGCTGCGGGTAAAGGCACCCGTATGTATTCTAATTTGCCTAAAGTGCTGCACACCGTTGGTGGTAAGCCGATATTAGGGCATGTGATAGATTGTGCTAAATCGCTAAAGCCGCACAAAATTATCGTAGTGTATGGCTTCGGTGGCGATATCGTAAAACAGGCATTTGCACATGAAGACATTGTCTGGGTAAATCAGGCTGAGCAATATGGTACAGGACACGCAGTGCAGCAGGCTGTACCATATTTGGATGCCGATGCTGATACACTGGTTCTGTTAGGTGATGTACCGCTTATCGATGCACACGCCTGCCAAAAACTGGTTGAGCAAGCACAGAATAAGCTGGCAATACTGTCTTTTAATAAAGCAGATCCAACAGGTTACGGGCGAATTGTGCGTAATGCCATGTATGGCGTGACGGCAATTGTTGAACATAAAGACGCAAGCGAAGCGCAGCATAAAATTACTGAAGTGAATACCGGCATTATGGCGATGCCGAATCTGCATTTGCTGCAATGGCTGTCAAAGTTAACCAATAATAATGCGCAAGGCGAGTATTACTTAACTGACATTGTGGCCTTAGCGGTGAAAGATAATGTTGATGTCGTGGCTGAAATCACAACAGATGAGTGGTCTGTGACCGGGATCAACTCGAAAACCGATCTGTCACAGATTGAGCGCGTTTACCAAAGCCGTGTTGCACAGAAACTATTACAGCAAGGAGTTACATTACGCGACCCTGCCCGCCTCGATGTACGCGGTAGTTTAAGCTGTGGCCGTGATGTGGAAATCGATATTAACTGCGTGTTTGAAGGTACCGTAACGCTGGGCGATAACGTAAAAATAGCAGCGAATTGCGTGATTAAAAATGCAGTGATTGCATCTGGTACACAGATCGCGCCGTTCACACATATTGATGATACGCAGATCGGGGAGAACGCCCGTATCGGTCCTTATGCGCGTCTGCGCCCCGGTACTACGTTGGCGGCTGATACCCATATCGGTAATTTTGTAGAACTTAAAAATGCACAGGTCGATGTGGGCAGTAAGATTAACCACTTGAGCTATGTAGGCGATAGCACGGTTGGTAAGAATGTAAATATCGGCGCCGGCACCATTACCTGTAACTATGATGGCGCAAATAAATTCAGAACCGTGATTGAAGACGATGCATTCATCGGCTCAGATTCACAATTGGTTGCACCGATTACCATTGGGCGTGGCGCTACGATTGCAGCCGGTTCTACGATCACCAGAGATGCACCCGCGGAGCAGCTCACGTTCTGCCGTGCCAAAGAACAGAAATCAATTGCCGGTTGGAAACGACCACAGAAAATTAAAAAGTAATACCAAAGAAAGATTAAACAATTATGTGTGGCATAGTAGGTGCAGTAGCAAATAGAAACGTCGTTTCAACCCTGATTGAGGGCTTGAGCCGCCTGGAATATCGAGGTTATGACTCAGCGGGTATTGCCGTGCTAAATGGCTCAGGCATTGAACGCGTGCGAGCTGTAGGCCGCGTATCTGCCATGACAGAAAAGGCCAATGAAGTGAGTTTGAGCGGTCAGGTAGGCATTGGCCATACGCGCTGGGCAACACATGGCGGAGTGACCGAGAGCAATGCACATCCGCATGTGTCAAAAGGTGAGTTAGCCGTGGTGCATAATGGCATCATTGAAAATCACGATGAACAGCGTACACGCCTGAAAATGCTTGGTTATGAGTTTACTTCGCAGACTGATACTGAAGTGATTGCGCACCTGATTCATTATTACCATCAAGATCTGAACCTGCTGGCAGCCACACAAAAAGCCGTCAGCGAGCTGACCGGTGCGTTTGCGATCAGTGTGATATCAATTAAAGAGCCTGAACATATGGTGACGGCGCGCTTGGGCTGCCCGTTATTGCTTGGTTTGGGCGAAGGTGAAAACTTCATTGCCTCTGATGTTTCTGCCGTGCTTTCCGTCACGCGCAAAGTTATCTATCTCGAAGACGGTGATGTTGCAGATATCCGTCGTGACGGCGTAACGATTTATGGCCGCGATGGCAATACCGTGGAACGTAAAGTCCACATGAGTGATGTTTCGCTGGCGAGTATGGAACTGGGCCCCTACTCGCATTTCATGCAGAAAGAGATTCATGAGCAGCCACGTGCACTGACTGATACGATTGAAGCGCTGATTGACGATAATAGCTTCTCCCCTGCTCTGTTTGGCGCAGTTGCTGCTGATGTATTCAAGCAGATTGATAGCATTCTGATTCTGGCCGCAGGCACCAGCTATTACGCTGCACTCACTGCTAAATACTGGCTGGAAAGTATCGCCAAGCTGCCGACCAATGTAGAAATCGCCAGTGAGTATCGTTATCGTGAATCGGTGCCAAATCCAAGACAGTTAATCGTGACCATTTCACAGTCCGGTGAAACGCTGGATACGATGGAAGCGTTAAAACATGCCAAGGCATTAGGTCAAAACCTGACGCTGGCTATCTGCAACGTGCAGGAAAGCGCTATTCCGCGTGCGTCGCAACTCGTGTTTTACACACGAGCCGGTGCTGAAATCGGCGTGGCTTCTACCAAAGCTTTTACTACACAGCTGGTGGCTTTGTTTACATTAGCTGCAACACTGGCAAAACAACGCGGTTTGCTGAGTGCAGAAGTAGAGCAAGAACATTTAAACGCATTGCGCCAGCTCGCTGGCAGCGTGCAGCATGCGCTGAACCTGGAGCCGCAGATCCGTGAATGGGCAAAATCGTTTGCCAACAAACAGCACGCGCTGTTTTTAGGCCGTGGCATACACTACCCGATCGCGCTGGAAGGCGCATTGAAGCTTAAAGAGATATCTTATATCCATGCTGAGGCTTACCCTGCTGGCGAGCTTAAACATGGCCCATTGGCGCTGGTAGATAGCGATATGCCAGTTGTTGTGATTGCACCGAATGATGCGCTGCTGGAAAAAGTAAAATCCAATATGCAGGAAGTCAAAGCCCGCGGCGGCGAGCTATTTGTATTTGCCGATGCAGACAGCCACTTTACCGCGTCAGAAGGCGTGCATGTAATTCGCACTCCGCGCCACGTGGGGGTGCTCTCCCCTATTCTGCATACGATACCGGTGCAGATACTGGCTTATCATGCAGCGCTGTTAAAAGGTACGGATGTTGATAAACCTAGGAATCTGGCCAAAAGTGTAACGGTGGAATAGCCGCATATTAATTCTCTGTTTGAACTAGCAACTACTGTGTGAGGAACTTGGAACATGCTGATCGGGGTCCCTAAAGAAATTAAGGTGCGCGAATACAGGGTTGGTCTGGTGCCTGCCAATGTACGTGAGCTGGTGGCGCATGGTCATCAGGTACTTGTAGAATCAGGGGCTGGGGAAGGCATTGGTGCTGATGACGCGCAATATCAAGCGGCCGGCGCTACTGTTGTTAGTTCTCCACAGGAAATATTCGAGCGTGCCGAGCTGATCGTCAAGATCAAGGAGCCGCAGGCTGTTGAGCGTAAGTGGCTGAAGCCAGGCCAGATTCTGTTTACCTATTTACACCTTGCACCAGACTTTGAGCAGACGCGTGATTTGCTTGATTCCGGTGCAAGCTGCATCGCTTATGAAACGGTTAGTGCTGATGACGGTGGGCTGCCTCTACTGGCACCGATGTCTGAAGTCGCTGGCAGGCTTGCGATTCAGGCTGGTGCTTATTTTCTTGAAAAAGCGCATGGCGGCTCCGGTATATTGCTGGGCGGTGTGACGGGAGTTGAGCAGGCTAAGGTGACGGTAATCGGCGCTGGCGTGGTTGGCACCAATGCCGTGGATGTTGCACTTGGTATGGGCGCATCCGTCACGGTTCTCGATCGTAACCTCACTACCTTACGCCAGTTAAAAAGGCAGTTTGGCCCGCATCTCAATACCGTTTATTCCACAATGGAAGCGCTAGAGCACCATTGCACTATCGCAGACCTGGTCATTGGCGCGGTGCTGGTAACCGGGGCAGCAGCACCCAAGTTGATTACGCGCGACATCGTTAAACGCATGAAATCAGGAAGTGTGATAGTTGATGTGGCGATTGATCAAGGCGGCTGCTGTGAAAACTCTTATCCAACCACGCATGATGTACCCACTTTTGTAGTTGATGGCGTAATCCACTATTGCGTCGCTAACATGCCGGGTTCTGTGCCGCGCACTTCAGCTTATGCCTTAAATGATGCTACCTTACCTTACGTGCTGGCACTTGCAGATAAAGGCTTGCAGGCACTGCGTGATGATAAACATCTGCTTAATGGCCTGAATGTACATCAAGGAAAAATAACCAACCATGCTGTTGCTACGGCACATGGTTTGCCATATTGTGAGTCAGCTATAGCGTTGGGGTGATGCTTACTACCGTAAGAAATAGTAAGTAGCTAATTGGCGGTATCTTGGCGAACCGTCTATATTAAGCGGCTGGTGCAGCAAAAGGCCATTCACGCAGTATTTTGTATTGCGTCTTTTGGGTAGCTGTTACCGATTCCACTAATACGAAGCTATTTACCTGCCATGTGACGGGCATGAAATTCTGCGATGCCAGAATATGCTCAACGTTACGTAACAGCGTAACGTGCGCACTGAATTTGGTGCTATCCGCTATAAAACCTACGTTTGCAAGCTCATGTTGTAGTGTTGAGGCTAGCTTTTCTAGTTCAGGTTCACTGGCTGCTAATGTGGCGTAGCCGATGCGATTATGTTTCCAGAATGAAAGCGTGTTTAATTCAAGCCTGAACCTTGGTGTAGCTGACACTTTGTCTGCGGCACTTATCAGCTTAGGTAGCTGCGAGCGTTTTATATTGCCGATGAATTGTAAAGTCATATGCAGGGTGTCTGTTCGCATCACGCGTGCATCACACCTTGCCTGATACTCTTTAGCAACAGCATGTAATTGGCGCTGAATGGCAGGTTCTGGCCACAGGGCAAAAAATACACGCGCGGTGTCCGTATTTTTTATTGGCGCAGGACGTTTTGAGTCAGCACTGGCTAATGGTTCAGTAAGGTGTTTCACCTAATATATTCCCGGCGGGAGAATAATGGCACACCCAAATTTGCTCATGGCTGTTGCTGCATGTTGCCATGCCGCAGCCTACTTTCGAGGTATTGTGCCATACCATCTGAGTGTAATGGCCACATACCGCGCCAATTCTGCATTCATTGCGGGCATAGTCATAGTCGGCTTTCTCGCTACCCCAGCTATCGATAACTTCAGCCGGCGATACTTTACGTAGTTCTTTACGGCCATCAGACCACATCAGCGGGCTTGCCCAGAAAAGGTTCTCACCATAGCGCCCTTTTGGTTTGCTATGTTGCATATCGCAATGCTGTGATCGTTGTAAATGGTTCGCCCACGCCTGCGCTGACTTAGCCAGTTCAGGTGCGTGGCTAAGTGCTTGCACACCTGCTTCGGTACGCCACTTGTTATGTGCTGCAATAATTGCTGTCGGGTCGATGGCTTCAGCATGCGCTGCGGAAATCACTAGCGTTGCAATACAAAAGTGAATCATGGCTTTGAATATCATGATCTACTTAATCGCATTCAGGCATAAATCCCGGATCATGATTTCTTCATCAGCCGGGATGATCACAATCGGTTTATTACCAGCCAGTTCTATTCTGGTTGCGTTTGACTCGTTTAAAGCTGTATTTAAAGTAAAGCCCATAAATGCTAACGGCGCACATATTTGCTGGCGGATTTCAACGGAATGCTCACCGATGCCCGCGCTAAATACCAGTGCATCTACCCCGCCCGCTTTAGCCGCTAAAGCACCTATTCCAGCACGCACTTGCTGGCAGAAGTATTCAACAGCAAACTTGGCATGTGTACTCTGGCTCGTCAGCAAGTCCTGCATTTCTGCGCTTTCACCGTCAGAGAGTGCCAGCAAGCCCATCTTATGAAACACGATGTTGCTTAATTGTTCAGGGTTATAACGTTTTGCCAGTTCCACCATGACGCCGGGGTCCAGATCACCGCTGCGTGTGCCCATGGTAACGCCGCCTGCTGGTGTGTAGCCCATCGTGGTATCTACCGATTGCAGGTTTTCCATCAGGCACAGGCTGGCACCGCTGCCCAGATGCGCCACAATTACCTTTTTGTGGGCGGTGTCGCCAATAATACCGGGCAATGTTTTAGCAATATAGGCATAGTTAAGGCCATGAAAGCCAAAACGGCGCAAGCCAAACTCATCGGGAATCGGCAGGCGTTTTGCCAGCGCTGGCATGCTGGCGTGAAATGCCGTATCAAAGCAGGCAATCTGCGGCACCTTAAACAGCTTGCGGCATAGGTCTAATCCTAACAAGTTGCTTGGTAAGTGCAGGGGCGCGAGGTGAATCAGGTTATTAAGCCGCGCACGTTCAACGTCATCAATGTTACGAGCAGCATCTGTAATATCGCCGCCATGTACAAAACGGTGGCCTACCAGTGTTGGTTTGTCAGGGCCCAGGTCGTTGAGCAGGTTCTTGAAAGCATCTTGCAGGCTATGCGTTTTATCATCGCTGATATGCTCATAACGAAAGTTGCGCCTGCTGCCGTCAGTCAGAAACAGGCTGGCTTTCAGGCTCGAGGAGCCGCAATTGATCGTGAGTATGCTCAAGGACGCTCCTATCTATACATTTTTTGGGCGCATTACTGAGTTGCGCGGTACTCGAAACCTCGCTGTATTCCGTATACTATCTCGGTTTCTCCATTCCGTACGCCTTTGGCGTATGAATAATGCGCTTTAGCGCATATATTCTACGGACATGCCCTTTACGGGTAATACTGCATCCCAAACTCTGCATAGATAGAAGAGTCCTTAATATGGCCACGTCCAGTCGCCGGCTTCCGGCAGGTCTGTGCCATATTCATAAGCATATTGGCAGCATTCAAGCTGTTTATTGCGCATTTGCTCTTTTACATGGGCACCGGCTACGTGCAGCGCCGGGATATGATCAATCACGCTCATGACCAGACTGTAGCGGTCAATTTCGTTCTGGATCGCCAGTTCCAGCGGTGTGTTGATGCTGCCTTTTTCCTTATAGCCGCGCACATGCAAGTTGCAGTGGTTTTTGCGACGATAAGTCATGCGGTGGATGAGCCAAGGGTAACCGTGGAAGTTGAAAATGACAGGTTTATTAATCGTGAACAGGCTATCAAAGTCGTCATCAGACAAACCGTGCGGATGCACACAGGACGGCGTCAGCTTGTAGAGGTCTACCACGTTGATAAAACGCACTTTAAGCGCGGGGAAATGCTCGCGCAGCAAAACTACTGCGGCCAATGCCTCTTTGGTTGGAATATCGCCGGCACTTGCCATCACTACATCCGGCTCACTGTTACCATCATTGCTGGCCCATTCCCAGATACCTAAGCCTTTGGCGCAGTGTTTGATGGCGGCATCCATATCCAGATACTGCAAATGTTTCTGTTTGTCGGCAACGATCACATTGATGTAATCGGTGCTTTTCAGGCAGTGGTTTGCTACCGATAACAGGCAGTTTACATCGGGCGGCAGGTAAATGCGCGTGACGTTCGGGCTCTTATTGACGACTAAATCCAGAAAGCCAGGGTCCTGATGGGTAAAGCCGTTGTGATCCTGCCGCCATACGGTGGAAGTGATCAGCAGGTTAAGCGACGATATTGGCGCGCGCCATGGCACGGCTTTGCACATGTCCAGCCATTTGGCATGCTGGTTGAACATTGAATCAATCACATGCACAAAGGCTTCGTAAGTGGAGAAAAAGCCATGGCGGCCACTGAGCAGGTAGCCTTCCAGCCAGCCTTCCAGCGTATGTTCGGATAGCATTTCCATCACGCGGCCATCGGGTGACAGTTCGCCGCCGTCAGCATCTTCCGGTAAATAATCCGCCAGCCAGGTTTTTTTGCTCACTTCGTAAACGCTATCTAGCTTGTTGGAGGTATTTTCATCGGGCCCGAATACGCGGAAATTCTGCATATTACGCTGCATGATGTCGCGCAGAAATTCGCCCAGCGGATGCGTATTGCCAACACTGATTTTGCCTGGCCCTGGAAGCTTGGCGGCATAATCGCGGTAATCCGGCATGCGCAGTTCTTTGCGGATTAAACCGCCATTCGCAATCGGGTTTGCACTCATGCGGCGCGTACCTTTAGGGGCAAGTGCTTTGAGGTCAGCTTTCAGTTTGCCAGAATCGTCGAACAACTCCTGCGGTTTATAGCTGCGCAGCCATTGTTCCAGTTGTTCCAAGTGTTTTGGATTACCGATAACGCTACCAAGCGGCACCTGATGTGAGCGCCAGAAGGCTTCAACCTTGTGGCCATCCACTTCTTTCGGGCCAGTCCAGCCTTTGGGTGAACGCAGAATAATCATCGGCCAGCGCGGCCGCGTTGGTTTGCCGCTGCTACGCGCCTCCTGTTGCAGGCGACGGATTTCCAGCACACACTGTTCCATGGTTTCTGCCATCTTGGCATGCATCTGCATCGGGTCGCTGCCTTCAACAAAATGTGGTGTCCAGCCATAGCCTTTGAACAGGTCTTCCAGCTCTTCGTGAGAAATGCGTGATAACAAGGTTGGGTTGTTGATTTTATAGCCATTGAGGTGGAGCACCGGTAGCACTGCGCCATCGCGTATCGGATTCAAAAACTTGTTGGAGTGCCATGAGGTTGCCAGCGGCCCAGTTTCTGCTTCGCCGTCACCTACCATGACTGTTACCAGTAAATCCGGGTTGTCGTAGGCCGCGCCAAACGCATGCGAAACACTGTAACCCAGCTCGCCACCTTCGTGGATAGAGCCTGGCATTTCTGGTGTACAGTGGCTGCCGATACCGCCGGGAAACGAAAACTCTTTGAAAAACTGCTGCATGCCATCTTCGTCTTCCCCTTTATTTGGGTAGACTTCGCTATACGTGCCTTCAAGATAGATAGGTGCCAGCATGCCCGGTGCGCCGTGGCCGGGACCCGCGAGGAAAATGGCATTCAGGTCATATTTATTGATGAGTCGGTTGAGGTGCGTGTAAGTAAATGCAAGGCCTGGGCTTGAACCCCAGTGGCCGAGCAGGCGGCCTTTGATGTGTTCTTCACGTAACGGTTCTTTTAATAGCGGATTGCCGCGCAGGTAAATCATGCCTGCAGCCAGATAACAGCAGGCACGCCAGTAGGCGTTGATATCTTCAAGTTCTTTCTGCGACAGTTTGGCTGGTACCGCACTCATGATTGTTTTCTCCAGATTCACGTTTTATTACGTTATTTATGATTGCATTATTTTATGAAGATAAATAATACTCGCACATTGTTACAGTTACATCTATACGGCTTCACGCGTATAACTTAATCGTCTTTAAACAAAATGAGTATCTGAATCATTTCAGAATAACAGGCTTGATTTCAACGCTGCCGGTGGCATGCCCGAGCATAATTTCTTTATCCTGAATCGTGCAGCTGATAGCCATACCGCGCGACGCGATGTCGGCAATTTCCTGAGTATCCGGCAGATTGATTACGGTCAGGTTATTCTGCTTCAGCAGTGCCTTTTTGTTATTGTCCCACCACATATCCGCAATGCGCCCACCGTACAGCACAACCGCAACCTGTTTAGCGCGGCCGCAGGCTTTGCGCACCTCACGTTCGTCCGGCAGGCCTACATCTATCCATAGTTCAATGGCGCCGGTCAGGTCTTTTTGCCATAAATCAGGCTCTTCATCGTCACTCAGGCCTTTGCCGAAAGCGAGTGTATCCGTCGCAAAAAGCATAAATGCAACCAGCCGCACCATCAGGCGCTCATCAGTTTCGGAAGGGTGTCGTGCCAAGGTCAAGCTGTGGTTGGCGTAGTAATGGCGATCCATGTCTGCGATTTGCAGGTCGATTTTGTATATAGTTGATTTGATTGCCATGATTTTTCTAGTATATTTTTAGGTCAGTTAGTTGTTTCTAAATTTGTCTTTAAGTTAAGGGCACTTCTATAAATACATTATACCGATTAGCGTCGGTCATTACCGTGAGCTCTACCTTGTTATGCCGGGTTTCTGTTAAGCTTTCATTCTTTGTAATCAAGTAAAGTTTCGTTATGGCCCAGTATGTAATGTCCATGTCCCTCCTAAAAAACAGATCATTAAAGATATTTCCTTGTCTTTCTTCCCCGGCGCCAAAATTGGCTTACTAGGCTTGAACGGCTCCGGTAAATCTACCGTGCTGCGCATCATGGCCGGTGTCGATAAAGAATTTGAGGGTGAAGTGCAATGGCAGCCGGGTATTTCTATCGGTTACCTGCCACAGGAGCCGCAGCTGGATCCAGACAAAACCGTGCGCGAAGAAGTTGAATCCGGTATGGGTGAGGTCATGCAAGCCAAGCAGAAACTGGAAGAAGTTTATGCGGCCTATGCTGATCCAGATGCAGATTTTGACAAACTGGCGGAAGAGCAGGCTCGATATGAAAATATCATTGCGGCCAGCGGCTCAGATGTTGAACACCAGCTCGAAGTGGCTGCTGACGCGCTGCGCCTACCAGCATGGGATGCAAAAATCGGCCCGCTGTCAGGCGGTGAGAAACGTCGTGTGGCTTTGTGTAAATTATTGCTATCCAAGCCGGATATGCTGTTGCTGGACGAGCCGACCAATCATCTGGATGCGGAATCTGTGGAATGGCTGGAGCAGTTTCTAGTGCGCTTCCCCGGTACCGTGGTGGCAGTCACCCATGATCGCTACTTTCTGGATAATGCCGCCGAATGGATTCTGGAGCTGGATCGTGGCCATGGTATTCCATGGAAAGGCAACTATTCAAGCTGGCTGGATCAAAAGCAGGCACGTTCAGGAGTCTTCACGCCGTAAAGCGCTGAATACCGAACTGGAGTGGGTGCGTCAAAATCCGAAAGCGCGTCAGGCCAAGAGTAAGGCGCGTATCGCCCGCTATGAAGAACTGGCAAGTGCTGAATACCAGAAACGTAACGAAACGCAGGAAATTTTCATTCCTGCCGGTGAGCGTTTGGGTGACCAAGTCATCGAGTTTGACGGTGTAAGCAAAGCGTTCAAAGACCGTCTGCTGATTGATAACCTGAGCTTCAGCATCCCTGCGGGTGCTATTGTCGGTATTATCGGCCCGAACGGTGCCGGTAAATCCACCTTGTTCAAAATGATCACCGGAAAAGAGCAGCCGGATAGCGGTACTGTGAACATCGGCCAGACTGTTAAATTGGCTTATGTTGATCAAAGCCGTGATGATCTGAGTAATGATAAATCAGTGTTTGATGAGATTTCAGGCGGCTCGGATATTCTGACAGTAGGTCGTTATGAAACACCGTCGCGTGCTTACATCGGTCGTTTTAACTTTAAAGGCGGTGATCAGCAGAAAATCGTAGGTCAGTTATCAGGTGGTGAACGCGGTCGTCTGCATCTGGCTAAAACACTGATTTCTGGCGGTAACGTGCTGCTGCTGGATGAGCCGTCAAATGACCTTGATGTGGAAACATTACGTGCCTTGGAAGACGCATTGCTTGAGTTTGCCGGCTGCGTACTGGTGATCTCGCATGATCGCTGGTTCCTGGATCGTATCGCTACCCATATTCTGGCAGCTGAAGGCGACTCACAATGGGCCTTCTTTAACGGTAACTATCAGGAATATGAGGCAGATAAGCGTAAACGTTTGGGTGAGGAAGGCGCGAAACCAAAACGCATTCGCTACAAACCGATTACGCGATAATCATCAGCTTCGTTTGAAACAAAACCTTCCGTACCAGTAACTGGCATGTCCGCCGAAACTAAGCCGCATAACACTTGCGGCTAGTTCGGCGTCAAAGGCGCTAAACTAAAACGCATCAGGTACAAACCGATTACTCGATAATCATTAGCTATCGTTTGATAGAAAGCCTTCCGTACCAGTAACTGGTATGTCCGCCGAAACTAAGCCAAAATGCATTCGCTAAAAACCGATTACGCGATAAAAAATCATTTTAGCCACAGATGAACGCAGATAAACACGGATAAAACCCAATACCGTCATCGCGAGGGCAGAGCCCGTGGCGATCCAGAGGTTTTTAATATCTGTTGTAGCTGCGCAGCTTTTTAATTTGGCTGGATTGCCACGCCTCACGGCTCGCAATGACTGGTTTTATCGGTGTACATCGGCGTCACCTAGAGGTGCCCACTTTTGGTTATTGGCGGTTAAAAGACGTTAGGTTTTATCCGTGTTTATCTGCGTTCATCTGTGGCAAATAACTACTCCACCTCAACCCTAGGCTTATGCGGTGCATTCTTCGCCAGATAATCCCATAGCACTGGAGGAATAAAGCGCATCAATCTTGCCACCCAGCCCATCTGCCAAGGAATCACTACAAAACGGCATCTGTTTTCAATCGCATTCACAAATTTACCGGCAGCAATATCTGCATCCATTAAAAACGGCATGCTGTAAGTATTGATATCTGTCATCGGCGTACGGATGTAGCCGGGCGCGATCGTGGTAACGGCGATGTTGTGATGCAGCATTTCCACACGCAGGCTTTCCAGATAGGCAATGGCCGCAGCTTTTGATGCGCTGTAGGCGCCAGCGCCCGGCAAGCCGCGTATGCCTGCAACACTGGCAATACCAACTAATTGTGCTGTGTGACCATTTTTTGCAGCTAAGCGCATAGCGCTGATAAATGGCTGAAAGGTATTCACTAGCCCGGTGACGTTAATGTCCATGATTGCCTGAAATGCGTGTGTGTCATCGGCATTTTCTGTCAGCGTACCGCTACTCACACCCGCACTGCCAATCACGATATTAGGTGCCCCAAACTGTTGTATGTAGTCATCAGCCGCAGCGCTAAGTGCAGCAGCATCGCGTACATCCAAGGTATAAATGGCGCATTTGATGTTGTAGCGCGCTTCTAAAGTTTGACGTAATAATTGTAAGTGCTCACTGCGTCTGGCGGCCATTCCAATAGTTGCATTTTCATTTTGATAACGTTTTGCATAAGCATGAGCAAGTGCTTCACCGATACCGCTGGATGCGCCTGTGATAAAAACTTTCATGACTATCTTTCATTAATGGGTTATGACTGAATGACTATATTAATTATCAATACAAAAAACCCGTTTTACCATCAAGGTATAAACGGGTTTTTTTGAAGTTCAGCACGTGTTTACAGCATCACCAGTTAAAGACTTTTTGATAAAGTGCTTTAAACCAGTGAGTGGGTGCTGCTACTTTTTTGCCGGAGCAGCAGCTTTTGCTTTGTCAGCACGGATGTTGGTGATGATGTAATCTGCAGTTTTTAAAGCAGCATCATTATTACCGGCCATGGTGCTCGAAGTTATGAACTGGCCATTGATTACCAAGCTAGGCACACCGGTAGCGCCTGATGCACGGAACAAGTTGGCGGCACGTTTTAAGTTAGCATTGGTTGAGAATGAGTTAAATGCCTCTTCTACCTTAGCTTTGTCTAAACCGCCTTGCTTGGTGATCCAGTCAATCGCGGCCTTTTCGTCAGTAGGGTTCAGGCTTTTTTGTTTGTGAATCGCATTGAATAACGGGCTATGCAGTTTTTCCAGAACACCCAATGTTTCCATGGCGTAATAAGCTTTAGCCATCGGTGCCCATGAGGCATTAGGTAAGCCGGGTACGCGTTTGAAAGTCACATCAGCCGGTAATTTTTTTACCCATGCGTTTAATGGCGTTTCCATGTGGTGGCAGTGGCCACAGCCGTACCAGAACAGTTCAACAACTTCGATCTTATTGGCATTTTCGTTAGGAGTAGCCTGTGCAGTTCTGTCAAAATCTTTACCCATTTCCGGGTCTGCTGCCATGACATTAAATGAGGCCAGCAACATTAAAGCGGCGAGTAACTTTTTCATTCATTTTTCCTTTTTAACTATTTGTTTTAACTATATTGTTTTTATGGTCTTAAAATCTGTGGTTAATCTGGCTATATTAAAAGTGTGACAACCATTAGAACGCATTAACTTTGCATTTGGCTGACAAATTAATCAAACGTTCCTGAAGTTTAAGCAAACTTAATAAAACACAGACCCTGTTTCTGGTTATTGGTTTTCGTTATTTACTTTTATTAAATCAGTTTTGAAACCGTTGGCCGCTAAATCATTTTTGGCTTTGTTGATTTCATCCAGATTATTAAGCGGGCCTACACGCACGCGATGCCAAACGCCTTTATCAGGAATGGTGGCAGTTTGCACCACTGCCTCAAACCCCTGTAACGCGAGTTTGGCTTTCATATTGTCTGCATCTTCGCTAGTCTGAAAAGCACCGACCTGTAGATAGTAGGCATACTCCACTACCGGCGGTTGATCTTTAATATCAAGTTCTTCTGTGCTTACTTTGCTTTCGCTGCCTGGCAGAATCGTGTAAAAATCGAAACGGGTCTTATCATTATCAGCTGATTCAGCTGCCGACTTTTCACTTTCAGTCTCAGCAGATTTCTTTGCATCTTCTGCAATTTTCTCTGCGATAGGTTTTTTAGTATCGGGCTGCGTTGCAAATGGACTCTCGCCACCCTTGATGTACATGACAACCGCTAAAGATGCGGCGACACCCAGTAAAAACCCAACTAATAAACCAGAAAAGAAGGGGCTGCCTTTGCTCGGTCTTTTAGAACGTTCTGGACTGGGTTTGTAATCTCTGCTCATTGTTAATCCTTATCTTTCATTCAATTTTATTTATTCATCGCATCAAAATTGAAATTACATTTTTTGTATGGCTGCAACGCCAAGCAAATCCAGGCCATTTTTAAGCACTTGCTGCGTTGCACGAATCAGACTCAAGCGTGCCAGTTTAAGCGGCTCGTTATCAATCAGGAATTTGTATTCATTGTAATAACTGTGCAGATCGCTTGCCAATTCTTTCAGGTAGTTGGCAATTACATGTGGCGCCAGCTCGGTGGCCGCATTGGCAACCACTTCAGGATATTCGCTCAAGCGCTGCATCAATGCGGTTTCATGTGCATTATCCAGTGGCGTCAGGTCTGTATAAACCAGATTGGCAACATCGCCATCCCATTGGCTCAGTACGCTGCAAATACGCGCGTGCGCATATTGAATGTAGTACACCGGGTTGTCGTTGCTTTGGCTGCGTGCGAGGTCAATATCAAATACCAGTTGCGAATCTGCACGGCGCGCTGCCAGGAAATATCTGGTGGCGTCGCAGCCAACTTCTTCAATCAGGTCGCGCAGGGTGACATAACTGCCAGCGCGCTTCGAGAGTTTCACTTCTTCGCCGCCACGCATTACCGTTACCATCTGGTGCAGTACATAGTCAGGCCAGCCTTGCGGGATGCCGATATCTAAAGCCTGCAAACCGGCACGTACACGCGTGATGGTGCTGTGGTGGTCGGCGCCCTGCTCGTTAATGACACGTACAAAACCACGCTGCCATTTTTCTGCATGGTAAGCCACATCGGGTACAAAGTAGGTGTAGCCGCCGTCAGTTTTGCGCATTACACGGTCTTTGTCATCACCGAAGTCTGTGGTCTTGAGCCACAGGGCATCGTTTTCTTCGTAGGTATGACCACTTTTGATCAGTGCCTGTACGGTATCTTCTACCCGGCCGTTTTTGTAGAGCGCACTTTCCAGTGAAAATACGTCAAATTTGATCTGGAATGCTTTTAGGTCCAAATCCTGTTCGTGACGCAAATATGCCACACTGAATGCACGGATTGATTCCAGATCATTGATATCGCCGCTGGCGGTCACTTCAATGTCGTCAGCAACTACGGTATGTTTGGTCAGGAAAGCGGCGGCAATATCATTGATGTAATCACCGCGATAGCCATTTTCAGGGAAGCTTTCATGCTCGGTTGAAATACCTTTGCAGCGTGCCAGCACGGAAATCGTGAGGTTATCAATCTGTGCGCCGGCGTCGTTGTAGTAAAACTCACGCGTCACATCCCAGCCGTTTGCATCCAGCAGGCGCGCTAAACAATCGCCTACTGCCGCACCGCGGCCATGGCCTACATGCAATGGACCAGTCGGGTTGGCAGATACGAACTCAACCTGCACTTTTTGTTTGTTGCCGTTATTATTGCGGCCGTATTGGTCACCAGCTTTAAGCACCTCTTTAATCACAACCTGTTTTGATTGTGGATTTAAAAAGAAGTTGATAAAACCGGCTCCGGCGATTTCTGTTTTAGCGATATATTCGCTGGCTGGCAGTGCGTCGATAATCTGAGTGGCAATCACGCGCGGATTCTGTTTTAGCGGCTTGGCCAGAACAAGTGCCAGATTTGTGGCAAAATCACCATGTTCTGCTGACTTCGGGCGCTCCAGCACAATGTGCAAATCGGCCATATCCGGCGCGATTGTTTTTGCGGCTGTTGCTAATAATTGGGTAAGATGTGTTTTCACAATAATTGCATAAAAGCTAAAACCGCTATTTTAACCTACTGCTGTCATTTTTTCTTTAAACATACGTTATTCGAACAATTTTGCCTGAAACTATCCTCAAAATCGCACTTGATGTACCGCTAGACCGCTTGTTTGATTACTTGAGCGGCGGGCATGATGTGCAAGTCGGACAGCGTGTGTTAGTGCCGTTTGGCAGCCGCAATCAGATTGGTATTGTCATGAGTATCGCTGACAGCAGTGATATTGCGATAGAAAAACTGAAGCCCATCATGCAGGCGTTTAATGAAGAAGCGCCGTTGGATGCCGAAATGCTGAGTCTGATTAAATTCAGTGCAGATTATTATCAATACCCGTTTGGCCAGGCGCTGCTGTCTTCGCTACCGGCACGTTTGCGCCAGATTGCGCCTGCGGTTTCACGTAAACAATACCTGTATCAATTAACCGATGCAGGCCGTGAAGCTGACGTTGAAGATATTCCTAAAAAACAAAAAGTGTTGCGCAGTGTATTGTCTGCTTTGCAGGCGGCAAACCGGCTCACAGAAGCTGAGTTGGATGACATTTCCGGCACTGCGCGTAAGGCGGTAAAAGCGCTGGTAGATTCAGGATATGCCAGCAGTGAGCAGGTGCTTGCGTTGCAGCGCATCATGGCAATTGCAGAAGCTGCAGAACCGCAGCTTAATGCAGAACAAATGCATGCAGTGCAGCAAATTACTGCCGAGCCAGATGTGTTTAAAGCATGGTTGCTGCATGGCATTACCGGCAGCGGTAAGACCGAAGTTTATATCCGCCTCATGCAGAAAGCATTGCGGCATGAAAATGCTCAGGTGCTGGTGCTGGTGCCGGAAATTAACCTGACACCACAGCTGGAAGCACGTTTCAGGAGTCGCCTGCCTGACTTTTCTCTGGTGAGTTTACACAGCAACCTGAGCGAGAGTGAGCGTTTACATCATTGGCAGCTGGCGCAATCAGGCGCGGCTAAAATCGTCATCGGTACACGGCTTTCTATTTTTACGCCGCTACCCGATTTAAAGCTCATTATTATTGATGAAGAGCATGATAGCTCTTACAAGCAGCAGGATAGCATGCGTTACCACGCGCGTGATGTGGCGATGGTGCGGGCCAAGCGCCTGAATATTCCGGTGGTGTTGGGTTCAGCAACCCCTGCGCTCGAAACCTGGTATAACGCGACAGTAAACCCAAATCAGGCCAGCAAGTATGGATTGCTGCGCTTGAAAGAGCGTGCCGTTAGCGCGGCACAGCTGCCGCAGATAGACTGCATCGATACAACCAAAGTAAATCTGCAGCATGGCTTAACCCCGCAATTAATTAGTGCATTGAAATTAAGGCTGCAGCGCAAAGAGCAGTCGCTGCTTTTTATTAATCGCCGCGGCTATTCGCCAGTTCTGCTGTGTTCAGCCTGTCACTGGATTGCGCCCTGCACGCGCTGCAGCAGTCGTTTGGTGGTGCATTTAGGCCAAAGAAAACTGCGCTGCCACCATTGTGGCCATGAGCAGCGTATACCGCATCAATGCCCAAGCTGCGGTGATGCAGATTTACACCCAACCGGGCACGGTACGCAGCGTCTGGAGCAGACGCTGGCGCAATTGTTGCCGGAAGCGCGCATCGCACGCGTAGACCGTGACAGCATTAGCCGCAAAAATGCACTGGTTGAGATTCTGGATCGTGTCCATAATCAAGAGATCGATATTCTGGTCGGCACGCAAATGCTGGCCAAAGGACATGATTTTCCTAACCTGACTTTAGTCGGCGTGATTGATACTGATAGTGCCCTGCATAGCCCGGATTTTCGCGCCAGTGAACGCCTGTTTGCGCAGCTGATGCAAGTAGCAGGCCGTGCCGGGCGCGCTGATAAGGCCGGTCAGGTCATTATTCAGACGCAGTTTCCTGAGCACGCCCTGTTTAATGCGCTACGCGTTCAGGATTATGAGAGCTATGCCAATGTCTTAATGGAGGAGCGGCAGCAGATGCAGTTTCCACCCTATGTGTTCACAGCGTTACTGCGTGCAGAAGCAAATGATTACAGCCTGGTGCAGCAGTTTCTGCAACTCGCATTTGCGCAGGCGCGCAGCCTGAGTGATCAGGTTCTGGTGTATGACCCGGTGCGGCCGCAGATGGAGCGCCTGAAAGGCATGGAGCGCGGATACGTGCTTATGCAGGCAAAACAACGCCCAGCTTTGCATCAGCTACTAAAGCAGCTGGTCAGCCAGATGAGAGCACATAAATTAGCCGCAAAAGTCAGATGGGCTGTGGATGTGAATCCGTTGGAGTTCTGATAGATATGAAGTTGACCCACTTAGGCTGCAGTTGTTAGTTACATGATCTTTGCCTATGTTTCATAAAGGCCAGTGTTTCCATTTCACTTTTTATTGTTGTTTTTTTGATGCGTATTCAGTAAACAAAATTAGAAAACAAGTCATAAAGGTTAAGAAGAAAGGCAGCGCTGTTCTTTTTGCAGAAGTGGCTAAGTGCCATTGCAGGTCATGCGGTGTGCCTAAATAGATGAAGAACAAGCAAAAAGAGTACAGCAAACCAAATCTTAATATGAAGCTGGCAGCCTTGAATGCTGTTTCGTTTTTTTGGAAAAAATAGATTAAGAATAGGCAAAGTGGAAGAAGCGCAATCCATTTTTGGTAATACAAAGCACTTGCAATTGAATGTATGCTGAATGCGTCCGTCAGTCGATTTGTCAAAGTGCTGATGAAATTGCCTTTCGTGGCGAGATCATTACCAACACCGTATTGATGGCAAAGCAGTAACCAAATTCCAGAGATCATGAAAGCCGGAAGAAATATCAATAAAATTTTGGGAATTTCTATACGTTTCTTGTCAATTGCCAATGAAATCAGTAAGCAAAATAACATAATCAAGACCGCCATTGTGCCTTCATTTTTGATCCCTACCAGTACAGCCAAATGTCCAATTGCTGCTGCTAATAACACCCCTCTGCTGATTTTAAGGTTTTCTTTCCATCCAAAAAACAAGATTGCTAAAAGCATTAATGATGCAGCAATATACAAAGATAATATTCCATCCATAAAGCCATTTGTAAGAAGATCGCCTACCATAAAAAATAAGCTAGCTACGAAAAAAACGGTGTACCTCAGTGGAGTAAATGCCACAGCAATTACAATTAGTGGCGGCAATATAAAGAGCACATTGGTAATTTTTGGAAAAACTTCGTTCCAGTGACCGACAATTTTTGCCAATGTTGCGCTCAGTGCTGGTAGTAAAACCGGGTAGTCGTTGTGACTGAATGCTGCATAATTATCCAATTGAGCAAGTAGATAATTATCAAAATAAATTCTTTTGGCATGAAATAACCAGATAGATCTGGCATCCCAAGCCGAGGTTGCCGACCCTAGCGTCATGATGCCTAGAAAACATACAATCAGTAGCACAAAGGTTATTTCTGGGCTTTGTTTAGCTGATCTAATCATAAAAAACAGGATTGTCAAAATTGATAAGCCAATAACGATGCTGGAAATATAAGTATGATTAAATAGCCATAAATATTGGTTCACTACAAAGGTCAGGCATAGCGCAGTAGATAGCCACAGAGCCTTGCTTTCAGGGGAGTTATTCGCAAACATAATGTTCCACATTATCTTGATGATTGATCAATTTGCAGCTGGTATCAACAGGCGCACCTTTAATAACGAAAGTATCTTTGGCATTTAAATCCAGTCTTGCTGGATATGTAAATTCAACAGCTCTTTGATGAAAAAGTGCATCATCATTTAATATGCCGGCAAGGTTGAATTTCTGGATTTTATCTTTGGCAATCAGGGCTTTTAAACTGATGATTTCTGCAGGCAGGGATTCTCTAGCACCAGAATTTTCTTTAAAAGCTTCTTTTAGTAATATGTAGTTGAATTGACCAATAAAACTGAGAGAGGAAAGAGTTAAAAACATTATGCTTAGTGTAATAACAATGTTTTTTTTCATGGGCGATGTTGGTTTTTAAGTGACTTTAAAAGGGGTTAGGCTACATATGTAGCGAATTATAGTGACAATAATAACTTATTAATTGATGCTGTTCTTAATTTTTGCGACGCAAATTTCTGGCAGAACTATTGAGTTATGCTTCGATGAAGTACATTCACGCCATTGGCGATAATGTATAATTATCTGGTTCGCGGGTGTAGTTCAATGGTAGAACGCTAGCTTCCCAAGCTCGATACGCGGGTTCGATTCCCGTCACCCGCTCCAATTTTAAGTAAACATCAGTGGTAAACATTATGGCTAATCAGGCACCTCCTTCAGTAATGACTTTTGCGGGCACAGACCCAAGCGGCGGTGCAGGCCTGCAGGCGGATATTCTTACTTTCGCCAGCATTGGTTGTCACCCTCTTTCTGTGGTGACTGCTATTACTACGCAGGATACCGTAGGCGTTGATGGTGTATTGGCAATGGATGCTGATTGGGTGAATGATCAGGCGCGTGCGATTCTGGAAGATGTGCAGGTTTCCGCATTCAAGCTGGGTTTGTTGGGCTCGGTTGAAAATATCGCGGTGATTGCCGAAATCATGGCCGACTATCCGGATGTGCCGCTGTTGATAGATCCAATCCTGACCTCTGGCCGCGGTGACGAATTCACCAATGATGAAATGATGAGCGCGATGACCGAGCTGCTGTTTCCGCAGGCGACACTTATTACGCCTAACAGCCTTGAAGCGCGCAGGTTTGCCTATGCAGATGAATCAGACGAAGTGGCATTGACTTCACTGGATGAAGCAGCAGCTCGACTGCTGTCTATGGGTAGCGAATACGTGCTGATTACTGGCACGCATGAGCGCACACACGAAGTGACGAATACGCTGTATGGCAACGATAAGCTGATCAAGGCTTATAAGTGGGAGCGTTTGCCCGGTAGTTATCATGGTTCGGGCTGCACGCTTACCAGCGCAATTGCCGCTTGCATGGCGCATGGCTTAAGTATTGAGGATGCAGTTCTGGAAGCGCAGGAATATACATGGCAGACCCTTAAAAACGGTTTCAGGCCGGGTATGGGGCAGTATATTCCTGACCGTATGTTCTGGGCGCGTGATGAGGAAGATCCTGTCATCAATCCCGGAGATGGCAGCGTAAAAGCGCATTAAGTAATTCTGTATGGCCAATTTGTCACATATGATCAGGGGCTTATACGCCGTTACGCCGGATGAGCAGAATACCGACGTACTATTAGCCAAAGTCGAGGCGACGCTGCGTGGCGGCATCAATGTTCTGCAGTATCGTAACAAACGTGCGGATCACAAGCTGCAAACGCAGCAGGCGCGCGCCATTTTGCCGCTGTGCAGGCAGTATCAGGTGCCGTTCATTATTAATGATTCGATTAAACTTTGCCTGACATTAGACGCAGATGGCGTACATTTAGGTGCAGATGACGGCAACCTAGCCGAAGCGCGTGCCAGATTGGGTGCCGGCAAGATTCTCGGGGCATCTTGTTACAACCGGCTGGATCTGGCTTTAGCCGCAGCAGATGCTGGTGCAGATTATGCTGCATTCGGCGCTTGTTTTGCCTCTGGTACCAAACCCAATGCGCTGGTTGCACCTTTGGATTTATTCACGCAGGCCCGACAGTCAATAAGCATTCCTATGGTGGCTATCGGCGGTATTAATCTGGAAAATGCCGCGCAGGTGATTGAGGCTGGTGCCAATGCAATTGCAGTTGTTGGCGCACTATTTAATCCTGAACATGAGGGCGGGCAATCTGTAGAAACCATGGCGCGCCAGTTTTCACAGCTTTTATCCACGTACCAATAAAGGTTAAGTTGCGTATTAAGCGTTATGTAGGCATATTAGCGTTTATGACATTATAAGAATATATTATTAAGGGGAATATCTGTGGCCAAAGAACTATTTAACAATGGGAGCCATGTCTGTATTGTGTTTAATGACCTGGCAGACAAGTCTTCCTCAGAAGCTGTGCAGTCTAATCAGTTTCTGATTGTAACGGACGGGCACGGCGCCTTGATTGACCCGGGCGGCAATATGACCTATAGCGCCCTGATGGTGGGCATGGGTAAATATTTTAATTTCCGTAAATTGCAATATATCCTCGCGTCACATCAGGATCCGGATATCGTGGCGTCTATCAACAAATGGCTGATCGGTACTGAGTGTACGGTCATGGCACCAGCGATCTGGGAACGTTTTTTACCGCACTTTTGCGGTGTAGGTAACACTGAGAACCGTATTATCGGTATTCCGGATCAGGGTATGGATATTCAGCTTGGCAATACTATTATCAAGGCATTGCCTGCGCACTTCCTGCATTCTGAAGGTAATTTCCAGTTCTATGATGTAGCCAGCAAAATTCTGTTTTCAGGAGACTTGGGCGCGTCATTGGTGTCGGCAGAGCTGGCAGTTGAGCCTGTAACTGATTTTAATGCGCATTTGCCGGCTATGCTCGGCTTCCATAAACGTTACATGACTTCTAACAAAGCGTGTCGCTTCTGGGCAAATATGGTGCGTACGCTGGATATTGAATTTATCGTGCCGCAGCATGGACGTCCATTTGTCGGTAAGGCAATGGTGAATCAATTTATCTCATGGATAGAAAACTTAGAGTGCGGCATCGATCTGATGACGCAAGACAATTACAAGGTACCTTAAACAGAGAAGTAAAAGCATATGACATCAGTTAATCAGCAGCAGTTGTTTGATCAATCCCAGCAGCTTATTCCGGGCGGTGTGAACTCGCCGGTGCGTGCTTTCCGCAGTGTTGGCGGTACGCCGGTTTTTTTCAAAAAAGGCTTGGGTTCCAAGCTGTGGGACGTGGATGGTAAAGAGTACATCGATTATATCAACTCATGGGGGCCGATGATTTTGGGTCATGCGCACCCGGAAGTGATCAAGGCGGTGCAGGAAGTTGCGGCGAACAGCCTCTCCTTTGGCGCACCTACCGGTCTGGAGCTGGAGATTGCACAACTGATTAACAAGCTGGTGCCAAGCATGGAGCAGGTGCGTCTGGTGAGCAGCGGTACCGAAGCGACCATGAGTGCGATTCGTGTCGCGCGCGGCTTTACCGGTCGTAGCAAGATTGTAAAATTTGAAGGCTGTTACCACGGCCATTCAGATGCTTTGCTGGTGAAAGCCGGTTCAGGTTTGCTGACGTTCGGTAAAAACAACCAGGCCGGCGTTCCAAGCTCTGCCGGTGTTCCGGCCGAAGTGGCTGCGCATACCTTGACGCTGGAATACAACAATGTCGAAGCGCTTAAGGAATTATTCGCTGCAATGGGCGATGAGCTTGCCTGTGTGATTATTGAGCCGGTAGTTGGCAATATGAATCTGGTAGTGCCGCACATGGAGTTTTTACAAACGCTGCGTGACTTATGTACTCAACATGGCACTGTGCTGATTTTTGATGAGGTCATGACGGGCTTTCGTGTGCATCTGGGCGGTGCGCAGGCTTTGTACAACATCAAGCCTGACCTGACAACACTGGGTAAAGTGATCGGCGGCGGTTTGCCGGTGGGTGCATTTGGCGGCCGCAAAGATATTATGCAGTGCCTGGCGCCAGTAGGTGCGGTATATCAGGCGGGTACGCTTTCGGGTAACCCGGTTGCTGTGACGGCAGGGTTAACCACATTGAGACTGATTCAGGCGCCTGATTTTCATCTGAAACTTGCTGCGCAGACTAAAAAACTGGTCGATGGTTTAGTTGCCGCAGCGAAAGAAGCTGGTGTGGTATTCAGTGCGCAAAGCGTGGGCGGCATGTTTGGTCTTTATTTCAGCGACAAATGCCCAACTAGCTTTGATGAAGTCATGCAATCCAATAAAGAAAATTTTAATAAATTTTTCCATAGTATGCTGGATGCAGGTATTTATCTAGCGCCATCTGCTTTTGAGGCTGGGTTTGTGTCAGCAGCGCATACGGATGAGGATATTGCGTTCACGGTTGACGCGGCTAAAAAAGCTTTTGCCGCGCTGGCATCTCAGTAGTCTCACATTAGCGTTCCAGTGTTAATGTTAATTTCATTAAAGCTTATTTATTAAATAATCTTTATCTTTAAGTTCTATCTTATTGAACTCATAGACATTTAGCGGTAAACTTGAAGGTTCCGCTAAATGTTTTGTGATTAGATAATATGGCATCAGATTTAAGTAACTCAATTGGTTTCGAAAACACACCTGCCGTGCACAATGGCAATGCGTCCATTGGCCTGAATGGCCAGCCGGTTAAACAAGGTATGTATAGCCCGTCAAACGAGCGCGACGCTTGTGGCGTTGGTTTTGTCGCACATATTAAGGGTAATAAAACTCATGATATCGTGCAAAAAGGGTTGGAATTACTGACCAACCTGACCCATCGGGGTGCAACCGGCTATGATCCAAAGCTGGGTGACGGCGCTGGCCTGCTCATGCAGTTACCTGATGCCTTCATGCGCAAAGAAGCCGCCAAGCTTAATATGCAATTGCCTGCTAGTGGACGCTATGCAGTAGGTAATGTATTTTTACCTCAGACTGCTAAAAATCGTGAAGCCTGCGAAGCGCTGATCAATAACATTATTGCAGAAGAAAATCAGGTGTTGCTGGGCTGGCGCGATGTGCCGGTAGATAACAGTAATATTGCACAGGCGGCGCGCGATGTTGAGCCGACAATGCGTCAGGTATTTGTTGCCAGCGCAAATGCTGACAGCGACCTATTTGACGCACCGTCATTCGAGCGCAAGCTGTTTGTGATCCGCAAACGCATTGAACATGCGGTGCGTGATCTTGATCTGCAGGACAACGCAGCGTTTTACATCCCTTCACTGTCATCCCGCACTATTGTCTATAAAGGCATGCTGCTGGCGAATGAAGTTGGCGTTTATTACACAGATTTGAATGATGAGAGCGTAGTTTCAGCACTGGCACTGGTGCATCAGCGCTTCTCAACCAATACCTTCCCGGCTTGGGATCTGGCACATCCATTCCGCATGATTGCGCACAATGGTGAAATCAATACCGTACAGGGCAACGTTAACTGGATGGCGGCGCGCCATGAGGCGATGCGTTCTACGCTGATCGGTGAAGATCTGGAAAAGTTGTGGCCATTGATTGTTGATGGTCAGTCTGACTCAGCTTGTTTTGATAACTGTTTAGAGTTGTTGGTAGCGGGTGGTTACAGCTTGCCGCACGCGATGATGATGTTGATTCCAGAAGCATGGTCGAGCAATAACCTGATGGATGATGACCGTCGTGCTTTCTACGAATATCACGCTGCATTAATGGAGCCATGGGATGGCCCGGCAGCTGTTGCGTTTACTGACGGTAACATGATCGGCGCAACATTGGATCGTAACGGCCTGCGTCCTGCGCGTTATCTGGTGACGGATGATGACTTGGTCATGATGGCATCTGAAATGGGTGTGCTGACATTCCCGCAAGAAAAAATCGTTAAAAAGTGGCGTTTAGAGCCAGGCAGAATGCTGCTGATCGACACGGTGCAAGGCCGCATTATTGATGATGCTGAAGTGAAAAACGCTTTGGCAAGCGCTAAACCTTACAAACAATGGATTGAACAGTCACGCTACTTCCTGGCTGACATGCCTAAAGTTGAAGGTAGTTTGCAATTGAATGCTGACCTGCTGGATACGCAGCAGGCATTTGGATTTACGCAGGAAGACATCAAGTTTGTACTGCAGCCTATGGTGCAGAATGGCGAAGAGGGCTCAGGTTCTATGGGTAACGACGCAGCCTTGCCTGTATTGTCTGCCCGCCCAAAAGTATTGTATAACTACTTCAAGCAGTTATTCGCACAGGTAACCAACCCACCAATCGACCCAATTCGTGAAGAGTTAGTGATGTCGCTGGTGACCTTTATTGGCCCTAAACCAAATCTGTTAGGCATTGAAGAAACCACACCGCCAATGCGTCTGGAAGCGAGCCAGCCAGTGCTGACGCTGGAAGAGCTGGAGCAATTGAAGTCAATTGCTACACTGACCAACAATCAATATAAATCACTGGTACTGGATATCACCTACCCTGCTCAAGAAGGTAAGGCCGGTATGGTAGCAGCATTGGAAAGCCTGACTAAAGCTGCCGAAAAAGCGGTACAGGATGGCTTTAATATTCTGATTCTTTCAGACCGCGGTATGAGTGCAGAGCGCGTAGCGATTCCGGCACTGCTGGCATGTTCAGCAACGCATGAGCATTTAGTGCGCGCCGGTTTAAGAACCAGCGCCGGTTTGGTGGTGGATACTGGTTCAGCACGTGAAGTGCATCATTTTGCGCTGTTAGCTGGTTACGGCGCTGAGGCAGTTTGCCCATGGCTGACTTTTGAAACCATCAAAGGTATGTCAGACGACAGCTACAAAGCTGGCAAAAACTTTGTTAAAGCAGTTGGCAAGGGTCTGTATAAAGTCATGTCCAAGATGGGTATTTCTACTTACCAGTCTTACTGTGGCGGGCAAAGATTTGAAGCTATTGGCTTGAACAGTGCTTTTGTTGAACAATACTTTACCGGTACCGCTACCAATATCGAAGGCATTGGTCTGGATGAGGTCGCTGAAGAAGCGGTGCGTTTACACACATCAGCATTCGGTACCGACCCAGTGCTGGCTAATAGCCTGGATGCAGGCGGTGAATATGCGTTCCGTGTGCGCGGTGAAGAACACACCTGGACACCGGAATCAATCGCCAAGCTGCAAAATGCTACGCGTACCGGCAAGTTCGACACTTACAAAGAATACGCAAAACTGATTAATGATCAAACCCGCGGCCTGTTTGAAATTAAACCCGCAGCAACACCGATTCCATTGGAGTCTGTAGAGTCAGCAAAAGAAATTGTAAAGCGCTTTGCCACAGGTGCGATGTCACTGGGTTCTATTTCTACCGAGGCACACGCAACGCTGGCAATCGCCATGAACCGTATCGGCGGTAAGTCGAACACTGGTGAAGGTGGTGAAGATGCAAAACGCTTTATCCCGGTGGCTAACGCTACCACGATGGCAGCTGTTATCGGTGAGAAGCTGATTGAGAAAGATATCCCGCTTAAAGCTGGCGATTCTATGCGCTCAAGCATCAAGCAAGTAGCCTCTGGCCGCTTTGGTGTCACTGCCGAGTACCTGGCAAACGCTGATCAGATTCAAATTAAAATGGCACAAGGTGCAAAACCGGGTGAAGGTGGTCAGTTACCTGGCCATAAAGTTTCTGAGTACATCGCCAAGCTGCGTTTCTCTGTGCCTGGCGTAGGCTTGATTTCACCTCCTCCGCACCATGATATTTATTCGATTGAAGATTTGGCGCAGCTGATTCATGACCTGAAAAACGCTAACCCTAAAGCTTCTATCTCTGTGAAACTGGTATCTGAAACCGGCGTGGGTACCGTGGCGGCAGGCGTGGCAAAAGCCAAATCTGACCACATTGTGATCGCAGGTCACGACGGCGGCACCGGTGCGTCACCGATTTCATCTGTAAAACATGCAGGTACACCATGGGAGCTGGGCTTGTCTGAAGCGCAGCAAACTTTGGTATTGAATCAGTTGCGCGGTCGCGTAGTATTGCAGGTTGATGGCCAGATCAAAACCGGCCGCGACGTAGTGATTGGTGCCTTGTTAGGTGCTGATGAGTTCGGTTTTGCTACCGCTCCGCTCGTGGTTGAGGGCTGTATCATGATGCGTAAGTGTCACCTTAACACCTGCCCGGTAGGCGTGGCGACACAAGACCCGGAATTGCGTAAACGCTTTACCGGTCAGCCTGAACATGTCGTGAACTACTTCTTCTTTGTTGCTGAAGAAGTACGTGAATATATGGCTTCTATGGGCATTGCGAAATTTGCAGACCTGATTGGCCGAGCTGATTTATTGGACACCCAAGCTGGTATCGACCATTGGAAGATCAACGGTCTGGATTTCAGCAAAGTATTCCATCAGCCAGATATGCCAGCCAGTGTTTCGCGTAAAAACAATGACGTGCAGGATCATGGCCTGGTAAATGCGCTTGATAACAAACTGGTAGCGCTTGCGCAACCAGCGTTGGAAAAAGGCGAAAAAGTAGTGATGGATATCGCCATCACCAATACTAACCGTACCGTGGGTACTATGCTGTCTAACCAGATTGCTACACGTTACGGCAATGCAGGCTTGCCAGACGATACGATCCACGTAAATTTCACCGGGACATCCGGCCAAAGCTTCTCGGCATTCCTAGCGAAAGGCATTACTTTCAACCTGACTGGTGAAGGTAACGACTACGTGGGTAAAGGTTTGTGTGGTGGCCGTATCGTGATCAAACCACCGAAGACATTCCGCGGTATCTCACATCAGAACATTATCGTCGGTAACGCGGTGATGTACGGCGCTACAACTGGCGAGAGCTATTTCAGCGGCGTTGCGGGTGAGCGTTTCTGCGTACGTAACTCAGGTGCGTCTGCTGTGGTTGAAGGTGTAGGTAACCACGGTTGTGAATACATGACCGGCGGTACCGTTGTCGTACTCGGTGTAACCGGTCAGAACTTCGCGGCAGGTATGAGCGGCGGCGTAGCCTATGTGTACGATGAAGATGGCATGTTTGCCAAACGCTGCAACATGGGCATGGTTTCCCTTGAAAAAGTGGAGCATGCGGCTACTGTAGCGGCAGATGCTGTACATCATCTTGACCAGCCAGATGAGGTTACTTTGCTTGCTTTAATCAATAAGCATGCAGAATACACCGATAGCGGACGTGCCAAAGCGATTCTTGCTGACTGGGAACACGCTCGCGGCAAGTTTGTGAAAGTAATGCCAAACGAATACAAGCGCGCTTTAATCGAGATGGCTGAAGACAAGGCATTAATCGCGGCTTAAGGTTGCAAAAACCAAAGTGTTGCAATAACAGGAACAAGTAACTCTAACCCGCATTAAAACCAGCAATAGGCGCGCCGACGCAGACAGTACAAATAGTACGGCAAGGAGGCGCAACAACTTGCTGGTTTTAATGCGGGTTAGAAAAGAGACTCTCTCTTACAGGAAAAGGCTATATAGTATGGGTAAAGTAACAGGCTTTATGGAATTTGAACGTCTTTCGGAGGCTAATGTGCCGGTGCCGGAACGCGTTAAAAATTACAAAGAATTTGTATTGCATCTGACTGATGATCAGGCCAAGCAACAGGGTGCGCGCTGTATGGATTGCGGCATTCCGTTCTGTACTACAGGTTGCCCGATCAATAACATCATTCCTGACTGGAATGATCTGGTTTATCAGCAGGATTGGCGCAGTGCGATCGATGTATTGCATTCAACCAATAACTTCCCTGAGTTTACCGGCCGTATCTGCCCTGCTCCATGTGAGGCTGCCTGTACTTTAAACATCAATGATGATGCGGTTGGTATTAAATCCATTGAGCATGCGATTATTGATAAAGCCTGGGAAAATGATTGGGTAAAACCACAGATCAATCCTGTTAAAACTGGCAAAAAAGTGGCGGTTGTAGGCTCTGGGCCAGCAGGTCTGGCTACTGCACAACAACTGGCACGTGCCGGTCACAGCGTGGTTGTGCTGGAGAAGAACAGCCGTATCGGCGGTTTGCTGCGCTACGGTATTCCTGACTTCAAAATGGAAAAGTCACACATTGACCGCCGTATGGCACAAATGCAGGCTGAAGGTGTTGAGTTCCGCGTCAACCAGAACGTAGGTGACAATGTAAATGCTGACGACGTACTGGCTGAATTCGATGCAGTAGTGCTGGCAGCAGGTGCTGAGCAGCCGCGTGATTTGCCGGTTACCGGCCGTGAGCTTGATGGCGTACATTTTGCAATGGACTTTCTGACACCGCAAAATAAAGTGGTGGCCGGTGATGTAATTCCTGATCAGATCAAGGCGACAGGCAAGCACGTAGTTGTGATTGGCGGCGGTGATACCGGATCTGACTGCGTAGGTACTTCTAACCGTCATGGCGCATTGAGCGTGACTCAGTTTGAACTGATGCCGCAGCCACCTGCAAAAGAAAACAAAGAACTGGTATGGCCAAATTGGCCGCTTAAATTGCGTACTTCCAGTTCACATGAAGAAGGTGCAAATCGCGACTGGTCTGTGACTACCAAAGAATTAATTGGTGAAAACGGTAAAGTGGTTGCGCTTAAATGCGCTCGCGTAGAGTGGAAAGATGGCAAGATGAGCGAAGTGCTAGGCTCTGAATTCACGATTCCGGCGGATCTGGTATTTCTGGCGATGGGCTTTGTGTCACCAGTGCAGAAACTATTGGAAGTATTTGGTGTAGAAAAAGACCAGCGCGGTAATGCTAAAGCTACTACCGATGGCGAAGGCTGCTACAAAACCAGTAAGGAAAAAGTGTTCGCAGCCGGTGACGTACGCCGCGGCCAGTCTCTGGTGGTATGGGCGATTCGTGAAGGCCGTCAGGCTGCACGTGCGGTGGATGAATATCTGATGGGTTCATCAGTATTGCCACGTTAATCTCCTACGCTGAATAGGGCTTAATCTAGTAAAATAGACGGGGATGCACGTGATGTGCATCCCCAATTTTTTGAGCAGAAACAATGACACCATTAAAAAACGACACCTTTTTACGCGCCTTGATGCGCCAACCTACCGAATACACGCCAGTATGGATGATGCGCCAGGCTGGCCGTTACCTGCCGGAATATAAAGCGACGCGTAAGAATGCAGGCAGTTTTTTAAGTCTTTGTAAAAATGCTGACTTTGCAACTGAAGTGACGATTCAGCCTCTGGATCGTTACCCGCTGCTGGATGCATCTATCCTGTTCTCGGATATTCTCACCGTGCCGGATGCGATGGGTTTGGGTCTGTATTTTGAAGAAGGCGAAGGCCCTAAATTCGAACGTACACTGCAGCAGGAAGCAGATATTAAAAAGCTGATCGTGCCGGATATGGCGGAACTGCAATATGTATTCAATGCTGTGACGCAGATTCGCAAAACCTTGAATGGTCGTGTTCCGTTGATTGGTTTCAGTGGCAGCCCGTGGACACTGGCAACCTATATGGTGGAAGGCAAAGGCGGTACGGATTTCCTGAACATTAAAAAAATGGCTTATGCACGCCCTGACCTGCTGCATCACATTTTAGACACCACAGCGCAAACTGTGATCCAGTACCTCAATGCGCAAATCGCAGCAGGCGCGCAGGCCGTCATGATATTTGACTCATGGGGCGGTGCGTTGGCACATGATGCTTACCTTGAGTTCTCATTGAATTACATGCAAAAAATTGTGAACGGTTTAACCAAAACCAGCGAAGGCCAAAAAGTGCCGAGCATTGTTTTCACTAAAGGCGGCGGATTATGGCTGGAAGCGCAGGCTGAAATCGGTGCAGATGCGCTTGGTTTGGACTGGGCTGTTGATATCGGCAGTGCGCGCAAGCGTGTAGGTGACAAAGTGGCGCTGCAAGGTAACCTTGACCCGGCGATACTGTTATCAACGCCGGAAGCGATTGAAAAGCAGGTGGCCAATGTGCTGGCCAGCTATGGTCATGGCAATGGACATGTGTTTAATCTGGGTCACGGTATTACGCAGTGGACACCACCCGAGAATGCGGCAGCAATGTTGGCTGCAGTGCGCGAACATAGTCGTCAGTATCATCAGTAATCTAACTTAAATAATCAAACCAGTAATAAAAAAGCCCATCATTGATGGGCTTTTTTATTAGTTGAAACGCAACAGTTTATTTTAAAGTCATACGTTTCATCGTGTCATCTTTATCAATGAATTTATGTTTTAACGCGCCTGCAATGTGCAGAATAACGATAATCAGCAAGATGGCGCCAATCGCTTCGTGCACTTCTTTGAAAAAATCGCGGTAAGCCTCGTTATCAAGGCCGCCGATGAAGTCGATGCCAAACCATTTAATGCCATATTTACTGTTCACAGCCATGATCAGGCCACTTAGCGGCATCGCCACCATTAATAAATAAAGTAAGTGGTGTGTACCGGTGGCAAGTTTTTTCTCCCAAGCTTTGTAAGAAGCGAGCAACGCTGGCGCGCGGTGCGTGATGCGCCACAGAACCCGGATAATGATCAGTGCTAGCAGTGTTACGCCAATAGATTTATGCAGGTTATAGTAGAAGGTTCTTGGGCTGGCCTCTTCTGTCAGTTGCCAGGTGTAGATACCTAAATCAAACAGGTCAAATCCCATTTGTTTGGGAGCGTCTTTAGGTAATTCACTCATGTACCAGCCAAGTGCAAACATAGTAAAAATGCCCAAGGCGATCAGCCAGTGTAAAACAATCGCTGTTTTGGTATAGCGTGTTGAGGTTTGATTCATAGTAATATCCTGATGAGATTTAATCTTGTAGTATGTGACAGGTGTGCCGGGAAAAAATTGCACAAACTGCGCTCATTTTAATCTGTATCATAAATTCAAGGAATGTTTCATGCGTATTTTAATGATAACCATGAGTCTGCTGAGTTTTATCGGTTGCAGCAGTATTGGTTCAAACCAGGCAAATTCACAACCAAGCCATGAAGATTTCGCAGTAGAAAAAGTGGCTGACGGCATTTATGTGCATCACGGCAAGCATCTGGATATTGATGCCGGCTATCAGGGTGACATTTGCAATATCAGTTTTGTAGTCGGTAACAGAGGCGTCGCAGTGATCGATACAGGCGGTAGTCTTAAAGTGGGCACGCAGCTGCGCGAGGCGATCCGCAAGGTGACACCGCTGCCGGTGTTGTACGTGGTGAATACCCATGTGCATCCGGATCACGTCTACGGCAATGCAGCGTTTCTGGCTGATAAACCTATTTTTGTAGGACATGATAAGTTGGCCAACAGCATGGAGCTACGCCGGGATCAGTATGCAAAACTCAATGAAAGGCTGTTGCATGAAGATGCCAAAGGCAGTGAGCTGATTAAGCCTATGCTGACGGTAAAAGACAAGCTGACACTGGACTTGGGCGATCGGCAGCTTGAGCTGACGGCACACCCTGTCGCGCACACTAATACCGATGTCTCCTTGATTGATGTTAAAACCAGTACATTATTTACCGGTGATTTGCTGTTTATAGAGCGCACCCCAGTGGTGGAGGCCGATATCAAGGGCTTGATCGCGGAGATCGAAAAACTTAAAGCCAGCCCGGCTAAGCAAGTAGTGCCTGGTCATGGCCCGGTGACCAAGGATTGGCTTGCAGCTTTAGCTAATGCCCAGCGCTATTTGAATCAGTTGTTAGCGGATGTACGTGCAAGCATTAAGAAAAACGAGGGCATGGAAAACGCAATGGCAACAGCTGCAGCCAGTGAGAAAGATAATTGGCAGTTATTTGAAGTGGCCAACAGGCGTAATGTGAATACGATCTACCCCGGACTGGAATGGGAGTAATAAAAAAGCGGTGCCAGATGATTAACCTGGCGCCGCTTTTTTTATGAGCTGGAAATTTATTTTTTCAAATTACTTTTTTAAATTATCCAGGCTGCATGCAGTGTTTGGGTTTGCATGTAACAGTAACAAACCACCGGCAATTGCCAGATATTGTAATAAAGGTAGCTTGAGTAAGAAGATCAGGGCAACAACATAAATTGCCATGACTAAAGCAATGGCTTTGGTTTTATAACCTAGAAGCAAGCCTAAGCCGCCTATCAGGTTAATTAAAATGATCAATGGTGCGAAAATTCCCGGTAAACCCAGGCTGCCTAAACCAGCCTGATATTCCTGATAGCCGGTTGGATTATTCATAAAGCTGATGACGAGCGCAACTACCTGAACCAGAAAAATCTGCGCTAGCAGAATACGTGCAAGGGTTGTTAAATATTTTTGCATATAAAACCTTAAATTTAGTTAAATTAACCGAAAAGACACACACGCATAATGCCTGTTACTGTCACAGCCTGCAAGTGGCAATCTAAAGGGGTGGTGAAGCTTTGAAAGATAATTTTGTGATTCAGCTTGTAACCTGGCAAACGCATGCAGCACTATTAAAAAAGGTACGTGAAGAGGTGTTTATCAAAGAGCAGCATGTACCTGTTGCGCTGGAATGGGATGGCATGGATCAAGCTGCACAGCACCTTCTGGCATTGAGTGATGCAGGTGAGCCTGTAGGCTGCGCAAGATTGACAGGTGGCGGCAGTATCGGGCGCATGGCTGTTCTAAAGACGTGGCGTGGCTTGGGCGTTGGCCGTGCCTTGCTCACAAAAGCCGTTTCTTTATATCAGCAGCAAGGTGTAGAGCGTATCACGCTATCCGCGCAGATGCATGCGATAGCCTTTTATGAAAAATCAGGTTTTGAGGGTTGTGGAGAGCCTTATTTAGACGCTGATATTCTGCATATCGATATGCGATTAAAGTGATTGCCTGAGAATTTCTAATGTGACTGCTGAAGCAACAATGTGTATCGGGTGTCAGATTTCTAGCCGAGAGCTAGAGGTTATTGTGAATAATCAGTAAGAAAGCATTAAATATGAAGCAATAGAGTTAAATAAACACGTTAGTATTTTTATGGTAACTGTATAAAATACGCATACAGTCAATCACCCTTATGGGTGATTATTGATGTAAAATTTCTGACGGACTGTAAGACAAGACGGGCTCTGTAATCCAGAGGGATAATGGATAATGGATTTAAAAACAATTTTCAGTAAAACACCTAAGGCATCTCGTGCCCCATTACCTTGGGTAGGCGGACTATCAGCGCAATTTAAGCAAATATTGTCACATGTAGATGGTAAGCATAGTGTTGAGGATATTCTGCATAAGGCCGGAAAACTGAGTATTAATGAATTACACAAGGTATTACTCAAGCTCGAAGAAGAAGGTTACATCAAGCGCGTATCAAGTCATCAGGCCGAACCTGATTGGCTAAATGACATCAGCAGTTACGGCATTAATGCCAATAATAATTACAGCATTGCAGTAGAGGAAATTGATGCGGCTGAACTGGATTTTGATAGCTCAGATTTCAGTGTCAGCACGGCTGCTGAAATAAAAGAAGTAGCTGAAGAAGCACAGCCTGCACAGGCCAAGGTTGCTGTCGAGTCAGACGTTGAGCACAGGGCGCAAGAAGTTATAGCAATAAAGGCCAGGCGCGAAGCCGAGCGTAAAGCACAAGCTGAAGCCGCAGAAAAAGCCCGACTTGAAGCCGCCGAGCAAGCAAAGCGCATAGCGGAAGCCGAAGCAAAAGCACGGCAGGAAGTTGAGCGTATTGAACGCGAAAAAGCTGAAGTAGAAGCGCAGGCGAAGGCAGAAGCAGAGCGCAAGGCTAAAGCGGAGGCCGAGGAACTAGCGCGCGTAGAAGCAGAACGTAAAGCGCAAGCGGAAGCCGCAGAAAAAGCAAGATTAGAAGCAGAGCGTATCGCGCGTGAGGAAGTGGAAGCGCAGGCCAGAATAGAGCGTGAACGCAAAGCCCAAGAAGAATTGGCGGCAAAAGCCAAACAGGAAGCCGAAGAAAAGGCACGGTTAGAAGCCGAGCGCATAGAGCGTGAAAAGGCTGAAGCGATTGCCAAGGCGAAAGCCGCAGAAAAGGCTAGACTTGAAGCTGAGCGTATTGCGCAGGAGGAAGCCGCAGAAAGAGCGCGGATAGAAGAAGAGCGTATTGTACGCGAAAAGGCTGAGGCAATTGCTAAAGCTAAAGCCGAAGAAGAGGCACGCTTGCAAGCAGAGGCCGAGCGTAAAGCACAAGCTGAAGCCGCAGAAAAAGCCAGACTTGAAGCTGAGCGCATTGCACGGGAGGAGGCTGAGGAAAAAGCACGCCTGGAAGCAGAGCGCATTGAACGTGAACAGGCAGAAGCGATTGCCAAGGCGAAAGCGGAAGAAGAGGCGCGGTTAAAGGCAGAAGCCGAGCGCAAGGCTAAAGCTGAGGCCGAGGAACTGGCGCGCGTAGAAGCAGAACGTAAAGCGCAAGCTGAGGCTGCTGAACAGCTTAGACTGGAACAAGAGCGTATCGCCCGCGAGGAAGCAGAAGAGCAAGCCAGGATAGAGCGCGAACACAGAGCTCAGGAAGAATTGGCAGCAAAAGCCAAGTTGGAAGCCGAGGAACAGGCACGGTTAGACGCTGAGCGCATCGAACGTGAAAAGGCAGAAGCGATTGCCCAGGAAAAAGCAGAAGAAGAGGCACGTTTGCAGGCAGAGGCCGAACGTAATGCTAAAGCTGAAGCCGAAGAAAAAGCACGTGTAGAAGCTGAGCGTATTGCACAAGTCGAAGCAGCGGAGCAAAAGTTACGTGAAGCAGAACGTGTTGCTCGTGAAGAAATAAAAGCGCAGCAAGAGGCGGAGAAAAGAGCACAGGCAGCAGCCGAAAAAGCGGCGCGCGAGGAGGCTAAACGCCTCGCTAAAGAAGAAAAAACAGCTAAGGCCAAACTTAAGGCTGAAGAAAAAGCGCGTGCCAGGGAACTGCGCGGCCCGCTCATGCTTGATAAATTGAGCGCCAAGTTGCTTAAGCCGTTGTTAATCGCTATCCCGCTAGTGCTTATTCTCGCAGTTGGATTGATTCATGTGATTAATCTATCCATGTTGATAGAGCCCATCGAGAAGCTGGCAACAGAAAGTGTTGGCGAACCAGTCAAAGTGCAGCAAGTACATGCATCATTATTTCCGCAGCCACACTTGATGCTTACCGATGTGAGCGTAGGCAGCAATGGGGATATCAAGATAGGCAGCGTAAATATGGTGTCTGCTGTTTCAATGCTGTTTAAGGATGTAAAAGTCCTTAAATCGGTTGATATCAATACTGTCACCCTGACGCCTGCCGACTTTGGCCGCCAGGCGCAATGGGTTAATAATGCAGCAAAATCCGGTAAGCTCAAGATCGAGCAAATTACTTTAAAGCAAATCTCGTTCAAGGTTTCGGATATCGAGCCTGAAGCGTTTAACGGTAAGGTTGCGCTTACTCCGTCCGGTGAGCTTAATAATGTCGAGCTGGTCAATGTCGGCGGCAATCTTACGCTGCTGCTCACACCGCAGAACGGGAGCGCTGCAATTACGCTTACTGCCAGTGACTGGCAGCCTCAATTGTTTAAACGATTGGCATTTGACGAAGTTACTGCCACAGGCGTGATTAGCCAGAATCAGCTCAGTTTTAGCCAGATCGAGGCCAAGGCTTTTGGTGGCACTATCAAAGCTCAGGGTGAGCTGAACTGGAACGGGCGATTGAGCACATCCGGAAATTTTGAGCTGATAAAAATGACACTGCCTCGCGTCCTCTCTGCCTATGAAAGTGATGCCTCTGTAGATGGCACCCTCAACGCGACTGCGGCATTTACAAGTAGTGCTAACCAGGCTTTAGAGCTGGTGCAAGCGGCGGAGGTCAATGCCAACTTTGAAGCGTTGGCGGGCAAAGTTAATGGCATTGCTTTATCACACGTTCTCGTAGCCGGACCCACCAGCAAACCATCACCAGAGGCTGACTTCACGCGATTTGATACACTCACTGGCAATCTGCAATTCAAGGATGGGCAATATAAGTACAAACAATTTGCACTGAAAACTGAACAGTTCCGTGCTCGCGGTTACTTTAATATTGAACCGGATAAGACCGTGTCAGGGAAAATCAGTACCGAGCTGATGTCAACATCACAACGCCGACAGGGCAGTTTTACGATCAGCGGCGAAGTCGCAGACGTGAAATTCAAATAATGCGCTATAGCAAAAGCCGGTTATTTTGGTTAGTGCGACTTTTTGTGATGGCCTGAATTTCAGGCAACTACTACTTAGGTGTAAATTGCTTAAAGCGGGGCTATTCTATAAAATCTCGTGTTACAGAATTTAAGCGTAACAGCTTAATTATCAGATTCATTTTATTCACAATTCTACATTTCTAATTCTCAAGGATTTCTCATGGCAAAGATCATTTTCAAAGCGGGTGAAGCTACCGTATACAGCGAAGGCAAAGACGTAACAGCAGCAATGCCTGAAATTTTAATCGGCGCAGTTGATGGACCAGTAGGTCAGGCATTTGCCAACTTGATGGCACAAAACAAAGGCCACACTGCGATGTTTGCAGTGCGTGATATTAATCAGTTAGTCCGTCCAGTTTGTATGACCGTGCCAAAAGTAACTTTAAAAGGCAGCACAGATGTAAGCTTATTCGGTGGTGTGGTGCAAGCGGCGACAGCAGATGCGATTCTGGACTGTGTAATCGAAGGCATTATCCCAAAAGAGCAAGCGAATGACTTGTGCATTATCAGCCTGGTATGGATTGACCCAGGTTGTATCGCTCTGGAAAAAGAAGGTACATTGGATAAAGCCGACATGTACAAAAACAACTACGAAGCTACTAAACTGGCGATCAAACGTGCATTGAATGACGAGCCAACAATTGATGAGTTGATTGCAAACCGTCATAAGATCAAGCACTGTATGTGGGAAGATTCTTGGGATCAAAAGTAAAATCAATTTAGGGCGCATTGCTGCGTTCCGTGCGCCTTGGCATCAAATCGAGCTGCTTAAGCAGCCGTTTTGACGGACACGCCCCTTTCACGCCAAGCTTCCTGCTTTAGCAGGTTAGCTTGGTGGGGACGCCCTTTACGGGTGTACGGGTAATGCTGCATCCCATAAAATTGATTTTTGGTTCTAAAAGAATCGGCAATAAAAAAGCGGCTAGAAATTAGCCGCTTTTTTATTGTTTAAAGGTTTTTAATCTTTACGCACAGATTCGCGCATATTGCGCACCAGTTGAAATACAGACCAGCTGGTTTGCAACAGCGCTGTGAAGCGCGCGATGTGCATTCTGCTGATCAATATCCCGGTTAAGGTGCTCACACCAACCATGAGCACGGGGTAGCGTTTAAAGTAACGTACTACCTCCAAGCCGCGGTCTGCGATTACAAGCGGTTTGCGTAATGGCTGCATGCTTTGAGCCAATGCAATACGCTGTGAGGCAGCTTTATAAACCAGTTTTTGCCTGCGTTCAGCAAGTGCAGCTAATTTTTCATTCATTACCAACTCCTGCCTGCTTAACTATTTGTGTCAATTTCCTGATGGTCTTTGATCAGCTCTGCCAGGCTGGCTTCAAACATTCGTGGCATGGATTTTAATTTCCTTACCACTATTGCAGCCAATACAGCACCTGTTATCAGGAATAGTCCTGTGAGCGAGCCTAGTACCAGTAAACGGTGCGTGTCCCAGAACACTGCTACCAATAAAATAGTAAGCAGTACTGCGCCAAAGCACAGGCTGAACAGTGAGACAAAAGCCATAGCCAGCAATGAAATGAAGCGCTCGCGTCCCTCTTCCAGATCGGTGCTAATCAACTCAAGGCGCGTATGGATAATCGCAATGAGTGTTACGGTCAGGTTTTTCAGAGAGTTGAGTAAACCCTCTGCCGGTTGGTTAGGTATGTCTGCCATTGCGGTCTAGCGCCTGCCGATAAGCAAGCCAACCACCAAGCCAATACCTGCTGCAATACCTACGGCATGCCATGGTTTTTCATGTACATAATTGTCAGTTGCCTGCGCGGCAATTTTTCCTTTTTCAACTAAGGCATCCTGTGCCTCGCTCAATTTTACTTTAGCCACTGCCAGTGATTCTTCTGCTTTGGCGCGCAAGTGTACAACAGCCTCACCACCTTGGTTAGCTGTGGCTTTGATGAGTGCTTCTGCGTCTGCAATTACTACTTTGAAATCACTGATCAATTGTTCTTTGGTTACTGTGGTACTTTGTATATCATTCATTGAAATGCTCCTTTTTATTAATCATGGCAATCATCAGTATGACAATTGCTTAATAACTTAATTCCGTTTTATGCTGATCTTCTAATTAGCAGTAGCTGATCTATTCCGTCATCGCTAGGATCAAAGTGACATGGCAATTAACAAGCTACTGATAGTATAAATTACTCGATTGCTACACTTCAGTTCGCAATGACACATTTAGAATAAATAAGCGTTTCTTTTACTATGCTACGCCTAGCAAACTGATTGGGCAAGGTAATGCTTATTTCTGTTGATGCACGTCAATAGCTGCTGGCTCACGTGTTTTGATTGGTCAATGACCGTAGTATTTTACGCACGGGTGTAGGAATGGCAGCGCCGATGGCATCTTCAATACTCAGCCAGATCTGGCCTGCTTCACTGACTTTTGAATGCTGTTTTGTGACTAGCAGCGGTTGCGGTGTAATGTGTAATTTAAAGTGAGTAAATGCATGGCTTAATTGAGGTAATGCCTTTTGGGGTTGCACGGTCATACCGAATTTCTGTTGTGCGATGGCACTATAATCATCGCTGCCTTCCAACTGTGGAAAGCTCCATAACCCGCCCCAGATACCGCTAGGAGGACGTTTTTCCAGCATCACGTTATTGCCCTGCAGCAGAATCAGCATGGTAGTGTATTTTTCAGGAATGGTTTTGCGCGGCTTGGGTGTCGGCAACTGGCTGACGCGCTGCTGCTGGTAGGCCTGACAGCTACTCACTAGCGGGCATTTCGGGCAATGTGGTTTGCTTCTGCTGCATAGGGTAGCGCCCAAGTCCATCAGGCCTTGAGTGTAAGCTACCATATCGGTTTGTGGCAGCAGGCTTTCGGCCAGTGACCATAGTTCTTTTTCAATTTTCGGCGTGCCGGGCCAGCCTGCAACTGCAAAATGCCGTGTCAGTACGCGCTTTACATTGCCATCGAGTATCGTCTGTACCTGATTGAAGGCAAATGAAGCGATAGCGGCTGCTGTAGAGCGACCAATGCCGGATAGGGTTTGAATCGTGACGAAGTCTTGCGGAAACACGCCGCCGTGATCATCCATGATGGTTTGCGCCGCGTTGTGCAGGTTACGCGCTCTTGAGTAATAGCCTAAGCCGCTCCAGTGCTGCAGCACTTCATCCTGTGTTGCAGCCGCGAGTGCCGCGATAGTAGGAAAGCGCTGCATGAATTTACTGTAATAACCAATCACGGCAGCAACTTGCGTTTGCTGCAGCATGATTTCGGATACCCAGATGGCATAAGGATCAGTTGTATTCTGCCAGGGCAGATCATGGCGACCGTGCTGCTTTTGCCAAATGATGAGGCGGCTTGAGAAATCAGTCATAGGTTATTTATATGATGTTTGGTAGGATGCAAGTCAGGTAGTTTAATTTTTAGGATTTCAGATGAAACATATTTTAGTGATGGTTGCTGCATTCGTAGCTTTAAGTGGATGTGTAGTTGTACCGGCTGGGCATCACCCTAACGGACCAGGAAACAGCGAAAACGCACCTGGTCATAATAAAGCTTGCGGTGAAGGGCCCGGCAATAGCGGCTCAGCTCCAGGACAAGTCAAAAAGAACTGCTACTAACTTGATTGCTAGCAGCAGTTGGCTATGCGCGTTTGCTTAAAACTTAAACAGTTTCTTTAGTTCTTCTGCTGCTTTTTCTTTAGCAGCATCTCCTGTCGATTTAGGCGCTTCAGCCGGAGCAGGGGCAGTGCTCGATGTTGCCCCATCGGTTGCTGCCGGAGCAGTTGCTGGATCTGCTAGTTTTTTCTTACCTAGCAGACTCTCTAGCGCTTTTGTTTTATCGCCGTCACCGATCAGTTCTTTAACCGCAGCACCTTTTTCACCGCCTACTTTATCCAGCAGGTTAGATTTAGCCATTGCTGCACCAATCGCAGCGAAGTCCATGCCGTATTTAGGCGCAGAGAATGTGCCGGTGATTTTTACCGGAATGCTCAAACCAGCTAAAGAATCCAGATCAGCGCCGCCTTGGCCTTTCAATGATTTAACAATAGTCGGTTTGGCCAGATAATTGATGGTTTCGTTACCGATATCAATATCGCCGCGGCTATCACCTTTTGCCAGACGCAGGATCGGTGCCTTCATGGTCAGGTCTTCATTGTGCGCTACGCCGTTTTTAATATCGAAAGATGCGCTGAGCTCACTGAAATCTGTTTTTTTCTTCTCGTCGGCGCCTATGCTGCTTTTATCCTGAAACAGGGCTACCTTGGATTTCATGTCGCGAAGCGTACCTGGAATATCAATCCCTTTGATCGCGCCATCAGCAAGGTTAACTGCAGCTTTACCGGCTAATGCTTTTTTCAGTGCGCTTACGGTGTTGCCAGATGTCGTTACATCGACATTCAGCGAGCCCTTGCCTTCGAGCATGTCATTATTAATGGCATCTACCAGCAGTGGTCCTATCGCAATGTTTTTCATGCTCTGTTTAAAAGTGATGCTGGGTGTACTGCGCGCATCCACTTTTAGCAGACCATCCATGCTGCCCTGATACAGGTTGGCAGCGAATGGAGAAACAGTGGCGATACCATCTGCTGCTTTGAGGCCGATATTTACATTCTGTGTTTTAACATTGGCAAGTTTAAGCCAGCCGATTTTGGCTTCGCCGCTGGCATTAAGCTTTTTTAGCGCGCTCAAATCAATCGGGGTGTCGCCGGAGCTTTTAGCCGCAGGCTGGTCGCTTTTCGTGATGTATTTATCCGCATCCAGTTTATCGATGTTCAGGTTGAAACTGTAAATCGGGTCGTGAAAGCGTGTGATGCCTATATTTGCGTTGACCTGGCTATCATCTACCTTTGCTGCCAGCGGGTTCAGGCTCAGTTTCTGGCCATCTGCTTTTAAGTCAATACGCACATTTGAGGCTTTGGTTTTGCCATACTTAAGGCTGCCGATACGCAGCGAGCCATCAGCATTCAATGCTTTCAGCGCACTTAAATCCAGCGGCTTATCATCGCCCTTGCTGGCAGCTTTGCTTGAGGCTGAGCTGCCAGTAGCGCCGACATAGCGGTCAACATCAACCTGGTCAATATCCACATCAAAAGTGTACAGCGGTTTGGCGAAATGGCTGATGCCAAAGTTACCTTTAATGTTGCTGTCATCGAGCTTAACGTTGAGGCCGGATAAAGTCAGTTTTTCGCCATCGGCTTTAACATTCACATTAAGGCCGGATAAACGGTATTTTTCATAGATTAAATTGCCGATGTTGATCTTGCCATCCAGCAGAATGTTTTTTAACGCAGATAAATCTGCTGGCTTATCACTGGCTGGCTCGGCTTTCTTGGGTTTGCTACTGTTACCCAATAGTTTATTTAAATCCAGCGTGTCAGCATTGATATTGAATTTGACGTTCGGTTTTTTAAAGCTGGCGATGGCAACATCGCCGTTGAGCTTGGTAGCATCCACATTCAGGTTGAATTTACTGTTCACTTGCTCTTGTTTGGCATCTGTATGCAAGCTGAGTGCGAAGCCGACTTTTGCCGCACCGTTAGGTAATGCCGGATCTTTGATGTCGACATTGCCTGCCAGTTTCGGCAGATCGAAAATCAGGTTCTCAAGGTTGCCCTGGAATGGGGAAGAAAACTTACCGCTAATGGAACGTGCGCCCTGAGTGCCGGAAATATCACCGCTGATGCCGCTACTTTGCAGTGCTTTAGGTGAGCCTTTGATGTCGGCTAATACCAGGTTAGCTTTCAAGGTGTCGCCGGCTTTGTCCTGCACTAGACTCACGGTTACCTTTTTGCCGGTGACTTCATCTTTTTTCGCAATCAATTCAGGTGCGTTTAAGTCCAGGGTGATTTTTGCACCGCTGAATTGGCCAGCTACAGCAAGTTTCAAGCTATCGATCAGGAACTCGCGTGTTTCAGGTTTCGCATCAATATCACCGCTGGCAGTGATAGATACCGCTTTGCCGCCTAGCAAGTCACCGGTGATGGTGGCGTCCAGACCTTTAGCAAAAAAGTGCTTGTTTTCCGGGTCAGCTAAGAAATTACCTTTAACTTTTACATCGGCAGTAACGGCCGGCTGGTTGGCTTTAATGCTAAAGTCGGTCGCTAAATCAATCGGTTCCGCTAAGGCAATATGGCCTGAAGTTAAATTGAATTTTGACAGTGCATATTGCGCACCGGTGCCTTCATCAGTGTAGACCACAGCAGAGTTTGTTACTTTAACGCCGTCTACATCAAATTTAATCTCTTCAGACTCTTCTTCCTTGCTCAGCAGGTCATCAAAGTTGGTGGTGCCATCCTTGTATTTGATGATGTTGGCTTTTGCACCATCAATGTAAACGGTATCAACCACCAGCTGTTTTTTTAACAGCGGCAATACTGCCAGCGCTACCTGAGCGCTTTGGATAGAGGCAAACTCTTTGTCGGATTTATGTTCGGAGATAGAGACATTACCCAGATTGGCACCGATTTTCGGCCAGAACGCGAGCTTGATATCGCCTTCAATATTCAGGGTGCGCTCTTTTTTATCTTTGACCATCTTAACCACGAGCGGTTTGTAGTCATTCGGGTTAAACGTCGCGGCAATGACTGCTACTACTAATATCAATAAGGCAACAATGCCGCCCAAGCCAAACAAGCTATATTTAAGTAGTTTTTTCATGGTGCACCCATCATTCAGGATAATTATTTAAGCAGATTAGATTTTACTGCTACTTTTTAAATTTAGGAAAAGTAGTTACGGACCAAGTATTATCGGGGACTATTTAAAGTACCAGATTACGATTATTCCTAATGCAATACGGTACCAGGCAAACACTCTGAAACTATGGCTCGCAACAAAACGCAGCAGAAACTTGATGGCGATCAGCGCTGAAACAAATGCAGTGACAAAACCGACTGCAAACATAGCTAAGTCATCGATGGAAAGCAACTGCCAGTTTTTGAGCAAGTCATAGCCGGTAGCGGCAAACATGATAGGAATCGCTAAAAAGAATGAAAATTCGGTAGCCGTGTGGCGACTGAGGCCAAACAGCATGCCGCCTAGAATCGTGGCGCCGGAGCGTGATACGCCAGGTATAAGTGCAACAGCCTGTGCAAAGCCGATCTGCCATGCCTGTTTGCGTGAGATGTCGTCAATTGAAACCGTTTTAGCTTTGAGCGGCATCTTTTCAATCAGTAGAATAGCCAAGCCACCCAGTATCAGAGCAATCGCGACTGTGATTGGTGTAAATAAATATTCTTTGATTTTGTCGTGAAAAACCAGCCCCATCAGAGCCGCTGGTAAGAAGGCAATAAGCACATTGAGTGAAAAATTCTGTGCTTTTGTTTGATGGGTAATGTGCATAACGGTATTCAGCAGCTTGCGACGGTATTCCCAGCATACCGCCAGAATTGCCGCCAACTGGATCACGATATCGAAGACCTTGGCTTTGTCGTCATTGAAATTAAGCAAGTCACCGACGATAATTAGGTGACCGGTACTGCTGATCGGCAGGAATTCAGTCGCGCCCTCAACCAGGCCTTGAATAAACGCTTTTAAAAGTAAAATAAAATCCATATTGTTGTGCTCTATTGTTTCTTTATAGTTCTATCTAAATAAAAACGGGCCTGTTTGCCCGTTTTTGATAATTTTGGATTTATTTAAGCATGCCTAGCAACGTTGCAAGCAGGTTGCCGGAATCTTTACTGACTTCGCCGTTTGGCGTCATTCGGTCTACCACCTGTGGCAGGTATTCAGCGATTTTTGCACTGATTTCATCAGCGTTGATGCCTAGTTTATTGGCAGCTGTTTGAATGGTTGAGCTACCTAACACTTGCACAACCTGTGGGGCGGATATTGGCAGATTAGCGCCCTTGCCGACCCATGAGGCTACTTCATCGGTAAAGCCAGCCGCCTTGAATTTTTCCAGCACGCCCGGTAGCCCGCCGTTTTGATTAAATAAGTCTATCGCTACCTGTGCAATGGCGCCTTTTTCACCGCCTAATTTGCCCAGCATATTGCCGGCGATGCTATCAAATAATCCCATACTAACTCCTAAAATTTAAAAACGCTCTTCTGGACGCAGATAACGCCATTGTCCAGCCGGTAACTTACCCAGTGAAACACTACCGATGCGGACACGTTTCAGGCCAACTACTTGCAAACCTACCATCTCGCACATGCGGCGGATCTGGCGTTTTTTGCCTTCACGCAATACAAATCGTAACTGGTCTTCATTCTGCCAGCTCACCTTGGCTGGCTTAAGTTTTTCGCCATCGAGGCTCAAACCAAAATTAAGCTGTTTCATGCCGGCTTCTGTTAGCTCACCGGTGACACGTACCAGATATTCTTTTTCTACTGTGGAATCTTCGCCAATCAAATGACGTGCAATACGGCCGTCCTGAGTAAGCACTAACATTCCGGTAGAGTCAATATCCAAACGTCCTGCCGGTGCCAGTCCACGCAACATGCCGCGGTGGAATTGTTTAGGGTTGTGTTTGTGTAATTCAGGGTCTTCCGGCCACTGGTTGTCCGGATGCACCAGTACGATTGCCGGCTCATAGCCATCTTCCGCTTGCCCACTCACATAACCTACAGGCTTATGCAGGATGATCGTGACATTCTCAGCCTGATGTTCCTGTGCGTAGCTGCTGATGATGATTTCAGCATTCGGGTCAATGCGCGTACCCAGGGTTTCGATGATCTCCCCGTTCACTTTCACCCAGCCGTTTGCGATCCATTCATCGGCTTCACGACGTGAGCAGATTCCACGCTCGGTCATTACTTTTGATAAGCGCGGCTGTTCAGGTTGGCTGGCACTCGCTCTGGCAGCAAACACTTCTTTATTTGAGCGCGTATTATCAAACTCACTCGCGACAAAGCCATCGCGTGCTTTACCGCCACGGCGTGGCGGGTTGCGATACGCACCTTCACGGTCTGCTTTATCGCGGCTGGTGTTCTCATTACGGCGCGCATCTACCTGCATGGCGCGCGATGCCGGTGCACGGCTATCCGGTGCTGGCTGCTGCCTTGCAGTCGCAGATGGCTGCTCGCGCATACCGCCATCGTGACGATGATTACGCTGACGAGTCGGCTCCTGTCTTTGTGCTGCGGGTGCACGATTATCTGGTGCGCGTTGCTCGCGAGGTTGTTGTGCCTCTGGACGCTGCGGTTTTACCGGCGCAACAGTACGATCACGTGGCACTGAATTGTTGCGGCGTACAGGTGATTTTTTAACCGCAACGGTAGAAGCATCGCCAGGTTTTTTGGATATTTTTAGAGTAGTCAAAACAGTTTTCCTTGAATGTTGCTATTTTACGCTTTTTTCAGTTAAAACGCCTGAAAGCAATACCTTAATGCAATGATTTGTCACAAGCAAAACAGCCAGCATAAAGCTGGCTGTTTTGCTAAATGTAATTACATCAAAAATTAAACCTTTTGATAAACCTCAGAACCTTTTTTCACGAACTCAATGGCTTTTTCCTGCATGCCTTTGGTCAGCGCTTCTTGTTCTGAAACGCCTTTTTCTGCGGCGTAATCACGTACATCCTGTGATATTTTCATT
>LNAP01001911.1_pt1 | contig 47640 bp, 42 predicted proteins | sample 602601 | NCBI WGS metagenome assembly LNAP01 (sample SAMN02440304, study PRJNA202911) | soil metagenome | biome: Subtropical and temperate rainforests or woodlands; isolation source: soil samples (1 kg each in a 20% v/v slurry with milli Q water) were... ...
CGGGGAGTTCATACCGCTTTGCCATCTTGGCCTCCTGGCTTTAATGGCGGTGTATTTTACAGAAAATCGTATTTCTTGGGTTTACGTACAGAGCCTAGTTTGAAGTCCAGCTGGCGCAACAGGCTGCGACCATAGAAGTGCTCGGCGACTTGGCCCGAGACCACCAATGGGCGCAATTACTTGCTTGGCCGAGAAAATTATTCTCCAAGCCAAGTGAGGCCGTAGCCCCTTCCCCGCTCTGTATCAACAAGGCGACTACGTAAGTCCTCAATGGTACCCAGCAATCAATGTTGTGAGAGGAACTCATACAGCAGCACAAAGCCCAGCAGGTTTTTCTTGAAGAGGTCGAGTTGGGTCAACTTCCTCGCCAGCTTCCTTGGCCGCTGCCAGCTCATCCAGGTGGGTGTCGACAACGGCAATGCCCTTGAAACGACCCTCGCTTTGCGCCAGCGCATGCAGCAGGCAACGATTGTCATACGGTAGCCACCGCTCGGCCCCACCAGCAAATCGTGTTGTACATCATAGGAGCCCATGATCCGACCGAGCTGCTCCAGGGTCAGACCTCCTGCCCGGCGGGTGCGTAAACCGTGTCGGCGCGGTAGGCAAAGCGCACAGGGTCAAACAGGTGGTTTATCGCGATCCGACTTCTCTGTAGTGCCTGTCACAAATGACCGATAGCAACCAGCCAAAAGCATTTCGCTTAAGAGTTCATAGACGGTCTACAGGCTGCGAGGGAAACCAGTGCGCATGAATTTGCTTGAGCACGCCGTTGGCCTGTATACGTCGATAGCCTTCGTCATACATCTTCAGTGCCCGCAATCCGTCCGGGTGAGTCAGACTGAAACCTATGGTTGCAGTTTCCACTCCACAATTGAAGGCAAATTGAACGGCATCTTCAGCCCCGGACTGTTTGGTCTTCTGTGTTTTTGCTTCCAGGTCATTGGTCACTATCAAGGCCGCAGATAAACGTCGAGCAGCGAGTTTCTTAAGGTTTTGTATGTCAGATTCGGTGCTCTCGAATACCCCCCCGGCGGACTGTAGTGCTGTAACCTGAGGTGAATATTCGTAGCCTCTGACGGTACCCACTACAGTACCGGGCGGCAACGTGCATGTACCCTTCAGAGGTTTCGGCAAGGGGGTTTTCATCGATTCGAAGATGTCATTATTGACATAGAAGATCGGTTGCGAGGCCAGTTTGATCTTGCCCTCAAGTTCGGGTAGCCAGCTCATATTGAAGCAAGCCACACTCGTGCCGTTGAGCACCGCGTACTTACAACGGGCGTAGGGCACCACCTTGAGCTGCACCTCAACCGCCATTTCTTTGAAGGCTGCGACCACTACGTCGTTGGCGTAACCTGTGCCGTCATGGTCTGACCATGGGGCGGCCGCATCCTCGACCATGATCGTCATCGTCTCGTGCGTCTCCAGTGCTGCGTCGGTGCTCGGAGCCAGCAGGTAGAGTGCGCACATCAGCAGCATCGGTTTGAATTGCCAAATTCTGTGGTTAGTCTTTTGTTGAAGCATGCTTCCTCATTGAGCCGTTGCCCCGTGTAGCAGTATGTCGATATCTCGAACAGATGTTCCCGTAAAACGCAGAACCACATCCCTGTGGGCTCTCGTTAGGTGCGAATGGCTATCGATTGAACCGTGCGGCCAGGCTATGCAGATACTCAGCCATACGCTCAAGATCCTGGCTGATCTCGGCGCCTTGCTTCGCCTGACCGGCGCTGTGATCGCACAACTGGGCAATGCGTGTGATCTGTTGATTGATATCTTCCGCCACGTGGCTTTGCTCTTCTGATGCCGAGGCCATCTGTTGACTCATTCCCGTAATCCGGCTGACCGCCTGGCTGATGCCAACCAGCGCCGACTGCACCGCTTCAACACTCTGCATGCTGTCGCGGGAAATCTGCTCCCCCCGGCTCGCCGTCGATACCGCGCGCTCGGTACCGGTATGCAGCGAAGCGATGATTCCATGGATCTGCTCGGTCGACGTCCGTGTGCGCTGAGCCAGGGAGCGCACCTCGTCGGCGACTACCGCAAAGCCTCGGCCCTGCTCGCCCGCCCGGGCTGCTTCAATAGCGGCATTGAGCGCCAGCAAGTTGGTCTGTTCGGCTATCGAGGTGATGACATCCACCACGCTGCCTATCGACTGGGTCTCAGTCGCCAGCGCATTGACTGCCTGCCCAATCTCATTGACGGCCTGACTCATGGTTTCCATGGCTCTCAAGCTCTGCTGAGCCAGATCACTGCCCTGCCGAGCCAACTGGTCAGCTTCAGACGCTACGTGCGCGGTGTTCTGTACATTCTGCGTGACCTCTTGAATCGTGGCGGCCATCTGCGAGATCGCGGCGGCTGACTGATCGGTCTCGCTGCGTTGGCGATCGAGCGACTGCGCTTGCGAACCGGACAGTTCAGATGACTGTGCCGCTCTGGCCTTGACGCTGATCCCGGCATCAACCAGTCGGGTCAGCGCCGTTTGCAAGCGCGCTTCCTCGCTGAGCATGGCCATGTCCAGTTGCCCCTGAGGTCCTAGGTTGTCGCTATAGGTGAGCGCTACCAGTGGGCTGGTAAAGGCTTTCGGATGTTCAGCCAGGGTACGTTCGATGGTTCTGCGTTGCCGCAACTCGATCAAATACCAGGCGGCCAGGAGGCTCGCCAGCAGAATCGCCAGCGCCGCGGATCGTGGCAGCCAGAGAAAACCAAGCGCGGACAGCCCCCCTGTCATCAGCAATGGCCAGCCGAATTGAAGTGGCAGAAAAACGCGCGCACTCAGCGCGATCGCCGTCTTACCAGCCCGCAGCCGCGCATAGAGCGCCGCTGCTCGGCGAATCTGGTCTCGGCTAGGGACTGAGCGGACCGACTCATACCCACTGATTCGACCGTCTTCATAGATGGCCGTGACATAGGCACTGACCCAATAGAAATCGCCATTCTTCGAACGATTCTTAACCACCCCCATCCAGGGCTTGCCTTGTTTGATGGTCTCCCACATGTGGCCGAATACTGATGGCGGCATGTCCGGATGACGGACCAGGTTATGGGGCTGGCCGATCAGTTCGTCCATGGTGAAACCGCTGATGGCCACGAAGGCATCGTTGCAGTAGGTAATCCGGCTGTCGAGATCGGTCGTGGAGATCAATCTTATCTCGTTGGAAAAGGTTCTTTCTTGTTCGGTACTGGGTAAATTCACGCGCATAGGCCGGATGCTCCATGTGATTTTTTAAATATCGAGGTTCCAACCTCCTGCACCGCTACCGCGCTACGACTCTCGTTACGCTTTATCTGTGAGGAAGATAGGGGCACTGTGAACCGCTGGTTGCGAGAAGCGACACAGGCGTGCAGCCAATAAAGCACCACTAGCCATAGATCGAGATGTAGCTGCCTTACTGCGGGGTGGACCGCTGCACAATGGACTCCTCGGACTGGCGCGCAGCATTCACGCTTAAGCCTTGAATAAGGAAGACGCCTCCGATAATCATGGCCGCGCCTATCAGCTTCAAGAATGTGATGGGTTTCGAGGTAAGCCCCATCAAGCCGAAGTGGTCGATCAAAAGTCCAATGAAGATCTGTCCGACGACGACTAGGATGATAAAGCCGCTGGCACCCAGCTTTGGCGTTACAACGACTGCGCTGCCGACATAGATCGCCCCCAGGATCCCCCCGATCCATACCCACCAGGCGCCTCGCAAAGCGCGGCCGATATCCGGAGCCTGCACCTTGAGAATGAGCAGCGCAGCGATCACCACGATTGCGCTGATGACAAGGGAGATGAGGGCTGCCCAAAGCGGATGCCCCAAGGCGCGTCCGACTGCCGCGTTGGTGGTCGCCTGAAACGGCAAGACCGCACCGGCGACGAACGCCATGACCATGGGTAGAACCGTGAGAAAGAGCGATTTGCTCAACATCATCTGTGTCTCTTCAGATTCAAGTCTGGAATGACTGGTTGCAGGAACTGAGGGCAACCAGGCTATTGAATTGATGGTGAGCGTTGTAAGCCCCAGGGATATCGCTCCTTCAGGATTGCTTATCAACGGCCGCCAACCGAATGACCAACCGCGCCAAAAACGCCCCCGTAATGATTACCGCGAACAACCGCAAGGTCTGCATCGCCAGCACTAAACCGACATCGGAGTGGGTGTCCACCGCAATGATCGCCATGGTATCCAGCCCGCCTGGGCTGGTGGCCAAGTAAACTGAGAGGAAGTCCTTGTCGAGCAGCGCCGCCAGCAACCAGGCCGACAACGCACACAGCGTGATCATCAGTAGCGCCCCGAGTATCATCGCCGGCAATCGTCGCCAGACGTAGGCGATGGTCGGACGGTCAAAGCGCAGTCCAACGTAGCAACCGATCGCGCCATAGGCCATTGCGAGCAGCCAGTTTGGCAGGGTGATGTGCAGCAAGCCGCTCACTTGCAAGGCGCCGCCCAACAGTAACGGCATCAGCAGTGCACCGGCCGGTAGCAGATTACCCAGTGCGATCCCGACCACAAGGGTGGCGAATGTGAGCCCCAGGTTCAGCAGGTTGAAGCTTTGCAATGCGGCGCTCGCGGCATGCACCTCGCTCCCCCCGGTGGATGCCCCCAGCCAGCGGCTCACTAGCGCACCAATCATCACTATGCACACCACCCGTACATACTGCATGGTTGCGACCACCCGTGAATCGGCGCCGAACTCATCAGACATCGAGACCATCGCCGAGGCGGCCCCCGGTGCCGTGCCCCAAGCGGCGGTGCTAGCAGATATGCCGCCAACCCTCGCTAGCACTAGCCCGACCAGCGCGCTGAAACTGACCGTCAGCAGGGTTGCAAGCAGCATTAACGGCCAGGACTGGACCAGCGCGACCAGCACCGCCAGGCTCATCGAATGAGCTGCAAGCATTCCTACGCAGCCCTGGCCCAGCTTAAAGGCATAGCGGTGCAAGCGAATGCTCGCACCGCAAACACCGAACACAATGGCCACCAGCATTGGCCCCAGAAACTGCCCGGCGGGCACCTCCAGAAACCTCAGCAACTGACCGCTGGCACCCGCCAGCAGTAGTAGCGCTATCCATTGGGCCGGAGCGGAGCAAGGATGTAGTAAAACCCGCGGTGAAGTGGACAAGTATTACGCTCCAATGCAGGTCGCCCGGTTGCAGCGGCTTAAAGCCAGTCTGCAAACAATTATTGGCAGCTTATTCGATCAAGTATATTTTCTAATATTGATAAATTAATAACTTTTATTGATGAATCTACGTAACCTAGCCTATTTTGAAACCATCGACGAGTCGGGCCACCTGCCAGGCGGTGCAAAAGCTCAACCGCAGCCAACCGGCACTGACCAAAAGCGTTCATCAGCTTGAGGCGTCGCTAGGCACCCAGCTGTTCGAGCACGACGGGCGACGTATCAAAAGCGCCTTAAAAATACAGATGAAGATTTGCACATAGCGAACAAGGCCCACCCAATCTGTTGCGTGAGGTGAAAGGGATTGGTGACGTGCTTGCCCTCTTATTGCTGGGAATACGTCCAAAGTTGGGCAAGGCCAATCGAAAGAAAATAGCAGCGGTGGTGGGTAAAAAAGCCGCTCCCCAGTGAATGGGGAACGACTTAAGCAAGCTGATAGGTGCTGACTGCTTTTGCCTGCCAAGATCTACCCCTATTTAATCTCTCGATCGACAGCAAGCCGCGAGCCTGTGATTTAACGAAGCTCCATGTGAGAGACATAGCCCATAGACATGGGCCGGTGGCCGATGTGAATCCGTCCCACGGGCCTTAGAGCTTGAACTGCGCTACCAAGGCACTGAAGGAGACGGCCAACCGCGACAGTTCCTGGCTGGAGGCGCTGGTCTGGTTGGCGCCAGCAGCGGTCTGAGTCGAGAGGTCCTGGATGTTCAGCAGATTACGGTCCACCTCACGGGCGACTTGAGCCTGTTCTTCAGACGCCGAAGCGATCACAAGATTGCGCTCGTTGATGGTGAGGATCCTGTCTGTAATTTTCTCAAGCGCCGCCCCCGCGTTCTCGGCTAATTCCTGGGTGTTAGTAGCCAGCGACAGGCTCTTGTCCATAGCAGTAACAGCCCCATTAGCGCCCGATTGCACGGTACTGATCATGCCTTCAATTTCTACGGTCGAGGCTTGGGTGCGGTGGGCGAGCGCGCGCACTTCATCGGCCACCACCGCAAACCCGCGCCCCTGCTCGCCTGCTCGGGCGGCTTCGATAGCAGCGTTGAGCGCCAGCAGGTTGGTCTGTTCGGCGATGCTGCGGATCACATCCAGTACCTGGCTGACTTCTCGAATGTGCTCGGCCAACTCGGTCACCGTCTCAGTCGACTCGGTGATTTCTTCTACCATGGCGCTGATGCCCATGAGCGTATGGTTGACCTGACTTCGGCCATGAGCGGCGTCTTCGGTCGCAACGTTAGAGACCTCAGAGGTCGACACGGCGTTGCGCGCCACTTCCTCGACTGCCATAGTCATTTCATTGACAGCGGTAGCCGCCTGCTGGATTTCGTCATTCTGCCGTGTCAGGCCTCGGGCACTTTCCTCGCTCACCGCGCTCAGTTCTTCAGCGGCCGAGGCTAGCTGATCCGAGGCGCTGGCGATCTGCTGAATGGTGTGCTTCAAGCGGCCTTGCATGTCCGCCAATGCATTGAGCAGTTGTGCTGCTTCATCGCCACGGGTAGTGGAAATGCTCTGGGTCAAATCGCCACCGGCAATACGCTGGGCACTAGCGACCGCCACCGCCAGTGGGCGAGTGATCATTCGCGTAATTAGAATGCCTAGAGCAACAGCCACCAGAAAGGCGATCACGATCCCGACCAGCAGCATCAGCCTGGAGCTGGCTTCGATTTCCCGCGCTTCCTCGGCCCGTTCTTTGATCTGCCGATTGGTCGAATCGATCATAACCAATAGGTACTCGCGGGAAGGATTGAACACATCAAGCGCCAGCGCGTTCAAGCGAGTGCGCGCCCGAGCCAAATCGCCGGCGTCAATCAGTTCAATGACCTTTTGAGCACCTGCCACATAAGCGGGCCACAGTTCTGCGTACTTGTCCCCTGCTGCCAGCTCATCAGCCTCCATAGGCGTCGTACGGTAGGTCGCGAAGGCCTTTTCCGCTTGAGCCAGAACCGTCGCCAGGCTTTGGCGAATACGTGTCTTTTCCGCTTCGGCCACACCGCTGGTTTGAGCGTCGAGCAATCGGAAGAGACCCCGGTTGTGAGCGGTCAGGCTGATCATGGTCTGGCCGGTGTTGCTTGCGGAGACCAGGCTGTTGGAAAAGGTCAACGACAACGCAGTGGACAAACGGCTGATACCCACCATTCCCACTCCACCCACGGCCAGGGTGATCAGGGCGCAGATGACGAACGCGGCCATAAGCCTGGTCGAAAATTTCGACTGATTCAGAAAGTTCATGTGGCAAACTCGATGGCAGAGAGGTAATGAATTAGAGGTTTAAACAAGTCTTTACGAATGAATCCAAGCGATATGAAAATAGTTTCACCGCATCTGCAGTGCTGCCTATCCTTAGATTCTCTCTTAACAAGGCGTACCTGGGGCTCGGCGAATAAGTCCTAACATGTGCAGGAATGAACCCAAGCTAACCGCCACACCTATGTGTAGATGAGCAAGCGCAGTTTGATCTACAAGGTCAAACGGAAACTCGAGTATTGCAGAGCTCAGACGTGTGCGAAGATTGAACACACGAAACGGGTGTTATTTATCAGTCTGCGAAAGCGCAGCTTCATATAGCCAGAAACCTCAGCAACTGACCGCTGGCACCCGCCAGCAGTGATAGCGCTATCCATATGTCCGGAGCGGGACAAGTATTTCGCTCCAGTGCCGGCCGGCTCAATTGCGGTGGTGTGAAGCTGGCGTACAAACAATTATTGATAGTTTATACGATCAAGTATATTTTCTAATATTGATGAATTAATAACTTTGGTTGATGGATATGGACTTGCGCGACCTTACCTATTTTGAAACCATCGCCGAATTGGGCCACCTGGGCCAGGCGGCGAAAAAGCTCAATCGCAGCCAACCGGCGCTGACCAAAAGCATTCAGCGGCTTGAGGAGTCGCTCGGTACGCGACTGTTCGAGCGTGACGGCCGACGCATCAAACTCACCCCGGTTGGGGAGCTACTGAAGGTGCGCGGCAAGCAGCTGCAACAGAACATCGCTGACACCCGACGTGAGGTGCGCGATTTTGCCAGCGGTGTGATGGGTAACATTCGCTTGGGCTGCAGCGCTTCCATGGCGGACCACCTGCTGCCACACCTGACCGCGACATTGCTTTCCCATGCGCCGGAAATCACCCTGAACCTGGTGATCGGTCAGGACGACTTCCTGCATGAGTCCCTTTGTTCCGGGCGGTTGGACATGGTGATCTGCTCGAAGTATGAAACGGGTCCGTTACTGGAGTCTCATGCTTTGTTCGACGCTGAAGCGGTGGTGGTCGCCAGCCATAATCATCCGCTGTTCAATGCCCGATTTCAGTTGTGTGACTTGTGTCAGTACCGCTGGGCGCTGCCGGCGACCACCGTTTCAGCCCGTCGCTGGATCGATAATGCGTTCCAGGAGCGGGACCTGCCCTTGCCCCGGGTGCAGATCGAGACCACCTCGATTTCTCTGTTGCCACGCCTGATCGGTGAAACTAACCTGCTGTGCTTTCTGCCCCGGGAAACACTTGAAGACGTCGAGGGCAGGACGAACCTTCGCGAGGTCATGCTCAAGGAAACCACGATGATACGCACCATCGTCGTGTTCACACGCAGGAACGCCTACCTGTCGCCGGCGGCGCAGATGCTGCTGGGTATTCTCAAAGTTGAAGGCGCACAGTTTTTCGATGGGAGGCAGGTTGTGTAGAGGCGGCCCCGGTTGCTGCACTCGGCATGGGGTGAGGTACAGCCCGCCTGACGTTGTTCACTGGTGTACGAAAAGCGTAACGCCAGGAGGCGAGGCAATCTGAAGATGCGCCAGGGCTGAGCCTGAAAAAACAATTCAATTCCGACGGATTGGAACACCGAGGCCGTTTCAACGGTTTGCGACACCGCACTAATCCGGACAAACAGTCTCGCCGCGCTCATTGATCATGCGTCCAACCTCCCGCGTTGACGGTACCCGATGTGAGGGATTGATGGAGTTCGCTTCTGCGTTTGCAAGATTCTCTATCACTGTCAATAGAACGTGCCGTGCTGTTTCGACGTCTTGCTCCTCGAGCCCGGCCACACTCACCTCGTTGACTTCCAGCGCCAGAGGAATCAACACATCCTTCAGGCGCCGCCCTTCATCGGTGAGGAAGACGTGAACATTTTTCTTGTTATCCGGCATCTGCTGGCGGACGACGTAGCCCAGTTTTTCCATCGCCTTCACCGCAGCGAAAGTCGTAGGCTCCATCAGTCCAGCCTGAGTGCTGAGTTGTTTCTGGGTCAATCCGTCTGTCTCCCAGAGGATCCGCAAGAACGCCCAATGACCAAAGGATACGTCGTGTTCGGTCAACCGCATCTGCAGTGCTCTGACCAGAGCGCGAGTTGCATCCTTGACCAGGTGGGCCAGACGGTCATCAGGTACAACATCGTGCCAATGCCTGAGTATTTCCTGGGTTTCAGGTTGTTTGTGGCCTAAAGGCTTTCGTGCAGTCATATCAAGGTCCGATCTCATCACCTGCGTAAGCGATACTAAGCATAACGCGTTGCCTCAACACATGCGCCAGATCAAAAAATACTTAGAGATCGTTCTTTTTTGATTGCGAGGGAAGAAAATTCGCCATATTCTCTTAGAGACCTAATAAAAAAGCACACCAAGCCCCCATCGCTTTGGTTGTGCTACACAAAGTCCGAGGCGTGCACAATGACAACAACAGCAGTTACAGATGCCGTGCCCCATCTTCTCCAGCGCAGCCATGAGCGCATCGAGAAGGTCTATAGAAAAGTCACGCTACGTTTGATGACCTTCATCTTCGTGGCCTGGGTTCTCAATTATCTGGATCGCGTGAACATCAGCTTCGCGCAGGTTTACCTGAAGCACGATTTGGGCATGAGCGATGCGGCCTACGGACTCGGCGTAAGCTTGTTTTTCATCGGCTACATCGCATTGGAAATACCCAGCACGCTTTACCTGCAAAAGATTGGTGCCCGGTTGACGATCACCCGGATCATGGTGCTGTGGGGCTTGATCTCAGCGTCCATGGCGTTCATGACAACGCCCACTCAGTTCTACATTGCCCGCGCCCTGTTGGGCGCTGCCGAAGCTGGCTTCTGGCCTGGAATCATTCTTTATCTGACTTATTGGTATCCAGGTGCCAGGCGTGCTCGCATCACCTCGCGCTTCTTGCTGGCCATCGCCGCGGCGGGAATCATCGGCGGCCCCCTGTCCGGTTGGATACTCACGCATTTCGTCGACGTTATGGGAATGAAAAACTGGCAGTGGATGTTCATCCTGGAAGGTCTTCCTGCTGCTGTAATGGGTGTGATGGCCTACTTCTATCTGGTCGACAAACCCGAGCAGGCAAAGTGGCTCGACGACGAGGAAAAATCCATTATTCTCGACGCGCTGGCCGCTGACCGCGCAGGCAAGAAACCCGTTACCGATAAGCGTCATGCTGTGCTGGCTGCGCTGAAGGATCCGCGCGTATACGTCCTTGCTGCCGGTTGGGCCACCGTGCCGCTATGTGGCACGATCCTCAATTACTGGACGCCTACCATCATCCGGAACACCGGTATCCAGGATGTGCTGCAAGTCGGATTGCTTTCCACCGTGCCATACATCGTGGGGGCGATCGCCATGATTCTCATTGCGCGCAGTTCCGACATTCGTCTGGAGCGTCGCAAGCACTTCTTTTTCAGTATCGCCTTCGGTGCCTTGGGCGCCTGCCTGCTGCCTCACGTTGTGGACTCGGCCATTATTTCAATTACTTGCCTGGCCATGATTGCGGTGTCGTACTTTGGTGCCGCAGCGATCATCTGGTCGATTCCTCCCGCCTATCTTAATGATGAGTCCGCCGCAGGGGGGATTTCGGCGATCAGTTCTCTTGGTCAGATCGGAGCGTTCTGTGCGCCCATCGGACTGGGCTGGATCAACACAGTCACCGGCAGCCTCGCAATCGGACTGACGACAATCGGGGTACTGGTCCTGGCGGGTGGTCTGGCGGTTCTGATTGCGGTGCCAGCTAACGCCTTGAGCGAAAAGCCACTTACCGACGAATAGGATCGAGCAGTCTGATTGGCCGAATCACGCCTAAAAAACGTTAGATATCTACGCAACTCTCCGTTCGCGGGCGTGTTCAGCCCGCGACCGGATGTCATGAGGAAACAGCGATGAGTAGTTCCGAACAGCTCGATGATGGGTTCACAGGCCTCACGGTGACCGCCAAAACCGAAATTGCCCAAGGCATTTTCCGCTTCGAATTGGCCCACCCGCAGGGAATGCTTCTACCCGCGTTTACGGCCGGAGCGCACCTCAGGGTAAAGGTGCCCAACGGAAGCATCCGCAATTACTCATTGAGCAACGACCCGCAAGAGCGTGAGCGTTATGTCATTGCGGTCAAGCGTGACACCAACGGACGAGGCGGTTCGATGAGCATGGCCGATGATATCGAGGTAGGCGACTTACTACCGGTGGCAACACCGCAAAATGAGTTCGAACTGACCGGGAATGCCCGACAGTTCATCTTCGTCGCCGGAGGCATCGGTATTACCCCGGTCCTGTCGATGATGCGTCACCTGAAGGCCAGCACCGACATCCCCTTCAAACTTTACTACTGCACCCGTAATCCGGAACTCACCGCCTTCAGGGATGAGCTGCTGGGCGCCGAATTTGTTAACTCGGTAGTCATTCACCACGACTTCGGCAATCGGGCAGACGCCTACGATTTCTGGCCTGTTTTCGACAAACCGAGCAGCGGTGCGCATGTGTACTGCTGTGGCCCCCGGCCATTGATGGACAGCGTGCTGGACATGACGGGGCACTGGCCACCCGGCTCCATACATTTTGAAAGCTTCGGCGTCGACCAGAGTCGCTTCGCCGAAAACCGGCCTTTTTCGGTGACCCTTGGCCGGAGTGGAGTCGACCTCGAAATTCCCGCCGACCGCTCGATTCTGGAGGTTCTGCGTGACAACGGTATCCGGGCGCCAAGTTCTTGTGAGAGCGGCACCTGCGGCTCTTGCCGTACCCGTCTGATCGAAGGTGACGTCGAGCATCGCGACATGGTGCTGCGTGAGGACGAACAGCACGATCAGATCATGATTTGCGTTTCCCGAGCCAGAAATGACGCGCTGGTACTCGACCTCTAGGCGAGACCTTTTTTACAAACGATTAGTTGAACGCTGGAGATATTACATGTTGACCCCAGAAGAGAACCTGCTGCTCTGCCGCGTCGAAGGCGACGCACCGATGGGCCAGATGATGCGCCGTCACTGGACGCCAGTGTGCTTGATCGAAGAAGTCAGCGAGCCCGACGGCACGCCTGTCAGGGCTCGTCTGTTCGGCGAGGACCTGGTCGTGTTTCGCGACACCGATGGTCGCGTGGGAGTCATGGACGAGTACTGCCCGCATCGCCGCGTGTCGCTGATCTACGGCCGCAATGAAAACTCGGGCTTACGCTGCCTGTATCACGGCTGGAAAATGGACGTGGACGGTAATGTGGTGGAAATGGTTTCCGAGCCTGCCGCCAGCAACATGTGCCAGAAGGTCAAGCACACGGCCTACAAAACCCGCGAATGGAGCGGTTTCGTCTGGGCCTACATGGGGCCACAGGACGCAATTCCCGAGTTTGTACCCCCGGCCTGGGCACCTCATGAGCATGTTCGAGTGAGCATCGCCAAGGCAATCATTCCCTGCAACTGGGCGCAGATCCTGGAAGGCGCCATCGACTCGGCACACAGCTCAAGCCTGCACTCATCCGACTTCGTTCCAGCCCGGGTCGGGGGGGCAGAAGCCACCTCGAAAAACTGGCTAAGACCGTCCACGGACAAAGCGCCGCGCATGCAAGTCGAGCGTACCAGCTATGGCTTCCGCTATGCCGCTCTGCGCCGTCCTATCCAGAATGCCGCCACCAGCGAGTACGTACGCTCTACTGTGTTCGTAGCCCCGGCCACCGCACTGATCCCACCGAATAACTTGTACAACGTTGCGAATATCAACGTACCCATCGACGACACCCACACAGCCTTCTATTTCATGGCCTGGGGAAATCCCGATAACACTCCGGAAACAGAGACCTGGCGAAAGTTTCTCGGCCAGCAAGTCGGCATCGATCTGGACGACAGCTACCGACCGCTACGCAACGACGGGAACCGTTTTTTCCAGGACCGTGAAGCCATGAAAAACGGCAACTTTACGGGCATCAAGGGTTTCCCCAATCAGGATATTGCCATGTGGGTGACCATGGGGCCCATCGCCGATCGCTCCGATGAGCGCTTGGGCGCCAGTGACTTAGCAGTGGTGGAGTTCCGCCGGGTCATGCTGGATGCCTTGGCAGCATTTCAGGCGGGTGAATCCGCTATTGGTACAGGTGAGAAAGCGATCCCTTCCAGAATCTGCTCATTCCAAGCGATCGTGTCCAAGGATATCGACTGGCGTGATTATCAAGCTCGTTACGTATGGGCTCTGGATGATGCCAACATAGTCGCAGAGCCTGATTACGAGGTTCATACGTGATGGCCAGCCATGCTGAATCCACGGCTCGGCTACGTCTGGGGGTGGTCGGTCTGGGCCGGGCATTCACCCTCATGCTGCCTACCTTCCTGGCCGATCGCCGCGTCCAGTTGGTGGGCGCCTGTGATCCTCGTGAACAAGCTCGCAGGCAATTCGAACGGGATTTCGATGCGCCTGCATACGAGACCATCGAAGACCTGGCGGCCGACAGCAATGTCGATGCCTTATACATTGCCAGCCCGCATCAGTTTCACGCCGAACACACCCGTATAGCTGCGGCTAACCGCAAGCACGTGCTGGTCGAAAAACCCATGGCGTTGTCATTGGACGAGTGTGACCGGATGATCGCCGATTGCGCTGATGCTGGCGTGAAACTGATCGTTGGGCATTGCCACAGCTTCGATACCCCCTACCTGCGTACCCGGGAGCTGATCGGTAGCGGCAAGTTTGGCGCAGTCAAAATGATTCAAGCGCTGAACTATACCGATTATTTGCAGCGGCCTCGGCGCCCGGAAGAGCTCTCGACCGCTGAAGGCGGGGGCGCCGTATTCAGCCAGGCCGCACATCAAGTAGACGTGGTCCGTTTGCTGGCGGGCAGTCGCGCTACCCGTATCCGTGCGGCAGTGGGTAACTGGGACCCTGCGCGGCCAACTGAAGGCGCCTACACAGCCACTCTATGGTTCGAGAATGGTGCATTTGCCTCCATTACATACAACGGCTACGGACACTTCGACTCCGACGAGTGGATGGACTGGGTTGGCGAAATGGGCAAGCCAAAAAGCCCTGAAGCTTACGGCGGCGCCCGTCGGTTGTTGCAGCAGGTGCAATCGGCAGATGAAGAGGCGCGGCTCAAAGCTGAGGGCACTTATGGCGGCATACGCTATGTCAGCCCCTCTACTGCCGACGACGCGACAGCCTTCCAGCATTTCGGCCCGGTTATTGTGTCGTGCGAAGGTGGCGACCTTAAGCCTATGGCAGATGCGGTCATGATTTACGGGCCGGATAGCCGTGATCGACTGGTGCTGGAGCGGCCAACGGTGCCGCGGTCCGAAGTTATAGACGAGCTGTATCTGGCGCTGTTTTACGGGATCACTCCGCTGCATAACGGCGAATGGGCTCGCGACACTTTAGAGATCTGCCTCGCCATGCTGCGATCCAACGAAGAACAACGCGACGTCACACTGGGTGTGAATGTTGAAGTCACTCAATCTTGCGAGAACCAATCATGAACAAATTGAACCTATCCATTGCCGTGGGCAATTACGATCGCATTCGACCATTAGTGGACGGTGAGGTGCAGATCGATGGGGTCGACCCAATCTTTATGCTGCAAGATCCTGAAGAGATCTTCTTTCGCGCATTTCGCCATGCTGACTACGACATCTGCGAGTTATCGTTGAGCAGCTACAGCGTTAAAACCGCAGCTGGCACCAGTCCCTATATTGCTGTCCCTGTCTTCCCATCCCGCGCGTTTCGCCACACCTCCATCTACATCCGCAATGACCGGGGAATCGAGTCCGCAGCAGACCTCAAGGGCAAACGCATCGGTGTACCTGAGTACCAGTTGACGGCGAACGTTTGGGTTCGGCTGTTCCTGGAAGAAGACCATGGTTTAAAAGCATCTGATGTTACCTGGATTCGTGGCGGGTACGAAGAAACAGGGCGTCTAGAGAAAATTGCTCTGAAGCTACCGGCGGATGTAATCGTCGAAAATGCTCCTGAGACCGAAACACTTTCTGGCATGCTCGCCTCTGGTGAACTGGATGCCGTGATCGGTCCACGAGCACCTTCGTGTTTCACCCAAGGCCATCCTAAGGTCAGCTATCTCTATCGTGATCCTCAGGGAGCAGCCTCGGACTGGTACCGCCGCACTCAGCTGTTCCCGATCATGCACTTGCTGGGGATCCGACGCACGTTGGCCGAACAGCATCCCTGGTTACCTGGGGCCGTTGCCAAAGCATTCGAGAAGTCCAAGTCCGTAGCGCTGCACAAATTGAGCGACACCTCCGCCACCAAGGTAACGTTGCCGTTTATCGAGGATCAGTTACGAGCGGCGCGCCAGTTGCTCGGTGAAGACTTCTGGTCCTATGGTTTCGAAGCTAACCGCCACGTACTCAGTCGCTTCCTAGAACGCCACCACGCCGAAGGACTGTCGTCACGCTTGCTTCAGCCTGAGGAGCTGTTCCATCCAGCGTCGTTGGAGAGCTTTAAAATTTAACGGTGGTCATCGCGGATGTTCACCCTCGAAAAAGTAGATTCGAGGGTGTTTAGTAAACCGGGCATGGTAATCAAATTTGTGGCTACCCCTATCGTGCGAGTAGATGGCGGCCACAATTTTCCCATTACGTACAGAGAGATGATGACGGTTTCAATGCCTGAGTACATTCGTGAATATAAGTTCAGTCGCATAAAATGTGCTTATCTTGCCAGGCCTCATTGTTTGATTGGACGATTATCGACAAGATGAGACGCACAGTTTTTATGTTTAATGACAATTTTAGATCTTGAATTGTCTACCAGTGTCTAGCTTGATCAAAAACCTGGTCGTTATCGCCAATATGGGGTTGACGGGAAATTAATTTATCCGTCTGAAGTATTTTCTTGCGCACGCGCAAAACCTTTAGAAAGGCGAGCTAACTGTCAGGGGCAATAGGCTGGACGAATACCTGCTGCACAAAAAATAAGAAAAGGTAAAACAATGAATAAAAAAACCTATATCCCCCGGACAAATGCTCTGCTTCTTGCATTGTCCTTCGGCTCGCCCTTTGCGGCGGCGGATCTATTAAAAGACAGCAAAGGCAGTCTTGAGCTAAAAAATTTTTACTTCAACCGCGATTTTGGAGACTCGACGGCGACTGAATCCAAGCGAGAGGAATGGGCTCAGGCCTTCATCGTTAATCTGCAATCAGGATTTACCGACGGAACTGTCGGTTTTGGATTGGACGCCCTTGGTATGTTGGGGCTCAAACTTGACTCCAGTCCCGACCGATCGGGCACAGGACTTCTATCTCGCGGCAGCGATGGACGCGCCTACGATGATTACTCGAAGCTTGAACTGACGGCGAAGGCCAGAATCGCTCAGAGTGAGTTAAGGGTTGGCGGTTTGAACCCAGTTCTTCCCTTACTGGCCTCAAACAATACACGACTATTGCCACAAGTTTTTAACGGTGTGCAACTGACATCAAAGGATATCAAATCGCTGACTACGACTCTCGGCCAGGTCGACACCGTCAAACAGCGCGACTCAACCAACTCTGAAGATCTGTCTGCCAGCTCTCAACTAGGCGGCTACTCCTCTGCAGTCACTAGTAATCATTACACTTTTGCCGGATTCGACTATCAACTCCTCCCCTCCCTCAATGTGGCGTATCAGTACAGCGATCTAGAAGATTTATTCCGGCGGGAGTACGTCGGTCTTAAATTCAATATGCCCATATCCAAAGGCCGCGTGTTCGCTGAAGTCAGGTACTTTGATGGGCAAGAGAGTGGCAAAAAATTATTGGGAAAAGTGGATAACCGGACGATCAGTAGCAATGCGGGTTATTCGGCCATGGGACACACCTTAAGTGCGGGTTATCAAGCGGCATCCGGCGCGACTGCATACCCGTATGTAAACGGTACGGACACCTATCTGTTTGGTGAAATGCTGGTGAGCAACTTCGCTCTTGCAAATGAAGACGTCTGGTATGCCGGATATTCGTATGACTTTGCCGCCGACATGGAATCTGCGTTATGCGAAAGGAGAAAACGTCGATCCTGCGAATATTAAAACTGTGAAGGCAAAGGCACTCCGGGCGGAAGGTTCCGAAGGTGAGGAGTGGGAAAAAAGTTCTGATATCACTTACGTAGTACAAAGTGGCGTGTTTAAAAATATTTCATTCCGATGGAGGAATGCAATCAATCGATCCACTTATTCAGATGGGGCCGATGAGAACCGTCTCATAATCGGATATATCTATAACTTTTGATTGATAGCCATGCTCAGGTGCTGATCAGCTGCAACCATCGTCTGAGTCATGCACTTGAGCGTGGAAAACGGATATTTTTGCTGTCCGGAATGGCTCAATCAATAGAATCAAACCCCAAGGTGAGCTTTTTTGTAGCTCGCATATAATGCCGAAAATTAATTTGGCAAGGTAGTGCAAAAGGTCGTTAAAAATAATTCTGGTGCATTTCTATTTCAGTTCCATGAAACTGAACCCATCCAGTTAGCCAAGTTTCAGATTTTGCCCGCAACGGCAGGCGTGTTTAAAATCAGTAAATTTACAATAGGATTTCTAAAATGAAAAACATAGAGCTGGCCGACTTGTCTTCCGAGATCGATGACAGTGTACGTAGAGCGCTTTTAGAGGATATCGGAAGTGGCGATATCTCCGCGCAGCTTGTTCCGGCAGATAAACTAGCCAGCGCAAAAATCATCACTAGAGAGGCTTGCATAATCAGTGGTACATCATGGGTGGAAGCAGTCTTTCGCCAGTTAGATCCGCTTGTCATCCTGAACTGGAGCGTTGCGGACGGAGATCGCGCGGAGCCAAATCAAACCATATTACATTTAGAGGGAGCCGCACGCTCACTGTTGACCGGAGAACGGACCGCGCTAAATTTCCTACAGCTTCTTTCTGGGGTTGCAACCCGATCCCAGTTGATGGCTGATAAAGTAGCGCATACTCACGTAAAGCTACTTGACACTCGAAAGACCATTCCAGGCTTTCGTCTCGCACAAAAATACGCAGTCACTTGCGGTGGTTGTCATAACCATCGCATTGGTCTTTACGACGCCTTTCTCATCAAAGAAAATCATATTGCGGCTTGCGGTGGCATTCTCGAAGCTATCAACGCTGCCCGCCTCATTGCGCCAGGTAGACCAGTAGAGGTCGAAGTGGAAAGCCTAAGCGAACTGCAAGAAGCACTGAAAGGTGGAGCAGATTTAATCATGTTCGACGAACTGAGCCTGGCTGACATGCGTGAAGGCGTTAGACTCAACAACGGACAGGCCCGGCTTGAGGCCAGCGGCGGAATCAACGAAAGTACACTGGTAGCTATCGCAGAAACTGGGATTGACTATATATCGATCGGCGCGCTAACTAAAAATCTAAAAGCAATAGACTTATCTATGCGCTTGAGTGTTTGAAGTATCAGGCTGTACTCTGCCGAGCCTTGCGTTCCATTATGTTAGTAAAAAATAGATTTTTTGTGGGGGAAATATCTAGCCAGCACTGCTTGTGCTGGCGCTGGGCGCCGCCTTCCTGCAAATGGTCATAAACCGTAAGTGGGTTATCAAAGACCTTGATAGTCGATAGTCAGGCGCTTGCGTTAACGCCAAAGGACGAAAGGAATTCTTTGTTCGCTTTAGCATCACGGTTGAGAACAAAGAGTCTAAAAACATGAATAGAGCTGCGCGTTACGAATCCGCCTCAATCAGAGCTAACGAAGCCTGTTAAAATTTGAAACTGAATGATGTGCTACACGTAGCAGAATGCTCAAAATACAGCAGGATGTGATAGCCCGACGCTTAGGACTTTTGCCAATTCTTTAATTACATTGAGCAAGAATCGCAGGTCAGGCAGAGCTTTGATTCATTCGCTTCACTTCCTCACTAAAGACGGGATAGTTGTAAGCACACCATACCCCGTCTTTAAAGATACTTCTCCGAAGGAACTAGTAAGTTGCTCATACGGATAGGTTAGTTACTCAATGAAGCTACCGCATCGGAGCCAATACCACCGACTTTCATTCTGGTTGCATTGGAGGCCACTTGGTTTCTACCCACACGATCCGATCGATCTGCTGCCAGACCGTTAACGTGAACACGCTCGGCTCCATCAGAGGCCACAGCATTCGCGCCGACGTGATCGGAGCCATCGGACGCCACAGCACCCGCCCCGACGTGATCGGAACCATCGGACGCCACAGCACCCGCCCCGACGTGATCGGAACCATCGGACGCCACTTGGCCGGTGGCATGTTCAGCACCGCTGCGAGCTACAGCTCCCGCACCAACATGGTCAGCGCCATCTGAAGCGACTGACGAGGATGTAGCTTGGGCAACAGATGGCGCTTGCGCGTCTACACGCAACGGCGATAGAGGGCTTAGGATGTATATTCCTATTGCTGATAATGCGAGCACGGAAACAATCTTACCGTTCATAACTTCTCCTCCTCACACTTTTTCAATAAATATCGTTAAGCCGAGTTAAGGTTCAGAACGCCAGATTCCTGAAGCATTTGATAAGGCATCTTACTCTAACTCATTTAGGGATTCGGTCGTTTACCAAACGATAAAGCTATAATCACTCCATCGCTTAGAGTTTTTGCTTTTTAACAGGCAACACACGGAAAAAACTCGGCCCTAGGGAATCTCCGAACAAGTCTTCAAATGTGCTGAAATGCGCCTGACAACCTGATCCGAGCCGCCCATGAGCCAGATGAGCTTTTCCGACTTTGAGTACGCCGGCAAACGCAAGCAGACACGCCACGAACGCTTCTTCGCCAAGATGGATCAGGTCGTGCCCTGGACAGGCCTGCTGGGGCTGATCGAGCCGTTCTCCCCCAAGCCCGGTGGCGGTTAGAATGCCCTACCCGCTGGAAACCATGCTGCGCATTCATCTGTTGCAGAACTGGTTCTCCCTGAGCGATCCAGCCATGGAAGAAGCGCTCTACGAAATCACTCCCATGCGCCAGTTCGCACGCCTGACGCTCAGCGCGCCGCCCCCCGAAGACACCACAAGCATGGACTTCCGGCACTTGCTGGAGAAGCATCAGCTCGCACCTGCGATCCTCGCGGTCATCAACGGTTATTGGCAGGAAAAAGGCCTGGCGCTGCGTCAAGGTACCGTCGTAGATGCAACCATTATTGATGCCCCCAGCTCCACCAAGAACCAAGAACCAAGAAGGCAAGCGCGATTCCGAGATGCATCAGACGAAGAAAGGTAACCAGTATTTCTTCGGGATGAAGGCCCATATTGGCGCCGATGCAGAGTCGGGGCTGGTTCATCACGTCCATGGCACCGCCGCCGATGTCACGCAGGTCGCCGAACTGCAGCATGGCGAAGAAAACGCCGTGTATGCAGACGCCGGATATACAGGTGTCAAAAAGCGCGAAGAGCATAAAAATCGTGAAGTAATCTGGCAAATTGCTGCGCGCCGCTGCACCTATTCCAAGTTGAATAAACGCAGTGTGCTCTACAAGGCCAAACGCAAGATCGAGTACTGCGAAGCTCAGACACGAGCCAAGATCGAGCATCCGTTTCGGGTGATCAAGCGGCAGTTTGGTTACGTGAAAGTGCGCTTTCGTGGACTGATGAAAAACACAGCTCAGCTGACCACGCTGTTCGCCCTGTCAAACCTGTGGAGGGCTCGAAAACAGCTGATCGGTATGGGGAGCTGCGCGGGTAACACGGAAAAATGGGCTGAAACGCCCCGGCAACGCGATGCGTCCGGGGCGTTTCGCAGTAAATCGTTCTGAATACCAGAGAGTTTTCAATTCTGCCACACGGTTGCAACACGTTGTTCGGAACGAACGTAACACTTGAGCGTGCTTGTTGAAATAGTATTCTGCGTCTAATTGAAGTGACAGTTATTTAAACTATGCCATGCTGACTCTAAAGGCGCCTAGTATAGTTTACCGAGCACCTTTATTATTAACAATGACTTTTAATATTAAATCACCCACTCACCTGGCCAACCTGGATTAATATTTAGTCAATAAACCTCACTGTTCCTCGGGAATCTGTACAATCAGTCCGTCCAGATCATCATATATTTCGATTTGACAGCAAAGCCGACTATTCTCCATTCTAGGTGAGTTAACAGCGTCTAGCATGTCGAGCTCATCATCACTTGGCTGGCCAACCCGGTCTACCCAGTCCGGATCAACGTATACATGGCAGGTCGCACACGACAAAACACCGCCGCATTCGCCAGTAATACCTAATACTCCGCCCTTTAGCGCAGCAACCATAACTGAATCGCCAGCTTCCGCAGAAACTTCCGTTATCTGGCCGTTTACGGGTCGCTTATATATTATCGTGGGCATAAAAAACCTCAATTCGTTGTTGTTAGAAATGAATCGGTAAATTCCCCTTGGGAAACCTTTACAGGAATTCCATGGAGAGAAGTGCTGTCGAGCATTACTGATCCCGCAGGAAAATCGCCTCGCGCCAGTTCAAGAATCTCTTCTCCGAATGACTCTGCGCTTTCACGGGTTATGCGCCATTGCAAGTGCCTGCCAGAAACAACTACATCTGCCTCCTCTTGAGAGATCGTGACCTCGATCGATACCGCATCGGGTATCGCAGGATCGTTGCTAATTAGGAACGATTTGCAATTTGTAGCGAACCTGATTAACATCAGACCCAGTTGTTCCAAGTCTGATCGCTCGCCCAAGATCAAAACTTGGGGGTGAAAGTCGCTTGGCAGGAACCCATAACGTAAAATTGTAGTATATCTCTTATTAGGCGACATTATTGGATCGCGATTCTTATGGCAGAAGATACAACTGATGACAGCGGCATTGTTAGAGCTGTAGTGAGAGCCGTTAATATTCTCCAGAGTTTCGAGAACAGTAGTGGGTCGATGAGCGTCGCCGAAATACAGAAAAAAGTCGCGCTGAGCAGGCCCACACTTTATCGGCTTCTAGATACATTGGTGTCTACCGGCATGCTGTTTGCGGAAGGCGAGCCGCAGAGATTCCGGCTTGGTCGGGGAGCAGCCAGGCTCGGCCAAATGTGGGCTGCCCAATTTGATATCCAAGCAACCGCAAAGCCAATACTTGATCGTCTCCGAGATGTAACGGGAGAAACGTGTGGTCTTTTCAAGCTTCAGGACGGCCACCAATACTGCATTATGGAATCCAAAAGCAAACATCCGCTGGCGATGTCCCGTGGAATAGGAGAGCTGATGGATGGTTTCCATGGTGCCAGCGGTAAAGCTATGTTGGCGTGGCTTCCCCAAGATGTGGCGATGCCGCTGTTGACTGCATCTTTCGATCCGAGCGAAATTAATCGAATAAAAGATGAGTTGGCAAACATAGTCAAAAACGGATTTGCAATGAGTCACGGCGCTGTCTTTGATGGTGCCACGTCGATTGCTGCGCCGGTCTTCGCTGAAAAGAATCATGTATTTGGCTCTCTCGCAATTTTTGGGCCTGACGCCAGACTTAAAGAGGGAACGATGTCCGACGCAATCGATCTTGTGAAAAGCGCAGCTCATGACTTGTCACTTCAATTGGGTGCAAACGCCTAGATTGGGAGTTTAATACGCGTGCCAGATAGCACTGCCACGCGTATAAAAATCAGGACGCGACAGCTTTTATGTCTGAAGCATGCACCAGCTCTGCTTCATCATCACTGCTGTTATCGTCGACTGGCTTAACGGAGAGCCATTGCCCGTCGCCCACATTTTCTACCACTTCCACTAGCGCACCGGTAATTAACGCCAGCTTGGTGCCAGGGTCAATTGATATAACATTTATCATACATACCTCAGAAGAATGCAGTTAAATTCTTAGCCAAAAGAACGCTTTGCTCAAGCAGAATTTCTCGCGAAAGGATCTTCCATCCTTCCTGAGTCCTGATCAGGCGATCATTCCTGCGACCAACGAACGTATAGTTCTCATGCTCTACCCGGTTTTGATATACCAAGAACCTGGAGCTTACCGAAACTTCGCCAGGAGCAGCCAGGGGGCCAACGACGCCTGCAATATAAACATTACTAACGATATGAGTGATTCGTGACAGCGGCTCTTCAGCATAGTGTACGCCAGTCAAAATCTGCTCGACACGTTTAGTTAAAGTCCATTTATCCTCATCAAACCAACTAATACCCTCACCTAGACGAGTATTCTCACGCTCTGCGTGTTGACCAAACTTAACATTCCTACGCATCGGCATGAAATAAGAAATGTCTTCATGAAGGATATCAAGCCACCCCTTAAAGTCGCGTTTATCCAGAAGTTCAGCTTCTAGATATAAGAATTCTTCGATTTCATGCTTCAGCAGCATGGCATCGAGGCGTTCCGATTGCAGAGACATAAGCACTTCCCCTCTAATTATTGTCTTGGGCTTTTGCAGGGATTGGCCCACCTTGGTGAGCGAAACAACCCACATCCAGTACAGATCCAGAAATCACGGATGCCTCGTCAGATAGCAGGAACCCTACGGCCGAGGCCAAATCTTCACCATTGGCAACCCGCCCGGCGACGGTACCGGGGACTGAACGGGAGAGGTTGTTTGGGTCGCCACCAACACGGCCCACACTCATACCACTCACAATGCCACCACCACCCGGGATGACTACGTTCACTCGAATGTGATCATGGAAATGGTCATAAGCCATTGCCGCAGCCAAAGCGTTAAGTCCGCCTTTGGAAGCAGCGTAAGCAGCCATGTTCGCCTTACCCCAACCGGCGCCAGAACCAACGATCACAATCGAGCCGCCCCCTGCCGCCTTCATGTGAGGGATGGTGGATCGTGCACACAGATAGGTGCCTGTCAGGTTCACAGCAAGAACTTTGTTCCAAACCTCAGGACTCGTGTTGGTCACCGTCCCTAGTGGCCCTATGGCCGCATTTGCGACCAGTCCATGGATAGCACCGTATTTAGAGAGCGCGGCATCTATAACCCGCTGAACATCTTGCTCGACGGATGTATCAGCCTCTAGCAGCATTGCTTCAAGGCCATGTTCCGCGAGCGCGGCTCGCGTCCCGGCAATCCCATCAGAAGCTATGCTCGATACTTGGGGAGCTTCCAGGCCGAACGCTATGACTCGATGACCTCGTTTGGCTAATTGGACGGTCATATCCCGACCGAGCCCGTATGTACCGCCGCTGACTATGACTACCGAGCCGCTCACTGAGTATCTCCCTGATCTTCGCCCATAAGCACTTGCCAACTGCTTTTCTCGAGATAAGTTGCCCATCGGTCATAGTAATTTCGAGCGTTCTGCTCGGTGATCTGGAAGCTAACATCGCCCCCATAAGGCCCGTTCTTCTCAAACTTATTCTTTGACTGCACGTAGTTGAAAGGGTAACGGCGAGCGATGGTGCCGGTACTGGCGCGGGTGGCGTAAAGCCAGTTCTCCATGTCGTCCTGCTCAGTCATGCCTGCCGGGCCCGAGTAGCGCATGTAGTAATGGCGAAGGTAATCTTTAACGCTTTCTGGTGCGTCAGCGTCTACAAGGAAGAATCGCCATGCTTCTGTTTCAGTTGGACTATGCGGGTGCCAGACGCACAAACCACGCGGTTGGCGACCATGGTAGGAGGTGTTCGGAAATACCGTACCAGTAAAAGGAAGCAAGCGAGCTTGCTCACCGAGGCGCTCTTTACGTTGCTCGTGCGCCGACCGGAAGTATTCCTCGATTTCAGGCTCTGAAGTGTATGAGCCAACATATTCGTTATCCGCTGGAGCAATGGCGCTATGCAAACCGTGCCCCTGAGGAAAACTTGACCAGATATGTTGAGCTTGTTCGAGCTCAGCATCATTCCGACGGCCCACCGAACCACTTTTCGAAGACGGCCCGATGCCAATAAGGTCTACGGATCGATGGCTTGGATTGTGATATGTGTCTCCCAAAAAGTTTTCTGCTGCAAACTTCCAGTTAGCCGGAATAATCCACTTATGAACACCAATGACTTCTGAGCCGCCTGGCCGACCGTCGCGGCAGTCCAACACCTGATCCAAATGGATCAGCGCGTCCCCCAAATAAGCCTCAAACTCAGGCGCTTCTGCATCCCATGTGGCCCAAACCGTGCCCTTATAGACTTTGAGTTTTGCAACCTCAATGAGTGACCAATCATCACGTTCAAGGCAACCATCATAAAGGTTTTTAAACTGAGGCACGCCTTGCAGTTTACCCTCAGTGGTGTAACTCCAACTGTGATAAGGGCAAGTAAATAACGAAGTATTACCTTGCTCATATCGACACACTTTCATGCCCCGATGCCGACAGGAGTTCAGGAACACATGAACTTTCTCATTTTTGTCGCGGCAAAGGATTACTGACTCTTCACCCATGCGGGAAGTGAAAAAATCCCCTTTGTTAGAGATTTGGCTCTCATGCCCTACGAAAAGCCACGCACGCGTGAAAACCGTTTCCAGTTCGCGGCGATAGATTTCAGGGTCTACGAAAATGTTGCGATCAATCTCCCCGTTCGTGGTGTCGACCATTTTTATTACTTGTACGTCAGTCATCGGGCCTCCTATGTGTCCGCCTGCCGGACACTTGTTTCATTTCCATTTATGGCTTACAAAGAGCTTCGTGTCAACGGGGCAGAGACGGCGGGAAGCGGTTGGGTGAAGCTCTGGAACGGGTCGAAAGGAGATTCAACACGTCTATTTCGGGGGTTCAGGATGGTTACGTGTTAAGTCAGGGCATGTGCTTGAGCGTGCGCGGCCAAAACCGTCGCAAGGAATCGTGCCTTGGAACCATTGGCACGACCGTAGCTAAAACACCGTCAGGCGGCTTGGCCGCGATTTTGAAATGCCAATAAGAAAACCGGATGAGAGGTAGCTCGATGAACAGTTATGACGTTGTGATCGTAGGCGGAGGCCATGGCGGTGCACAGGCAGCCGTTGCCCTGCGGAGCGGGGGGTACGACGGGACAATCGCCATAATTGGTGATGAGTCCGAGATGCCCTACGAGCGTCCACCGCTGAGCAAAGCCTATCTATCAGGGGCAAGTACATTTGATAAGCTTCTGATGAGACCAGTTGCGTTCTGGGATACCCAACAGGTGCGCTTTCACCTTGGCGAGAGGGTGATGCATGTGAATCCCGACCGAAAGGTTGTGACACTCAATGGCGGCGAATCCATTCAGTACGGGAATTTAATTTGGTCAGCTGGCGCTCAAGCGCGACGTTTATCCTGCCCTGGCGGTGACCTGGAAAATGTGACTTCTATTAGAGACCGTGCTGATATCGAGTATCTGAAAAGCAGGCTAACTTCTTTCAACGAAATAGTCGTAATTGGTGGAGGATATATTGGGTTGGAGTCAGCAGCTGTGCTGACCAAACTCAATAAAAAAGTCACCTTGCTAGAAGCACAAAATAGAGTTTTGGCCAGGGTTGCCGGCGAAGAACTTTCCCGTTTTTTTGAAGCAAAACATCGTTCAGCCGGGGTAGATATTCGGCTAAATGTCGGAGTTAGGGACATCGTATCCGAGAATGGCCTGGCTACTGGGGTTCGCTTGGAGTCCGGCGAAATTCTGCCATGCGACTGCGTGATTGTGGGTATAGGCATACTTCCAAATATTGAAGCTCTGACCTTTAGCGGCGTTGAAGTAGGCAACGGGGTTCACGTCGATAAATATTGCCGCACTAACTTACAGTCAATCTATGCTATTGGCGATTGCGCAGCCCACCAGAACAGCTACGCCCCAAGTAACGATTTCATACGAATTGAATCAGTACAAAACGCCGTCGACATGGCAAACAGTGCAGCATCCTGCATTATTGGATCTGACCGCCCTTACAATTCGCTCCCCCGCTTCTGGTCTGACCAATACAATCTAAAGCTTCAAACGCTTGGACTGTCAATCGGGCACGACGAAACGTGCATCAGAGGCTCGATGAATGAAGAAAGTTTCACGGTGGTCTACTTGAAAAATAAAAAAGCTATTGCAGTCGACTGCGTTAACAACCCCAAAGATTTTGCCCAAGCCAAAAACTTAATAACCAACCAATTGGAGCTTGACATTCAAAAACTCCAAAACACTGAGTACACGTTTAAAGAGTTTTCCTGAATAGTAAAACCTACAACCGATAAACCAATCTTTTTATATAATCACAACTAGGAAAAGATATGGAAAGCGCAGAAAAAACTCTTGCCAACGTGCCCGGCGAATACGTTATTTCGACTTCCAAATACCGCTGGATAGTACTCACACTTTGCTGGCTTGCCTTCTCACTGACTGCCGCTGATCGATCCACCTGGGGCCCTTCGTCGCTATTCGTCGGGGAGTCTTTGGGGGTTCCCTTAGCGGGCTTGGGTGCCTTCGCTACGGCTTATTACATCGGGTATGTCGTCTTCAATGCTACAAGCGGCTTTCTGATTGACAAACTAGGGGGAAGGCTTTTAATCGCTGTCTCTCTCAGTGGCGCTGGCTGCTTTATGTTTTTGTTTGGCAGTACCAAGTCTGCCTATGCGGGGATCGCTTTACAGGCAATTGTCGGTGGATTCGCGGGTGCTGACTACGCCGCCGGGGTGAAGCTGATATCCAGTTGGTTCAAACCTAGCGAGCTCGGCAGAGTTATGGGGATTTATACATCCGCCACCGCTTTGGGAGTATTAGTAGCGAACTTGATTGTGCCTGCCTTAATTGCCCGGTACGACTGGAGCGCCTCATACCACCTTTTGGGGGGGATCTCTATAGTCGTAGGCATTATCTGCTACCTCGTCCTTCGACCAGGCCCTGTATTTACCCCGACGCCGCCGACGACTCAGGACAAGACATCGGCATTTTCGCGTCTCTTGGCAAATAAGAACCTTGTGTTGCTCGCTATCGCCGGCTTTGGGGGATCTTGGGGTACGTACGGTTTCATTACATGGTCGAATGCCTTGATGATTAAAAGTCGCGGACTTAGCCCAGAAACCGCGGGGCTCATCATGGCAATATTTGCTGCAATGGGGGTTATCAGTAAACCCGTTATTGGCTACGTATCAGACAAGTGGGAAGGAGCTCGAAGGCTTCCCGCGATGTTCATACTCAGTTCGTTTTCGGTGTTGCTCATCGTATTTGGTGTCATCGCGTCCCCGATGATGTTCATGCTGTTTGCTCCTTTCCTGGGGCTGGCGGCCTACGGCTACCTACCCATAATCGTGGCGCTTGTGCCCAGGTTCGTTGGCACACAAATGGTGGGAAGCGCTGCCGGGATGACGAATGCCTTTTGGCAACTCGGTAGCGCAATCGTACCCATCGCGGTAGGGGCGGCGTTCACTGTCAGTGGACAATCATTCGTCATTGCGCTTTGTACCCTGGCGCTCGGCCCAGCATTGGGCATCATCGCCATGTATTTTGTGGACGAATCGAGCCATCGACTTCCGAAAAAAATAACAGACGCAAATAGACAAAGCCGCCATTGAGCACCCGGCCGTACCTCTTAGAAACGCGTCGACTTGGTTAGGGTCACTTTCATTTTTAGCGAATAAGAACACTCACACCGCTTCCATTCAGAGGCGGTGCCGGGAGCACCTTGCCCATTCCCGGTGACATTCCGCGACAACTATAAGAACAATGGAGAACATCATGACTCGCAAACACCACCCCTGGATTATTGGCGCATTGGCATTGACCGCTTTACCGGTCTCGTCCAACGCTGCCGGACTGGTCGAAGACGCCCACGCCCGACTGGATGCGCGTAACCTCTACCTTAATCAAGACAACCGCAGTGGCAGCGCCACCCCGTCCAAGCAGGAAGAATGGGGGCAAGGCTTGCTGCTCGATTTCACCTCAGGCTACACCGAGGGCCCCATCGGCGTGGGCCTGGATGCGCTGGGCCTGCTGGGCATACGCTTGGACTCTGGCAAAGGAACCCATTACAACCCGCAAGGTACCAACCGCGCGGGCCTGATGTTCCCAACCGACAGTGACGGCCGTGCAGTGGACGAGTTCAGTTCCCTGGGTATGACTGGAAAGTTCCGGCTGGCCAAAACTGAAGCCCGACTTGGCACCCTGCGTCCGCGCATGCCGGTGTTGGTATTCAACGATGGACGCCTGCTTCCAGAAACGTTCGAGGGACTGCACGTCACGTCGAAGGATCTGGAAAACCTGACACTGACGGGCGGTCAGATCCAGCGCGTCAAAAGCCGCACCTCATCCAACAGCGAAGGAATGGCAATCGCGGGTGCCGGCGGTGCAACAGGTAAGCGCAGCAACGAATTCAACTTCATCGGGCTCGACTACAGTCTCAGCCATGAGCTGACCTTGCAGTACTATTACGGTGAGCTCAAGGACTTCTACCAACAGCACTTTCTGGGCCTGGTCCACCAACATGCCCTGCCCCTTGGTCGCCTGAAAACCGACCTGCGTTTTTTCGACAGCAGTCCGTCTGGACGTAATGGCAATCAATCCGGGCGTGATGAGGGCTATCGTAGTGCGGGCTTCCAGAATGATGGAAAAGTCGACAACCGTGTGATTGCAGGCTTGTTCACCTACAGTCTGGCAGGCCACGATTTCAGTCTGGGTTATCAACACCTGAGTGGCTCAAGCGACTTTCCGTTTGTCAATCAGGGGGACGGGTCAACCACCTATCTCATCACAGACCGGCAAACCGGAGCCCGTTTCCAAAAGGCGGGAGAACAAACCTGGGTGGCTCAGTATGCGTACGATTTTGCCGCATTGGGTGTACCGGGCCTGACGACTCAACTGGCCTATCAGCGCGGTTCCCATATCAAGACGGCACAGGGTGACCAGCATGAATGGGAGCGCAATGTCTCGGTGTCCTACGTTGTTCAGAGTGGGCCTCTGAAAAACGTCGGGGTTTCCTGGCGCAATGCCTCGCTACGCAGTACCTATGATGCTCAGCGCGACATTGACGAAAACCGGCTCTACCTCACCTACAGCTTGCCGTTGTTCTGATCAATCACACTGCCTTTGCGGGCCACAAAGCCGGTTTCGAGAAACCGATTACTAACATCTGCCGAGAACGCTGCGGCGTAGTGGTGAATCCGGGCAGGATAATAGCGCCTACCTCAAGCACGGACGACGGCTAGATAAGGTCGCCGCCTAAATCTTGGGGACCCGTAACGACCATGACGCACCCCGTGATGACAGCCTCCCCTTTGCAGGGAGGCTGCCTCAGCACATGAATACCCTCCTCTCTCGACAACAGCTGAAGACACGTCATGAGCGTTCACCTGTTGCTTATTCTTGCTGCAACACTGCCTTACACGCCTGCGGTGGCAGCCACAGATTGACCAGCAAGGCGAATCCCGCAATGACCCGCTACATGCGCGGCGATGACTTCAATATTCGTGGGGTTGGCGCCCAAAGAGCAGGAACGCAATACCGACATCGACTATGTCATTCAGAGCGGTCTTTTGCAGAACCTGAGCGTGCGTTGGCGCAACGTGACTGATCGCGGCAGCGAAACGACGGATGTCGACGAAAATCGTCTGATCGTCGCCCACACCCTCAAGTCCTGGCAGGTCGCCGGGCAGTCAAGGGCGTCGGCATATGGGCTGGCAGCCCCTGAAAGGCCGATCAGACCAACTGGCCATTGACCATGGTGCGATCGAAATTCAACCGTTCCATGATCGGTGCGTCCGAGAAACTGAACAGGTCGAATTGACTTTCGGCCTGCAGCGACCAACTGATCCAGGAGGGAACGACAAAGAGGTCGCCTTTTTCCAGGTGCCGCGTGACGCCGTCGAGCATCACCTGCCCTCTGCCCTCGAACACCTGGAAGACCCGCGAACCCACTTCCCGACGCTCGGCAGTCACTGCGCCAGCACGCAAGCGATGAAACTCGGCACGAATGCTAGACATGATGTCTCCACCCGTGGTCGGGTTGATGAAGCGGACCGCTGCATGGCCTTTCTCCTGGACACCCGGGAAGCCTTCCTCTTCGAGTCGCAATTGCTCGTCGAGGGCACGATCGGTGTGCTCCCAACGGTAGGCACCGATAGGTGAACTGACCGTGTTCGCAAGACCTGATAGCGGGCGAAGACCCGGATGGCACCACAAACGTTCGCCGCGGGAGTATTGCGGCGTGGTGATATCGGTCAGATTTTCCGAGCCGAACTCAAAGAAGCCGACATCGTTCTGGTACGAGAACGGGATATCAAGACCGTCGATCCAGGCCATTGGTTTGTCGGTTACGTTCTGGTGGCCGTGAAAGTTCCAACCTGGGGTCAACAACAGATCACCCCGGCTCATGCGCACCGGGTCTCCATTGACCACGGTCCAGACCCCCTCCCCTTCGATCACGAAGCGGAAGGCATTCTGCGCATGGCGATGTTCCGGCGCTGTTTCACGTGGACCCAGGTACTGGATGGCGCACCATAAGGTCGGACTGATGTAGGGCCGACCCTCAAGGCCAGGGTTACCAAGGCCGATGGCCCGGCGCTCGCCGCCACGACCGACCGGCACCAAGTCGCCGGAGCGCTTGGCCAAAGGATATAGATCCGACCATTTCCACACGTGTGGCACGGCCCGCGGCATGGGGTGTTTGGGCATCAGGTTACCGATCTGAGTCCACAGCGGCATCATGTGCCCGGCTTCAAAATCGGCATAGAGTTGACGCAGCTCGGGACTGTCGTCCGGCGCCATGGCGTTGTGAACGGGGGCCTGTTGAAAGCCATCATGATTGGACATGGCTACGAATCCTCTTTCAATTAAGTGGCAATGTGCGGGCCTGGGTCAATTGCCAAGGCCCGCGCTGGCGACAAGACAGACAACAACCGACTCAGTGCTTCATGCAGTTGTCGAGGCTCCAGCCGTACAGCCATTGCATGGCGTCGTAGAACTGCTCCTGGGTGCGACCATCCCACAGTTGATTGCGCACTTGACGCTCGACCCCTTTGGCGTGGTAGAGACGCCCCATCTCCCGAGCCGACCAGAGGATGCGAGCCGTTCGAGGGATGCGGATAGTTTCGTACAAGAGGAAGGCTGCCTGCAGGTCAAAGCCGCACTGCTTGATCGCCAGCCCCAGGACCACGGCATCTTCCAGCGCGCTGCAGGCTCCCTGAGCCAGGTACTGGGTCATCGGATGCGCCGCATCGCCAAGAATGGTGATGCGCCCCTCGCCCCATTTTTCCACCGGTTCACGGTCTGCAGTGGCCCACCGACGCCACGAAGTCGGACGATCGAGCATCTGCCTTGGACGCGGGTGGATACCCTCGAAATATTGCAGCACTTCCTCCTTGCTGCCCTCAGTGACGCCCCACTCTTCCTGGTCCTTGCTGTGGAAAGTCACCACCAGGTTGTATTGCTTGCCACCGCGCAACGGGTAGTGCACGAGGTGACAACGCGGCCCCGCCCACAGCATTGGCGCGTTTACGCGCAGGTCCTCGGGCATGTCCTTTTCGTCCACCACAGCGCGATACACCACATGCCCCGTCACACGCGGCGGTTCGCCATGCAGGGCGTCGCGAACCACCGAACGCACACCGTCGCAGCCAATCACCGCATCAGCCCGGTAATGGTTGCCATTCTGGTCGCTCAAGGTGACACCTTCGTCATCCTGCTCGACTCGTTCGATACGCACGGATGTCTTGAACTGAATCAGAGGATTGTTCTGCACCGCCTCAAGAATCGACAAATGAATGTCGGCACGGTGGATCACCCCATAAGGATTGCCAAAGCGGTCGCGAAACGCCTGTCCGACATCGATGCGCGCCACTTCGTGGGCATCAATGGCATCCATCATAATCAGATGATCGGTGAATACCGAGCGGCCGCGGGCGGCCACTCCGGCACCCAACGCGTCGAGCGCAGCATAGGCATTGGGTCCAAGCTGGATGCCGGCGCCAATCTCACCGATATGGTCCGCCTGCTCCAGCAACAATACCGCGATACCTTGTTGGGTCAGCGCCTGGGCGGCCGCGAGACCACCGATGCCGCCGCCGACGACGATAATCGACTGTTTTGGGTTTTGTGCAGTCATGATTCGAATCTCCAGTCTGTTGCCGTGCAAGCTTCTTCAAGAGGTATCGAAGCCTGCGGCCAAATCATGCAATGAAATCGGTTTGTCGTGCCGGTGCCGCGGCCAGAAAGGCCGGCAGTTGCAGGCAATGGTGATATACGGCCATGATCCGCGGGTAGCCGGACAGGTCGCAGCCCATGCGCTCTGCATTGGCCACCTGCGGGATCAGACAGCATTCGGCCAAGCCCGCTTCGTCACCCACGCAGTAGTTGCCACTGCCATGACGTTGTAGCAACGCTTCCACGGCACTCAGGCCTTCGGCGACCCAATGTCTGTACCAGGCTGTTTTTTGCTCGGCACTGACAGCCAGCACGTTCTGCAGGTAATTGAGTACGCGCACGTTGTTCACCGGGTGGATATCGCAGCCAATCAGGTTGGCAATTTCCAGTACGCGGGTACGCTGCCGGGCATCGACCGGAATCAGTCCAGGCGCGGGGTATTGGCTGTCGAGGTAGTCGATGATGGCCAAGGATTGGGTCAAGACAGCGCCATCGACTTCCAGCACCGGTACGCCGCCAATCGGGCTGAGCGTACGGTGGGCGGGACTGTACTGCTGGCCCTCGCGCAGATTGATGCCTTGGTAATCGTAAGGCAGCCCCTTCAATGCGAGCGCGATGCGCACCCGGTACGAGGTGGAGCTATTGAAGAAACTGTAGAGCTTCATGGTGGAGTTTCCTATGGTGTATCAAAGAACGGCGATTGATGGCTGCGCCAGCGAACGGTTGTAGCGCAGGCCCATCACGAAAATCGCGGCACCGGCCAGCAAGGCGGGCAACATCAGTACGCTAAAGATGCCGTTGAAACCCATGCCCACGCCCAGCATCCAGCCACCGCCCAAGGTACCCAGCACCGAACCGATGCGGCCAACACCGTGGGCCCAACTGACCCCGGTCGAACGCATGGTGGTCGGGTAGAAACTTGCTGCCAGGGCGTTGGCCCCGACTTGCGAGCCACTGATGCAAAAGCCCATGCCGAACACCCCGACGGCCAACAAGGCGAATTGGTCGTGGAACAAGCTAATGAGCATCAGGCAGAAAGCGCCGGTGACATAGGCACCGACCAGCACCCGGAAGGGATTGAACCGGTCCATCGCGGCCCCCAGCAGGATCGCCCCCAGGGTGCCGCCGATCTGGAACATGGCGCTAACCCGCGCCGCCTGGCTGAGTGACAGGCCGGTGTCCTTGACCAGGATCGGCAGCCAACTGGTCATCATGTAGATGATCAGCAGGCTCATGAAAAATGACGTCCACAGCAGCAGGGTTCCGGCACGATGGCTGCCGCTCAGAATCTGGCGGATCGGCGATTGGCGCGTGTTGGACTCACCGACGCCATCGTGAATGTCGTAGCGACGATCGCTTGGCAGCGGTTGCCCCGAAATGCGTTGCAAAATAGCGCTGATATTCTTCGCCGGTGCCGAGCGCTGCACCAGGAATCGCACCGACTCCGGTAGGAACACGTAAAGAAGCGGCACGCACAACAGCGGCAATACGCCCCCCAGAAACAACACACTGCGCCAACCATATGCCGGCACCAACTGGGCGGCTGACACACCTCCCAAGGCCGATCCCAGGGTGAAGCCGCAGAACATCGTGGTGACCATCAACGAGCGCCGGCGTTGCGGGCAGTATTCGGATGTCAGTGTGATCGCCTGGGGCATGGCGCCACCCAAGCCAAGACCGGTCAGGAAGCGCATGACGGTCAGGCTGAAGACATCTTGTGAGACACAGGCAGCAAGGCTCCATCCGCCGAAGAACAGGACGGAAACCAGCAAGATGGTTTTGCGGCCGAAACGGTCAGCCAGTGGACCGGCAATGAATGCGCCGAGCATCAGGCCCAGCAATGAAGCACCGAGGACTGGGTTGAGTTGCGCAGGGGTCAAACCCCACTCGTCGCGCAGGGCCGGGGCGATGAAACCGACGGCGGCAGTATCAAGGCCATCAATGGCCGTCACCAGAAAGCACAACCCCAGAATCATCCACTGAAAACGGCTGACCGGTCGGCTGTCGATGAAATCCTGTACATCCACACTGTTATTGTTATCAGTGGAAGACATGAGCGAATTCTCCGGGCCTGCAGATTGTGCGGACCACGTAGTGGGATTTCGATTCAGGGCCGACGGCGTGGAGCCGGCCCCGAAAAGGGTTAGATGACGCTGACCTGAATCTCGCCCAGACCTTCGACTCCGCCAGTCATGCGTTCGCCAGCCACCACCGGGCCTACCCCTTCAGGGGTACCGGTCATGATCAAATCGCCAGGCTGCAATTCGAAGAACCGCGAGAGATAGCTGATGGTTTCCGGTACCGACCAGATCAGCTTGTCGATGTCGCTGCGTTGTTTATCGGTGCCATTGACCTGCAACCACAGACCCGCCTTGCGCGGGTGGCCGATCTGGTTGGCAGGGTGCAATGGACCGATCGGCGCCGACGCATCGAAGGCTTTGCCGATTTCCCAGGGGCGCCCCATCTCACGCATTTTCATCTGCAGGTCGCGGCGGGTCATGTCCAGGCCTACGGCGTAGCCATAGACGTGGTCATTGGCCTGTTCCAGTGAAATATCGCGGCCAGCTTTGCCAATTGCTACGACTAGCTCGATTTCGTAGTGGTAGTTGCTGGTTTCAGCGGGGTAAGGCAACTCCAGGGCTTGCTCATAGGCAACCGAAATCACCGCATCGGCAGGCTTGCAAAAGAAGAACGGCGGTTCGCGGTCAGGATCGAAGCCCATTTCGCGAGCGTGAGCGGCATAGTTACGGCCCACGCAATAAACGCGGCGTACCGGAAATTTTTGCTCAGTGCCGACCACTGCTAGGGTCACGGGGGCTTGTGGCTCGAATACGTAGCTCATGGGAGGGCTCCAGGTAAAAAGGCGGGTCATGCTGACCACGACAAGCAGGTTGCGCTGGCCTACAGCTACCACCAGCGTAGACCTATTAAAAACCTGCCGACCTTAAGCGAATAATGATATTTTCCGATGTATCCATACTTATTTCCGTATAGGAGCACCATGACCTGGACGACCCGTTTGCGCCTTCGGCACCTGCAATTGCTGATCAGTCTGGCCGAAACCGGCAGCATCAGCGATGCTGCACGGAACGCCAATACCACTCAACCCGGCCTGTCGAAATGGCTCAAAGACCTGGAGGAAGATGCCGGTGCCACGTTGTTCGAACGCCACGCTCGCGGATTGCGCCCAACGACTCAAGGCGAGTTGCTAATCAACCACGTGCGACGCATCTTGAGTGAAATGGAACGCGCACAGGACAATATGGATGCACTCAAGGAAGGCAACGCACCGAATATCGCTGTCGGCACTTCACCCGCATCGGCACCCAGCCTGGTACCTGATGCCATCGCTCTCTTCCTGGCCATACACCCACGGGCACATGTTTCTCTACAAGAGAGCACCATGAACGTTTTGCTCGAGCGCCTAGAGCTTGGCCAATTGGACCTGGTGGTCGGACGCCTCGACAGCTATCAGCCCCGGCAGACGCTGAACAGCCAGATGCTGTTTCGCGAACCCATGCAGGTCATCGCACGCCCCGGCCACCCGTTGACCTTGAAACCGCGTCTAAGCTGGAGCGATCTCTATGGGTTCGACTGGATTCTCTGGCCGGAGGGGACGCCCATTCGCCAGCGACTGGACTCTGCCTTGAGTAACGCGGGGCTTAAGCCTCTGCCCAGCAGGGTCGAATCGTCATCGCTGATGGCCAATCTGTGGCTGCTACAAACCAGCGATATGCTTTCAATCGCCTCTGGCGGGGTCGCCGAGCATTTCACCCATCGCGGTCTGGTCAAAGCACTGAACTTCAAAATGGACGCAGAAGGTTGCATTGGCGTCTGTTGGCGCGACGAGCCCTACATCGATAATGCCGTTGTGGATTTTCGCCAATGCCTTCTCAAGGCCTCCGGCCAGGAGACACCACCTCAGGACTGACAGTCCTGGTAAATTGCGAAATTGCGCTCCGCTTGACCACCCGTTTGCATTCGACCAGTCACTTGCATTCGTTCTGACCAGCGATTGCATCGGATTTGACCAGCACGCGTTGTAACCATGATCCGCAGAGAACGGCCGATTCTGTTGAAAAAGTCGGATTTTCAGATCGCCTGAACTCAGGCACGACCACCACCGGAGGACCTACTCACCACATTGAGTGGTTTTTCGGCCCTTCGTTGACCTTTGCTGCTCTGTTATTGGGTTAGTTTGAGGTTTTTGGCTTAGCGCAGGCGCACCTATCCCGGGGCAGGCGGCCCTTCGCGCGAGGTGATTTTGACCACCTGAGGGTTGCCGATTTCACCACCACTGACCACCTGATGTAATTGACGAAACTGCGCGTCAAAGCGTCGATTGAAGCCGACCTGGAACGGCACGCCGGCTTCTTTGACAATGGCTGCAATTTCCTTGCTCTGGTGATAGTCAACATCCAGCAGTTTTTCACAGAACATCGCCTTGCCAAGCCCGGCGACGTATTTGACGATTTCCAGGTGAGCGGTGGTGGCGGAGCAGATGCACACCGCATCAACCTCCACACTCGCCAGCATTTCCTTGTAACTGACACGTTGGATTTACAGGATGAATACCCGCAAGATCGGTCATACATTTCGTCCTGGCGGGTCGCCAACGCCGCCCATCAGGCTGCACCACCCCACTCAAGGGCCTGAAGAATACGGCGAACTTGTTTAGCGCCTATCTCGGTTTCGCAGAGCATGATCGGTGCCGTCCCACCGAGCGCTTGATTCGGTGTCGCCATCCACTGGGTGGCAGTCACAGGTGTCTCAAATACCTCCTCGGCCAAGTGACTGAGCGTAACAATTCGGTCCAAACGCTCGGAGGCAAACAGGGTCAAGGTTCTTGTGCGCTCGCCGCTGTCGTTCCAGCGTCGACATGGATGCATTGAGCAGCGTTTCCAGGTGGCGGTCTTGCAGGTCGAAGGTCAGGCGCAACGCATGGATGAGGGCCGCGGGAAACCCGCCCTGATTTGATGCAGCCTCTCCGAGTCCGTCAGTAACTTTCGATCGGAGGTGAATCGCCAAAATTCAGCGATCGCCCCTTCTCGAGAGCCATTTTCTTTTTTGTCGGACGCCGAGCCGCAGTTGAAGTGCTCATCAACACTTTCTCCAGATGATTTCTCGCTCAATGGAATATGCGCTAGCTCCCCTCTAAGCGGTACTCCCCCTGAGCAATGAATAAGTCCGTATGCGGATGAGTGGTAGTGAAATCGACTATTCACTCACTACCTATCAAGGACTCAGGATTTGCGGCTTTGGGCCGATGATGAGTCGCCAATGCGGTTAATCGATACTTGAGCTCAGGAAGGGCTCGGTCAGTCGATCGACTCTTCGCTCTTCGAGCTGCCCTGTCCGCAGCATCTCGTTTGCATTGGGATAGTGCCGTAAAAGCTGGCGGGCCTGACGTCGAATGGATTCTGACAGTGCGGGATCTTGCGCAAGCTCGACCAGAAGCTCTGGCGTCTGAATTAGCTTCGGCATCGTCATGTTGTCCTCCTCGCACGAACCGTGCACGGTCGAGCCGCGCTGAGCTTGATGGTTGCCGACAAGTTTTCTGCGCCGTCAATCGCCTCAAGCCTACACCGAAAACCAGACTGCATATGGACGCAATCGTCGGGATCAGCCCGGGCTTTTGGTGAATCACTCCCCCTCGCCTCCGCGGCGTACCGACGATCGAGCCTCCACGCGCCAAAAACGCCATGGGGTTTGAGAATCTTGTCTTCTCAAACCCACCTACCCGAACGATCACTGGTGGCGCTGTACAGGTAATGACATGACCTATATCTCGGTACGAATCGTCTGCCGCGCAGTCATTTTGACTCTAGACGCTCTCCGCGCCGCCATTCACCGAACGATACATAGGCGTTGTGAGGCAGGCACGCTGAAGGTGCGCCCCAGGTGATCACGGTCAACTCCGGAACAAAGAAAACATTTTCTACTTCATTTCTCCTTCCAAGTAGTTTTGAACCGCCAGATCGCAGCGTCACAGCGTCACAGCGTCACAGCGTCACAGCGTCACAGCGTCACAGCGTCACAGCCCATGCTAGGACTTTCAGCAACATGGCCTCAAGGACCCGTGGCAGCATCTGAGGATGACTGAATAGCGGTAATCGACCCCAGTGATTTCGCTTCACTCAAGCGGGCATCAATGTCTATTAACTGGTAAAGTGCGCACCGTTATTTCTCAAGAGGATTGTTTCATGGCCACTAATCGCTCCCAGCGTCTGCGCAAAAAGCTTTGTGTGGACGAGTTCCAGGAATTGGGCTTCGAATTGAACCTGGACTTCAAGGAAGATTTGGCTGACGAGGCAATCGACGCATTCCTCGACGCATTCCTGAAAGAAGCCATGGAAGCCAACGGTCTCGGCTATGTTGGCGGCGACGACTACGGTCTGGTTTGTCTGCAGAAGCGTGGCTCGGTCAGCGCTGAACAACGTGCTGCCGTTGAAGCCTGGCTCAAAGGCCGCACCGAGCTGACTAGCGCTGAAGTCAGCCCGCTGCTCGACGTCTGGTACCCGGAAAAGCCGATCAATCCGGTAGCTTGATGTTCAAAGGGTCATCCATTGCGATGACCCTTTTTGTTTATGGCTCAAGAAGAATGCCTTTATTTTCAATTTGAACCCCTCCTTTTTCTCCCCCGCTTTATCGCTATGCCCTCGTCTTATTTGCTGTGCCCTTGAGATGGCTTCAGATGCTACGGCCTCCTGACAGCGCTTGTGATCGTCTTGGAAAATCTGTGCGTGCTGATTCGAAGCCAGGCCATTGGGACGTGCCAATATTCGATTCTCGGTAAGCGTCCGAGCTACAAAAGAAATCGGAACCCCGTTTTCTATCTATCACCTGTGTTTCCCACCCGCATTCCTGCTTTTAACTCGAACAAGCAGAATGAGACCTTCACGTGAGGGCAATGGAAGTGATGCAATTTGCCGTGAGGACGGGTAGCCGTGAGACATAACGATAAGTATTTGGCGCGACTTCTACCGTAGCTCTACCGAGGGTGTAATAGGACAATGAGCTATTTTTTTCTTGGGAGGGAAGCGAATGATGCTGAGAGGGAGGGTGGCGGACTGGAAACGAAGGTCGAAAGGAAGGATCAGATTTTTGACAACATTCTGATTATTTTGTGCTGATTAGCAAAACTTGAAATTCATCGACGCACAGTTTTTTGCGCAGACGCTGGGAACGGTTAGTCGCCATTGGAACAATCCTCATAAGTAATAACGGGCGGCGCCAATTGCCCGATTCTCTGGGCTCGACACGTTACCGCCGGTAAAAAATAGCGGATAAGGTGGCCGGGGCACGGCACAAGCCGCTACACCTTGGGGCATAATGTCGACACTTTCATGACCACTGAGGGAATTTATCTTCATGCCCTCGTCTTTTTTCCCCTCGGCTGTAGGGTTTTATTTCACATGATCAAATCTTTGCGTCCATTGTTGCTGGCCAGTCTACTTCTCCCCCTGGCCCTCCCCGTTTCCGCTGCCTCCATCAACACCGGCCTGTCGCCCAACGTCGAAAAAGCCCTGAAGGCCAGCAAGCTGCAAGACAACGCCCTGTCACTGGTGATGATCCCGCTCAACGGTCCTGGCACGCCGACCATTTTCAATGCTGACGTCTCGGTCAACCCGGCCTCCACCATGAAACTCGTCACCACGTACGCCGCGCTGGAAATGCTCGGCCCGAACCACCAGTGGAAAACCGAGTTCTACACCGACGGCACGCTCAGCGGCGGCATTCTCAACGGCAACCTCTACCTCAAGGGTGGCGGCGACCCGAAACTGAACATGGAAAAACTCTGGCTGCTGATGCGCGACCTGCGCGCCAACGGTGTGACCCAAGTCACCGGCGACCTGGTGCTGGATCGTGGCTTCTTCGTGCAACCGCAATTGCCCGAGTTCAACGATGACGGCAATGACGAGAACAAGCCGTTCCTGGTCAAACCCGACTCGCTGCTGGTCAACCTCAAGGCCTTGCGCTTCGTGGCGCGCAACGACAACGGTCGGGTGCTGATTTCGGTCGAGCCGCCGATCTCCAGCATCCGCATCGAAAACCAGGTCAAGGCCGTCAACTCCAAGCAATGCACCGGTGGCGTGCGTTACAACCCGGTGACCCAGGCCGATGGCACCGTGAACGTGACCGTCGGCGGTCAACTGGGCGAGGGCTGCAGTTCCCAGACTTACCTGTCGCTGCTCGACCACTCGACTTATACCGCTGGCGCGGTCCGGGCAATCTGGAAAGAACTGGGTGGCAGCATTCAGGGCAAGGACGTTCTGGCACCCACGCCAAAAGATGCCAAGGTACTGGCTCGCGCCTTCTCCCCGGACCTGGCGGAAATCATCCGTGACATCAACAAATACAGTAACAACACCATGGCTCAGCAGTTGTTCCTGAGCCTGGGGCAGAAATTCCGCACCGACGCCGACGGCGACGACGCCAAGGCGGCCCAACGCGTAGTCCGTCAGTGGCTGGCGAAGAAAGGCATCACCGCGCCGCACCTGGTGATGGAGAACGGTTCCGGCCTCTCCCGCGCAGAACGTGTCAGTGCGCGTGAAATGGCCGCGATGCTGCAAGCCGCATGGCGCAGCCCGTACGCTGCCGAGTTCATCAGCTCGATGCCGATTGCCGGCACCGACGGCACCATGCGCAAACGCCTGAAGACGACGGCGATGCGCGGTGAAGCCCACGTCAAGACCGGCACCCTGAACACCGTGCGTGCGATCTCAGGCTACAGCCGCGACGTCAACGGCAATACCTGGGCGGTAGTGGCGATCCTCAACGACAAGGCACCGTTTGGTGCGTCGTCGGTGCTGGACCAGGTGCTGCTGGACTTGTATCGCCAGCCGAAACTGCCTGATACGGCTTCGGTGTTGTAAACACCGAAAATCCAATGTGGGCTAGCCTGCTAGCGATAGCGGTGTGTCAGTCGACACATGTATTGACTTACACACCGCTATCGCTAGCAGGCTAACTCCCACAGGGGGGGGTGTACCGCCGGGGTTAATTCATCTCGCCCTGAACCCGATCCCGTCCCGCCTGCTTCGCCGCATACACCCCCGAGTCTGCCCGCAGCAGCAACGCATCCGCGCCCTCGTCGACGCGCCAGCTGGCGATCCCGAAACTCGCGGTAACGATCCCGACGTCCTCGATCGGCGAGCTGCGCAATCCTTGCCACAACTCCAGCGCCAACCCATACGCCTGCTCGCCGTCGATATCCGGGCAGAGCACCATGAACTCTTCGCCGCCCAGGCGACAGAACACGTCGGTGCGACGCAGCCGATGGCCGATACGCTCGCAAACGGCCTGCAACACCCGATCGCCCACTGCATGTCCGTGCTGGTCATTGATGCGTTTGAAGTGGTCGATGTCGAGCATGATCACCGACAATTCGCCGCCACCGCGCTCGACCCGGGCCATTTCGGAGGTCAGGCGCTCCTGGAAGTAGCGGCGGTTGTGGATCCCGGTCAGCGAGTCGGTAATCGACAGCGCCCGCAGCTCTTCTTCCACCCGTTTCAGGTCGGAGATGTCCGAAATGTAGCCATGCCAGAGCACGCCACCGCCGGGCAGCTCTTCCGGGGTCGCTTCACCCCGGACCCAGCGCAGGCCACGCACCGGCAGCAGCACACGGTATTCTTCGCGCCACGGGCTGAGCGTGTCTGCCGAGGCCCGGATGGAGGCGCGAACCCGGGTGGTGTCCTGGGGATGGATCCGGGTGAAAATCGCTTCAGCGTTGAGCAGCAACACGTCCGGTTCGAGTTCGTAAATCTCGCGAATGCCATCACTGGCGTAGATCACACTGAAGCGTCCGTCGAATTCCATCTTGAACTGGTAGATCCCGCCGGGCACATGGGCGCTGAGTTTCTTCAATAGCAGATCCCGTGCGGCGAGCGCCTCATGCACCCGCTTGCGCTCGGTGACGTCGATGCAGATTGCCAGGTGCCCGACCCACAGCCCTTGCTCGTCGAGCACCGGGGTCGCCAGCATGTTCACCGTCAAATGGCTGCCGTCGCCGCGAACCAGGGTCCACTCCCGCGCTTCGTGACCGCCCTCCTCGCCGCCCTCGACCAACATGGCCTGGCAGGTCGGAATCGGCTTGCCGTAGCGCGCGCTCAATTCCGCCGAGCGCGCCGCCAATTCCCGGGGCAGGTGCAGGTTTTCCAGGGTCATGTGGCCCACCACGTCCATGCTGGAGTAGCCGAGCATCTGCTCCGCTCCGGCGTTGAACGTGCTGATGACGCCGCGCAGGTCGGTGGCGATGATCGCCACCTGAGTCGCGGCATTCAGCACGCCGCGCAGCTGACCATGGGTGCCGCGCAGTTCCTGCTCACGAGCGCGCAGCTCCTCGGTCCGCTGTTCCACCATGCTCAACGCGCGCTGGCGCTGGCTGACCAGCACATAAAGCAGCGCGCTGAGCATCAGGCTGAGCAAACCACCCAACACCACCACGCTGGTGACCGAAGAATGGTTGGCTTGCAGGAACGCTTCGCTTGGCTGGATATCGACTTGATAATCGTGATCGGCAAGCCCCAGCAATCGGGTCGCAGCCAACTCACTGACGGCAGGTCCGTTGGGGGATTCATAGAGCACTTCGTGTTGATCGTCGGTGGACAGGTCGAGGATGCGCACCGACAGGTAATCGTGTCCCGCCTCCGGCAGCCCGTCGGCCAGCAACTGACGCATGCTGATCACCGCCATCACGTAACCGTAGGGTTTGGACCCCGGACTGTCGCGGGAGATGACCGGCGCGACCAGCAGCACGCCCCGGGCATACGCCGGCTCGATACTGACCAGGTGCAGCGGCTGCGACACCGCCATCCGGGTATTCTGGTCGGCCCGTTCCAGGGTGGAGCGGCGCAGGGGTTGCGCGAGCAAGTCGTAACCCAACGGCGAGCCGAGCCGGCTTTGCGTCTGGCTATATACCACCACCACGTATTCATCCCGTTCGGCCGCCAGTTGCAGCTGGCCTTCGGCGTTGAGCTCACGAATGCTGAAATCGGATAAACCTTCCTCGCGCACCTGGCGCTCGAATTCCGCGCGCTCGGCACCGCTGACCCGCCGCGCAAACGAATACGCCTGGGTTCGGTGCAGCAGAGGTTGGGTGTAACCGTTGAATTCCTCGCGGTCGACGTCATCGGAATTGGCGAAGAACCGGCGCAGGCCGTCGAGGCGCTGCTCCTGATCTTCAAAACGCTCTTCGATACGGCTGTAACGTTCACTGGCCATCAGTTGGAAACGTTGCCGCAATTGCTGGTGAAACAGGTTCAGGGTCGACCAGGCCAACAGCCCCGTAAGCACTCCGCCGATGATCAATACCAGCAGCGCGACCAGCCAGGCCGAAACATCTTCACTGATAAAACCCAGGATCTTGGGGCGCACGGCGTGCAGCGACATAGAGGCAACTCAAAACGCCAGGTGCCGGAAAAGCCCATTGGCCATGCCTTGAGTTATAGCTATTAGCCATCAATTTGACCAGCACTGAAAGAAGCCAAGAGCCTTTAAAAATCAAGGCTCTGTGGATCCAATGCCGGAAAGCGTCAACGTGCCATGATTTTCCAGGCCCGGTGGATCTTCCCATTGCGGGCAAAATCCGGATCAATGGTCTGCGCCGTGATTTCCTCGACCGCGTAACGCTCGGTGAGATTTTCCTCAAGGGCGAACTTGCGGAAGTTGTTGGAGAAGTACAACACGCCCCCCGGCGCCAGTCGTGCCATCGCCAGGTCGATCAGTTGCACCTGGTCACGCTGCACGTCGAAAATCCCTTCCATGCGCTTGGAGTTGGAGAAGGTTGGCGGGTCGATGAAGATCAGGTCGAACTCGTCACGGCAGGCGTCGAGCCAGACCATCACGTCGCTCTGCTCCAGACGGTTCTTGTCGGAGAAGCCGTTCAGCGACAGGTTGCGACGCGCCCAGTCGAGGTAGGTTTTCGACAAGTCGACGCTGGTGGTGCTGCGCGCGCCGCCTTTGGCCGCGTGGACGCTGGCGGTCGCTGTGTAGCAATACAGGTTGAGGAAGCGCTTGCCGGCTGCCTCTTTCTGAATGCGCATGCGCATTGGCCGGTGGTCGAGGAACAGCCCGGTGTCGAGGTAGTCGGTGAGGTTGACCAGCAGCTTCACGCCACCTTCGTTGACCTCGACGAACTTGCCCTGCGCGGCCTGACGCTCGTATTGCTTGGTGCCGCTCTGACGTTCGCGACGCTTGACCACCACGCGGCTCTTGTCGATGTTCAATGCCTGCGGAATGGCTGCCAGGGCGTCGAACATGCGGGCCGAGGCTTTTTCCGGGTCGATGGATTTCGGCGCGGCGTATTCCTGGACGTGGACCCAATCCTGGTACAGATCGATGGCCATCGAATATTCCGGCATGTCGGCATCGTAGACGCGGTAGCAGTCGATGCCTTCACGCTTGACCCACTTGCCCAGCGCCTTGAGATTTTTTTGCAGGCGATTGGCAAACATCTGCCCGCCTTCGCTCAAGCGCGGCTGCTCGACGACTACCGGGGCCGGTTTGATCGGGTTGCCGTTCTTGTTGTACTTCTCGTACTTGCCCGGCGCCACATCGTTGTCGGCGACTTCGACTTCAGCTTGTTCGCGCTCGACTTGACGCTGTTCCGGGGTGCGACGTTCACCGGTGACGAACTGGTCCGGGGTGACCTTGATCAGCAGCAGCTTGCACGGCAACGCGCCGTTCCAGAACGAATACTGTTTGTGGCTGCGGATGCCCATGCGCTTGCCGAGATCCGGGGCGCCGGTGAACACCGCCGCTTCCCAGTTCAGGCAGGCCTGGCGCAGGCGCTCGCCAAGGTTCTGGTAGAGGTAGAGCAAGCTCGCCTCGTCGCCCAGACGCTCGCCATACGGCGGGTTGCAGATCACCAGGCCTTTCTGGTTCTGGTCCGGACGTGGTTCGAAGGTGCCGACTTCGCCCTGGTAGATCTTGATCCACTCACTCAGGCCGGCGCGTTCGACGTTGTTGCGGCCCGGCTGAATCAGGCGGGGATCGGCTTCGTAACCGCGAATCCACAGCGGTGGCCTGGCCAGGCCGGCCGCGGCGCGCTCGGTGGCTTCTTCGTGCAGCTTTTTCCACAGCGCCGGTACGTGACCGAGCCAGGCAGTAAAACCCCACTGCTCACGACGCAGGTTCGGCGCCATGTCGGCAGCGATCATCGCCGCTTCGACGAGGAACGTACCAACACCGCACATCGGGTCAGCCAGTGCGCCGCCCTCGGCCGCAATACGTGGCCAGCCGGAACGGATCAGGATGGCCGCCGCGAGGTTTTCCTTCAGCGGCGCCGCGCCCTGCTGCAAGCGATAGCCGCGCTGGTGCAGGCTGTGGCCGGAGAGGTCGAGGGAGAGGATGGCTTCGCCACGGTCCAGACGCAGGTGAATGCGCAGGTCCGGGTTGAGTTTGTCGATGGACGGGCGGTCGCCCTGCGGGGTGCGCAGTTTGTCGACGATGGCGTCTTTGACTTTCAAGGCGCCGAAGTGGGTGTTGTCGATACCCGAGCCATGGCCGCTGAACTCGACGGCCAGGGTGCCGTCGTTGAGCATGTGGTCTTGCCACTCGATATCGAGCACGCCGTGGTACAGGTCCTCGGCATCTTTCATCGGGAAACGCTTGAGCACCAGCAGTACCCGGTTCGCCAGACGCGACCACAGGCACAGGCGATAAGCGGTTTCCATGGTCGCCATGCCGCGCACGGCAGAGGTGTGCTCACGCGCTTCTTCAAGGCCAAGCCCGACGGCTTCCTCGATCAGCAGGCCTTCAAGGCCTTTGGGGCAAGTGAGGAAGAGTTCGAAACGATCGGACATGGTAATTCCAGAGCCTTTGGCTAAGTGGACCGGCAACGCATTGCCGGCCCGGTTTTCAATCAGGCGCTTTTCTAAAAGAGCGCCCGCGTGGCACGAAGGTGTGCCGTCCCACCCGTGCTGCTCGGGTTAGAAGAGCTTAGATGCACGGGCAGATAAAAAAGTTGAAGCAACAAAATGTCATAAGTTGACCCTTCGTCGAATAATGCCTCGACGCAACACGAGCCATTCTCACTAAAGGATTAACCCCATCATCTTGCGGAGGGCCGATCATACAGGGCTTTGACCAATAAATACGGGGCAAACATCGTGTTACTTATGGCCATAGCATCTTTATGGTTACGTCCTTATGACAAAATGATCATTCCCTCGATGTGACGCATTGGTTAGAACTCAACACAGGTTGGCGCCACAACGGACGTCAACACCCTGGCTCGCCACGCCGGCAGCGAGCCCCCCAACGGCAGACATTTCTGCCAGACCTCGATTGAGGTCAACGCGATAAATACAGTCAACAAGTGAGGGCAACACCCTATGAGAAGACTTAAGCGTGATCCGTTGGAAAGAGC
>LNAP01000534.1_pt1 | contig 47629 bp, 41 predicted proteins | sample 602601 | NCBI WGS metagenome assembly LNAP01 (sample SAMN02440304, study PRJNA202911) | soil metagenome | biome: Subtropical and temperate rainforests or woodlands; isolation source: soil samples (1 kg each in a 20% v/v slurry with milli Q water) were... ...
AGAGCGAGCGCGCCAACGCCGCGACCCGCGCCTGTTGCACCGATAGCGGCCAGCGGGACCACGGACGACGTTGCGACCTTGCTGGCAACCATCGCCAGCCTTGCCAATGAAGGCCGCAGCGTTGAAGCGCGTGCAGCGTGCGAGCGTTTCCTGAAACACCACGAACCGATCGCGCAGATTTTCTATTGGCTGGGATTGCTCAGCGAAGTCGAGGGCAACGCCGCGCTGGCGCAAGGTTTTTACCGCAAGGCCCTATATTTGCAGCCGCAGCACGCCGAAACACTCGCGCAGCTGGCCTCATTGCTGGAGGCTCAAGGCGACCGCAGCGGTGCGCGTCGTTTGCAGGAGCGTGCGGCTCGTGGCCTGAATAAACAAGGAAGCAGGCAATGAGCGGCAGCTACGGCTATGCGAGTTTTACCCACGAAGACGCGCAAGCCATCGAAGATTGCTGGAATCGCATCGGCATCCACGGCGACCGCTCCTGCCCGTTGCTGGTCGAGCACATTCACTGCCGCAACTGCCCGGTTTACTCTGCTGCGGCCACGCGTCTGCTCGACCGCTATGCCCTGACCCGTGATGATCATGATTACTCGCTGACCAGCGAGATGCACATCGACATCAAGACGCGTTCGATCCTGGTGTTTCGCCTGGGCGACGAGTGGCTGGCGTTGCCGACGCGCTGTCTGGTGGAAGTCTCGCCATTGCAGGCGATCCACTCGTTACCCCATCAGCGCTCCCGGGCATTGCTCGGCATCGCCAATGTGCGCGGCGCGCTGGTTGCCTGTCTGTCGCTGGTGGAATTGCTGGGCCTGGATCCCGCGCCGGCCCTTGCGCACTCGTTACGGATCATGCCGCGCATGCTGATCGTCGCGGCCCAGGGCGGTTCGGTGGTGGTGCCGGTGGATGAAGTCGATGGCATTCATGCCATGGATGAAACCTTGCTGGATTCGGCGTCCGCCTCCGGCGCTCATGCCAACGCACGCTTCACCCGGGGTGTGCTGCAGTGGAAGCATTACAGCCTGCGCTTGCTGGATGAAGAGCAATTGATCTCGGCGATCAATCGGAGCCTGACATGACCCCGGATCAAATGCGCGACGCTTCGCTGTTCGAGCTGTTTACTCTGGAGGCCGAGGCCCAGACTCAGGTCTTGAGCGCCGGGCTGCTGGCCCTTGAACGCAACCCGACCCAGGCCGAGTATCTGGAATCCTGCATGCGCGCCGCCCATTCACTCAAGGGCGCGGCACGCATCGTCGGGGTCGAGTTCGGCGTCAGTGTTTCCCACGTCATGGAGGACTGCCTGGTCAGCGCCCAGGAAGGCCGCCTGCATTTGCTGCCCGAGCATATCGACGCCTTGTTGCAAGGCACTGACTTGTTAATGCGTATCGCCACACCCGGCGCCAGTAATATCGAACAAACCGACATCGATGCCTATGTGGCGCGGATGAACGCGCTGCTGAAACAGGGCACGTTGCACGGCGCGACCTCGATGTCTGCCGCGACCGAATCTGCTGCCGACCTGGCGCTGCTGACCAACGCCATGCTATTGGCTCAAGTGGCGCCTGCCGGTGCCGCTGTCCCGTCGAGCGCGGCTAGCGCGGTACCTCCTTCGGCTGCTGCGAATCTGCTGACCGAAGCCGTGCCTGCTGAGGCCGAAGCGCAACCGCGCACCACCGCCGCGCCGCGCCGCAACCGACGCGCCAGCGAAGGTGGCGAGCGGGTATTGCGGGTCACCGCCGAGCGTTTGAATGGCTTGCTGGACATGTCCAGTAAATCCCTGGTCGAGACGCAGCGCCTCAAGCCGTTTCTGACCAATATGCAACGCCTCAAGCGGCTGCAAGGCAACAGTCTGCGCGCGCTGGATGACCTTGAAGCCGGGTTCGGCGAAAACGGCATGGCGCCCGAGGCCCAGAAAACCCTGCACGAAGCGCGTCGGTTGTTGGCCGAGGCGCAACAGATGCTGATCAACCAGACTGCCGAGCTGGATGAGTTTGGCTGGCTGGCGGCGCAGCGTTCCCAGCAGTTGTATGACATGGCGCTGGCCTGTCGCATGCGGCCGTTTGCCGACGTGTTGACGGGGCAGGCGCGGATGGTCCGCGATCTGGGCCGCGAACTGGGCAAGCAGGTGCGCCTGGAAATCGAAGGCGAGAAAACCCAGGTTGATCGCGATGTGCTGGAAAAACTTGAAGCGCCGCTGACCCATCTGCTGCGCAATGCTGTCGACCATGGCATTGAGCTGCCGCAAGATCGTATCGCGGCGGGCAAACCTGCCGAGGGCCTGATCCGGCTCAAGGCCTCGCATCAGGCCGGTCAACTGCTGGTTGAACTGAGTGACGACGGCAACGGCGTCGACCTGGACAAGCTGCGCAGCAATATCATCAAGCGGCAATTGTCGCCCGCCGAAACCGCCGCGCAGTTGAGCGAGGAAGAGCTGTTGAGCTTCCTGTTCCTGCCAGGTTTCAGCATGCGCGACAAGGTCACCGAAATTTCCGGGCGCGGCGTTGGACTCGATGCGGTGCAGGACATGGTGCGCCAGTTGCACGGCGGAGTCGGCCTCGAACAGGTCGCGGGGCAGGGCAGTCGCTTTCTGCTGGAAATGCCCCTGACCCTTTCGGTGGTGCGCAGTCTGGTCGTGGAAGTGGGCGGCGAAGCCTACGCCTTCCCGCTGGCGCACATCGAACGCATGAGCGACGTGGCGTCTGACCAAATCATCCAGCTCGAAGGCCGCCAGCATTTCTGGCACGAAGGTCGGCATGTGGGGCTGGTTGCCGCCAGTCAGTTGCTGCAACGGCCGTCCGGGCAAAATACCGATGGCGTGCTCAAGGTGGTGGTGATCCGCGAACGTGACGCCGTGTATGGCGTGGCGGTGGAACGCTTCATCGGCGAGCGCACGCTGGTGGTTTTGCCCCTGGATCCGCGCTTGGGCAAGGTTCAGGACATCTCGGCCGGCGCATTGCTCGACGATGGTTCGGCAGTGCTGATCATCGATGTCGAGGACATGCTGCGCTCGGTGGAAAAACTGCTGAATACCGGGCGTCTGGAGCGCATTGATCGCCGCAACCGTCAGGTCGACACGGTTACCCGCAAACGCGTGCTGGTGGTCGATGACTCGCTGACCGTGCGCGAGCTGGAGCGCAAGTTGCTGGTCAATCGCGGCTATGAAGTCGTGGTTGCCGTGGACGGCATGGATGGCTGGAATGCCTTGCGGGCTGAAGATTTTGACTTGTTGATTACTGACATCGACATGCCGCGCATGGATGGCATCGAACTGGTCACGCTGTTGCGTCGGGACACGCGTTTGCAGTCGCTGCCGGTGATGGTGGTTTCGTACAAGGATCGCGAAGAGGATCGGCGTCGCGGTCTGGATGCCGGCGCGGATTATTACCTGGCCAAGGCCAGTTTCCATGACGACGCGCTGCTTGATGCCGTTGCCGAATTGATCGGGGATGCTCACGGATGAAAATTGCAATCGTCAACGACATGCCGCTGGCTATCGAGGCGTTACGGCGCGCGCTGGCCTTCGAGCCTGCGCATCAAGTGGTGTGGGTGGCGTCCGACGGCGCCGAAGCGGTGCGGCGCTGTGCCGAGCTGACACCGGACCTGATCCTGATGGATCTGATCATGCCAGTGATGGATGGCGTGGAGGCAACGCGGCAGATCATGGCGGCGACACCCTGCGCCATCGTCGTGGTCACCGTGGACCGTGAGCAGAACGTGCACCGCGTCTTCGAAGCCATGGGGCACGGTGCGCTCGACGTGGTGGACACGCCAGCCATTGGCGGCAGCAACCCCAAGGAAGCCGCCGCGCCATTGCTGCGCAAGATTCTCAACATTGGCTGGTTGATCGGTCAGCGCGTTACGCGCGAACCCGCCGCCGCAACCCCGATTCGCACGGCCGTGCAGCGTCGCGGGCTGGTCGCCATCGGTTCTTCAGCGGGTGGTCCGGCGGCCCTGGAATCGCTCTTGAAGGGACTTCCGGTGAACTTCCCGGCGGCCATCGTGCTGGTGCAGCACGTGGATCAGGTGTTCGCCGCAGGCATGGCCGAATGGTTGAGCAGCGCTTCCGGTTTGCCGGTGCGCCTGGCCAGGCAAGGCGAACCACCGTGCAGTGGCACGGTTCTCCTGGCAGGCACCAATCACCATATCCGCCTGTTGAAAAACGGCACGCTGGCCTATACCGCCGAGCCGGTTAACGAAATCTATCGGCCCTCGATCGACGTATTTTTCGAAAGTGTCGCCCGCTACTGGAACGGCGACGCAGTGGGGGTTTTATTGACTGGAATGGGACGAGACGGCGCCCAGGGACTCAAGTTAATGCGTCAGCAAGGTTATCTGACCATCGCCCAGGATCAGCAGTCCTGTGCGGTTTATGGCATGCCCAAGGCTGCCGCCGCCATCGATGCAGCGGTCGAGATCCGACCGCTGGACACCATTGCGCCTCGCTTGAAAGAGGTGTTTACCCAATGATGCCCCGGTTGAATCCACGGCCACCTGGTGCTCAGGAGTTCCCCAATGAATGACCTGCAGATGGGCAATTTCAAGTCCTCCGATGAAAACGCGGCAATGGTATTGCTGGTCGACGATCAGGCCATGATCGGCGAAGCGGTACGTCGCGGACTGGCCAATGAAGAAAACATCGATTTTCATTTTTGCGCCGATCCGCACCAGGCCATCGCCCAGGCTGTGCTGATCAAGCCGACGGTAATTCTCCAGGACCTGGTAATGCCGGGGCTGGACGGCCTGACGCTGGTGCGCGAATACCGCAACAACCCGCTGACCAAGGACATTCCGATCATCGTGCTTTCCACCAAGGAAGACCCGTTGATCAAGAGTGCGGCGTTCGCCGCCGGTGCCAACGATTATCTGGTCAAGCTGCCGGACAACATCGAACTGGTGGCGCGTATCCGCTATCACTCGCGGTCCTACATGACGCTGCTGCAGCGTGACGAGGCCTACCGCGCCTTGCGGGTCAGCCAGCAACAGCTGCTCGACACCAATCTGGTGTTGCAGCGCCTGATGAACTCCGACGGTTTGACCGGGTTGTCCAACCGTCGTCATTTCGATGAATACCTGGAGCTGGAGTGGCGTCGTGCGACCCGTGAGCAATCGCAGTTGTCGCTGATGATGATCGATGTGGACTATTTCAAGGCCTACAACGACAACTTCGGGCATCTGGAAGGCGACGAAGCGCTGCGTCAGGTCGCCAAGGCGATTCGCGCCAGCTGCGCACGCCCCTCGGACCTGCCGGCGCGTTACGGCGGCGAAGAGTTCGCCCTGGTGCTCCCCAATACCTCGCCTGGCGGCGCGCGCCTGCTGGCCGAAAAGCTGCGCATGACCGTGGCCGGCATGAACATCCCGCACATCGCGCCAGCGCCGGGTTCGAGCCTGACCGTCAGCATCGGCGTGGCGACTGTCGTTCCGGCCATGGGTGGCCACAGCCGACAGTTGATTCAGGAAGCCGACCAAGGCCTGTATGCCGCCAAGAACAATGGGCGCAATCAGGTTTCGGTGGGTTAGAAACAAACCTGTGGGAGCGAAGGAACCCCTGCGAAGCAGGGGCCGGACGTCAGCGCAGATGGTTTCGTCCTTTTGCCGAAACAAAAGGACTCGACCGTCAGGGCGAAACCGGAGTAAGCCGCACTGAAGATGTGGCTGCTGCCGCGCGATTCAGGAATTGCATTGCGTCAGCTGAATCCACTGCCCAACGGGCTGCCTTCCGGGCCAACAGCGGTGTATACTCGCCGGCTTTGAAAATTTCGCCTGCGAGTGCTGCCTACCATGGAAATCAACCCGATCCTAAACAGCATCAAGGACCTGTCCGAGCGCTCCGAAACCATTCGGGGGTATCTTTGACTACGATCACAAACATGATCGTCTGACCGAAGTAAACCGCGAGCTCGAAGATCCGAACGTCTGGAACAAACCCGAATACGCCCAGAGCCTGGGTCGCGAGCGCGCCTTGCTCTCGCAGATCGTCGACACCCTGGACGAAATGTCCACCGGGCTGGTCGATGCCAAAGACCTGCTGCTGATGTCCGCCGAAGAAGAAGACCAGGCTGCCGTCGATGACGTTGCCGCTGAAGTCGAGCGTCTGCGCGAGTCGCTGGAGAAGCTGGAATTCCGTCGCATGTTCAGTGGCGACATGGACCAGAACAACGCCTACCTCGATATCCAGGCCGGTTCCGGCGGGACCGAGGCACAGGACTGGGCCAACATCCTGCTGCGCATGTACCTGCGCTGGGCGGACAAGCGCGGCTTCGAAGCGATCATCATGGAGCTGTCGGCTGGTGAAGTCGCCGGTATCAAGGGCGCCACGGTCCATATCAAGGGCGAATACGCCTTTGGCTGGCTCAAGACCGAAATTGGTGTGCATCGTCTGGTGCGCAAAAGCCCGTTCGACTCCGGCAACCGTCGCCACACCTCGTTCTCGGCCGTGTTCGTTTCGCCGGAAATCGATGACAACATCGAAATCGACATCAATCCGTCGGACCTGCGCATCGACACCTACCGCTCCTCGGGCGCCGGTGGTCAGCACGTAAACACCACCGACTCGGCGGTTCGTATCACCCACGTTCCGACCAACACTGTGGTCAGCTGCCAGAACGAACGTTCCCAGCACGCCAACAAAGACACCGCGATGAAAATGTTGCGGGCGCGTCTGTACGAACAGGAAATCCAGAAGCGCAATGCCGCTTCCCAGGCCGTGGAAGACACCAAGTCCGACATCGGCTGGGGTCACCAGATCCGCTCGTACGTGCTCGATGCCTCGCGGATCAAGGATCTGCGTACCAACATCGAACGCAGCGACTGCGACAAGGTGCTCGACGGCGATATCGACGAATACCTGATCGCAAGCCTCAAGCAAGGGCTGTAACCACGCGCAGCCACCCCGGCCCTGCCGGCGCGTGGCTTGCCCGCGATCCCCTGCCGCAGGCGGGGGACAACGAACCTGTGATGGAATATCTAAAGACATGAGCGACCAACAACTCGACCCGCAAGCCCTGCAACAGGAAGAAAACACCCTGATCGCCCTGCGCAAGGAAAAGCTTGCTGCCGAGCGCGCCAAGGGTCAGGCCTTCCCGAACGATTTCCGCCGTGACAGCTACTGCGAAGATCTGCAGAAGCAATACGCCGACAAGACCAAGGAAGAACTGGCTGAAGCGGCGATCCCGGTCAAGGTTGCCGGTCGTCTCATGCTCAATCGCGGTTCGTTCATGGTGATCCAGGACATGTCCGGGCGCATCCAGGTCTACGTCAATCGCAAGACCCTGTCCGAAGAAACCCTGGCCGCCGTCAAGACCTGGGACCTGGGCGATATCATTGCCGCCGAAGGCACCCTGGCGCGTTCCGGCAAGGGCGACCTGTATGTCGAAATGACCCAAGTGCGCCTGCTGACCAAATCGTTGCGTCCGCTGCCGGACAAGCACCACGGCCTGACCGACACCGAAACCCGCTATCGCCAGCGTTATGTCGACCTGATCGTCAATGACGAGGTGCGTCATACTTTCCGCGTGCGCTCGCAAGTCATCGCGCATATCCGCAGCTTCCTGATGAAGCGCGACTTCCTCGAAGTCGAAACGCCGATGTTGCAGACCATTCCGGGTGGCGCAGCCGCCAAGCCGTTCGAGACGCACCACAACGCCCTGGACATGGACATGTTCCTGCGCATCGCGCCTGAGCTGTACCTCAAGCGTCTGGTTGTCGGTGGCTTCGAGAAAGTGTTCGAGATCAACCGCAACTTCCGCAACGAAGGTGTCTCGACCCGGCACAACCCGGAATTCACGATGCTTGAGTTCTATCAGGCGTACGCGGACTACGAAGACAACATGGACCTCACCGAGGAACTGTTCCGCGAGCTGGCGCAACTGGTGCTGGGCAGCACCGACGTGCCTTATGGTGACAAGGTGTTCCATTTCGGCGAACCGTTCGTGCGCCTGTCGGTGTTCGATTCGATCCTCAAATACAACCCGGAACTGACCGCTGCCGATCTCGAAGACATCGACAAGGCGCGGGCCATCGCCAAGAAAGCTGGCGCCAAGGTGCTGGGTTTCGAAGGCCTGGGTAAATTGCAGGTGATGATTTTCGAAGAGCTGGTCGAGCACAAGCTTGAGCAGCCGCACTTCATCACTCAGTACCCGTTCGAAGTGTCGCCGTTGGCGCGCCGCAACGACGACAACCCGAACGTCACTGACCGCTTCGAGCTGTTCATCGGCGGCCGTGAAATCGCCAACGCCTATTCCGAGTTGAACGACGCGGAAGACCAGGCCGAGCGCTTCATGGCTCAGGTAGCCGACAAGGACGCCGGTGACGACGAAGCCATGCACTACGACGCTGACTTTGTTCGCGCCCTGGAATACGGCATGCCGCCAACCGCCGGTGAAGGTATCGGCATCGACCGGCTGGTGATGCTGCTCACCAACGCCCCGTCGATCCGCGACGTGATCCTCTTCCCGCACATGCGCCCGCAAGCGTAAATGTCGTGAAAACAAGCCGCCTTTGATGGGCGGCTTTTTTTATGCCTTGCAGGTCGATCGCATCAGGTGGGAGAGGACTTGCAGCGTTAATAAATCCAACACTAGAGAGAACCCCCGTTGTGACCCGTTCTATCGCGCAAAATGGAGCTGCAGGAGCCGCCACCGCCGTGGCGAAGAGTGTCGAGTACCGTGGCCGCAAGGCAAGCCGGGAGGGCAGCGAGCAGCGCCGCCAGCAGATTCTCGACGCGGCCATGCGCATTGTGGTGCGCGACGGGGTGCGTGGGGTGCGGCATCGGGCGGTTGCGGCTGAGGCCAGCGTGCCGCTTTCAGCGACCACCTACTATTTCAAGGACATCGATGACCTGCTCACCGATGCCTTCTCGCAATACGTCGAGCGCAGCGCCGCGTATATGGCCAGACTCTGGCAAAACACCGAAGTCGTCCTGCGCGACATGCTTGCCCGCAACGATGGCTCGGCTGCCGCGCGATCACGCCTGGCCGATGAAATCGCCGGCATGGCCATGGAGTACATTCGTCACCAATTGCTGACCCGGCGCGATTTTCTGATCGCCGAACATGCCTTCCACCACGAAGCCTTGATCAACCCGCGTCTGGCCCGTCTGGTCAGCGCGCATCAGGAAATTCTGCTGCAAGGGACCTGTCAGTTTTTGCAGGTCATGGGCTCGGCGCAACCGCTTCAGGATGCTCAAGTGTTGACGGGGGTAATGTGCCGGATGGAGTATCAAGCTCTATTGCACGGCCCGCAGCCCGACGCGGACAAAGAAAACCTCGGTATTCTTACTCGCCAGATGCATCTGGTGCTGGGCACAGCGAATCGTGCTGGCGAGTGACATGCCCTTTCGGGAGCAACCCATGAAAGCCTGGCGTCTGGTCATAGTTTTGTCGTTCCTGCTGCTCAGCGGCTGTCTGGTGACCTTCAAGGAGCCAATCCCCGCCCAGGACGCCGCGCCAGCGCAGTTGCTGGGAACCTGGACCAGCAAGAACGCCTGGGGCGAACCCCTTGAGCTGGAGATCAAACGCGCTGGCAACAATGAATACAAGGCCACCAGCTTTCGCAAAGGTGACCGCAAGAATCGCGATGAATACGCTTTTACCGTGGCGCGACACGGCAGTCGCTGGTATCTGTCGGCGGGTCTGCCGGACAAATACGGGTCTAATTTCGTAATTGCCGGGTTTGAATTGACAGAAAACGATGAACTGGTGGTCTACAACCTGGATATGGATCACATCAGGCTGTGGACCGAGCAAAAGCTGCTCGACGGGCAGACGATGGAAACCGAGAAAGGCGAAGGTGTATTGATCACCAGCCCGCTTGAAACCGTGTTCGGGTACCTTGACGACCCGGCCAATTCAGATGTTTTCCTTGAGGTGGCGCGTTACCAGCGCCTACCCAAGTAGGGCCACACGCCCACCAACCACGGCCCAACCAACCAAGGCCCAACCAACGAAGGAGCAAGGGGTGGACGAGTACCAGCAGACTATTCGTACGTTGTCGGATCGGATTGTTTTGGCGCAAACGCCGATCCGTGTTCTGGATGCAGTGAAGTGGGATGACACCGTTCGCCAGGAATTCCTCGCCGCCAAAGGCAAGGCGATGCCCAACGTGGACCGCGCTTACTACGACAATCGGCCTCTGGGTTTTGATTCCGGTGCGGTCAAGCTGGAGTTCCAGAACATCGAGCGCGACCTCACCCGGCAGCTGGGGCAGTTCAACCCGGTGGGGCAGATCATGCGGCGCATGTGCAAGGAATACCGCATGGTGATCCGCATGCTCGAAGCGCGGGGCACGCCGGACTTCGGCCTGATCTCTCAGGAACTCTATGGCGCGGCATCGGATGCGTTTCATGCGGGTGACCCGACGCTGTCCGATCTGGGCCTGATGTTGTCCGATTACCTGAACAACATCGCCGGGCGTGGCGACCTCAAGGATGAAGCCAAGACCCTCACCGCCAAGGACGCCGTGGCGATGCTGCAAAGCCGCCTGAACAAGGTCTTTGGCGAAGCCGAGGAAACCATCCGCGTGTTCGAGTCCGACGGCATCGTCGCTGACGCCGCCGCGGGTGCCGACTACATCAAGATCCGCACTGACGCGATGTTCAACGAACGTGACGTGCGCGCCCTGGAAGTTCATGAAGGGCTGGTGCATGTCGGCACCACTCTCAACGGCCAGAACCAGCCGATCTGCACCTTTCTGTCCAAGGGCCCGCCGTCGTCGACCGTGACTCAGGAAGGCCTGGCGATTCTCATGGAAGTGATCGCCTTCGCGTCGTATCCGAGCCGCCTGCGCAAGCTGACCAACCGCACTCGCGCGATTCATATGGCCGAGGAGGGCGCCGACTTCCTGCAGGTTTTCGAGTTCTATCGGGAGCAGGGCTTCGGCATGTCGGAAAGCTATGGCAATGCCAGCCGGGTCTTCCGGGGATCGGTGCCCAATGGCCTGCCATTCACCAAAGACTTGTCCTACCTCAAGGGCTTCATCATGGTTTACAACTATATTCAGCTGGCGGTCCGCAAAGGCAAGCTGGAACAAGTGCCGCTGCTGTTCTGCGGTAAAACCACCCTGGAAGACATGCGCACGATGCGTCAGCTGGTCGATGAAGGGCTGGTGGTCCCGCCCAAATACCTGCCTGAACAGTTTCGCGACATGAACGCCTTGTCAGCCTGGATGTGTTTTTCGAACTTCCTCAACCACCTGAGCCTGGACCGGATCGAAGCGGATTATTCGAATATTTTGTAGGGGCATTGAATCCAACAGGCAAAAGGAATTCCGCTTGAAGTTGCTGACCACTCTTGCGCTGCTGTTCACTCTTTCCGGTTGCAGTTCCATGCTCTTCTATCCGGAGCCCGGTCTGCCGTTCACGCCGGAAAAGGCCCACCTGCAATTTCGCGACGTGACCCTGACCGCCGCCGATGGCACGCGCCTGCACGCCTGGTGGCTGCCAGCCAAGGAAGGCGTCCCGGTCAAAGGCACCGTGCTGCATCTGCATGGCAACGGTGGCAATCTGGCCTGGCATCTGGGCGGCAGTTGGTGGTTGCCGGAGCAGGGTTATCAAGTGCTGCTGCTGGATTATCGCGGCTATGGGCTGTCTGAAGGGCAGCCAGGCTTGCCGGCAATCTATCAAGACATCGACGCCGCGTTCTCCTGGCTTGATCAGGCCCCGGAAGTTCAAGGCAAGCCGTTGGTGGTGCTCGGGCAGAGTATCGGCGGTGCGCTGGGCGTGCATTATCTGGCCGAACACCCCAGACAACGCGCCAGACTCAAGGCGCTGGTGCTGGACGGCACACCCGCGAGTTACCGGCAGGTCGCGCGCTACACCCTGGGCACCTCGTGGTTGACCTGGCCACTGCAAACACCGCTTTCATGGCTGATTCCCGATGCTGACAGCGCCATCAATGGCCTGCCACAACTGGTCGGCACGCCCATGCTGATGTTCCAGAGCATGGACGACACCCTCGTGCCGCTGGCCAACGGCATCAGCCTGTATCAGGCCGCGCCACCGCCGCGAGTGCTGCAACTGACCCGTGGCGGTCATGTACAGACATTCTCCGATCCCACCTGGCGTGCGGTCATGCTGCGCTATCTGGACGACCCGCTGCACTTCAACGGCCTGCGGCGCCTGGCCGAAGTGCCGAACTATCCCGCTGCCCCATCGAATCCGAAAACTGCTGAGTCCGAGAAAACGCAATGAACGAAGAACGTAACGCCATCCCGCTGATCATCACCGGAATCTGCTGCATCCTGGGTACGGTCGGCACCCTCTGGTACTACGGCTATCTGCATTTCGCCAAGCCCGAAGATGCCTTGCTGCTCAACCAGTTCACGATGCTCAAGACCGTGCCGGGTGAGGACTACAAGATTTCCGTGACCCCGGCCACTGAAGTGGCACAGTGCATCGATGGTGTGCTGGTGCTGTTCGATACTGCGCAAAAAGGCCTGTCAGGCGTGCTGATCAACGACAAGAAGCAGGCCGTGCGTTGCGCTGGCGAAGAAACGCCGCAGCAGTTGCAGCCTTGACCTGAGCTCTCCAATGGAACAATAAAAAGCCCGGCCAGTGAAAACTGGCCGGGCTTTTTGGTGTTGCTTCAGCGTTTTAGTGCATCGACGAACGCGGCGCTACTGGCTGGTTGTCGTTGGAGATGGTCACTTCCACGCGACGGTTCTGGGCACGGCCCGAGGCGCTGGTGTTGTCGGCAACCGGGTATTCCTTGCCGTAACCCTGGGCAACGATGCGCGCTGGATCAACGCCCATCTGCACCAGAGCCATGCGTACGGAGCCGGCGCGGCGCTCGGACAGCGACTGGTTGTACGAAGCCGAACCGGAGCTGTCGGTGTAGCCTTCGACAATCACTTTACGGTCCGGGTTGTCCTGCAGGAACTTGGCCAGCTGGCTGACGTTGGTCAGGCCGCTGGATTTCAGCTCGGCCTTGTTCAGGTCAAACAGCACGTCGCCGAAGGTCACCAGCGTACCGCGCTCGGTCTGCTTGGCGTTCAGGCTGCTCTGCAGCGCCTTGATTTGCGCATCACGGGCATCCAGGCGGGCCTGGGCGCGGGCAGCGGCTGCACCTTTCAGGTTTTCTTCAGCGGTACGCAGGTTGATGGTCTGCTTGGCGAGTTCGACGCGCTGGTTGGTCAAGTAAGCCAGCTGATCGACTTTCTTCTCGTTTTCATTGGCGCGAAATGCGGCGTCAGCCTTGTTCAACCAGTCGCTGGCATCCTTGGTTTCAAGGGCGGCAACCTGGGTGGCTTTCGGATTGCTTTGCAGCGCGGAGAAGTTGGTACGCGCCGATTCCAGATTAGGGTTAGGCGGCGTGGAGCAAGCAGCAAGAGCAACGCTCATGGCCAGCAGGGCAGGGATCATCAATTGTTTGCGCATAGTAGTCTCGTCCTTTAATCAAATTCGAAATGCATGAAAAGCAGGTGTTATTGCGCGGGTGCCGGTTGCACCTGACGCATGCCTTCTTCACGTAGTTCGTTGACGCCTTGACGGGCATCCTGCACGGCTTTTTCAGCCTTGGCGGCCTGCGCCTTGCGCTCGGCTACGCGTGCATCCCATTCGGCCTGCTCAGCCAGACGACGTGCTTCGTCGTACTTCTGCTCTTGCATGGCGAGTTCTGCCTGCTTGAGCTTGTCCTGAGCCGATTTCATCTCTACCGCTGCGTACTCGGTACCGCCAGCGCTGACCGCACTATTAACCGCCGACTGAGTGACTGCGTACTGCTCGCTCGGCGGATTGCCTGCGCAACCGGCCAGCACAAAGCTGGCGCCCAGGGCCAATGCGGCCAGTTTCAAACCTTTGAACTTGGATTTGGCAGTAAGGGTGTTCATGGTGTTCGATTCCATTGTTTATCTCCTGAAAACTTTGGTTTCCATGACAGTCTGCTCATGGCTGAAGCGAGCGAGGTAGCAGCGACAGTGCCATCTGCTATCCGTAGGCTTTTCTGTAATGGCTATGGGCTCGGACCTGTGCAGTTTTTGAATAGTTCATGTTTTTTTAGCCGGCGTCTGAAAACTGACGTCGTTTGTCAGGCACCCGGCAACTCAGCCACATGCTGCATTGCAGAGCCTTGAACACGTCAGGCGCGGAAGAAATTCCCAGCAAAATCAAGATTGCTCAGCGTCCTCCTGTTCGGCAAGCGCATGCAGATGGCGTCGCGACAAATCGAGAAAACGCGGCGTGGGGCCAACATCTTCGTACAGCGGATCGCCTTCCTCATCGGTCGCCACCACATGCTGACCCTTGACGTAGGGAAAGCTGGTTTCCAGCTCTTCCAGCGCTGCGCCGATCAGCTCACCCAGAAGCTCTTCCGGATGGCGCTTGGGGTACATTTCGGTCAACGCCGCCAACCGAGCGGCCGATTCCACATCCAGATGAATCGCATAGCTGGTCTTGGTCAGGCGGCCTTTGGCATTCTGTTCCCAGTGATTGGCGAGCTCACGGATTTTCATAGATACCTCTTTCTTGGCCCGCGTTGACGGGCTTGAGCGAATAACGAGCCAGTCGACACAGCCCATTACTGAGATTAGCTTGACTCCCGGCAAACGGCTGCCGGATGCCAAGGGTTTGTCGAACCGCAGGGTTTTGGTGCACTGTTGGTAGATCAGATTTCTGCACGCTGGTTCGCTGGTGACGGTTACGAACTGGATAGCGCCCCTATAAAAACGCTGGGAGAGGGAACGATGGCTGATATCGATGCACGTTTGCGTGAGGACGTTCACCTGTTGGGTGAGCTGTTGGGCAACACCATCCGCGAGCAACGTGGCGCGGAGTTTCTCGATACGATCGAACGCATTCGCAAAGGCGCCAAGGCTGGCCGCCGGGGCTCCGCAGCCGGTGCCGAGCAGCTGAGTTCCAGCGTCAATGCGCTGCTGGAAGATGAACTGCTGCCGGTCGCGCGGGCCTTCAATCAGTTCCTTAACCTGGCCAACATCGCCGAGCAATATCAGCTGATTCGCCGGCGCGACGATGCCCAGCCGCAACCCTTCGAATCCCGGGTCCTGCCCGAGCTGCTCGACCGTTTGAAGGGCGCGGGGCATTCCCCGGAAGCGTTGGCGCGGCAACTGGGCAAGCTGGAAATCGAGCTGGTCCTCACGGCGCACCCGACCGAGGTCGCGCGGCGCACGCTGATCCAGAAGTACGACGCCATCGCCGCACAGCTGGCGGCGCTGGATCAGCGCGACCTCAGCAGTGACGAGCGCGAGCAGATCACCACGCGCCTGCAACGCTTGATCGCCGAAGCCTGGCACACCGAAGAGATTCGTCGTACCCGGCCCACTCCGGTGGACGAAGCGAAGTGGGGCTTTGCCGTTATCGAGCATTCGTTATGGCAAGCAGTGCCCGATTACCTGCGCAAGGCCGATCATGCGCTGCACGCCGCAACCGGCCTGCATCTGCCGCTGGAAGCCGCGCCAATCCGCTTCGCGTCCTGGATGGGCGGTGACCGTGACGGCAATCCAAATGTCACGGCTGCGATCACGCGCGAAGTGCTGCTGCTGGCGCGCTGGATGGCGGCGGATCTTTATCTGCGCGATGTCGACCAACTGGCGGCGGAACTCTCCATGCAACAAGCCAGCACCGCGTTGCAGGCCCACGCCGGAGACAACGCCGAACCTTACCGCGCGGTGCTCAAACAACTGCGCGAGCGTCTGCGGGCCACGCGTAACTGGGCCCACGCGTCGCTGACCGTCACCCAGCCGATCCCGGAAAGTGTGCTGAGCGACAACCGTGATCTGCTCGACCCGCTGCTGCTGTGTTTTCAGTCACTGCACGAATGCGGCATGGGCGTGATCGCGGACGGCCCGTTGCTCGATTGCCTGCGCCGCGCCGTCACTTTCGGCTTGTTCCTGGTGCGCCTGGACGTGCGGCAGGACTCCAGCCGACACAGCGCGGCCATGACCGAAATCACCGACTATCTCGGTCTGGGTCGCTATGAAGAGTGGGATGAAGCCGCGCGCGTCGAATTCCTGTTGCGCGAGCTGAATAACCGTCGGCCGTTGTTGCCCAGCCATTTCAAACCCGCGGCGGACACTGCCGAAGTTCTCGCCACCTGCCGCGAAGTGGCGGCGGCGCCTGCGGCCTCGCTCGGCTCGTACGTGATTTCCATGGCTGGCGCGGCTTCGGACGTCCTCGCCGTGCAGCTGCTGCTCAAGGAAGCCGGGCTGCAACGGCCGATGCGCGTGGTGCCGCTGTTCGAAACCCTCGCGGATCTGGACAACGCGGGGCCGGTGATCGAGCAATTGCTCAGCCTGCCGGGCTATCGCGCGCGGCTGCACGGGCCGCAGGAAGTGATGATCGGCTATTCCGACTCCGCCAAGGACGCCGGTACCACCGCGTCGGCCTGGGCGCAGTATCGGGCGCAGGAAAAGCTGGTGGATATCTGCCGCGAGCAGCAAGTCGAGCTGCTGCTGTTCCATGGCCGTGGCGGCACGGTCGGACGCGGCGGCGGCCCGGCGCATGCGGCGATTCTGTCCCAGCCACCGGGCTCGGTCGCCGGTCGTTTCCGCACTACCGAGCAAGGCGAGATGATCCGCTTCAAGTTCGGCCTGCCGGGCATCGCCGAACAGAATCTCAATCTGTATCTGGCGGCCGTGCTGGAAGCCACCTTGCAACCGCCACCGCCGCCGGAACCCGCCTGGCGCAAGATGATGGATCACCTGGCGGCCGATGGCGTCAAAGCGTATCGCGCCGTGGTGCGGGAAAATCCCGAATTCGTCGAGTATTTCAGCCAGGCCACGCCGGAACAGGAACTGGGTCGTTTGCCGCTGGGCAGTCGTCCGGCCAAGCGTCGCGCGGGTGGCGTGGAAAGCTTGCGGGCGATCCCGTGGATTTTCGCCTGGACCCAGACGCGCCTGATGCTCCCGGCTTGGCTGGGTTGGGAATCGGCGCTGAGCAAGGCGCTGGAGCGCGGCGAAGGCGAGGTGTTGGCGCAGATGCGCGAGCAGTGGCCATTCTTCCGCACCCGCATCGACATGCTGGAAATGGTGCTGGCCAAAGCCGACAGCGACATCGCCCGTTTATACGATGAGCGTCTGGTGGCGCCCGAGCTGCAACATTTAGGTACGCATTTACGCGACCTATTGTCGCAGGCCTGCGCTGTGGTGCTCGGTCTGACCGGACAGTCCCAACTGCTGGCACATAGCCCCGCCACCCTTGAGTTCATCAGCCTGCGCAATACCTATCTGGACCCGTTGCACTTGCTGCAAGCGGAACTGCTCGCCCGGTCCCGAGGCCGCGAGGCGAGTCTGGACAGTCCGCTAGAGCAAGCGTTGCTGGTGTCTGTGGCGGGTATCGCGGCGGGGTTGCGCAATACCGGCTGATGTTGATTGGCGCGCGGGCTGTCGGCAATTGCCTGCGCAGCCCGCGTTGGCAAAGCGTTGCGAGGCAGCAGTTGTGCGCTACCACACTCGTGGGTGCGCCCATTTACAACCGCCATCCGGACTAGGGTTACTGCGACTTTCGGCGGCTTGTGCCGCCTGTGTCTGCTGTGTATCTTGATCAGCCTTTGGCCATTCTTCGGCTTTAAACCTTATTTAGAGATTGGTCCTGTAGTGGCGAATCCGACGATTCCATATAAAAAATTTGAGGAGCACATCGATGCGCGTAATTCTGCTGGGAGCTCCCGGGGCCGGTAAAGGTACTCAGGCAAAATTCATCACCGAGAAATTCGGCATCCCGCAAATTTCGACAGGCGACATGTTGCGCGCAGCGGTCAAGGCTGGCACTGAGCTGGGCTTGAAAGCCAAAAGCGTAATGGACAGCGGCGGTCTGGTTTCCGATGACCTGATCATCGGCCTGATCAAGGATCGCCTGTCCGAACCCGATTGCGCCAAAGGCGTGCTGTTCGACGGTTTCCCGCGCACCATTCCCCAGGCTGAAGCCTTGCTGGCTGCTGGCCTGGAAATCGACCACGTTGTGGAGATCGCTGTTGATGACGAAGAAATCGTCAAGCGTATGTCCGGTCGCCGGGTTCACGAAGGTTCGGGTCGCATTTACCACACGATCTTCAATCCGCCGAAAGTCGAAGGCATCGACGACGTGACGGGCGAGGCTTTGCTGCAACGCAAGGATGATACTGAGGAAACCGTGCGCCATCGTCTGTCCGTCTACCACGAGCAGACCAAGCCGCTGGTGGATTTCTACAGCAAACTCGAAACCGAGAATGGCAAGCCCAAGTGCAGCCATATCGCCGGTGTCGGTTCTGTAGAAGAGATTACTGCCAAGGTGCTCGCAGCGTTGAGCTGATCGAGTCCTTCAGTCAACAACGGCCCGCTTGCGGGCCGTTTGTCGTTTATAATGCGCCACTTTTTTCCCCACGACGGATACACCGATGACCACCTTGCTGGCCCTGGACACCGCCACTGAAGCCTGCTCGGTCGCTTTGCTGCATGACGGCAAAGTGCTGAGCCACTACGAGGTGATCCCGCGCCTGCATGCCCAGCGTCTGTTGCCGATGATCAAGACGTTACTGGCGCAAGCGGGCATTGGCCTGTCTGCGCTGGACGCCATTGCCTTTGGCCGTGGGCCGGGGGCTTTTACCGGCGTGCGCATCGCCATCGGCGTGGTTCAAGGCCTGGCTTTCGCCCTGGAGCGCCCGGTGCTGCCGGTTTCCAATCTGGCGGTATTGGCGCAACGGGCATTGCGCGAACATGGCGCCCATCAGGTGGCATCGGCCATCGACGCGCGCATGGACGAGATGTATTGGGGGTGCTACCACGACGTGGCGGGGGAAATGCGCTTGCTCGGCGCCGAAGCCGTATTGCCGCCGGAGCTGGCGGCATTGCCCGCCGATGTCAGCGGCGACTGGTTCGGCGCGGGCACCGGCTGGGGCTACGCGGAACGTATCCCCGTGCAACTGACCGGCCATGACGCGACCCTGTTGCCCCATGCGCAGGATCTGCTGACACTGGCGACCTTCGCCTGGCACCGAGGCGAAGCCATCATCGCCGACGACGCCCAGCCGGTTTACCTGCGCGACAAAGTGGCAACGCCCAAGGCGCGGTGAGGTTCAGGCGCTGTATCGGTTCCTTCGTGAATAAATGCGCGAGCAAATTGACCATGCTCAACTCCTGCCGAACGATACATAACCCGGTAGGAGGGGACTTGTCCCCGAAGACGTCGATACAGGCGCTACAGTGTTACGGCCTGAACTGTCGATTGCCTTGCGATGCACCTTTCATCGCCTAAATCCCTCAAATATCCTGTCGGCGTCAACCTTTTGGGAAATGTGTGGTCTAGTTATCGTTCGGACATTTGCTAAGTGCCTGTCCGTGACGTTAAATTGCCACTATAAGATGCCGAGTACGCACACATGCGCATAGACGGACCCTCACATCGCCCCACCCCCATCAAGCGCAGGCCGCAAAAAGCCCCTGCGACTGTGGAGGGCAGCTTCGAAGAAGTGGACGATGACATTGAGGTTTCGCAAAAACCTGCGCAAAACGCTGCAAAACCAGGCGCTGGCGCACAAGCCAGCTCCACCGCCAACGTCCCCGCCCGTCAGCAAGACATCATTTTCCCGCGCTCCATGAGCAGCCGTGTTGCCAATGCTCTGGCCAGTTATCTGACCACCGCGAGTTTTGTCGATTGGGATCTTGAAGTTTCGGGCCTCGATCTGCACGTTTGAATGCCGCTCGTTTGAAAACCTCCCGCCTGCCGTATTACCTGGGTTGCCCGTCCTGGAGTGAAAACGCCTGGCGCGATTTTCTGTATCCCGCAGATGCCCGTTCCAATGAAATGCTCGGCCTGTATTCGCAGGTCTTCAACGCCGTAGAAGGCAACACCACGTTCTATGCGCGCCCCAAGCCTGAGACCGTTCAGCGCTGGGCCGAAGTCTTGCCTGAGCATTTTCGTTTCACCGCCAAATTCCCCGGCGACATCAGCCATAACGGCGATTTGCGCCTGCAATTGCACGCCGCAGAAGAGTTCATCCGGCTCATGGCGCCGCTGGGCCAGCGCGTTGCGCCGCTCTGGCTGCAACTCGCCGCAAGCTTCACGCCGGCGCGTCTGGGTGAACTGGCTACCTTCATCGATGAGCTGCACTGCCCGCTGGCAGTGGAAGTGCGCAATCACGCGTTTTTCGACACGGGCGAAGACGAGCGCATGCTCAATCGTCTGCTGCTGGATCGCGGCGTCGAGCGCATTTGCCTGGACTCGCGGCCACTGTTCAGTTGCGTGTCGGCGGACCCTGCGGTGCTGCATGCGCAGTCGAAAAAGCCCAAAGTGCCCGCTCGACCCGCTGCGCTGACTCATTCTCCTCAGGTGCGTTTCATTGGTCATCCGTTGCTGGAAGCCAACGAGCCGTTTCTGCTGCAGTGGGTCGAAAAAGTCGCGGGCTGGATTGAAGAAGGGCGCACGCCTTATGTGTTCCTGCACACCCCGGACAATATCCAGGCGCCGCTGCTGGCCCGGCGCTTCCATCAACGGTTGATGATCCGCCTGCCAGGCATGCCGAGCTTGCCGGAACTGGATCGCGCACCGCCCGTGGAGCAACTTGGCTTGCTCTGAGGTCTGAAATTGTGGGCTTATAGCAGCCCACACCAATGACCTGAGCAGGACTCGCCCATGGATGCCCGTCAATTGCTACGCGCCCAGACCTTTAAAGCCTTGCATGAGCGCGACAGCGCTTTTGTGATCCCCAACCCGTGGGACGCAGGTTCCGCGAAGCTGCTGGCGTCCATGGGCTTCGAGTCCCTGGCGACCACCAGCGCCGGTTTGGCCTTTGTTCTGGGCCGACCCGATGCCGAAGGCGCGATCAGTCGCGATGAAGCCTTGGAAAATATCCGCGCCATCGTCGCCGCGACCGATCTGCCGGTTGCCGCCGACCTGGAGAACTGTTTTGCCGACAGCCCTGAAGGCTGCGCCGAAACCCTGCTCAAAGCGGCGCAAACCGGCATTGTCGGCGGCTCCATCGAAGACGCCAGCGGCAACCCTGACGACCCGATTTATGCGTTCGATCTGGCGGTCGAGCGCGTCAGAGCTGCCGTTGCTGCGGCCCGTAGTTTGCCGTTTCCCTTCATGCTGACCGCCCGTGCGGAGAATCTTCTCAATGGCCGAATGGATTTCGCTGACACCTTGCGGCGGCTTGAAGCCTACGCCGATGCCGGGGCCGATGTGCTGTATGCGCCGGGCCTGCGCACTCGTGAGCAAGTCATCGCCGTGGTGCAGGCTGTGGCGCCGCGCCCGGTGAACGTGTTGATGGGCTTGAGTGGGGTGAATCTCAGCGTCCAGCAGCTCAGCGAATGCGGGGTGCGGCGCATCAGTGTCGGTTCATCCCTGGCGCGTGCGGCATTCGGCGGGCTGTATCGCGCAGCCGAAGAAATCCGCAGCCAAGGCACCTTCACCTATGCCGAGCAGGCGCTGCCATTCGATCAACTCAACGCATTGTTCAAACGCTGAAGATGCGTGGATCGACGCTTTTTCTGGTCTTTTTGCTGCTGTGTGGCGTTGCCGTTGCGGCGGTGTGGCGTGGCTGGATCGAGGTGCCGGACATCTGGAATCCGTGGGCGCCGCTGGATATCCGGGCTGAGCCGAACTTCCTGACACCTTACAAGCTGACGCGCCTGCAGAATGATCCGCAGCTGTGCGATCAGGCGCTCGGCAGTTCGTCCCTGCGTTTCAGCCATCAGGCTGACAGCGATCCGTCCGCTTCTTGTCCGCTGCAAAACGTTCTGCGCGTACAAGGCGGCGATGTGGCCTTGAGCAGCAGCTTTCTCGCCAGTTGCCGGTTGGCGGTGGCTTACGCGCTGTTCGATGTGCACACCCTGCAACCCGCCGCCCAAGCGGTATTCGGGCAAAAAGTGACGCGCATCGATCACCTGGGCAGCTTCGCCTGCCGCAATGTCTACAACCGTAGCGAAGGCCGCTTGAGCCAGCACGCGACGGCCAATGCTCTGGACATTGCCGGCTTTCGCCTGGCGGACGGTCAGCGGATCAGCGTGCTTGGAGACTGGAAGGATTCCGGCGACAAAGGCCGGTTTTTGCGTCAGGTGCGTGATGGCGCCTGCAAGAATTTCAATACGGTATTGGGACCTGACTATAACGCTGCCCATCGCAACCATTTCCATCTGGATATGGGCCGCTGGAGCGTTTGTCGTTAGGCGGCCATGCGCAGGTTTTGCAGGACGATTGGGCGTGCCCAGCCGTTTTCGTAGTCAAACTGGCGCTGTTGGGCTACGACGGTGGCGTCGTCCAGCGGCAGCGCAGGCTTGTCAGCCAATTCCCATTCGAACTCGGCAATCGGCAGATGCAATGGGCGCGGCTCTGGACCAGGGCCCGGAATCACGCTGTCGTCGTACGGATTGAGCACGGTCGGACGCACCCAGGTGCTGTCGAACTCAAGATGCCGCTGCTGGGCGATCATTTCGCCAAGACTGAACGGTTCATTGGGTGGCGGCAGCAAGTCCAGTTCGAACTCGGCAATCGGCAGGAACAACGGCTCAGGCGGCTTGCGCTGCACATCGGCAACCGGGCAGGCGCGCTGTTCGACGATCTTGCCCAGGGTACGCGCCCCGGCAATCGGCTCGCCGGTGGCGATATCGGTAACGACGGCGGCGGATTCTGCCGAGACCTCAGGGGTGTCGCCGATCTGTTCAGCCATCGCACGGGCAAACGCATCCGACCAGAGCTGGGTAACGCTACCCAATGCTCGGGAATTACGCAGGCTGAAGTCACCCGCGTGGGATAAGTAGCCTATGGATGTTTGCTGAATCTCTGACATAGCGATCAGTACACGTCTTGGGTCTGGCAAAATGCCTGATACTGGGTTATCGGCCGTTTTTGTCGATCATTAACAATTTTTGAGCGTGTGGACACAATGAGTGAGCAACCAGCGGGCAGCCGCATCCGGGTCGAAGCCCTGGCAAGCAACGGGCAGGAGCAGGCCGCGCAATGGGCCCAGCGCCTGGGCTTGCCGTTACAGGACGCCGCAGCTGATTTCGCCTTGCAAGTCACCGAGGACGGTCTGCAGCTGCAGCAGTTGAGCGACGACGCGCCGGGCCCGGTGCGCGTGGACTTTGTCGAAGGCGCGGTCGCCCATCGCCGGCTGTTCGGTGGCGGCAGCGGACAGATGATCGCCAAAGCGGTGGGCATTCAGCCCGGCGTGCGCCCACGGGTGCTGGACGCCACGGCGGGGCTGGGCAAAGACGCCTTCGTCCTCGCCAGCCTGGGGTGCGAAATGAGCCTGATCGAACGTCAGCCGATCATCGCGGCGTTGCTTGAAGACGGTTTGCTGCGCGGTCGCCAGAACCGCGAAGTGGGCTCGATCATTGGCCAGATGCGCTTGCTGACCGGCAATTCCATCGAGCTGATTCGCAACTGGGAAGGCGAACCGCCGCAGGTGATCTACCTCGATCCGATGTTCCCGCACCGGGAAAAGACCGCGCTGGTGAAGAAGGAAATGCGCCTGTTCCGGCCACTCGTGGGCGATGACATGGATGCGCCGGCGCTGCTCGAAGCCGCGCTGGCTTTGGCGACCCACCGCGTGGTGGTCAAACGCCCCCGCAAAGCGCCGTGCATCGACGGCCCGAAACCGGGCTACGCACTGGATGGCAAATCCAGCCGCTATGACATCTATCCGAAGAAGGCGTTGAAGTCCGCTGCCAAACCGGACGAATGACTGCGCCTTTGAACAAGAGGGGACTCGTCCCCGAAAACGCCTGTGCAAGCGCTGAAAATGTCTTTGGCAAACCCGACGCCTTCCCGGACAAGTCCGGTCCTACCGAGCCATGCGCAACCCGGTAGGAGGGGACTTGTCCCCGAAGACGCCTGTGCAAGCGCTGACGATCTTCCTCGGCAGACTGTTCCGTGCGCTCGCTCCAACGGAGTTGGCAATCAAATCCGGTAAGCCCGCATAAACAATCCCACCACATCCCGCACATGCCTTTCGGCGCTGGCGTCGTCCGGCAGCTCGCCGCAGCCCACCAGCAAGCGGAAGTTGCAGGTGCCCTTGATCAGGCTCAAGAAGTGTTCGGCTGCGGTCCTTGCCGAGTCAAAGCGCAGCTCCCCGGTTTTTTCCAGGCGTGTAAGGAAGCGCTCCATTTCCTGAAGGATCCGTTGCGGCCCGGCTTCGAAGAAGATCTGCGAGAGCGTCGGGTCCTGGGTGCCCAGGGTCACCATCAAGCGATGCAGCTCGATGGACTCGGGGCTGTTGATCAGCCGGTTGAAGCTGCGCGCAATGTTCAGCAGCAGCGTCTCGACTGGCAATTCGCTGTGCAGATCAAAAAACAATTCAGGCATCTGTTCTTCGCAGCGGGCGACCACTGCCGAGGAAAACAACGTCTCTTTATCCGTGAAATGGCTGTAGACCGTGAGCTTGGAAACGCCCGCTTCTGCAGCGACCGCATCCATGCTGGTGCTGGCGTAACCGTTGCGTACGAACAGGTTTTTCGCCGCGTCGAGAATGGCCTGGCGTTTCGCCAGATCCTTCGGGCGGCCGGGGCCGGAGGGTGGTAATGAACTTTCAGGCATATTCGTTTTAATAATGTACTGGTGAGTTTGATAATTTTTAATATACTCGCCAGTACAATTATTCCAAGTCTCAATTGCGAAGGTGTTGTCACCATGTTACGCAATGCGCTCTCTGCCGTGCTGCCTCTTGTGCTGCCTGTCACTCTGATTTCGTTACTCGCCGCTTGCGGCCAAGAGGTCGCTGCGCCGGTTTTCGTGCGTCCGGCGATGGTGGTGCAGCCATTGCCGTCATCCCAGTCCATGGACAGCTACCCCGGTGAAGTCCGTGCGCGCTTCGAGCCGGACCTGGCATTCCGCATCCCCGGCAAAGTCAGCAAGCGCTGGGTTGAAGAGGGTCAGCGGGTCAAGGCCAATCAACCCTTGGCTGAACTGGACGCCCAGGATGTTCGCCTGCAACTGGAAGCCATCCGCGCCCAGGTCGCAGCTGCCGAGGCCAATTTGCAGTTGGTGCGCTCCGAACGTGATCGCTACAAGACGCTGATGGAGCGGCAGATGGTCAGCCGTTCGCAATTCGATAACGCCGAAAATCTTTACCGTTCCGGCGAAGCGCGGCTCAAGCAGATCAGGGCCGAGCTGACTGTTGCTGACAACCAGACCAGCTACGCCGTGCTGCGCGCGCCGCAGGATGGCGTGGTCGCCAAGCGTCTGGTGGAAGTCGGCCAGGTCGTCGCAGCGGGGCAAACGGTATTTACCCTGGCGGCGGATGGTGAGCGTGAAGTGCTGATCAGCCTGCCGGAACAGAACTTCTCGCGCTTCAAGGTCGGCCAGCCGGTGGCGGTGGAGTTGTGGACCCAGCGCGAGCAACGTTTCCCCGGCAAGATTCGCGAGCTGTCACCGGCCGCCGATCCCCGTTCGCGCACCTTCGCGGCGCGCATTGCCTTTGCTGGCGGCAAGATTCCCGCCGAACTGGGCCAGAGCGCCCAGGTGTTCATCCAGGCCGAACAGGTCGTGCCGTTGGCCGTGCCGCTGTCGGCGGTGACGTCGGAGAATGGCGTGCATTACGTCTGGCGTGTCGAGGCCGGCAATACGCTGAAACGCGTGGAGGTCAGGCTTGGGCCTTACGCACAGGAGTCGGTGCCGGTGCTCGACGGGCTGGCGGCCAGCGACTGGATCGTGGCCGCTGGCGTGCATGTGCTGCATGAGGGTGAGCAGGTACGCCCGGTGGATCGCGAGAACCGCGCGGTGAAACTGGCGGCGAAGGAGTAAGCCCGGATGCATTTCAATCTTTCCGAATGGGCGCTGCGCAATCGGCAAATCGTCCTGTACCTGATGATCGTTCTGGCTGTCGTCGGTGCGCTTTCCTACACCAAGCTGGGGCAGAGCGAAGATCCGCCGTTCACCTTCAAGGCCATGGTGATTCGTACCCTGTGGCCGGGCGCCAGCGCGGAAGAAGTGGCGCTGCAAGTCACGGATCGCATCGAGAAGAAACTGATGGAAACCGGGGAGTACGAGCGCATCGTTTCGTTCTCGCGACCCGGTGAATCGACCGTGACCTTCGTGACCCGCGATTCGATGTTCTCCGCCGCGCTGCCGGAACTGTTCTACCAGATACGCAAGAAAATCAGCGACATCCGCCAGAACCTGCCGCCGGGGATTCAAGGCCCGTTCTTCAACGACGAATTCGGCACCACGTTCGGCAACATCTACGCGCTGACCGGCAAAGGCTTCGACTATGCGGTGCTCAAGGACTACGCCGACCGCATCCAGTTGCAATTGCAGCGGGTCAAGGACGTGGGCAAGGTCGAGCTGATCGGCTTGCAGGACGAGAAGATCTGGATCGAACTGTCCAACGTCAAACTCGCCACCCTGGGCTTGCCGCTGGCGGCGGTACAGCAAGCGCTTGAAGCACAGAACGCCGTCGCCGCCACCAGTTTTTTTGAAACCCCCACCGAGCGCGTGCAGTTACGGGTCAGCGGGCGCTTCCAGACCGTCGAGGAAATTCGCGAGTTTCCGATCCGCGTTGGCGACCGCACGCTGCGCATCAGTGATCTGGCCGAAGTGCATCGCGGCTTCAACGACCCGCCCGCGCCGCGCATGCGTTTCATGGGCGAGGACGCCCTCGGTCTGGCAGTCGCCATGAAGGAAGGCGGCGACATTCTGGTGTTGGGCAAGGCGCTGGAAGGCGAGTTTTCCCGCATCCAGAAAAACCTCCCGGCCGGCATGGAACTGCGCAAGGTTTCCGATCAGCCTGCCGCTGTGAAGACTGGCGTTGGCGAGTTCGTCCGGGTGCTGGCCGAAGCCCTGGGCATCGTACTGTTGGTGAGTTTCTTTTCCCTCGGCATGCGCACTGGCATGGTCGTGGCGCTGGCGATTCCGCTGGTTCTGGCGATGACCTTCGCCTGCATGTTTTATCTGGGGATCGGCCTGCACAAGATTTCCCTCGGCGCGCTGGTGCTGGCGTTGGGCTTGCTGGTGGATGACGCGATCATTGCTGTGGAAATGATGGCGATCAAGATGGAACAGGGCTACGACCGGATGCGCGCGGCGAGTTTCGCCTGGACCAGCACCGCGTTCCCGATGCTCACCGGGACGTTGATTACCGCAGCGGGTTTTCTGCCGATCGCCACGGCGCAGTCGAGCACCGGCGAATACACCCGCTCGATCTTCCAGGTGGTCACCATTGCCTTGCTCGCGTCATGGGTCGCGGCTGTGGTGTTTGTGCCGTATCTGGGTGAAAGGCTGCTGCCGGATCTGGCGAAAATCCATGCCGAGAAACACGGCGCGGGCGTCTTCGATCCCTATGCGACGCCGTTCTATAAGCGCGTTCGGGGGCTGGTCGGCTGGTGCGTTCGTCGTCGCAAGACGGTGATCGTTTTGACCGTGGGACTTTTCGTGCTGTCGGTGGTGATGTTCAAGTACGTGCCCCAGCAGTTCTTTCCGGCTTCGGGTCGACTGGAGTTGATGATTGATCTGAAACTCACTGAAGGCGCTTCGTTGAGCAACACCGCCGAACAGGTCAAGCGGCTGGAGCAGATGCTCAAGGATCACGACGGCATCGATAATTACGTTTCCTACGTGGGCACCGGTTCGCCGCGTTTCTATCTGCCGCTGGATCAGCAACTGCCTGCGGCGAGTTTCGCCCAGTTCGTAGTGCTGGCCAAATCCATCGAGGACCGGGAAACCCTGCGCACTTGGCTGATCACCCACCTCAATGAACAGTTCCCGACCTTGCGTTCCCGGGTCACGCGTCTGGAAAACGGCCCGCCAGTAGGTTATCCGGTGCAGTTCCGTGTCAGCGGCGAGCACATTGACGAGGTGCGGGCACTGGCGCGCAAAGTGGCGGCCAAGGTCCGCGACAATCCGCATGTGGCCAATGTGCATCTGGACTGGGAAGAACCCAGCAAAGTCGTGTATCTGAATGTCGATCAGGACCGCGCCCGGGCGCTCAGCGTGACGACCGCCAGCCTGTCGAAATTCCTGCAAAGCTCGCTCACCGGTTCCAGCGTGAGCCAGTACCGCGAGGACGATGAACTGATCGAAATCCTCCTGCGCGGCACCACCAACGAACGTCAGCAACTGGGCGCGCTGGCGAGTCTGGCGGTGCCCACCGACAACGGCGCCAGTGTTGCCTTGTCGCAAGTGGCGACTCTGGAATACGGCTTCGAAGAAGGCATCATCTGGCACCGCAACCGCCTGCCCAATGTCACGGTGCGCGCCGATATCTACGGCAAGGAACAACCGGCGACGCTGGTCCAGCAAATCATGCCGACCTTGCAAGGCGTGCGCGATGAATTGCCGGATGGCTATCTGCTGGAGGTGGGCGGCACGGTCGAGGATTCGGCGCGGGGCCAGAACTCGGTCAAGGCCGGTGTACCGCTGTTCATCGTGGTCGTGCTGACCTTGCTGATGATCCAGCTGCGCAGCTTTTCGCGGATGTTCATGGTGTTTCTGACCGCGCCGTTGGGGCTGATCGGTGTGACGCTGTTTCTGCTGGTGTTCAATCAGCCGTTCGGTTTCGTGGCCATGCTGGGCACCATCGCCTTGTCGGGGATGATCATGCGCAACTCGGTGATTCTGGTGGACCAGATCGAGCAGGATATTGCCGGCGGGCTGGATCAGTGGCAGGCGATTATCGAAGCCACGGTGCGGCGTTTCCGACCTATCGTGCTGACCGCGCTGGCGGCGGTGCTGGCGATGATCCCGCTGTCACGCAGCGTATTCTTCGGCCCGATGGCGGTAGCGATCATGGGCGGCCTGATCGTCGCGACGGCGCTGACCTTGCTGTTTCTGCCTGCGCTGTATGCGGCGTGGTTTAGGGTCAAAAAAGTAGATTGACCTGTGCAGTCTGGGTGGGAGCGAGCTTGCTCGCGAAGAGGTATTTATATCCAGCGCATATGTCGCGGCTAGATATTGCCTTCGCGAGCAAGCTCGCTCCCACAGGCGAAATGCGGTCATCCCGTGGGACCGGATTTATCCGGGAAGGCGTCGATGCAGACACCACATCTGCGGGTTGCCCCCAAACATAGAATCTCCCACACTGATTCCTCAGAGCGATCCAAACACCTTCTTCGCCAGGCTTGTCGCCGCCGCGGCCGGGTTGGCGCGGATGGTTTCTTCCTGTTTGGCGATCATTTCGAACAAACCGTTCAGCGCCTGTTCGGTCACGTAGCCTTCGATGTTCGAGCTTTTGGCATCCAGAACGCCGAGCGTCGCCGCCTGACCGGCGAACGAGTTGTACTTCTGCGCGAGCCCGACCTTGTCAGTGGCTTGCTTGACGATAGGCAGGAATTTGGCGCGGATCTGCTCGCGGCTGCTGCTGTTCAGGTACTGCGTGGCGGAGTCCTTGCCGCCGCTGAGAATGCCCTTGGCGTCGGCCACGGTCATCTTTTTCACGGCATCCACCAGCAACGTCTGCGCTTGCGGCATGGCGGCTTCAGCGGCCTGGTTCATGCTGGTTTCCAGCTGGTCCACCTGCGCGCCCATGCCGAACTGTTTCATTTTCTTCGCAACCTTGCCCAGGCTGCCCGGCAGTTCAATGCGCACGTCCTGGTTGTTGCTGAAGCCGCCGGGCTTGCCCAGTTGCTTGACCGCAACCTGCGCGCCCTGGGTCAGCGCGTCCTTGAGACCGCCGGTTGCATCTGCCTGGGACAGATCGTTCAAGGACGCGGCAAAGACGTTGGCCGACAGCAGCAAGCCTGCGCACAGGCTGGCAAAGGTAAACGGGGAGCGAAGCATGGCAGCATCCTTTTCAAGGGGAATCTTGGTAGCAGCGCCGAACAGGCATCGGCGCTGGAGAGAGAGGGTATCAAAAACTCAGCGCGGCGGATTCAGGCGGATACGCAGGGGCTGTTGATCGCTGCCGTCCAGCTTGACGCTGAAATGATCGGTGCTGATAAACAGCAATTGGCCATCCGACTCAATGCGCGCGCTGACCGCATAACGATGGCCGGGTTGAATCTGTTTGCTGTCGTATTGCAGATGAAAGGGCAGCGGCACCTGGCCCCTTATCGGTCCGCTCTGGCGCGCCAGCACTACGGCAGGCGCGTCAACCCGCGAGACGTCCTGCAAGGTGACGCTCAAGGTTGCCGAAGGCGGCAGGGCCATGCGTTGCAGATAGAAGACTTCGCCAGCAAGACTGGCCTGGCTGTCGGACTGGAAAGTGCTGCAAGCGCCGAGCAAGGCGGTCATGAGGATGAGTGCAAGATTTTTCATCGGGATCTCCGTATCGGTTGGTGCCGGTTTGAACCCGGCACCAAATTGCGAAATCTAGCGGATTTCCTCAACCGGGTCAGCTTCGGTTACATCTTCGTTGCGATGCAAGGCGACCTGGCGAATTGACAGTCGAATCTCTGCTGGCAACACACGCTTCGCCGCGCCTTCGGCCAGTTCACCCAACAGCGGGTGATAGCTGAGCTTGCCGTTGCCATCCTTGCGCAGCACGCCCAGGTCCAGCAGGGTCTGGATGAAGTGGCGGAACAGGCTCTTGTCGAAGAACTCCGGCGCATTCAGGCCATGCAGGATCGACAACCGTTGCGCCATCACCGTACACAGGTCTTCCAGTTCTTCGGCGCTCAGGGTGTTCTGGCCGCTGTTGAGCAACAGCGAGGTGGCCATGTAGAAGCGCTGCAACGTCTGGGCAATCGCCCGCGACAACAGGGTCAGCAGCACGAACTCACGGGAACTCGGCGCAGGGCGCAGGTACACGTCATTTTCGAAACGCAGCAGACCTTGTTCGACAAACGCTTGCAGCCATTGATCGACCACGGCATCCAGCTCTTCCAGCGACCAGCGAATGAACAGCTCGGATTGCAGGTATGGATAGAGGGCGCGGGTGTAACGCAGCAGCAATTCGCGCGTCATGCGCGACGAGCTCTGGAAGAAGCTGGCCAGCAATGACGGCAGGGCGAAAATATGCAGCACGTTGTTGCGGTAATAGGTCATCAGGACCGCGTTCTGTTCATCCAGATACAGAATCTTGCCCAGCGCGTCCTTTTGCTCCGAAAGCAGGTCCATGCCTTTTACGTATTCGATCAAGGCCCGGCCGTCACCTTCGGGCAGCGTGGTGTGCGGCGAATACGGCACCCGGCGCAGCAATGTCAGGTACAGATCCAGCACGCGGGCCATGGCCTGATCATCCAGCGCCAGGCGTTGCGTCGAAAGCAGCGCCAGCGCCACCAGATTCACCGGGTTGATGGCGGCGGCTTCGTTCAGATGCCGGGCAACGCGTTCGCCCAGACGATTGGTGGTTTCGTTGAGCCATGCCGGGCGAAACTGCGGCCCCAGTTCCTGCGTGCGCCAGTCCGCTTGCTCCGAGTCGAGAAACTCAGCGAGCTTGATCGGCTCACCGAAGTTGACCGACACCTGCCCAAAGCGCTGCTTGAGGGCGCCAATCACCTTGAAAATGTCGAAAATCGACTCCTTCTTTTTGGTCGCACCACGCAGTTCGCCCAGATATGTGCGGCCTTCGAGCACCCGCTCGTAACCGATGTACACCGGCACGAATACGATGGGCATCCGCGAGTTGCGCAGGAAGCTGCGCAAGGTGATCGCCAGCATGCCGGTCTTGGGTTGCAACATACGTCCGGTACGCGAACGTCCGCCTTCGACGAAGTATTCGACCGGGAAACCTTTGGTGAACAGGGTATGCATGTATTCGTTGAACACCGAGGTGTACAGCGGATTGCCCTTGAACGTGCGGCGCATGAAAAACGCGCCGCCGCGACGCAGCAGGCCGCCGATCACCGGCATGTTCAGGTTGATACCGGCGGCCACATGCGGTGGCGTCAGACCGTTGCGGAACAGCAAGTACGAAAGCAGCAGGTAATCGATATGGCTGCGGTGGCAGGGCACATAAATGATCTCATTGCCCTGCGCGACGTTCTGCACGCCTTCGATATGGCTGACCTTCACGCCATCGTAAATCTTGTTCCAGAACCAGCTCAGCACCACTTCGAGAAAACGAATGGCGGAATAGGTGTAGTCCGAAGCAATTTCGTTGCCGTAGCGCAGCGCTTGCTCGCGAGCCTTGTCGACGGGGATTTTCTCCCGTTCGGCTTCATCCAGAATCGCCTGTTTGACCAGCGGCTCGTCCAGCAACCCTTTGACCAGATTGCGCCGGTGCGACACATCGGGGCCGATCACGGCGGTTTTCAGGTTGCGGAAATGCGTGCGCAGCAGGCGCTGGGTCATGCGCAGGGTCAGCTCGTGGCCCTTGTTTTCGTTGATCAGGTCGCGCAGATGGATGGGGGCGGAGAACTGCACCCGGGTCTTGCGCCCCAGAATCAGGATGCTGACCAGCCGCCGCAGCCGTCCGGTCACCGCCCAGCTATCGGCAAATAGTAATTTCCACGGGCTCGATTCACGATCCGGCGACTGACCCCAGAATACGCTGACCGGAATGATCTGCGCGTCTTCGGTGGCGTTCTGGCTCACGGCGCTGATCAGCCGTTCCAGCGTCGGCGGCGCGCCGCTCTTGTCCTGACGACCCAGCCAGTCCGGCCCCGGCGTCAGGTAAAAGAACGCTGCGGGCTCGACCAGTTCGCCCACCGACACCGCCAATACCGGCCGGGGCAATCCGGCTTTGCGGCACTCGGTATCGATCACCGCCAGATCGCTCAGTGAAGGCGATTGCAAGGCGTAGAACACCGGTCGACTGCGGTCGAGATTGAGGGTGAAAGACGACTGATTAATGGTCTCGGAGCGCACCCAGAGATACAACAATCGGCGCAGTGTGCCGAATACAAGACGGCGGAACGGAGAGCGGGTCATACGGCTTCTGCTGAAAAGGGGCGGAGCCCACGAGGGCGCCAGTTTGCCGTATCTGGCGGGGATGGGCAAAAGGGCCGTGAGTCGTTGGCAGACAATCCCTGTGGGAGCCGAGCTTGCTCGCGAAGGCGTCAGGGCAGGCAATCAAAGCAGTCAGCCGAAAGAATCCATCGCGGGCAAGCCTCGCTCCAACGCGGTATTTAGCAACTCACGTCGTATGCCAGGTAATCTCTTCCTCGCCGTCTGCACTGATGCGGATCCAGCGGTCGGCGGTTTCGTCGCTTTCTTCTTCGACCCAGGTACCCGGTGCGCAGCGTACTTCGACGTTCAGGGCGGCGAAGGCGGCGCGGCCACAGGCGATGTCGTCTTCCCACGGCGTATTGCCGCTTTCCAGATACAGGCTGTTCCACTTGCCGACAGCCTTGGGCAACCAGGTCACGGGCACATCGCCAGCCTTGCATTTCCAGGTCTGGCCTTTCTGTACCCAGTCGCTGCACGGGCCGATGGCTGCGCTGAGCCAGGTAGCGATGGCCTTGTAGTCGACGTCAGCGTCTTTCAGGTAAATCTCGATATCGGGTTGGCGCATGGATGCCTCGTAAGAAATTGAAAAAATCCATTCGCGGATTCATTCGAGTGATTCGCTTCTGCGAAGTACCTTCATTTGAATAGTTATTGGCGCACGAAATAATCGTAGCGCATGGAAACCGTGACTTCGAACGGCTCAGCCTGCTCGATGACATTGGCCCGCCGCTCAGCGCTGGCGCGCCAGCCGTGGGGCGTCATGGCCAGCAGGTTGGCGCGGGCCTGACCGTCGATCAGGCTCAGTTTGAAACGCAGGGTTTCGCTGTGATCCAGCAGCATGCCTTCAGGAACCAGGGCCAGATGCTTGTCGTCAGCATAGTCGCGAACTTCGTCATACAGGCGCTCGCGCAGCTCCATCAGGTGCTCGCTGGTCGGACCGACGCGCATCAGCCCGCCGCCCGGCGTCAACAAGCGTTTGGCTTCGTTCCAGTCCAGCGGGCTGAACACGCTGGCGAGGAACTGGCAGCTGGCGTCCGGCAGCGGCACCCGCGCCATGCTGGCAATCAACCAGGTCAGCTGCGGATTGCGTCGGCAGGCGCGTTTGACCGCTTCCCGGGAAATATCCAGCGCATAGCCATCGGCTTGCGGCAGGGCGGCGGCGATTTGCGCGGTGTAATAACCCTCGCCACAACCGATATCCAGCCAGCGCGCCGGGGCGCGTTCGGCGGCCAGTTCTGCCAGACGTTTCGCCACCGGCGCGTAATGCCCGGCGTTGAGAAAGTCCCGCCGCGCCTCGACCATGGCCTGATTGTCGCCAGGGTCACGGCTGTTCTTGTGCTGCACTGGCAACAGGTTCAGATAACCCTGGCGCGCTCGGTCGAAGCGATGATTCGCCGGGCACGCCACGCCGTTGTCCACCGCATTGAGCGGTGCCGAGCAGATCGGGCAAGTAAGCATCATGCGAGCAGTTTGACCAGGGTCTGATAGTAGATTTCAGTCAGCACGTCGAGATCGCTGGCCAGCACGCGTTCGTTGACCTGGTGAATGGTCGCGTTGACCGGCCCCAGCTCGACAACCTGCGTGCCCATGGTGGCGATGAAACGACCGTCCGAAGTGCCGCCGCTGGTGGACGCCTTGGTCTCGCGCCCGGTAACTGCGCGAATGCTGTCCGACACCGCGTCCAGCAGATCACCCGGTTCGGTCAGGAACGGCAGACCGGACAGCGCCCAGTCCACGTGCCAGTCCAGCTCATGCTTGTCGAGGATCGTCGCAACCCGCTGCTTCAGGCCTTCGACCGTGGATTCAGTGGAGAAGCGGAAGTTGAAGATCGCCACCAGCTCACCGGGGATCACGTTAGTCGCGCCGGTCCCGGAATTCAGGTTGGAGATCTGGAAACTGGTCGGTGGGAAGAATGCATTGCCTTCGTCCCAATGCTCGGCGGCCAGTTCGGCCAGCGCCGCAGCGGCCAGATGAATCGGATTGCGCGCCAGATGCGGGTACGCCACGTGGCCTTGTTTGCCGCGCACGGTCAGGGTTGCGCCGAGAGAACCACGACGACCGTTTTTCACCACGTCGCCCACCAGCGTGGTGCTCGACGGTTCGCCGACGATGCACCAGTCCATGCGCTCGTTGCGGGCCTTGAGGATTTCCACCACGGCTTTGGTGCCGTGATGCGCCGGGCCTTCTTCGTCGCTGGTAATCAGAAAGGCAATCGAGCCTTTGTGATTCGGGTGATCACCGACAAACCGCTCGGCCGCCACCAGCATGGCCGCGAGGCTGCCTTTCATGTCCGCCGCGCCACGGCCGCAGAGCATGCCGTCGGCGTCGATCAAGGCATCGAACGGGTCGTTCTGCCAGGCGTTCACCGGGCCGGTGGGCACCACATCGGTATGCCCGGCGAAGCACAGGACCGGTCCTTCACTGCTGCCATGGCTGGCCCAGAAGTTATCCACATCCTCGATACGCATCGGTTCCAGCTTGAAGCCGGCATTGCCCAGGCGTTGCATCATCACCGCCTGACAGTCGGCATCGACAGGCGTTACCGAAGGACGACGGATCAGGTCGCAAGCGAGTTGAAGAGTGGGCGAAAGGTCGGCTGGGGCCGTCATGTACTGGACTCCGGTGGCATGGCTTTGAGCGCGAAAAGGCGCGTATCTTAAAGCAAAAACGACGACCGAAGGCCGCCGTTTAGTCTTGCCGAGATTTATGTCAAACCGTAGCCGGCTCCGTAACCACCACCGGTTTGGGCAGCGACGACAGGAAAGCCATGATCAAGGCCGCCAGATATGGCAGCGATTGCACCACGAGCATGATGACCCAGAAGCGCATGTCGGCGCTCGGCAAGCCCTGCACCAGACAGATCCCCGTCGCCGCGCCCCATAGCAGCAGCATGATGAACAATTCTTCCCGGGCTTCGGAAATCGCTACCAGCAGACCATGGCTGGCGGCGTTTTTCGGCGTCCGGAAGAACGGAATGCTCGTCGTGAAGAAGCCATACAGCACCGCTTTGGCGATGGTGTGCGACAAGGCCAGCCCAGCCAATGCGGCGTAGAACGCATCCTTGAGGTTCACGCCCACGGCGCGACGGTAAAGGAAGATGATCTTGCCGACCTTGAACACGAACAGGGCGAGCGGCGGGATGGCGAAGATCAGCAGCGGCGGGTCGACGCGTTTGGGCACGATGATCATCGCCGACGACCAGAGCAATGCGCCGACGGTGAAGAAAATGTTCATGCCATCCGCGACCCACGGCAGCCAGCCCGCGAGGAAGTGATAGCGCTGGCCGCGCGTCAGTTCGGTGTCCTTGCCGCGCAACAGGCTCGACGCGTGGCGCTTGATGATCTGGATCGCGCCATACGCCCAACGGAAACGCTGCTTCTTGAAGTCGATGAAGGTATCGGGCATCAAGCCCTTGCCGAAACTGTTGTGCGCATACGCTGCGGAATAGCCCTTTTCGAAAACCCGCAGACCCAGCTCGGCGTCTTCGCAGATGCACCAGTCGGCCCAGCCCAGTTCTTCGAGCACTGAGCGCCGGGTCATGGTCATGGTGCCGTGCTGAATGATCGCGTCGCGGTCGTTGCGGGTGACCATGCCGATATGGAAGAAACCCTTGTACTCGGAATAGCACAGCTTCTTGAAGGTGCTTTCGTGTTGATCGCGATAGTCCTGGGGCGACTGCACCACGGCAATTTTCGGATCGGCGAAGTGCGGCACCATGTATTTGAGCCAGTTGCGGTCGACACAGTAATCGGAGTCGATCACGGCAATTACCTCGGCATCCGGCGCGGTGTGCGGAATCAGGTAATTCAGCGCGCCGCCCTTGAAGCCGGCGAGCGGGGCGACGTGAAAGAACTTGAAGCGCGAACCGAGCAGTTCGCAATGGGCCTTGATCGGTTCCCAGACCGCCGGGTCCTTGGTGTTGTTGTCGATCAACAGTACTTCGAAATCCGGATAGTCCAGGGCCGCCAGCGCGTTCAAGGTCTGTTTGACCATTTCCGGCGGCTCGTTGTAGCAAGGCACATGAATCGACACCTTCGGGCGGTAGGCACTGTCCGTGTCGACGGGCAGAAATTCGCGCCGCCGTTTGTGGGTCCAGACTGCCTCGGCCAGCTCGTGAGCCTCGGTCAGCAACACGATAAACACCCCGAGCGCACCCAACGCCAGCAGGAATCCGACCAGCAAACTGAACCAGGTGCTGTATTGCTGGCTGTAGTCGTAGCCGATCCACACCAGCACCGAACCACACAGAAACGCGACGAAGGTCAGGAACGTGCGACCGCGCTGGCGCAGGGCCGAGCCGTCGATCAACAGCAACGCCAGCGACAACATCGCCAGCACCACTGAACCGATGGCCAGCACGCGCCATTGCGGAATGGCCACCACAGGCCCTTCAAAGTTGAATTTCTGCTGGCGATTGGCGTTGTACACGCCCCAATAGGCGCCTACCGAACCTTCATCGCTGGCTTTCCACGGCTGATCGAAGGCTTCGATCACAAAGTAGTTGTAGCCTTGCCGGTTGAGCTTGTTGACCAGCGTGCGCAGGTAAATCGCCTGATCGGCCGGGGTGGCATCAGCGCCACCGCGCATGCGCCCGTTGCTCGGCCAGCCGACCTCCGAAAGCAACAGCGGCTTTTTCGGGAACATCTTTTTCAGCTCTCGGGCACGGTCGAGGACAAACTGGCCTGACTCGCTCATGGGGATGAATTCCCAGTACGGCAGAATGTGCGCGGCGACCAGATCGACGTGTTTGCCCAATTCCGGGTATTTCTCCCAGATGTGCCACTGCTCGGAAGTGGTTACTGGCACTTTGACTGCGGCGCGCACCCGATCCAGCAAGGCGCTCAATTCACTGACCGTGATTTCCTCGCGGAACAATGCTTCGTTGCCCACTACGACCCGAACGACGCTGCGCGAGGTGTTGGCCAGCTCGATGGCGCGGGTGATTTCCCGCTCGTTGCGTTCGGCGTCCGGGCTGATCCAGATGCCCAGCGTTACCCGCAAGCCAAACTCTTCCGCCAGTTTGGGAATATCGCCCAGCGAGCCGTCTACCGAATAGGTTCGAATGCTGTCGGTTTGCTTGCTCATCAACTCCAGGTCCTGACGCATTTCATCGTCGGACGGGTACACGCCCTTTTGTGGGTTTTGTCCCAGGCGGAAGGGCGAATAGGAGAAGCCGGAGATTTGCTCAGGCCAGTTCGGGGTGGTTACCGGGCGATTGATCAGCGCCCAGAAGCCGGTAAATAACGCGGCAATCGCCACGACTACAACAAGATTGAGCCCAAATTTACGCGATGACATAGATGCTTCTGGTTCCAAAGGGTGGAACGGGGAATCGCCGGCGAACGCCCGCTGTCAGGTACTTTGGCAGCTTACGCGTGTTGAAGTTCTTTTCTGGAATGGTTGTAGGAAAAATAACCTGCAGTGCGTGCACCGACCTTTTCGGGGGCAAGTCCCCTCCTATCGGTTGTGTAGGGCACGGCCGGTCCCACAGAATCCTCATCAGTTCATCAGCTTTCTGACCAATCACTCACCACATGGATGCCCTCACCGGCGCAACGGCCTATAATGCGCGCCGGTTTTCGGGGTATTGGTCATGAGCACAGAAGATCCACGTTTCGCAGGCGTCGCCCGGTTGTATGGTATCGAGGGCCTGGAACGCCTGCGCGCGGCTCATGTGGCGGTGGTCGGCATCGGCGGCGTTGGCTCCTGGGCGGCGGAAGCCATGGCGCGCTGTGGCGTTGGCGAGATTTCCCTGTTTGACATGGACGACGTCTGCGTCAGCAACAGCAACCGTCAGCTCCATGCACTGGACAGCACCGTCGGCCGGCCCAAGGTCGAAGTGATGGCCGAACGGCTGCGTGCGATCAACCCGGACTGCATCGTGCATGCGGTGGCGGATTTCGTGACCCGCGACACCATGGCCGAATACATCACGTCCGATCTGGATTGCGTGCTGGACTGTATCGACAGCGTCAATGCCAAGGCCGCACTGATCGCCTGGTGCAAGCGCCGCAAGATTCAGATCATCACCACCGGCGGCGCGGGTGGACAGATTGATCCGACGCAGATTCAGGTCTGCGACCTGAACCGCACCTTCAATGATCCGCTGGCTTCCAAGGTGCGTTCGACCTTGCGCCGCGACTATGGCTTTTCCCGCACCGTAACCCGCCACTACAGCGTGCCGTGCGTGTTTTCCTCGGAACAGCTGCGCTATCCCAAGCCCGACGGCAGCATCTGTCTGCAGAAAAGCTTCGTCGGCGACGGCGTCAAACTCGATTGCGCCGGTGGTTTTGGCGCAGTGATGATGGTGACAGCGACCTTCGGCATGGTGGCGGCGACCAAAGCCGTGGACAAGATCGTGGCGGGAACGCGACGTCCTTCAGAGCGCGCCAAGCCGGTTTCGGTGCCACCGCTTCAGCCTGCGCCCGCCGTAATCTGAAGCATCTGCTGCAGGACCGCGTTCAAGCCGTTACTGCGCGAAGGCGACAGCTGACGGCTCAGGCCGAGCTGGTTGAACCAGTCGGGCAGATCAACCTGCTGTAAATCGTCTGCCGACAAGCCATTGACCCGCGCCAGCAACACCGCGACCAGGCCACGAATCACCCGGGCGTCGCTGCTGGCCCGAAACTGCCAGTGGCCTTCACTGAAATCCCCCACCAGCCAGACCTTACTTTCGCAGCCATGCACCAGATGCTCGTCGCTTTTTTCGTCATCGCTCAGCGCAGGCAGGCGTTCGCCCCATTGCATCAGCAGGCGAGCACGTTGCTCCCAACCTTGCAGCTGGTTGAAGGTTTGCAGTGCGGTTTGTGCATCGGCGGGCAGCTTCATTGCAGCAGCTCCAGCGCCTGATCCAGCGCACTGAAAAAACGCTCCAGGTCTTCTGAATCGTTGTACAGCGCCAGAGAAACCCGGATTGCGCCGGGCAATCCCAAACTCTTCAACAGCGGCATGGCGCAATGATGACCAGCACGTACGGCGATGCCCTGTTCGGTGAGCAAATGCGCCAGATCAGCGTTATGCACGCCTTCAACGACAAAGCTCACCAGCGCCAGTTGCGGCGCACCCAGAATCCGAATGCCCGGGCGTTGCTGCAAACCTTCCAGCAGATGCGCGTGTAAACCGGCTTCGTGCGCGACCACTGCGGCGTGATCGAGACCTTGAAGATAATCCAGCGTCGCGCCCAGACCGATCACGCTGGCAATCGGCGGCGTGCCGGCCTCGAAACCCAGCGGGGCAGGGCGGAATTTCGCGTGGTGATAGTCCGTTGTCAGGACCATCTCGCCGCCAAACTGCCAGTGCTTGAGGCGCGACAAGGCTGCATGGCGTCCGTACAACACACCCACGCCTTCCGGGCCGTACAGTTTGTGGCTGGAAAATACGTAGAAATCGCAGCCCAGTGCTTGAACATCGTGTCGACCATGGACCACACCTTGCGCGCCATCGATGACCGTCAGCGTATTGTTGACCTTGGCCAGCGCCAACAAATCCGGCAGCGGTTGCCAGGCGCCGAGCACGTTGGACAACTGGCTGACAGCCAGCAGGCGGGTGCGCGGGCCGATCAGCCGGGCAGCGGCGTCCAGATCAATCAAGCCATCGGCTGCCAGCGGCAGGACCACCAGCTTCAGATCCCGTCGTTGTGCCAATTGTTGCCATGGCAACAGGTTGGCGTGATGCTCCAGCGCGCTGATGGCGATTTCATCATCCGCTGCGAACTCATGCTCCAGGCCATAAGCCAGCAGATTCAGCGCCGAGGTTGCGCCATGGGTAAAGACGATCTGCCCGGATTCATGGGCATTGAGCCAGCTGGCGACTTTGCCTCGGCTGTCTTCGAACGCTTGGGTGGCATGCGCCCCCGGTAAATGTTGAGCACGATGAACATTGGCCGCGCCGTTGGCGTAGTAATGATTCAAGGCGTCAAGCAGTGCCTGGGGTTTTTGCGTGGTGGCGGCGTTGTCCAGATAGGTCTGGCCTTGCCGTTGCAGGGCGGCGATGGCTGGAAAGTCAGCGCGCCAGGGAGAAAAGAGGGGCATTTTGCTAGCTCGGTGAATCGGATTCGGCCTGCCGTTAAAGCAGGCGCGAACCCGGACGCGGCATCGATCAGTTGTGAGCATGCAGCGTTTCGTTCAGCTCGATGGCCGACTTGTGGGTTTTGCATTCCACAGCGCCGGTTTGCGAGTTGCGGCGGAACAGCAGGTCTGGTTGACCGGCAAGATCACGCGCCTTGACCACTTTGACCAGCTGGTTCTGGTCGTCCAGCAGGGCCACTTTGGTGCCAGCGGTCACGTACAGGCCGGACTCGACAGTGTTGCGATCACCCAATGGAATGCCAATACCGGCGTTGGCGCCGATCAGGCAGCCTTCGCCAACCTTGATCACGATGTTGCCGCCGCCGGACAAGGTGCCCATGGTCGAGCAGCCGCCGCCCAGGTCAGAGCCCTTGCCGACGAAAACGCCTGCCGAAACGCGGCCTTCGATCATGCCCGGGCCTTCGGTGCCGCCGTTGAAGTTGACGAAACCTTCGTGCATCACGGTGGTGCCTTCGCCGATGTAAGCGCCCAGACGTACGCGAGCGCTGTCAGCGATACGCACGCCGCTCGGCACCACGTAGTCGGTCATTTTCGGGAATTTGTCCACCGAGAACACTTCCAGCAGCTCGCCTTTGAGGCGCGCTTCCAGTTGCCGCTCGGCCAGTTCGCCGAGGTCGACAGCGCCCTGGCTGGTCCAGGCCACGTTTGGCAGCAGCGGGAAGATCCCGCCCAGGTTCAAACCGTGCGGCTTGGCCAGGCGATGGGACAGCAGGTGCAGCTTGAGGTATGCCTCAGGCGTCGAAGTCAGCGCCGCGTCTTCAGCCAGCAGGGTCGCAACCAGTGGGTTGTGGCTTTCTGCCAGACGGGTCAGCAATGCTGCCTGAACGGTGTCGACGGATTTCAGCGCGTCGGCCAGCTTCAGGGCCATGTCGGTGTTGAAGGAAATTGCCTGGTTGCCGCCGGTGTAACCCAGAACCGGGGACACGGCTGCAATCACTGCGGCCGACGGATTGATCAGCGGCTGGGCGTAAAAGACTTCCAGCCACGTGCCTTGACGATTTTGAGTGCCGACGCCGAAGGCCAGGCTGAACAGGGTAGTGGACATGCGAATACCTCTTACGGATTAAAGGACCATCGATAGCGCTTTGGCTTATCGGATGGCCGCTGCATACAAGTCGGGTTTAAAGCCAATCAGGGTTTTGTCGCCGAGATCCAGCACCGGGCGCTTGATCATCGAGGGTTGCGCCAACATCAGTTCTATCGCTTTGGCCTGGTCGAGATCGGCTTTTTGTCCGTCGTCGAGCTTGCGAAACGTTGTCCCTGCTCTGTTCAGCACAACCTGCCAGCCGTGTTCATTGCACCACTGCGTCAGGTGCTCACGGTCGATGCCGACAGTTTTATAGTCATGAAAATCGTAGCTCACGGCTTTTTCATCGAGCCAGGTGCGCGCCTTCTTCATGGTGTCGCAGGCTTTGATCTTGTTGATTTCATCAGCCACGAGCTTGCCCCCTTGGAACGGTGCGAGAAAAAACGGTGACGGATTATGCCATGGACCAGCGGGTTCGGCTGCGACAGGTTGACGGGTTTATTGCAACTTGTCGCCGAAACGCTTGCAATTTGCCGCCGGGAAGAGGCCGCGCGCAGTGTAGGCAGAGGATATTGCAGTTGTGTGATGTGGCGTATGTGCTGGCGTCTTCCCGGATAAATCGCAGTTCAACCGTGGGACCGGCTTTAGCCGGGAAGGCTTCGGTGCAGGCACCACATTTTTTACCGGGTAATAAACTCCCGAATCCGCTCCGCAGCTTCAACACACTCGGCCAGCGGCGCAACCAGCGCCATACGCACCCGTCCGGCGCCAGGGTTGAAGCCGTCCACTTCCCGCGACAGATAGGAACCCGGCACCACAGTCACATGCTGCTCGACGAACAGGTCGCGGCAGAAGGCGGCGTCATCGGTGCCGACGTTCGGCCACAGATAAAAGCCGCCGTCCGGGCGCTGGACGTCCAGCACCGGCGCGAGGATTTCCAGCACCGCGTCGAATTTTTCCCGATACAGCGCGCGATTGGCACGCACGTGTTCTTCGTCATTCCACGCGGCGATGCTGGCCAGTTGGGTTTGCACCGGCATCGCGCAGCCGTGGTAAGTGCGATACAGCAGGAACGCCTTGAGGATTTCCGCATCACCGGCAACAAACCCGGAACGCAGTCCCGGCAGGTTCGAGCGCTTGGACAGGCTATGGAACACCACGCAGCGTTTGAAATCCTGACGACCCAATGCCACGCACGCGCTGAGCAGGCCGGCGGGCGGGGTTTGTTCGTCGAAATACAGCTCGCTGTAGCATTCGTCGGCGGCGATCACGAAGTCATATTCGTCAGCCAGGGCGATGAGCTTTTGCAGGGTTTCCAGCGGGATCAGCGCGCCGGTCGGGTTGCCGGGCGAGCACAGGAACAGAATCTGGCAGCGTTTCCAGATATCGGCCGAGACTGCATCGAAATCCGGGTTGAAACCGTTCTCGCTCAGGCACGGCAGGTAGTGCGGCTGCGCACCGGCCAGAAACGCGGCGCCTTCGTAGATCTGATAAAACGGGTTAGGACTGACCACCAGCGCGTCGTCGCCGCGATTGACCACGGTCTGGGTGAAAGCGAACAGCGCTTCGCGGGTGCCGTTAACCGGCAGCACGTTATGCGCCGGATCAAGCCAGCCGCCCGGTACGCCGAAACGCCGCTCGCACCAGTTGGCAATGGCTTCACGCAGCGCTGGAATGCCCAACGTGCTCGGATAAACCGCCATCTGGTCCAGATTGTCGGCCAGTGCCTTGGCGACGAATTCCGGCGAGCGATGTTTGGGTTCGCCGATGGACAGCGCGACCGGGCGCTTTTCCGGGTTGGGCGTCACGCTGCCGAGCAGGGCGCGGAGCTTCTCGAACGGGTAAGGCTGAAGCAGTTGCATCGCGTTGTTCATGGGTCTGGTCTCAAGAGCAGGGCGCTCGGGTCGGTGAGCGCCATTGAATCGATTCGTGAAAAGCGCGGGTCAGATGCTGATGCGCCACTCGCCGCCGGGTTCCTGGTCGACGCTCAACTGCTCGACGATTGCGTCCTGCAATTGGCTGCACAGCTGCGGATCGGATAACGGCTGATTGTTTTCATCGGTGATGAGAAACACGTCTTCCACGCGTTCGCCCAACGTGGCGATCTTGGCATTCTGTAGGGACAGATCAAATTCCAGGAAGATCTTGCCGATGCGCGCCAACAGGCCGGGGCGGTCGGGTGCAGAGAGTTCCAGGACCGTGACCGGGCGCTGAGCGTCATTGTGAATCGTGACTTGCGGCGCAAACGCAAAGTGCTTGAGCTGACGCGGCACCCGGCGTTTGATGATCGTCGGATAGTCGTCCGGATTGCGCAGCGCGTCGGTCAGGCCGTCACGAATCTGTTTGATTCGCTCGGGATTGTTGCCAATCGAGCCGCCGTCGTTGTCGAGCACGATATAGGTGTCGAGGGTGAACTTGCTGCTGGAGGTGATGACCCGCGCATCATGAATGTTCAGGTTCAGTTGGTCCATGGCCGCCACGGTCACCGCGAAGAAGTCATGCTGGTCGGGCGCATAGATAAAGATTTGCGTGCCGCCTTCGAACTCGCGCTGCGTGGTTTCCTTGATCAGTACCAACGGACCGCCATCGGCGGGCTGCTGCAGGATCGCGTCGCTGTGCCACGCCACATCCCCGGCGGTATGACGCAGGAAATAGTCATCGCCCAGTTGCGCCCAGAGCTGCTCGACGTCGTCCGGATCGGTGCCGCTGCGCACCAGAATATCCAGCGCGGCGCTTTGCGTGCGGCGGATCTGCTCTTCGCGATCTACCGGATTTTCCAGGCCACGCCGCAGGGCGCGCTTGGTTTCGGTGTACAGCTGGCGCAACAGGCTGGCCCGCCACGAATTCCACAGGGTCGGGTTGGTGGCGTTGATGTCGGCCACGGTCAGCACGTACAGGTAATCCAGATGCACTTCGTCACCGACGAACTGGGCGAAATCATGGATCACCTGTGGATCTGACAAATCCTTGCGCTGGGCGGTGGTGGACATCAGCAGATGGTGGCTCACCAGCCAGACAATCAAGCGGCTGTCCCAGTTCGGCAACTGATGACGCACGCAGAACGCCTCGGCATCTACTGCGCCCAGTTCCGAGTGGTCGCCGCCGCGGCCTTTGCCGATGTCGTGATACAGGCCGGCCAGATAGATCAGCTCCGGCTTGGGCAGCTTGCCCATGATCTTGCTGGCCAGCGGGAATTTCTCGGACACTTGCGTGTATTGCAGCTTACGCAGGTGCTTGATGAGGTTCAGGGTGTGCGCGTCAACGGTATAGATGTGGAACAGGTCGTGCTGCATTTGCCCGACGATGTGGCCAAATTCCGGCAAATACAGGCCCAGAATGCCGTAGCGGTTCATCCGCCGCAGGTTGCGATGAATGCCGATTTCGCATTTGAACAGCTCGATAAACAGGCTGGTGTTGCGAATATCGTGGCGGAAATCGTCGTTGATCAGGTGCCGATGTTCGCGTAACAGCCGGATGGTGTCGGCGCGCACGCCTTTGATTTCCGGGTGTTGCGCCATCAGCACGAAGATTTCCAGCATGGCGAACGGCGTGCGTTTGAACACATTCGGCCGGGTCGCTTCGATGTAGCCATCATGCAACTGGAAGCGCGAGTTGAGCGGCTGGGTCACCGCGCCTTCGTCTTCGACCAGAATCACTTCTTCGAAATGCTGGATGATCAGGTCGCTCAGCTCGGCGATGCTCATGACCACGCGGTAGTACTTCTGCATGAAGCGTTCGATGGCCAGTTTCGCGTCGCTGTCCTGATAACCCAGCAGGGCGGCGATGCTGCTCTGATAGTCGAACAGCAGCCGATCTTCGGAACGGCCAGCCAGCATGTGCAGGGCGTAACGAACCTTCCAGAGAAATTCCTGGGAGGAAGCCAGCAGGTTGTTCTCGCTTTCCAGCAGGAAACCTTCGCCGGCCAGTGCGTGCAAATTAAGGGTGCCGTATTGGCGACGGGCAACCCACAGGATGGTCTGGATATCGCGCAGACCGCCGGGGCCGCCTTTTACATTAGGCTCCAGGTTGTATTCGGTGTCGTTGTACTTGTGATGGCGGTTTTTCTGCTCGGCGCGTTTGGCGAGGAAAAACTCCTTGCTCGGCCACATTTGCGTCGGGCTGGTGACTTCCAGCATGCGCTGGCGCAGACGCTCAGGGCCGGCAATGGTGCGACTTTCCATCAGATTGGTGATCACCGTCAGATCGGCGCGGCCTTCCTGGGCGCACTCGTCGACCGAACGCACGCTCTGACCCACTTCCAGGCCGATGTCCCACAGCAACGTCAGAAAACGCTCGATGGGCTCGCGGAAGACCTCGTGATCGGCGCTTTCCAGCAGAATCAGCAGGTCGATGTCCGAAAATGGATGCAACTCGCCGCGCCCGTAGCCGCCGACGGCCAGCAGGGCGATGTCGGCTTCTTCGCTCCAGTCGAAGTGATCCCACGCCTGTTGCAGGATGTTATCGACAAACCAGGCCCGATCCTCGATCAGCCGACGGATATCCCGACCGGACTTGAAGCGTGCGTCGAGCACTTCCCGCGCATTGCGGATGGCTTTCTTGAAGGCCGCAATAGGGCTCGCCTTCAAGGCCAGTTCGGCCTGGAACTGGCCGCGGTCGAACAAATCTGGATCCACCTGCGGCATGGAACTGCTTTCCTTCTATCTATATCCGGCGGGCGTAAGAACCGGGATCAGGCTGATGTGCGGGCGATAGTGTCATCGCTGCGCAGGGTGAAGATTTCATAGCCGTCAGCGGTGACCAGAATCGTGTGTTCCCACTGTGCAGACAGCTTGCGGTCCTTGGTGATCGCAGTCCAGCCGTCGCCCAGCAGGCGGGTTTCGGCGCGGCCCTGGTTGATCATCGGCTCGATGGTGAACGTCATGCCTTCCTTCAGTTCCATGCCATCGCCAGCCTTGCCATAGTGCAGAACCTGAGGTTCTTCATGGAAGACCTTGCCGATGCCGTGCCCGCAATATTCGCGCACCACGGAGAAGCCGCTCTTCTCGGCGTGTTTCTGGATCACTTCGCCGATATCACCCAAACGGGTGCCGGGACGCACGATTTCGATGCCTTTATACAGGCATTCCTGGGTGATTTTCGACAGGCGCTCAGCCCATTCCGGCACTTTGCCAACATGGAACATCTTGCTGGTATCGCCGTGGTAGCCATCCTTGATGACCGTCACGTCGATGTTCAGCACGTCGCCGTTCTTCAGCGGCTTGTCATTGGGGATGCCGTGGCAGACCACGTGATTGATCGAGGTGCAGATCGATTTTGGATAGCCCTTGTAATTCAGGGGCGCAGGAATGGCTTGCTGCTCGTTGACGATGAAGTCATGGCAGATGCGATCCAGCTCTTCGGTTGTAACGCCAGGCTTGACGTAAGCACCGATCATTTCCAGGACGTCGGCAGCCAGGCGGCCGGCGATACGCATCTTTTCGATGTCTTCAGGGGTTTTGATGGTGACTGTCATACGAACTCTCTCGGCACGGCAAGCGTGCGGCTAATACGGAAAGCGGCGATTCTATCAGACCGTCGAAGACCGGGTGATCATGGCATCCTTATATAGGGGCGCGAAGCCACTAATAAAAGCGTGTGAGAACAAGCGCTTGATGCGGGTTTCGTTATCCGCAGTTTTATGATATAAAATGCGCCGCTTTCCGGGGTATGCCCCGCAAGCCCAAACCCACACACGTGTCGACACGATGACCTGGGTGCCTTCGGCTCGAAGCCGCTGGTTGGTCATTGGGATACGTGGAGGCCTAACCCGACTTATCAAGGAACTATCATGTCCCAAGTCAATATGCGCGATATGCTGAAGGCCGGTGTGCACTT
>LNAP01002362.1_pt1 | contig 47575 bp, 43 predicted proteins | sample 602601 | NCBI WGS metagenome assembly LNAP01 (sample SAMN02440304, study PRJNA202911) | soil metagenome | biome: Subtropical and temperate rainforests or woodlands; isolation source: soil samples (1 kg each in a 20% v/v slurry with milli Q water) were... ...
TGCCGAAAACTGCATAACTCATTGTTTACCAAGGAGTTTTCCGTTTCGACTGCGCCGGAAGTGGGGCGAATTATAGACTTCCAGAATCTGCCGTCAACCCCTGATTTCACAATTCTGTCATATAAGGCAAAAAGCCCTGAAAACACGAAGGCCGACCCCAAGGGGCCGGCCTTCTGCCCTTCTACTTACAAGCTAGGGAATGCGAATTGCGAAGCCTCATGGCTCGCCCGTTGCGGCCAGCGCTGGGTAATAGCCTTGCGACGAGTGTAGAAACGCACGCCATCCGGACCATACGCATGCAGATCGCCGAACAGCGAACGCTTCCAGCCGCCAAAGCTGTGATAAGCCACCGGCACCGGCAAAGGCACGTTGACGCCGACCATGCCTACTTCAATCTCATCACAGAACAACCGCGCCGCTTCCCCATCACGCGTGAAGATACAGGTGCCGTTGCCATACTCGTGATCGTTGATCAGTTGCATCGCCTCTTCCAGGCTGTTGACCCGAACGACGCACAGCACCGGCCCGAAGATCTCTTCTTTATAGATGCGCATCTCTGGCGTGACGTTATCGAACAGGCAACCGCCCAGGAAGAAACCTTCCTCATGACCGGCCACGCTCAGACCACGACCATCAACCACCAAGGTCGCACCCGCTGAAACGCCGTCTTCTATATAGCCACTGACTTTATCGCGAGCCTGGCCGGAAACCAGCGGCCCCATATCCAGGCCACAAGTCGTACCGGCACCGATTTTCAACGCTTTGACCTGCGGTACCAGTTTGCCCACCAACGCATCTGCCACCTGATCGCCGACACAGACGGCTACCGAGATCGCCATGCAGCGTTCACCGCACGAACCGTACGCCGCGCCCATCAGTGCGCTGACGGCGTTATCCAGATCCGCATCCGGCATCAATACCGCGTGGTTCTTCGCCCCGCCCAGCGCCTGGACGCGTTTGCCGCGCTTGGTGCCTTCGGCGTAAATGTATTCGGCAATCGGTGTCGAACCGACGAAACTCAGCGCTTTGACTTCCGGCGCTTCAATCAAGGCATCCACCGCAGCCTTGTCGCCATGCACCACACTCAACACGCCTTTCGGCAGGCCGGCTTCCAACAGCAGCTGAGCAATCAGCAGCGTCGAGCTTGGATCACGCTCGGAGGGTTTCAGAATAAAGCAGTTGCCGCAGACGATCGCCAGCGGGTACATCCACAGCGGCACCATGGCCGGGAAGTTGAACGGGGTAATACCGGCCACCACGCCCAATGGCTGGAAATCCGACCAGGCATCAATGTTCGGCCCAACGTTACGGCTGTACTCGCCCTTGAGAATTTCCGGTGCAGCACAGGCGAACTCGACGTTCTCGATTCCGCGCTTCAATTCACCGGCCGCATCCTCCAGGGTCTTGCCATGCTCTTCACTGATCAGTTGGGCGATGCGGGCTTCGTTCTGTTCCAGCAGTTGCTTGAAGCGGAACATCACCTGCGCACGCTTGGCCGGCGGAGTGTTACGCCAGGCCGGGAACGCAGCTTTGGCCGAGTCGATGGCTTTTTGAATGGTTTCACGGCTGGCCAACGGCAGCTTGTGGATCGCCTGACCGGTGGACGGGTTGAACACGTCGGCCGTACGACCGTCTTCGGTCACCAGTTCGCCATTGATCAAATGCGGGATAAGGCTCATGCAGGGCTCCTGAAAAAGTTGTCCACAGGCGCCCTTCAAAGGACACCTATATATAGGGGGAAAAATCAGTCGATTTTGTTCAGCACTTCGCCGACCGCGTCGAACAAGCGATCGAGGTCTTGCGGCTTACTGTTGAAGGTTGGGCCGAACTGCAGGGTGTCGCCGCCGAAGCGCACGTAGAACCCGGCTTTCCACAGAGCCATGCCGGCTTCGAACGGACGCACGATGGCATCGCCGTCGCGAGGCGCAATCTGGATGGCACCGGCCAACCCGTAGTTACGAATGTCGATGACGTTTTTCGAGCCCTTCAAACCATGCAACGCATTTTCGAAATGTGGTGCCACTTCCGCCACGCTCTGCACCAGGTTTTCCTTTTGCAGCAGGTCGAGTGCCGCCAGGCCGGCTGCACAAGCCACCGGGTGGGCGGAATAGGTGTAGCCGTGCGGGAATTCCACCGCGTATTCCGGCGTCGCCTGGTTCATGAAGGTCTGATAGATCTCGGAGCTGGCAATCACCGCGCCCATCGGGATCGCGCCGTTGGTGACTTGCTTGGCAATGCACATCAGGTCCGGCGTCACGCCGAAGCTGTCGGCACCGAACATCGAACCTGTACGACCAAAACCGGTGATCACTTCGTCGAACACCAGCAGGATGTTGTGCTGATCGCAGATCTCGCGCAGACGCTTGAGGTAACCCTGCGGCGGAACCAGCACGCCAGCGGAACCAGCCAATGGCTCGACGAATACCGCTGCGATGTTCGAGGCATCGTGCAGCTCGATCAACTTGAGCAATTCATCCGCCAGCGCGATACCACCCTGCTCCGGCATGCCACGAGTGAAAGCATTGCTCGCCAGCAAAGTGTGCGGCAGGTGATCGACGTCCATCATCGCCTGACCGAACAGTTTGCGGTTGCCGTTCACGCCGCCGAGGCTGGTGCCGGCGATGTTCACGCCGTGATAGCCACGAGCGCGACCGATCATTTTGGTCTTGGTGGCCTGGCCTTTCAGGCGCCAGTAAGCGCGCACCATTTTCACCGCCGTGTCTGCGCACTCGGAACCCGAGTCGGTGAAGAACACGTGATTCAGATTGCCCGGGGTCAGATCGGTGATTTTCTCGGCCAACTGGAACGACAGCGGGTGACCGTACTGAAAGCCCGGCGAGTAATCCAGGGTACCCAACTGCTTGGCCACCGCGTCCTGAATTTCCTTGCGGGTGTGTCCGGCGCCGCAGGTCCACAGACCTGAGAGCGAATCGTAGACCTTACGGCCCTTGTCGTCTGTCAGCCAACTGCCCTCGGCAGCCACGATCAGTCGCGGGTCGCGTTGGAAATTGCGGTTCGCGGTGTAGGGCATCCAGTGAGCATCGAGCTTTAGCTGGCTGGCCAGGGAAGTCGGGGCGTTTTCAGGCACGTTCATGGGCAAAACCTCGCAGGGCAATAAGCGGCGTGGAGATGAAAAGCGTTCTTGCAGCTAAATTGCCACGGAGATAAAGTCGGTGAAATCCAACTTTTCTAACCTTCAGTCAGGCCCGGACTAAACTATGAGTACCCGCCGCCCCGATCCGCTGGCGCAAGTCAGTGACTTTGATATCCGTCTGTTGCGGATTTTTCGCAGCGTCGTGGAATGCGGCGGCTTCTCCGCGGCAGAATCGGTGTTGGGGATCGGTCGCTCGGCGATCAGCCAACAGATGAGCGATCTGGAGCAGCGCCTCGGCCTGCGTCTGTGCCAACGCGGTCGCGCCGGTTTTTCCCTGACCGAAGAGGGCCGCGAGGTTTACCAATCGGCGTTGCAGCTATTAAGTGCGCTGGAAAGTTTCCGCACCGAGGTCAACGGCCTCCATCAACACTTGCGCGGAGAATTAACCATTGGCCTGACCGACAACCTGGTCACCCTGCCGCACATGCGCATTACTCACGCCCTGGCGCAGTTGAAGGAGCGTGGTCCGGATGTACAGATCCAGATCCGCATGATTGCGCCCAATGAAGTCGAACAAGGCGTGCTCGACGGGCGCTTGCATGTCGGCGTCGTGCCGCAGGCCAGTGCGCTGTCGGGTCTGGAATATCAGCCGCTCTACAGCGAACGTTCGCTGCTGTATTGCGCGGTCGGCCATCCGTTGTTCTACGTCGACGACAAACAACTGGACGATGAGCGTCTCAATAGCCAGGACGCCATCGCTCCGACCTTCCGTTTGCCTGCCGAGATTCAGGCCCACTATCAGGCGCTCAACTGCACCGCCAGTGCATCGGATCGCGAAGGCATGGCATTTCTGATTCTGACCGGGCGCTACATCGGTTATCTGCCAGATCATTACGCCAGCCTCTGGGTGCAACAAGGCCGATTGCGTGCGCTGAAACCCAAGGCACGTTTTTATGACCTGAGTCTGGCATCGGTCACACGCAAGGGCCGTCGGCCGCATCTGGTGCTGGAGAGTTTTTTGGAGAGCCTGGCGGCGACGCGTTGAGAACTTGTGGGAGCGGCGGTGCGGCGATCCGACTTGCTCGCGAAGGCGGCGTGTCAGTCGATATTTATGCAACTGACATACCGCCTTCGCGAGCAAGCCCGCTCCCACAGGGATTATGGTGTTCAGGTTTTATCGCAACAGGACTTGTCTGCGACCTGCGGGTGCGCTATCAACGCATCTGGTTGCACCCATTTACCTGTTCGGAAGTGCCTATGACCTTTGAAGTCCCAGCCCACGGCGGCAAACCCGCCAGCCGCATTCGTCAGAAGAACGAAGAGACCATCATCAAAGCCGCCGAAGACGAATTCGCCCGTCACGGGTTCAAAGGCACCAGCATGAACACCATCGCGCAGAAGGCCGGGTTGCCCAAAGCGAACCTGCATTACTACTTCACTAACAAACTCGGTTTGTATGTGGCGGTGCTGAGCAACATCCTTGAACTCTGGGACAGTACTTTCAATACCCTGACCGTCGAGGATGATCCGGCAGAAGCATTGACGCGATACATTCGCGCAAAAATGGAATTCTCCCGACGCCAGCCACAAGCTTCGCGGGTCTTCGCCATGGAGGTCATCAGCGGCGGCGAATGCCTGAGCGAGCATTTCAACCAGGACTATCGCATCTGGTTTCAAGGCCGGGCCGCGGTGTTTCAGGCGTGGATCGACGCCGGCAAAATGGACCCGGTCGACCCGGTGCACCTGATCTTCCTGCTATGGGGCAGCACCCAGCATTACGCCGATTTTGCCACGCAGATCTGCCGTGTCACCGGGCGCACCAAGTTGACCAAGCAAGACATGGAAGACGCCGGCAACAACCTGATCCGCATCATTCTCAAAGGCTGCGGCCTGACGCCTGCTATCTAAGACACTTATGCCTTTTACCCTCAGCGGCTTTTGCGAATACCGCGAAGAGATTCGCAAAAGCCGCTTCATCACCCTCGCCGGACCAATCACTAGCGCATCTGATGCCCAAGCGTTCATCGAGCAGCACAGTGATTTGAACGCCTCGCACAATTGCTGGGCCTGGAAACTCGGCGATCAATATCGCAGCAACGATGATGGCGAACCCGGCGGCACCGCTGGCCGGCCGATTCTGGCAGCGATCGAAGCGCAGGATTGCGATCAGGTCGCGGTGCTGGTGATCCGCTGGTATGGCGGCATTCAACTGGGCACCGGCGGCCTCGCCCGGGCCTATGGCGGCGGCGCCAACAAATGCCTGCAAGGGGCGCCGAAGGTCGAGCTGATCAGTCGGGTGCCGATGAGTTGTGCCTGCGCATTTGGCGAATTGGCGCTGGTGAAACTTCGGGTAGCGGAACTGGGCGGCTTGGTCGTGGAAGAAACCTTCACGGCCAATGGCGTGGAACTGCAATTGGCGATCGGCGAGGGGCAAATAGAGACCTTGCAGATGCAGCTGGCGGATTTGAGTCGCGGGCGTATTTTGTTGCAGCGATAAAAGATCAAAAGATCGCAGCCTGCGGCAGCTCCTACGCGCCTGTGGGCGCTGCGATCTTTTGGGGCACCCCGGTTTTCTTTATTCTCGATACTTGCCCACATCTGCTGTGCACCCGGCTGTGGATAACCTGAGCACATTGCGCTGTAACCCTTCTGTCATGCGGCTTTGCGGGCTTTGTTCATTTTTCATCCAATCCCCCAGTAGCAACATTTATTCCACGTAAAAACAAACAGTTAGAGCGGTTTATCGCCATTAGAAGAAAGCCCCTCAGTGCTTATGCCCCTCCGCTCGGCTTGCGCACAAATACTGTGGAACAACCTGTGGATAACCCGTTCATGGCTGGCGCAGCCCCATGTCCGACATAGCTTGCAGGGTATTGCTCGTTTTTTGATCAATTCACAGCGCGCAAAACCAGAGCCTGATCAAAGAACGTGCCCTCAAGTGGTGCCTGATTCGGAGTTGGAATAAGGCGAGACACCGCCCACAACCCTAAACCAGCAAGGCCTTGCCGATTTCCTGACTCAATGGCCAGGAAATTGCTTTATCCCCAGGTATAACTTCTGTCGACCTGAGCCTGTCATGTCCAACCCCGTGCCGATCCCCGATCAAATACCCCGCCTGCAATTGCGCAGAATCAGCAAACGTTACCCCGGTTGCCTGGCCAACGATGCCATCGACTTGAGTATTGCGCCCGGTGAAATCCACGCACTGCTCGGCGAAAACGGTGCGGGCAAAAGTACCCTGATGAAGATCATCTACGGCGTTACTCACGCCGACTCAGGGGAAATGATCTGGCAGGGCCAGCGCGTGACCATGCGCAATCCGGCCCAGGCTCGCGGCCTCGGGATTGGCATGGTGTTCCAGCATTTCTCGCTGTTCGAAACCCTGAGCGTGGCGCAGAACATCGCGCTGGCCATGGGCGCGGCGGCGGGTACGCCGAAGCAGCTCGAGCCGAAGATTCGTGAAGTGTCCCAACGCTACGGCATGGCGCTGGAACCGGAGCGACTTGTCCACAGCCTGTCCATCGGCGAGCGTCAACGGGTGGAAATCATTCGCTGCCTGATGCAAGACATCCGCCTGTTGATTCTCGATGAGCCGACATCTGTACTGACCCCGCAAGAAGCCGACGAATTGTTCGTCACTTTGCGCCGACTGGCCGCCGAGGGCTGCAGCATTCTGTTTATCAGCCACAAGCTCGGCGAAGTACGTGCGTTGTGCCACAGCGCCACGGTGTTGCGCGGCGGTCGGGTGGCCGGGCATTGCGTGCCGGCGCAGTGCTCGGATCGGCAACTGGCGCAGTTGATGGTCGGTGAAGCCGCCGAGCTGATCACCGACTATCCAAAGGTCACGGGCGCTGATGCATTTTTGAATGTGGCGGGGTTGTCCTGGCACAACCCGGATCCGTTCGGCTGCTCGCTGAAGGACATTGATTTCGACGTGCGCAGCGGCGAAATCGTGGGGGTCGCCGGGGTGGCCGGCAATGGTCAGGATGAGTTGCTGGCGTTGCTCAGTGGTGAAGAACGGTTGCCCCGCGATGACAGCGCAACGATCAGTTTCGGCGGGCAAGCGGTGGCGCATCTGCGGCCGGATGCACGACGCAAACTTGGCCTGGCGTTCGTCCCCGCCGAGCGTCTGGGCCATGGCGCGGTGCCGGAACTGAGCCTGGCAGATAACGCCCTGCTCACTGCGTTTCAACAAGGGCTGGTCAGCAACGGGCTGGTCCAGCGCGGCAAGGTCCAAGCGCTGGCCGAAGACATCATTCGCCGCTTCGGGGTCAAGACACCTGATGCCCAGGCGCCTGCTCGCAGTCTGTCCGGCGGCAACTTGCAAAAATTCATCCTCGGCCGGGAGATCCTTCAACAGCCTGAATTACTGGTGGCCGCGCACCCGACCTGGGGCGTGGACGTCGGCGCGGCCGCGACCATTCACCGGGCGTTGATTGCCTTGCGCGATGCCGGCGCGGCGATCCTGGTGATCTCCGAAGACCTTGATGAACTGTTCCAGATCTGCGATCGCCTCGGCGCCCTGTGCGGCGGTCGGCTGTCGCCATTGCAGGCCACTGTCGACACCCATCTGAGCGACGTCGGCGGCTGGATGGCCGGCCAGTTCGACGCGCCTCAATCACCTGCCCCCGTAGCGCTTTAACGGAGTTTCACATGCTGCTTTCTCTCGAACCCCGTGGCCAGCAATCACGCCTTATGTTGTGGTGCTCGCCCTTGCTGGCGGCCGTGTTGACGCTGGGCTGTGGCTCATTGCTGTTTATCGCCCTGGGCCACGATCCGTTGCTGACCTTGCACACGTTGCTGATTGCACCGATCAGCGACTTGTACGGTGTCTCCGAATTGTTGGTCAAAGCACTGCCGATTCTGCTCTGCGCATTGGGCCTGGCGGTGGCGTATCAGGCGCGGATCTGGAACATCGGCGCCGAAGGTCAGTTGCTGCTCGGCGCCCTCGCCGGCAGTGCGTTGGCAGTGAACATCATTGGCTGGCAAAGCCGCTGGGCGCTGGTGTTGATCCTGCTCACTGGCACCCTGGCCGGCGCCGCATGGGCCGGGCTGACGGCGTGGTTGCGCACGCGCTTCAACGCCAATGAAATCCTCACCAGCATCATGCTCAATTACATCGCCCTGAACCTGCTGCTGTTCTGCGTCCACGGGCCGCTGAAGGACCCGGCGGGGTTCAACTTTCCAGAGTCGGCAATGTTCGGCGATGCCAGTCGACTGCCGCTGTTGATGGAGGACGGCCGGGTTCATGCCGGTGTGTATTTCGCCCTGCTCGCGCTGGTGGCGGTGTGGGTATTGCTGCAGAAAAGCTTTGTCGGCTTCCAGATCAAAGTGCTCGGGCTGGACAAGCGCGCCGCCGGTTTCGTCGGCTTTCGCGAGAAGCGGCTGATCTGGCTGGCGTTGTTGATCAGCGGCGGTTTGGCGGGGTTGGCCGGGGTCTGCGAAGTCACTGGGCCGATCGGCCAATTGGTGCCGCAGGTCTCACCGGGTTACGGCTATGCGGCGATCACCGTGGCGTTTCTCGGGCGGCTGAATCCCATCGGCATTCTGTTTTCCAGCTTGTTGATGGCGCTGCTGTACATCGGTGGCGAAAGCGCACAGATGAGCATGAACCTGCCGCAAGCCATCACTCAATTGTTCCAGGGGATGATGCTGTTTTTCCTGCTGGCCAGTGACGTGCTGATTCTCTACCGACCGCGTTTGAACCTGCACTGGGCTCGCCGTGCACCAACCACCGCCGTACACGCAGGAGCCTTGTGATGGATATCGATCTGCTGAGCAATATTTTCTACGCCATGGTTCGCTGCGGTACGCCGTTGTTGCTGGTGGCGCTGGGCGAGCTGATTTGCGAGAAGAGTGGCGTCCTCAATCTGGGGCAGGAAGGCATGATGCTGTTTGGCGCGGTGATCGGTTTCATCGTCGCGCTGAACAGCGGCAACCTCTGGCTTGGCGTGTTGCTGGCGATGCTCGCCGGGATGCTGTTGTCGTCGCTGTTTGCCTTGGTGGCACTGGTGTTCAACGCCAATCAGGTGGCGACCGGGTTGGCGTTGACGATCTTCGGCGTGGGCCTGTCGACCTTTGTCGGCGCAGCATGGGTTGGCAAACCATTGGCGGGTTTCGAGCCGGTGGCGATTCCGTTGTTGAGCGAAATCCCGCTGATCGGGCGGATGCTGTTTGCCCAGGACTTGCTGGTGTACCTGTCGTTCGCGCTGTTCACGTTAGTGGCCTGGGTGATTCTGAAAAGTCGCGTCGGGTTGATCATTCAGGCGATCGGCGAAAACCCGGACGCGGCGAGCGCCATGGGCTTGCCGGTGTTGCGCGTGCGTACGCTGGCGGTGCTGTTTGGCGGCGCGATGGCGGGGTTGGCCGGGGCTTATTTGTCCCTGGCCTACACACCGATGTGGGCGGAAAACATGAGTGCCGGTCGCGGCTGGATTGCCTTGGCGCTGGTGGTGTTTGCCAGTTGGCGGGTGTGGCGATTGCTGCTCGGGGCGTATCTGTTCGGTCTCGCCAGCATCCTGCATTTGGTGGCGCAGGGGTTGGGGCTGGCGATTCCGTCGAGCCTGCTGGCGATGCTGCCGTATGTCGCGACCATTGTGGTGTTGGTGCTGCTGTCCCGGGATGCCGTGCGCACACGGTTGTATGCGCCGGTGTCGTTGGGGCAGCCGTGGCAGGCCGGGCATTAGATGTTGGCCGTTCGGGCCTCTTCGCGGGCAAGCCTCGCTCCTACGGATCCATTTCGTTCTTACGGCTTATACAAAACCTGTAGGAGCGAGGCTTGCCCGCGAAGGCGCCCGAACAGGCAACACCTGAGCCACGCCCCACGCCAATTCAAAGAACAGGAAAATCGCCAATATCGAACTGGCGCCATGGAACAGGGCATAAGTCTGCCAAGCCGAAAACAGAAACCGCCCCACCGCGTCATACCGCCCAAACACCTGCTGCGGATCGCGAATCCGCAGCACCGCCCACACGCACACAATCGAACCCAACAGATTCGCCATCAGCATGTGCATCGGCTCGAATGGCGGTAGCTCGCCAGGCAGATTGAAAGTCTGGCTCAGGCTCGACAACAGGCCATGCAACGCCGTAAAACTCCATGGCGTCACAAAAGCAGCGGTCACGATCAGGTCGTACCACGCACTGCCACGCACCACTTGACGATATTGCGTTGAAGTCCACATCCGTCTTGCTCCATAAATTCAGGGAGCAACAAGGCTAAAGCCTGGAGTATGCTCCAGGGTCAAGCCCTCTCGAGACAGCAAGATGCGCATCGGTGAATTAGCCCAGGCCAGCGCCGTCAGCCGCGACACGTTGCGCTTTTACGAGCAGCGCGGGTTGATCGCCGCGCAACGCAGCGCCAATGGTTATCGCGACTATCCGGCGGAGATGGTGCAACTGGTGCTGTACATCAAGACGGCTCAGCGACTGGGCTTTACCCTCGGCGAGATCGGCAGCAGTGTCGCTGCGCTGTGGCAGGCGCCCGACCCAGCCAATGCCGTTACTCAACTGCTGCAAGACAAACTGAACCTGATCGAAACCCGCATCGCCGAACTCGATGTCTTGCGTCAGGAACTGCAACATCGGCTCGGTCAACAGTGTCCATTAAATCCGTGATTTTCATCCATCAAGGAAGCCATTCATGTCCAAGGCAAAAACCGCACTCATCATCGGTGCCTCCCGAGGCTTGGGCCTCGGTCTGGTGAAAACCCTGCTGGCCGACGGCTGGCAAGTCACCGCCACCGTGCGCAACCCGCAGGGCGCCGAAGCCTTGCAAGCGCTGGGCAAGGTGCGGATCGAAAAACTCGACATGGACGACCAGCAAGCGGTCATCGCCCTTAGCCAACAACTCAAGGGTGAAGTCTTCGACTTGTTGTTCGTGAATGCCGGGGTCAAGGGCCCGGAGGTCCAGACGCCAGGCGGCGCGACGTTGGCCGAGGTCGGTAAATTGTTCTTCACCAACGCCGTGGCGCCGATCAATCTGGCCCAGCGTTTTGTCGGGCAGATTCGTGAAGACAGCGGCGTGCTGGCGTTCATGAGTTCGGTGCTGGGCAGCGTGACCATGCCCGACGCGCCGGAGCTGGCACTGTACAAGGCCAGCAAAGCGGCGCTGAACTCCATGACCAACAGCTTCGTCACGCAACTGGGCGAACAGAAGCTCACCGTGCTGTCGCTGCATCCGGGTTGGGTGAAGACTGATATGGGCGGTGAAGGCGCGGACATTGATGTGCAAACCAGCACCCGCGGGTTGATCGATCAGGTGAATGCGTATGCCGGCAAGGGCGGGCATCATTTTGTGAACTACAGGGGTGAGACCATTCCCTGGTAATACCACAGATCGAGTGTGGGAGCGGGCTTGCTCGCGAAGAGGGAGTATCAGTCGGCATTGATGTGAATGACACACCGCCTTCGCGAGCAAGCCCGCTCCCACAGGGGTCTTGCGTTGTCCTGTCGGGCCGGGCTTGCCCGCGAAGCTTTTTTGTTCGAAACTCCGCACCTCACCCCCGCGGCGACCCTGGATCAGCAGACAGGGCAACACTGAGCTGGCAACCCTGAACCCAACTTTCAGAGGAGCCGGCCACCATGCCTGCGACCCGTACCTGGTTAAAAAATCCCCTCGCCACTTTCACGGCCAACGCGCTCGATGCACGTGGCGGTCTGGTGCTGCAAGACGGTTTGATCGTCGAAGTGCTCAACGCCGGCCAGCAACCGTGCGCGCCGTGTGACCACGTTTTCGATGCGCGCGAACACGTGATCCTGCCGGGGCTGATCAACACCCATCACCACTTCTATCAAACCCTGACCCGTGCCTGGGCGCCGGTGGTTAATCAGCCTTTGTTCCCGTGGCTGAAAACCCTCTATCCGGTCTGGGCTCGTCTCACCCCTGAAAAACTCGCCCTCGCCACCAAAGTCGCGTTGGCTGAGTTGCTGCTGTCCGGTTGTACCACCGCGGCCGATCACCATTACCTGTTTCCGGAAGGCCTGGAAAATGCGATCGACGTGCAGGTCGAGAGTGTTCGCGAGCTGGGCATGCGCGCCATGCTCACTCGCGGTTCCATGAGCCTTGGCGAAAAAGACGGCGGCCTGCCACCGCAGCAAACCGTCCAGGAAGGTGAAGTGATCCTCGATGACAGCCAACGTTTGATTGCCGCATACCACGAGCGCGGTGATGGGGCGCAGATTCAAATCGCCCTGGCACCGTGCTCGCCGTTCTCGGTGACCCCGGAAATCATGTCCGCCAGCGCCGAACTGGCGAACACCCTCGACGTGCGCCTGCACACGCACCTGGCGGAAACCCTCGACGAAGAAGACTTCTGCCTGCAACGTTTCGGCCTGCGTACCGTTGATTACCTGGACAGCGTCGGCTGGCTCGGGCCGCGTACCTGGCTGGCCCACGGCATTCATTTCAACCCCGACGAAATCGCCCGCCTCGGCGCGGCCGGCACCGGCATTTGCCATTGCCCGAGTTCGAATATGCGCCTGGCTTCCGGCATTTGCCCGACGCTGGACCTGACCGCTGCGGGTGCGCTGCTGGGGCTGGGCGTTGACGGTTCTGCGTCCAACGATGCGTCGAACATGATCCTCGAAACCCGTCAGGCGCTGTACATCCAGCGGCTACGTTATGGCGCGGAAAAGATTACGCCAGAATTGGTACTGGGCTGGGCGACCAAGGGCTCGGCGAGTTTGCTCGGGCGCAGCGACATCGGTGAACTGGCGGTGGGCAAGCAAGCGGATCTGGCGCTGTTCAAACTGGATGAACTGCGCTTCTCCGGCAGCCATGATCCGGTGTCGGCGCTGCTGCTGTGCGGCGCGGATCGGGCGGACCGGGTGATGGTCGGCGGAAAGTGGCGGGTGATCGACGGTCAGGTTGAGGGGCTGGATCTGAAAGGGTTGATTGCCGATCACAGCCAGGCAGCTCGGCAGTTGATCGCCGGCACCTGACACAACACCAAACAAATGTGGGAGCGGGCTTGCTCGCGAAAGCGGTGTGTCATGCAACATTGATGTCGGCTGACATACCGTCTTCGCGAGCAAGCCCGCTCCCACAGTTTTGTGTGAGGCGCCCGCACCAGTGGATGGCGTGGATTCGAGACGGCGCACCGGGATGGTTCTGTGGTGGTCATCAGGGACTCTTCGCGGGCAAGCCTCGCTCCTACGGGATTTGCGCAGGTCTTGTGCGGGCTTGCCCGCGATGGCCGTTACGCGATTCCGATCCATTTGTTGTCCTGTTGGTCAGCAATTTGCATTGCCCTGACCTACCTCACAACAAAATGGAGTTCCCGTTCATGCATAAACGTCCGTTGAAGCAGCTACTTTGCGGTGTCGCCGCAGCCATCGGTCTGAGCGCCAGCCTGACCGCCAGTGCCGCCGACCCGCTGAAAGTCGGCTTCGTCTATATCGGCCCGATCGGTGACCACGGCTGGACGTATCAGCATGAACAGGGACGCAAGGTGCTGGCAGAAAAATTCGGCGAGCAGATCACCACCAACTACGTGGAAAACGTCGCCGAGGGCGCCGATGCCGAGCGGGTGATCCGCAACATGGCCAAGGACAAGTACGACCTGATCTTCACCACATCTTTCGGCTACATGAACCCGACCCTGAAAGTCGCCAAGCAATTTCCCAAGGTGACCTTCGAGCATGCCACCGGCTACAAGCAGGACAAGAACCTCGGCACTTACCTGGCACGTACTTATGAAGGCCGCTACGTCGGCGGTTTCCTCGCGGCGAAGATGACCAAGACCAAGAAAGTCGGCTACGTCGCCTCGTTCCCGATTCCGGAAGTCATCCGCGACATCAACGCCATTCAACTGGCCCTGAACAAGTACAACCCGGGCACCGAGATCAAAGTGGTGTGGGTCAATTCCTGGTTCGACCCGGGCAAGGAAGCCGACGCCGCCAATGCGCTGATCGACCAGGGCGTGGACGTGGTGTTCCAGCACACCGACAGCCCGGCACCGATCCAGGCGGCCGAACGGCGTGGCGTGTATGCCGTCGGTTATGCATCGGACATGGCGCACTTCGGGCCGAAAGCGGTGCTGACGTCTATCGTCAATGACTGGGGGCCGCATTACATTCAGGCGACTCAAAGCGTGCTCGACCACACGTGGAAATCCCAGGATTACTGGGGCGGCCTGAAGGAAGGCACGGTTGAGCTGCCGATCAGCGACCTGGTGCCGCCTGCGGTGAAAACCGAAGCCGAGCAGATCATTGCCGACATCAAGAGCGGTGCGTTGCATCCGTTCACCGGGCCGATCAAGGACCAGGCCGGCGTGGAGAAAATCCCGGCGGGCGCGACGGCAACCAATGCGGAGCTGGCGTCGATGAACTACTACGTCGAAGGCATGAAGGCCGAGATACCGAAGTAATTCCGGCCGAACACAAAACCCTGTGGGAGCGGGCTTGCTCGCTCCCACAATGGATCTTCGGTACTCTTCAGCCAGCGTAGGACAGCAACATGAACCAACTCCCGATCATCGACATCGCCCCACTCTACAGCGATGACCAAAACGCCTGGCAATCCATCGCCACACAAATCGACCATGCCTGCCGCGAATGGGGCTTTTTCTATATCAAGGGCCACCCGATCGCCCCGTCGCGTATCGCCGCCGTGCTCGAGCATGCCCAACGTTTCTTCGCCCTGCCCACCGCCGAAAAACTCAAGATCGACATCACCCAAACCCGCCACCACCGCGGCTATGGCGCCATCGCCACCGAGCAACTCGACCCGAGTAAACCCAGCGACCTGAAAGAAACCTTCGACATGGGCCTGCACCTGCCGGCTGATCATCCCGAGGTGATTGCGGAAAAACCCTTGCGCGGTCCTAACCGTCATCCGTCGTTGCCTGGCTGGGAATCGCTGATGGAGCAACACTACGTCGACATGCAGGCGCTCGCTCAAACCCTGCTGCGAGCCATGACCCTGGCGCTGGGCATTGAGCGCGATTTCTTCGATAGCCGTTTCAAAGAACCGGTCAGCGTGCTGCGGATGATCCATTACCCGCCGCGCCACACTGCCAGCACCGAAGATCAGCAAGGTGCCGGCGCTCACACCGATTACGGCTGCATCACCCTGCTTTATCAGGATGCCGCTGGCGGACTGCAAGTGCGCAATGTGCGGGGCGAATGGATCGATGCGCCGCCGATCGAAGGCACGTTCGTGGTCAACCTCGGCGACATGATGGCGCGCTGGAGCAACGACCATTACCTGTCGACGCCGCACCGGGTAATCAGCCCGTTGGGGGTGGATCGTTACTCGATGCCGTTTTTTGCCGAACCGCATCCCGACACCGCCATTGAATGCCTGCCCGGTTGTCAGGACGAAGGGCATCCAGCCAAGTATCCGGCCACCACCTGCGCCGAATTCCTGTTGTCGCGCTTCGCCGATACCTACGCCTATCGACGGCAACAGGAAGCCGTGTAATGAACCGGCTGGTCAGGTTTTGCTCATTGTTTCTGCGGGCATCTGTAGAATGCCCTCATTGCACCTGATGAGATTTCAAAAATGTACGACTGGCTGAACGCTCTGCCCAAGGCAGAATTGCACTTGCACCTGGAAGGTTCGCTGGAGCCTGAGCTGCTGTTCGCCCTGGCCGAACGCAACAAGATCGCCCTGCCGTGGAGCGACGTTGAAACGCTGCGCAAGGCTTATGCCTTCAATAACCTGCAAGAGTTTCTCGACCTGTATTACCAGGGCGCCGATGTGTTGCGCACGTCTCAGGATTTCTACGACCTGACCTGGGCCTACCTGTTGCGCTGCAAGGCGCAGAACGTGATTCACACCGAACCGTTCTTTGACCCGCAAACCCACACCGACCGTGGCATCCCGTTCGAAGTAGTGCTCAACGGCATCGCCGCCGCTCTGAAGGATGGCGAGCAGCAACTGGGCATCACCAGCGGGTTGATCCTCAGTTTCCTGCGTCACTTGAGCGAAGACGAAGCGCAGAAAACCCTCGACCAGGCGCTGCCGTTCCGCGATGCGTTTGTCGCCGTGGGCCTGGACAGTTCGGAAATGGGCCACCCGCCGAGCAAGTTCCAGCGGGTGTTCGATCGTGCACGCAGCGAAGGCTTCCTGACCGTGGCCCACGCCGGTGAAGAAGGCCCGCCCGAGTACATCTGGGAAGCCCTCGACCTGCTGAAAATCCAGCGTATCGACCATGGCGTGCGCGCCATCGAAGACGAGCGCTTGATGCAGCGGATCATCGACGAGCAGATCCCGCTGACCGTGTGCCCGTTGTCGAACACCAAACTCTGCGTGTTCGATCACATGTCCCAGCACAACATCCTCGACATGCTCGAGCGCGGTGTAAAGGTCACGGTGAACTCCGATGACCCGGCGTATTTCGGCGGGTATGTCACCGAGAACTTCCACGCGCTGTACACCGATCTGGGCATGACCCAGGATCAGGCCAAGCGCCTGGCGCAGAACAGCCTGGATGCACGGTTGGTGAAACCGTAAGGTTCACCGCACAACCCATGTGGGAGCGGGCTTGCTCGCGAAGGCGGCGTGTCAGTCAACGATGATGTCGACTGGCATACCGCTTTCGCGAGCAAGCCCGCTCCCACATTTGTTCGGTGATTAACGGACGATCACCGGCTCACTCAACTCTTCCAACGTTTTACCCCGGGTCTCCATCCCGAACATCCACACCACCCCCGCCGCAATCGCAAAACACATCGCCCCCAGCGCAAACACCCCGCCTTGCCCGGTCATCGGGAACACTAGCCCGGTCACCAACGGCCCGAGCAACGACCCCACGCGGCCGATGGCGGACGCGAACCCCGAGCCCGTGGCGCGTGCCGACGTCGGGTACAACTCAGGGGTATAGGTGTAGAGCACCGCCCACATGCCGAACAGGAAAAACTGCATCAGCAGTCCCGAGGTAATCAACAGACTGACGTTGCCGCCGAACACTGCACTCTGGCCATAAAAAAACGCCATGATGCCGCCGCCGAGCAATGTCACGACGCACACCGGTTTACGCCCCCAACGCTCCACCAGCCAGGCAGCCATGAGGAAACCGGGAATCCCGCCGAGGGAAATCAGCACCGTGTAATACACCGATTGAGTCACCGCGAAACCCGATTGTTGCAACAACGCACTGAGCCAGGACGTCAGGCCATAGAAACCCAGCAAGGCGAAGAACCACACGCTCCAGATCATCATCGTGCGCTGGCGATACTGCGGCGACCAGATCTCCCCTAGCGCAGAGAAGAAAGTGCCCGGTTGACTCGCCACCCGGGGCAGACGAATCGGTTCAGGCAAATCCGCACGGCCCAATGAAGCCCGGACCCGATCTTCGATGCCGAGCAAGACCTTGTCCGCCGCGTCATGATGTCCGGCTTGCTCCAGCCAGCGCGGTGACTCGGGAATGAAAAAACGAATCGCCAGGACGAACACCGCCGGCACCGCCAACACCAGAAAGATGTCGCGCCAGCCAATCACCGGCAACAGGAAGTACGACAGCACCCCGGCCGCCACGAAGCCGAGCGGCCAAAAACCATCCATCAACGCGATGTAACGCCCACGTCGCTTTGCCGGAATCAGCTCCGACAGCATCGACTGAGCAATCGGAAACTCCATGCCCATGCCGATCCCCAGCAGGATTCGGAACAGCGTCAGCGTTTCAACGTTCTGCGCCGTGGAGCACAGGTAGCTGGCGATGCCCCACAGCACAATGCTCCACTGGAACACCGGTTTGCGCCCGAAGCGGTCGGCCAGCATGCCCGACAGAGATGCGCCCAGAACCATGCCGAAAAAACTCGAACTGGCCAGCAACCCGGCCTGCGCCGTGCTCAGGCCAAACTCGGTTTTGATCGAGCCGAGCAGAAAGGTCATCATCGCCAGGTCCATGGAGTCGAAGAAAAACGCCAGGGCAATGATGATGAAAATGATGCGGTGATAACCGCTGATGGGCAGCCGTTCCAATCGTTCTGCCGCACTGAAGCTTCGTGTGTCCATGCCACATTCCCCCAATCCGAAAATCCCCGGATCGAGTGTGCGCGATAGTGGCTGGGGGTTATTGCTGGATGCGACCTGTCCACAGCTCTGAACGACGTCTGAAACAAAGATCCCGGACGTCGCGCCTCGATGGCTCTAAAGCGCCATTTCCAGTTCGGTTTCCTTGGCGAAGCGATGGATCTCCCGTTGCCCCAAAGCGGTGATCTGCAACGCTCGCGAATCGTTGGGCAGGCTCAACCAGCCCGATTGCATGAACAGCTGCAACAACGCCGCGCCCAATGAACCGCCCATGTGCGGGCGTCTTTCGCTCCAGTCCGGGCAAGCGCAGGCGACTCTGCTGTTGCGATGAGCCAGCGCCTGGATGAACACACCGCGCGTTGCCAATTGTGTGGCGCCCTTGTGAGTGATCATGACCCGCTGATCGAATTGCTCGATCCAGCCCGCATCCAGCAGGCGCTGGTAGAGGTCGGCGGCCAGGGTGCCGCCCAGATGGTCGTCGCAGAGCCTGGCCCGCAGCAATGACGAAGGCGCCGCCTGAGGTTTGGCGATAGGGCTCGTGCGTTTGAAAACCTCTGGAATGTCCCGAGGCGCGCTGGCCAGGCTCGCGCTGGCCAGGGCCTCTATCGCGGCGCCGACTTCGGGCGCGGCAAGCCGGAAAAACCGTTTGCGGCCACGGGTTTCGACTTTCAACAGACCTCCGGCGGACAAACGCCCTAAATGCGCACTGGCCGAAGACGGCGACAGGCCGGCCAGCAACGCCAGCTCTTCGGTTTGCCGCGCCGAGCCGTCCATCAAGGCCCACATCATTGCGCTGCGCTTGGGGTCAGCCAGCAATGTGGCGATCTGGCTGATGCAAGGTGCATGTTCCATGTATTCACTCCCTGTTGAATCGTTTCGTCTACTGCTCAGAGACATCTTGGGCCAAGACGCGAAAACCGCCATGGACCGGGCAAAGCCACCCACTCACCCAAGCCATTGCTTCGTGGGTGCAACGAAGGTCCGGTGATGACCATCGGGTATGACCGAATCGAACCTGGACTCGCCATTGCGAGGTCGACGGTGCGTACATGAGGCGGGCGCTAGTATAAGCGGGTTAACCGCTGGTTCCTGCCCTTGGGAATCCATTGGTGGTGATAGTTCCTGACAGAAATTTCGCTATTTGCCTGCGACTAATGATCGACACCCGAAATCGTCGGAAATTGACTGCTTATTCGAGCGCATCGGCTGGCAAGCATTTCCCGCAAAAGGTTCACCGGCTTACTCAATTGTGCGCGATGGGCGCACAGCAAATTCAGCGGTGCACGCTCACAGAGCAGCTCCGGCATCAGCACTTTCAGCCGACCGGCCAGCACATCGGCGGCGACATCGAGCCAGGACTTATACGCAATCCCCGTCCCCGCGACGGCCCACAGACGCACAACATCGGCGTCGTCACTGAAGCGATCACCACTGACCGTCAGGCTCACTTCGCGTTTGCCATCGTGGAAACTCCAGTGATCGTGAACCCGACTACCGAGCATGAATAACAGGCAATTGTGCTGAGCCAATTGCTCCAGATACCGAGGTTCGCCATGCCGCGCCAGGTAACTCGGCGCCGCACAGAGCACACGACGGTTCTGCGGGGCGATGGGCAACGCCACCAGGCTTGAGTCTTCCGGCTCGCCATACCGCAGGGCAATGTCCACCGGTTGGCGGAACAGGTCGGCGATGCGGTCGCCCAGCAGCAACCGGACCGTGAGCTTCGGATGCTCGCGCTGAAACTCGTCGAGCCATGGCAACAGCAGGTTGCGACCGAAATCCGAAGGCGCCGACAACTGCAAAATCCCGCTGACCTGATCCTGCCCGCTGGCCAGCAAGCGGCGGCCCTCATCGAGATTGCTCAAGGCTGCCCGGGCGTATTCCAGAAAACCTTCGCCTTCCGCGGTCAGGCGCAGGCTGCGGGTAGAACGGGCGAGCAAGCGGGCGCCGAGTTGCTGTTCGATACGCTTCAACGCCGCACTGGCCACCGCCGCCGACATATCCATCACCCGCGCCGCCGCAGACAGGCTGCCCAGGTCTGCAGCCCGAACGAACAACTGCAAGTCATCGAAACGCAACATCGTCAGCCTCGATTATCAAAAAAATATTGAAAGAGACTGCTCTTTTAGCGGGTTTTATCTTGCCGGGAAATAACCAATCATCTGCCCCATGGAAATTATTCCCTCTCAGGAACCCACATGAAAGCCATCGCCTACTACGACTCCCTGCCCATCAGCGACGAAAAATCCCTGCAAGACATCGAACTGCCAGAACCGGTCGCCGGCCCGCGCGACCTGTTGGTGGAGGTCAAAGCCATTTCGGTCAACCCGGTGGATACCAAGGTTCGCCAGAACGTCCAGCCGGAAGGCGGCGCGGCAAAGGTACTGGGCTGGGACGTAGCCGGTGTGGTCAAGGCCGTCGGCAGCGAAGTGACCTTGTTCAAGGCCGGCGACAAAGTGTTCTACGCCGGCTCCATCGCCCGTGCTGGCGGCAATAGCGAGTTGCATGTGGTGGACGAGCGAATCGTCGGCCATATGCCGAAAACCCTCGGTTTCGCCGAAGCGGCCGCCCTGCCGCTGACCGCCATTACCGCGTGGGAACTGCTGTTCGAACGCCTGCAAGTGCGCGAAGGCAAAACTGATGAAGGCCAGAGCCTGCTGATCGTCGGTGCCGCTGGCGGTGTGGGTTCGATCCTCACGCAGTTGGCCAGCCAGCTCACCGGGCTGAAGGTCATCGGCACCGCTTCCCGTGCACAGACCCAGAGCTGGGTGCGTGACCTGGGCGCCGATCAGGTGATCGATCATAGCCAGCCGCTGAGTGAAGAACTCAAACGTGCGGGGTTCGAGCAGGTGACCCACGTCGCCAGCCTGACCCAGACCGATCAACATCTGGATCAATTGGTGGAGGCGTTGGCGCCGCAAGGCAAACTGGCGCTGATCGATGATCCGAAGTCGCTGGACGTGACCAAGCTCAAGCGCAAGAGCCTGTCGCTGCACTGGGAGTTCATGTACACCCGCTCGCTGTTCGAAACCGCAGACATGATCGAGCAGCACAACCTGCTCAACCGCGTCGCCGGGCTGATCGATGCGGGCACGCTGAAAACCACGGTCGGCGAGCACTTCGGGACCATCAACGCGGCCAACCTGCGGCGTGCCCATGCTCTGCTGGAGAGCGGCAAGTCCAAGGGCAAAATTGTGCTTGAAGGGTTCTGAAGAGTAGGAGCTGCCGGAGGCTGCGATCTTTTGATTTTGCTTTTAAAAACACCAGATCAAAAGATCGCAGCCTTCGGCAGCTCCTACAGGGGATGGTGATTTTTTGCCGTCAGTCAGAGAATTGACCGTTGTCACAATTGCGATCGTATTCAGGTCTACAATCGAAAACTCTGCGAACAATCATTTACGTGATGTCTTTTACGAGACGTCTTTTACGAAAGGAGTTCAGCAATGAAGATCCTGATAAAAGAAGTGGCAACATCCTGCTGGCAGGTCCGCCTGGATCAACACGCTGTGACGTTCCGCAGTGAGGCCGAAGCCCTGGCTTTCACTAAGACGCTTGAAGCGCGCTTGCACGCGCCCCATCAGATTCCCGACCGTCAGCATCGCGCTGCTGGCTGAGTCCGTCCTCAGACCTTGGCTTGCGTCAGCGCCCGGGCATTTTGCAAACGTCGGGTGAGCGTCGCCGCGCTCACCACCAGAATCCCGCACAGGCTGATGACCATGGCCATCGGTATGGCGCTGCCATCGTGCAAAACCCCCACCAATGCTGCAGCCCCGGCGGCAACGCTGAACTGCAGGCAACCGAGCATCGCCGAGGCACTGCCCGCCCGCGCGCCCTGACCGTTCATGGCGCAGGCCGAGGCGTTGGGCACAATACAACCCAGGCTGGCGATGCAGAGGAAAAGCGGAATCAGCAATGGCCACAACTGCGCGGTGTGCAACGCACTGACCGCCAACAGGGCCAGGCCACCCGCCAGATAGAGCCAGACGGTACGCGCCAGCAAAAAGGCCGGGCCGCGCTTGGCCAGCATCCGGGCATTGACCTGGGCCACCAGAATGAAACCCGCCGCGTTAATACCGAACAGCCAGCCGAAATGCTCAGCCGGCACGCCATAGAGTTTGATGAAGACGAACGGTGAACCGGCGATGTAGGCAAACATCCCGGCGATAGCGATGCCACCGGTCAGGGCATGGCCGAGGAAAATCGGGTCCGCCAATAACCGACCGTACTGACGCAGCGCGCCCGACAACGGTTGGCGCGGCACATGGGCCGGCAAACTTTCCGGCAGCCCCAGAGCCACTGCCAACCCTGCCAGCGCACTGAAACCGGTCAGCACCAGAAAGATCGATTGCCAGCCCGTCGTATTGACCAGCAACCCGCCCAGCATCGGCGCAAGAATCGGCGCCAGGCCCATCACCAGCATCAACTGCGAAAAGACCTTCGCCGAACCCACCGCATCGCATTTATCGCTGACCACTGCCCGCGAAATCACCATGCCCGCGCAACCGCCCAGCGCCTGGACGAAACGTGCGCCAATCAGCCACTCCAGCGTCGGCGCATAGGCACAGGCCAACGAAGCGACGGTGAACAAGCCGACACCTGTCAGCAAGGGAATGCGTCGTCCAAAGCGATCCGCCACCGGGCCGTACGCCAGTTGGCCGATGGACAGGCCAAGGAAATAGGCCGCCAGGGTCAGTTGAACGTGTTTTTCGTCGGTGCCGAAAGCGAGCGCCATCGCCGGGAATGCCGGCAGATAGAAATCGATCGCCAGCGGACCGAAAGCGCTCAAGGCGCCGAGAATCAGGATTGCGCGCAAGTTCATCAGGCGTCCAGGTTAGGCATGCGGGTTGGCCATGGATCGGCAGGCCGACAGTCTAGCCTTGCGTGGACGCCTTGAACATTCCGTTAGGTCGCTAACTATTAAAAACTCAGGCCAGTTTGACGCCATAACCCTCTTCGCTGATCGCAGCGATCACCTGATCGGCTGTCAGCGCACTTTCAACGCCGACTTCTTTTGCCGCCAGATCAATGCGCACGCTGGCCGCGGGATCCTTGGCTTGCAGCGCTTGAGTGATGGCCTTGACGCAATGACCGCAGGACATGCCTTCAACATCGAACACTTGCATGGGACGTCTCCTTGATGGGGGCCCTTTAATCGGGTTGAGGTCAGTCTCGAGCTTGCCACCATGGCAAGGTCAAGTTCTCAAGCAACCTGCCGGGCTGGCAATCGGCGCCACGCTCGGCCAAGCTGCGTCCATCTATGACTCGACATCAGGAGATTCAGCCATGCGCTGGTCAGCTCTCAGCCTGTTTGGCTTCCTCAGCCTATTTGCCGCGACACCTTCGGTTCAAGCCGCCGGGGAGGACTACGGCGTGCTGATCATTTCCCGCGAGCGCCTGGAGGTTTCGACTTCCTGCGAGATCGGCGTGTACATCCAGGATCAGCTATCGGCGCGACTGTTCCAGGAACAGAGCACCTCGTTCAACCTGCCGCCGGGCAATGTGTCCCTGCGCCTCAAACTGCTGCCGGGACAGGCGCCGGGTTGCAACCCGGGCATGCTCGCGCCGGGTTCGCAGAACATCACGCTCAAGGCCGGGGATGTGTTGAAGTTCCGGATTGCAATGACGCAGGAAGGGATGTACCTCAAGCCTGCCGCCCTCGGGTATTGATCACCCCCTACCCGTAGGAGCGAGGCTTGCCCGCGAAGGGGCCATAACAGTCAGCATCGATGGTGACTGTGATGGCCCCTTCGCGGGCAAGCCTCGCTCCTACGAGGTGCAAAGTCGCGAGACGATTTTCAGACTGGCGCTTGACCTTGCCCGCATGGCAAGGTTGATCCTGTAGGTAATTTCTACAGGGAGCGTGACCGATGTCCGAATCCACCACCTTCGATCTGCCGATTGCCGGCATGACCTGCGCCAGTTGTGCAGGACGTGTCGAGCGTGCCTTGAGCAAAGTCATCGGCGCCACGGCCGTCAGCGTCAACCTGGCCACCGAACAGGCCCGGGTTCAAGCGCCCAGTGACAGCCTGCCTGCCTTGATGGACGCGGTGCAGCAGGCCGGTTACAGCGTGCCACAGCAGACCCTGGAATTGAGCATCGACGGCATGACTTGCGCGTCCTGCGTCGGCCGCGTCGAACGGGCGCTGACCAAGGTGCCGGGCGTGAAGAGTGTCAGCGTTAACCTAGCCAACGAACGTGCGCACCTCGAACTGCTCGGCCAGGTCGATCCGCAAACCCTGATCGACGCCGTGACCAAGGCCGGTTACTCCGCCAGCGTCTGGGAAGTCGAACACCCGCAAGCCGACGTTCAACAGCAACGTCTGCATCGAGAACGCTGGGCCTTGCTGGCGGCCATCGCCCTCGCTTTGCCGCTGGTGCTGCCGATGGTGCTGCAACCTTTCGGTGTGCACTGGATGCTCCCGGCATGGGTGCAGTTTGCGTTGGCCACCCCGGTGCAGTTCATCTTCGGCGCGCGCTTCTATGTCGCTGCGTGGAAAGCCGTGCGCGCAGGTGCCGGCAACATGGATTTGCTGGTAGCCCTGGGCACCAGCGCCGGCTATGGCCTGAGCGTTTACGAGTGGGCCACCGCTGCCGGTCGCATGCCGCACCTGTATTTCGAAGCCTCGGCAGTGGTGATCGCTCTGGTGCTATTGGGCAAATACCTGGAAAGCCGCGCCAAGCGCCAGACCGCCAGCGCCATCCGCGCCCTTGAAGCCTTGCGTCCGGAGCGAGCCATTCAGGTGATCGATGGCCGCGAGCAGGACGTTGCGATCAGCGCTTTGCGCCTCAACGATCTGGTCATGGTCAAGCCCGGCGAACGCTTCCCGGTGGATGGCATCGTTGTGGAAGGCCAGAGCCACGCCGATGAAGCACTGATCAGCGGCGAAAGCCTGCCGGTACCCAAACAACCGGGCGACAAGGTCACCGGCGGCGCCATCAATGGCGAAGGTCGCTTGCTGGTTCGGACTTTGGCGCTCGGCGCAGAAACCGTGCTGGCGCGGATCATCCGCCTGGTCGAAGACGCGCAGGCGGCGAAAGCACCGATCCAGAAACTGGTGGATAAAGTCAGCCAGGTGTTCGTGCCTGTGGTTCTGCTGATCGCCCTGGCGACCCTGCTCGGTTGGTGGCTGTACGGCGCGCCACTGGAAACCGCATTGATCAACGCGGTTGCGGTACTGGTGATCGCCTGCCCTTGCGCACTGGGGCTGGCCACACCGACGGCAATCATGACCGGCACCGGTGTGGCGGCGCGCTACGGGATTTTGATCAAGGACGCCGAAGCGTTGGAGCGCGCTCATGAAGTCAGCGCCGTGGTGTTCGACAAGACCGGCACGCTGACGTCAGGCACGCCGCGCATCGCGCATTTGAGTGCCATCGAAGGTGACGAAGCTGCCTTGCTGCAAATGGCTGGTGCGCTGCAACGCGGCAGTGAACACCCGCTGGCCAAGGCGGTGCTGGATGCCTGCACCGAGAGCGACCTGACCGTGGCTGATGTCAGCGACAGTCAATCGCTGACCGGACGCGGCATTGCCGGCAGTCTCGATGGTCGGCGACTGGCTTTGGGCAATCGGCGCCTGCTGGAAGAAAGTGGCCTGAGCGCCGGGCCATTGGCTGACTCCGCAACCACTTGGGAAACCGAAGGCCGGACCCTGTCCTGGCTGATCGAACAAAGCCCTGAACCGCGAGTGCTCGGCCTGTTCGCCTTCGGTGACACGCTCAAACCCGGCGCCTTGCAAGCAGTGCAACAGCTGAGCGCACGGAACATTAGCAGCCACTTACTGACCGGCGATAACCGCGGCAGCGCCAAGGTGGTCGCCGAGGCGCTGGGCATCAGCGATGTCCACGCCGAAGTATTGCCGGCGGACAAAGCCGCCACCGTCGCCGCACTGAAAAGAACCGGTGTGGTGGCAATGGTCGGCGACGGCATCAACGACGCACCGGCCCTTGCCGCGGCAGACATCGGCATCGCCATGGGTGGCGGCACCGACGTCGCCATGCACGCGGCCGGGATCACCCTGATGCGCGGCGATCCACGGCTGGTGCCGGCGGCGCTGGAGATCAGCCGCAAGACCTACGCGAAGATTCGCCAAAACCTGTTCTGGGCCTTCGTCTATAACCTGATCGGCCTGCCACTGGCGGCGTTCGGCTTTCTCAACCCGGTACTGGCCGGTGCGGCCATGGCGCTGTCGAGCGTCAGCGTGGTCAGCAATGCGTTACTGTTGAAAACCTGGAAACCCAAAGACCTGGAGGACAACCGATGAACATTGGCCAAGCGGCCCGCCAGAGCGGTCTGAGCGCGAAGATGATTCGTTACTACGAATCCATCGGCCTGCTCAAGGCAGCCCATCGCACCGACAGTGGCTACCGGGTCTATGGCGATGACGACCTGCACACCCTGGCGTTCATCAAGCGCTCTCGGGATTTGGGTTTCTCACTGGAAGAGGTCGGCAAACTCCTGACCCTCTGGCAGGACCGTCAGCGAGCCAGTGCTGATGTGAAGGCGCTGGCCCGTCAACACATCGACGAGCTGAACCAGAAGATTCGCGAACTCGGCCAACTGCGCGACACCCTGCAAGACCTCGTAGAACATTGCCACGGCGACCACCGCCCGGACTGCCCGATCCTCAAGGAGCTGGCGTCGGGCTGCTGCGCCGAACCCGCCCATTCCTGAGCGCCAACCCCTTCGCCACCAGCAACGTGGTGAGGGGAATGCCGTGGAACAACAACACCACTGCGCCGGGCGTCCACCACGAATAGAACGGCGCGGCGATCAACATGCCGATGCCGAACCCGGTCATTTGCAGCAGCGTCAGAAAGCTGAAAATCGGCAGGCGCAGGTTGTCCGGTTCACGTTGCAGGCGCGACATCAGGCCGACTTCCGAGAACCCGTCGCCCAAGCCTGCGGGCAACGAAAACAGCAGCAAGCCGTAAAGGGTTTGCTGTTGGAACATCAGGATGAAGCCGCAGGACATCAGCAACACGCCGAAGAAAAATCGCCGTTCCAGGTGCGCGTTGTCCGTACCTTTCAGGCGACTGGCGATCCGCGCTCCGATGAGTTTTCCGATGGCCCAGACCGCCAGCATCATGCCCAAGGTGGTGCTGGGCGACTCGGGTGTCAGCAGTTTTGAAATGATCGGGAGGCCGACGTTGTGCGCGGCGCTGCCCAAAGTGTCGGCCATGGCAACGGCTAGCATCGCCGTCAGCACCGGTGCCGTGCGCAAACCCTGACGCAGGGCTGACCATTCGGCTTGTTGGTGAAGGGGTTCATCACTGGATGCAGGTCTGGAAAACCGCAGCGGCACAATCAACAACGCCGCCAGCAGATAAGTGGCCACGTTCAGGGCAAACACCGTCTCAAAGCCAAACCCGGCCACCAACACCCCCGCCACCAGACTCCCACCGACCATCGCCGCAGACGATGCAGAGGTTATCCAGGCGTTGGTCGTGAGCAGTTGCGCCTTTTCGATCATGTGCGGTAATTGGCTGTTGAGGCCGATGGCGAACATCGAATTGCCGAACCCCAGGCCGAACGCGATCAGCGGTAACAGCAGCGCTTGTTGGGTGACCGGTAGCACCAACAGCAGGCCCAGCAAACCGGCGCGCAGCAGGTCGAAGGCAATCAGCGGCAGACGCCCGGCCCAGCGGCGATAGAACCGGGTGCCGATCAAACTGGCAAAAATCCCCCCGGCTACACGGCTGGCGAGGAAGATCCCGACGCTCATCGCGCTGTTGCTGAGCAGGTAGACGTAGGTGGCCAGGGCAACCATGTTGAGGAAAGCGCCGAAGTCCGAAATCAGCCGGGCGGCGATGATCAGTTGGGCATTGCGGGTGGAGTTCACATTCAGTCCTTGAGTGTGGAGAGTATCGCCGTTGCGGATTGCCTGGTCTGACGCCATCGCGGGCAAGCCACGCTCCCACAGGTCAGGTGTCGATCATAGAATCCGGGGGCGACACAAAACCTGTGGGAGCGGACTTGCCCGCGATGCAGACGACGCGGCCCCCAAAAAAGCATCTACAAAAAACCCGGCCGAAGCCGGGTTATGGGTCAACCGATCACTGCATCCAGGGTGGAGGCGGTTCTTCGGCTTTGCTCGGTGGCGCGTCGTCCGCAGCGCGGATCGCTTGCTTACGCTCTTCATCAAGACGGGCCGCCTCGATCTCGCGCATGATCCCGCCGACGTCTGCCAGTTCTTCCGGCTCGTCGAACTCGCCGGTCAACACACTGGCCGGGTGCAAAGTGCCCGCTTCGTACAATGCCCACATTTCCTTGGCGTACTTGGTGCGTTTCAACTCCGGTGCAAAACGACCGAAGTACGACGCCATGTTGCCCACGTCCCGCTCCAGCATGTTGAACGCGTGGTTGTTGCCCGCCGCATCCACCGCTTGAGGCAAGTCGATGATGACCGGGCCGGTCGGCGTCAGCAGCACGTTGAACTCGGACAGGTCACCATGCACCAGACCGGTACACAGCATCAGCACGATCTGCGAAATCAGAAACGCGTGATATTCGCGCGCCTGGTCCGGCTCCAGCACCACATCGTTCAGACGCGGCGCGGCATCGCCGTACTCATCGGCCACCAGCTCCATCAGCAGCACGCCTTCGAGGAAGTCATACGGCTTGGGGACTCGCACACCGGCACCGGCCAGGCGGAACAACGCCGCCACTTCGGCATTCTGCCAGGCGTCTTCGGTTTCTTTCTTGCCGAACTTGGAGCCCTTGGCCATCGCTCGAGCCTGCCGGCTGTTGCGCACCTTACGGCCTTCCTGATACTCGGCCGCCTGACGAAAACTGCGTTTATTCGCCTCCTTGTAGACCTTGGCACAACGCAGCTCGTTGCCGCAGCGCACCACATAAACAGCTGCTTCTTTACCACTCATGAGTGGGCGCAGCACCTCGTCGACCAGACCGTCCTCGATCAGGGGTTCAATTTCATCAGCTTTTATTGTGGGTCCTTTATTACCAAACACGCGAAAGTCATTCGTTATACGGCAATCCACTCATTCGCGGGAGGGGTTGCCGACCTATGAACGTTCCCATGAACATCAAGAAGCACACAATGTGCCGGATTAATCAGACACAACTCATCGACCGCTCAAGATCATAGCTGAGCCTGCGCCACTTGTTGACGAAGGGCTACAAGGGCATTTGCGACAGAATCTGACACCGAGCCCCTACCCTTCGCCGGATTTTTCTCAACAGGCCTCAATTTCCACGTTCCTCAGCCGAAGTCATTAGAGAGAAAAGGAATTGTCCGACAATCGCCGACAATGATAACGAGGGCGCACTCAAGGATCGGGGTATCGAACGTTTTCGGCTGCCAATAATCCGCGAGTCATCTGCACTGCGTGGGCCTACAAGAAAAAACTGGAGCGCGGATGAACATCAAACAGAAGTTGACCTGGGCGTTTGCAATCATCGCCTGCTTGCCCGTGGTACTGGTCGCCACCCTCGTGGTGCTGAACTTGCGCAGCGATGCCAAGGATAATTTTGTCGACGGCAGCGGCCGCGAGATTCGTCAGGTCAGCAATGCCATGCAGTTGTTTTTTGACGGCATCAGCCAGAACGTCGATTACCTGGCCACCCAACCGCTGATCAAGAACTCCGACGACAGCCTCAAGACCTACATGAGCGCCAACGCCGAAAGTATTCCCCAAGGCGAGTCGGACAAAAAGGTTTTCGCCCTCCTCCAGGACCTTGGCAACAGCCACCCGGCCTACGCCTACGCCATCCTCGGTACGGCGGCGGGCGGTTACGTGTCCTGGCCGGACGATGCGAAGCTGAGCAATTACGATCCGCGCCAGCGCCCGTGGTACAAAGCCGCGCAGGCCAAACCCGGTAAGCCATTCCGTACCGAGGCCTATTACTGGGCTCAGGATGACGCGACTTACGTCAGCACCGTGCGCACCATCGACAACAAACTGGGCACCAACGGCGGCGTGGTCAGTATCGACGTGACGCTCAAGCAGCTCACCGAAATCGTCAAACAGATCAAACTCGGCGAAACCGGCTACCTGATGCTGGTGGAAAACACCGGCACGGTGCTGGTCGATCCGAAGCAACCAGCACACAACTTCAAAGCCCTGACCAGTCTCGGCGACGGCTACGCGCAACTCGCCAAGGCCGGCAAAGGGCTGGTGGAAGTCGAGCTCAATGGCGAGCGCTACATGGCCAACGTCTGGCCGTCGGAACAACTGGGCTGGACCTTTATCGGCCTGATCAAGCAGACCGACGTGATGAGTTCGGCCACTCAACTGACCTGGCTGATCGCGATCATCGCGACGGTACTGGCGGTGTTCTTCGCCATCGTCGGCGCCAGTTTCGCCAGCCTGATCGTGCGGCCGATCCGCAGCGTGGCCAGTGGTCTGGAAGGCATCGCCCAAGGTGAAGGCGACCTGACCAAGAACCTGCAAATCCGTGGCAGCGACGAAACGGCTCAATTGGCCAACTGGTTCAACCAGTTTCTGGCGGCGATTCGCAACCTGATTCAAAGCATCGGCGGCGCCGCGACCAAGATCCTCGCCACCTCCCAGAGCTCGACGCAGGTGTCCAGCGACATGGCCGAAGCCGCCGGGCGCCAACGTGAAGCGGTGGACATGGTGTCCACGGCGTTCCACGAAATGGTCGCCACCGCCAACGAAGTCGCACGCTCCTGCAGCCAGGCCGCCGAGTCGGCCGACAGCGGCCAGCGCCAGGCGCGCGAAGGTCAGCAGCAGATCGATGCCGCAGTGAGCAGTGTTGATCGCTTGAGCCAGGAAATCGAACAATCGGCGCAATCGATGCAACAGCTTGAGCGCGATAGCAACGACATTCAGTCGATCCTCGGGACCATTCGCTCCATTGCTGAACAGACCAACCTGCTAGCCCTGAACGCGGCCATCGAAGCGGCCCGGGCCGGTGAACAGGGTCGTGGTTTTGCGGTGGTGGCGGATGAAGTTCGCGCCCTGGCCAAACGGACTGCCGACTCCACAGCGGAAATCGACGGGCTGCTGGGCAACCTGGCCAAGCGTACCAGCCAGGTGACTCAGCAGATGCATGCCAGCCTGGAAGTGTCGCAGCAATCGGTGACCCGTATCGGCGAAGCGCGCAGCAGCTTCGGGCAAATTCGTGAGTCGGTGGATGTGATTCGCGACATGAACACTCAAATCGCCACGGCGGCCGAGCAACAGCATCAAGTGGCGGAAGACATCAATCGCCACATCAGCCAGATTCATGGCGATGCGCAGTTGGTGGCAGAACTGGCGAACTCGGCACGCCTGGACTCGCAGAGCCTGGCAGGGTTGTCGAATGAGCTGGATGGGTTGGTTCGGCGGTTCAGAACCTGATCCAGAATCCCGGTGGCCGCTTCGCGGCCAATCGCGGGCAAGCCCGCTCCCACAGGGTTTGCGTTGTCCTTGTGGGAGCGGGCTTGCCCGCGATGAGGCCGTTACTGTCTAAACAACTCCCCCGGGGTAAACCCGAACAACCCCTTGAACGCCGCAATAAACGCCGACGTCGAGTCATACCCGCAAGACAGCGCGGCATTGGTCACGCTGTTCCCCTCCTCCAGCAAACTCAGCGACGACAGCAGCCGCATGCGCTGGCGCCAACCGCGGAAGCTCAAGCCGGTTTCACGCTGGAACAAGCGCATCAGGGTTTTCTCCGACGTACCCAAACGCTCGGCCCATTCCTGCAAGGTCGCATTTCGCTCAGGGCTGTCGATCAGCTCGTTGCATAAACCCAGCAAACGTTCATGCCGGGGCAGCGGCAGGGAAAACCCCACCTCCGGCAGACTCGCCAACTGATCCAGCAGCACGCCCACCAATCGCGCTTCCTGGCTGTCGCCCTGTGGATATTCCACGGGAAGCAGGCAAAAGCGCTTGATCAGCTCCCGCGCCAATGACGTGACTTCCAGCACCCGGCAATGCCCCTCCGCCCATTGGCAGTCCTCGCGGCGCACGTAAAGGCTGCGCATCTCGGCACGCATCGACGTCACGACCTGATGCTCGAGATCCGCCGGAATCCAGATCCCCCACTGCGGCGGCGCAAAGAAACTGCCCTCGGCGGTGTGCACACCGAGAACGCCGCTGATGGCGTAGGAAAACTGCACCCAATCGTGACGATGCGGCGACGTCCACGAACCGGCGTTCAGACTTTCCGCCCGCGCATACAACGGACGCGGCAACGCCGTCAGTGCCGGGATGGTCCGCTCGAGGGAAAGTTGTCCGTTAGTCGGCATTGATTGGCCTTATGTCGCAAGACGGCTGATGGAGCCGACGTTAGGCTAAGTCATCAATTCTTACAAACGTATTCGGTGCCGGTATGCATGCCTTCAAACACCTCAAACGCGTGGTCACCGACTGGTTCTTGTGCGGCATGCTGCTCGCCACGCTGCTGGCGTATGTTTTCCCGATCTTCGGCGCCACCGGCGGCGGGATGCACGCGGAGTATGTGATTAACATCGGCGTGTTTCTGGTGTTCTTCCTCCATGGGATCAACCTCTCCAGCGAGCAGATCCGCCACGGGCTGAAGAACTGGAAGCTGCACGTGATGGTTCAGGCCTTCACCTTTGCGGTGTTTCCGTTGATCTGGCTGCTGAGCGACAAACTGCTGGGTTCGCACATCCCCTCACTGCTGATGCTCGGCTTCCTCTATCTCTGCGCCCTGCCTTCGACCATTTCCTCGTCCGTGGCCCTGACCGGTAGCGCGGGCGGCAACGTACCGGCAGCGATTCTCAACGCGAGCCTGTCCAGCGTGCTGGGGATTTTTCTGACACCGTTGCTGGTGAGTTTCGTGGTCGGCAGCGGCGCGGGCGGTATCGACCTCGGTGCAACCCTGCTCGACTTGTGTGCCATGCTGCTATTGCCGCTGGTGCTCGGGCAATTGCTGCGGCCGTTACTGGGCAAGTTTTTCGCTCGGCACAAGCGCTACACCAACATCGCCGACAAACTGGTGATCCTGCTGCTGGTGTACTCGGCGTTCTGCAACTCGATGGTGTCGGGGATGTGGCAGCAACAGGGCAACAGCGTGATTCTGACTGCGCTGATGGGCAGTGCGATTTTGCTGGCAATCATCCTGTGGATGACCACCCGCACTGCTCAGGCGCTGAAGTTCAGCCCTGCCGATGAGATTGCCGCGGTGTTCTGCGCCAGCAAAAAATCCCTGGCGGCCGGTGCGCCGATGGCGGCGCTGATCTTCGGCGCCAACCCCGGCCTTGGCTTGATCCTGCTGCCGATCATGATCTATCACCCGTTGCAGCTGATCGTCTGCTCGGTGATGGCCGAGGGTTACGCCAACCGCAACCGGGAAATGGCCGCGCAGCAACGCGCGGCAGTGCTCAACCCCCAGTAATCAGTAATCAGCAATCAGCAATCAGCGCTCGATAATCGCCGTCACGCCCTGACCGCCCGCTGCGCAGATCGAGATCAACCCTCGGCCCTTGCCCGCCGCGTCCAGCAGCTTCGCCAGGTTGGCGACGATGCGCGCACCGGTGGCGGCAAACGGATGCCCGGCGGCCAGTGAGCTGCCCTTGACGTTGAGCCGGCTGCGGTCGATGGAGCCCAACGGTGCGTCGAGCCCGAGTCGGGTTTTGCAGAACGCCGGATCTTCCCAGGCCTTCAACGTACACAGCACTTGCGCGGCAAACGCTTCATGGATTTCGTAGTAATCGAAGTCCTGCAAGGTCAGGCCATTGCGCGCCAGTAACCGCGGCACGGCATAAGCCGGCGCCATCAGCAGGCCTTCGGCACCGTTGACAAAATCCACCGCCGCCGCTTCGCCGTCACGCCAATAGGCGAGGATCGGCAAGCCGCGCTCTTTCGCCCATTCCTCACTGCCCAACAGCACCACCGACGCGCCATCGGTGAGTGGCGTGGAGTTGCCCGCGGTCAGGGTGCCCTTGGCGCTTTTCTCGAAGGCCGGTTTCAGTGACGCCAGTTTTTCCAGGGTCAGGTCCGGGCGCAGGTTGTTGTCCCGGGTCAGGCCGAGGAACGGCGTCATCAAATCGTTATGCCAGCCTTCGGCGTAGGACGCGGCCAGTTTCTGATGGCTTTGCTGGGTCAGCTGATCCTGCTCGTCGCGCGGGATGCTCCAGGTTTGGGCCATCATTTCACAATGTTCGCCCATCGACCGGCCGGTGCGCGGCTCGCCGATGCTTGGAAAGTCGGGCATCAAGTGGCGGGGACGCAGTTGCAGGAAAGTTTTCAGTTTGTCAGCGGTGCTTCGGGCGCGGTTGGCTTGCAAGAGGATCTTGCGCAGGCTTTCGTTGACACCGATCGGCACGTCCGAGGCGGTGTCGACGCCGCCGGCAATGCCACATTCGATCTGACCCAGGGCAATTTTGTTCGCCACCAACAACGTCGCCTCCAGCCCCGTGCCGCAGGCTTGCTGGATGTCATAGGCCGGCGTCATCGGCGACAACCGCGAGCCGAGCACGCATTCGCGGGTCAGGCCGTAATCACGCAAATACTTGAGCAGCGCTCCAGCCGCCACTTCACCCATGCGCACACCGTGCAGGTTATAGCGCTCGATCAAGCCTTCCAGCGCTGCGGTGAACATCGCCTGGTTACTGGCAGTGGCGTACGGCCCGTTGGACCGGGCAAAGGGGATACGGTTACCACCGATAATCGCGACGCGACGCAGCTGAGTCATGAAAAAGCTCCTTTAAATCAACTATGAACACCAAACCCTGTGGGAGCGGGCTTGCTCGCGAAGGGGCCGGCCCATTCAACATCTCCGTTGACTGACACACCGCTTTCGCGAGCAAGCCCGCTCCCACAGGGGGCTGCATTTCCTGAAAGTCCTGCTAAACCCAATCTCAAACTAACCTGCAATGATCAAGCGTAGGCCGTATCTCGTGGGTCGAACGACTAATTGCCATTCCTGGTCCACACTTTTAACCCCAGCTGCTGGAGCGTGATCCATGTCTGACCGCTATATCGACTTCGCCAATTCGTCCATCGGCCATCGTGTGGTCGGTGCCCTGGGTCTGCCGTCGCCGGTACGACTGGAACGCTGGCAAGCAGGCCGGCTGCGGCCTATCGAGGGGGCGCTGTTGATTGGCGGTGGCCCGCTGGCGGAAAAAGTCAGCACTCTCGCCAACCGCCTGACCGACACGATTTACAGCTACGGCACCGATCCGACCCTGGCCACCGCGTGGATTCCCGGCCACGGCCAGAAACTCAAAGCCGTGGTGTACGACGCCAGTGACCTGGTGCAGGTCGATCAGTTGAAACAGCTGCGCGAGTTCTTCCAGCCGCTGATGAAAAACCTCGACCACCATGCGCATCTGGTGATTCTTGGCCGGGCGCCGGAGACTTTGAGCGACCCGTTCGCCGCCAGTGCCCAACGCGCCCTGGAAGGTTTCAGCCGTTCGCTGGCCAAGGAACTGCGCAGCGGCGGCACGTTGCAGCTGATCTATGTCGGCGAAGGTGCCGAAGATCAACTGGAAGGCCCATTGCGGTTTTTCCTCTCGCCCAAAAGCGCGTTCATTTCCGGACAAGTCATTCGCTTGAAGGCGTGTGAGGCGCAGGTGATGGACTGGAGTCGCCCCTTGTCAGGGCGCAAGGCTCTGGTGACGGGCGCGGCGCGCGGCATCGGCGCTTCGATCGCCGAAACCCTGGCCCGCGACGGCGCCGAGGTAATCCTGCTCGACGTGCCACCGGCCAAGAACGATCTCGAGGCCCTGGCCGCACGCCTCGGCGGGCGCGGCATCACGCTGGACATTTGCGCCGAAGACGCCGCCGCACAATTGATCGAACACTTGCCCGACGGCATCGACATCGTAGTCCACAACGCAGGCATTACGCGGGACAAAACCCTCGCCAACATGACCCCGGAATTCTGGGACGCGGTGCTGGCGGTCAACCTCAACGCGCCGCAAGTGCTGACCAAGGCGTTGCTCGACAGCGGCACCTTGCGCGACAACGGCCGAGTGATTCTGCTGGCGTCCATCAGCGGCATCGCCGGCAATCGCGGGCAAACCAACTATGCCGCGAGCAAGGCCGGATTGATCGGCCTGGCCCAGGCCTGGGCGCCGCTGCTGAGTGAGCGCGGCATCAGCATCAACGCCGTGGCGCCAGGGTTCATCGAAACCCAGATGACTGCGCACCTGCCCTTCGGCCTGCGCGAAGCCGGGCGGCGCATGAGTTCGCTGGGCCAGGGCGGCCTGCCGCAAGACGTCGCCGAAGCCGTGGCCTGGCTGGCACAACCGGGCACCGGAGCGTTTACCGGGCAAGCGTTGCGCGTCTGCGGGCAAAGCGTTTTGGGAGCCTGACCATGACCACCCACTGGCAAACACTCGATAGCGAACCGGGCCTGCAAACGCTGTATGTGAAGGCGGCAACGCGCCGCAAAATCACCGGCACCACGCTGCCTGACCTGGGTTATCACTGCTGGGTCAATGTCGATCCGAAACGCCTGGAGGCTTATCGCAAGGTCTGTGGTTTCGCCGACAACGGGCTGCTACCACCGACGTATCCACACATCCTGGCGTTTGCCTTGCAGATGCAATTGCTCACGGCCAAAGCGTTTCCTTTCCCGCTGCTGGGGCTGATTCACTTGAGCAATCGCATCCGCGTCTTGCGCCCCATGGGCGGCGTACACCGGGTGCGGGTCAGCGTGAACGTGCAGAACCTGCAACCTCATGCCAAGGGGGCGACGTTCGATTTGGTGACGACACTCGACGATCAGTTGGGCGTGCTGTGGGAGGCGGAAAGCCAGATGCTCTGTCGCGGCGTCAAACTGGAAGGCGAGCCGGTCGAGGAAGCGTTTGCATCGACGCTGTCGCCGACCGAAGTGGCCCACTGGAAAGCACCCACGGACATTGGCCGCCGATACGCCAAGGTGTCCGGAGACTACAACCCGATCCACCTGAGTGCGATCAGCGCGAAACTCTTCGGTTTCCCTAGCGCCATCGCCCATGGTCTGTGGAACAAGGCGCGTACGCTGGCAGCCCTGAGCGATCATTTGCCGACGGCAAACATCGAGATTGCGGTGCAGTTCAGGAAACCGGTGCGCCTTCCCAGTGAAGTGACGCTGATGTCCAGCGCGGCGGGGTCCAGCGGGGATTTTCAGTTGATGGGTACGGGGGAGATTGAGCATATGGTGGGGCAGTGGCGGCCGGTTGCCTGATTATCCGGTACATACGCGGCTCCACTGTAGGAGCGAGGCTTGCCCGCGAAAGCTTTCTAACATTCAACATTGATATCGCCTGACACGCCGCCTTCGCGGGCAAGCCTCGCTCCTACAGTGGTCGGCAGTGGTCGGCGTATGTCTGAGAGAGATGGGTCGGTTGTCAGGCCGCCAAGATCAAAAGATCGCAGCCTTCGGCAGCTCCTACACGGACGACGCGTTTCGCCTGGAGCTGCCGAAGGCTGCGATCTTTTGATCTGGTTTTTGCTCTAGACCGTAGATCAGGAACTGACCGAACTCCGCGGCTGCGGAAACAAATTATTCAACGTCTCCAACAACCGCACGTGATAAATCGGCTTGCGAAACAAATCCAGCACCTGCAACCGCAACATATCACTCACATCCTCCATATCCGCATGCCCCGACGTCACGATCACCGGTAAATGCTGACGAGCCGTATGCTCACGCAACCGCTTGATCAACGACATGCCACTCTCCTCCGGCATCCGCAAATCAGTAATCACCAGTGCAATATCAGGATGACAAGTCAAATGATGAAGGGCGAGCTTGACCGACGTTGCCGTAAAACAAGTAAAGCCCTCGCCCTCCAGCAACTCGGCCAGTTCCAGTAACGCATCCTCCTCATCGTCGACCAGAAGAAGCTGTTGGCGAAGGAGCGCTGGAGCGTTCATGGGTAACACCTGCAATGGACTAAGCCTTGACGTTAGAAGCCCTTTGCGGGATTGGCAAATGACTGCCTATTGCCAACCTTAAAATCAAAGCGCGGCTGAAATGGTGGTGAACATGGCGGTGACACTCGTGGCGATGGGTGTCGCAAATGCTGCCAGCGCAACGGCCACCATACCCGCAATAATCGCGTACTCGATACCCGAAGCACCTTCAGTGTCTTTGGCCAGACCTTTGTAAAAAACGATTTCGGATTTGATCTTCTGAACAACTTTAATAAAGGACATGATGTGTCTCCTATGACAGGAGGGTGTTGCACGGCCGCAACATGATTCCCCTATGCCAGCATCAGCATTGTCGGCAAACCCCAGACCAACAACTGTAAGAACCTATTAATACTTAAGTAGTAACCGGTTCACTGGCGTCATAAAACAGTGCTTTTGGCTTCAGTCCGTTACTTTTGTCAGATATTTACCGCCCTGTAATGGCTTTTTGCTCTACCTGCGCTACCGTCAAATAGCGAAATAGTTCGATGTTCATAGCTGCCTGATTGCGAAGTCATCTCATTTATAAACTCTTGGGGGCGTTACGCAGCAGGAAAGGGAGAGCCGTCATGAACAGTCGCGTCACCATGGGCCTGGCCGGGCTGTTTCTGGTAGGCGCCATCATTGCCGGTTACTGGGGACTGGCGCTGAGTCGCCAACCGGCACCCGAATCCGTCGGGCAACCCGGCACGTCATCGGCCCCGATATTGGCGCCGGCAGACGACCCGACTCGCCAGCCAGTGGTTGTGCTGTTGCGTGACATCGCGCCGTTCGAGCAAATCAGCGCCGCCGACGTGACGCTGGAGAAACTCCGTACCGCCCCGGCCGGCAGCCTGTCCCGTCTCGATCAAGCCATCGGCCGTACGCCTTGGCGCACGCTGACTGCCGGCAGCTGGCTCAATGATGAAAGTTTCGAAACCGGCGGTGCGCTGGCGCGAATGATCCGCCCCGATGAGCGTGCCCTCGCCGTGGCGGCGGATGACGTGGTCAATGTCGGTGGTCAACTGAGCCCCGGCGACTATGTCGACGTCTTGCTGTTTTTGCGCATGGACACCAACAACCTCCAGCAATCGGCCCAGGTCGTGGTCCCGGCGTTGCGGGTGCTGGGTGTCGGCGACCAGTTGGGACTGATGAACGATGGGCAGCCTGCCAACCCGGCGCGCAGCAACGAAGAAAGACTCAAGCAGGAACAGCAGCGCGCCAGCGCCCGCACCGTTTTGCTCGCCGTCCCCGAAGCCCTGTTGAGTCGCCTGATGCTCGCGGCTCAGGTCGGGGTTTTGCGCCTGGCCGTGCGCAGCGCCGAGGAAAAACGCCTGAACCAATACTGGGCCGGCAACCGCGATTCAAAGGCGAGCCTGGCCAGTGCCAATCGCGAACTGGTGCAGTTCAGTCAACTGGCCCTGGCCGGCACACCAAAACCCATAAGCGGCGGCGCAGCACCGCGCAAGACGAGTGTGGAGGTCATCCGCGGCAATGAAGTCACCCAACAAACGCCCTGAAACCAGCGAGGACGCTTCTCCATGCGCAGACGCTTCACGCGGTACTTCCTCGACAACGGCCACTTCGATAAACGCGGCGGATTATCGCTATGAGCCAACCCCAGAACCTGAGTCAGACGTTCCTCGCGATCACGCGCAACAGCACCGACTTCGAGTGGCTGCAAGGTGCGCTTGCCCCTTTGGGCCGGGTGATCAGCGCCGGTGGCGGCAACCTCGATGAACTCTTGACGCTGGTGGACGTGACCTTCGCCAACCTGGTGTTCGTGGGTCTGGACCGGGAGCACGTGGTGGCCCAGAGCGCGTTGATCGAGGGGGCTCTGGAAGCCAAACCGATGCTGGCAATCGTTGCCTTGGGCGACGGCATGGACAACCAACTCGTGCTCAATGCCATGCGCGCCGGTGCGCGGGATTTCGTCTCTTACGGCTCGCGTTCCAGTGAAGTTGCCGGGCTGGTGCGACGCCTGAGCAAACGCCTGCCGACCGTGACGCCGAATATGCAACAGAGTCAACAGGGTGGCCTGACCGTGCTTTACGGTGCGCAGAGCAATGCCGACGGCGCATTGCTCGCCAACCATCTGGCGCACGTGGTGCAAAAGAGCGGTCAACAGACACTGTTGCTGGATCTGGGCCTGCCGCGTGGCGACAGCCTTGCGTTGCTGGGGCTGGAGAGCTCGTTTCATTTTGGCGATGCGTTGCGACATCTGCGGCGCCTGGACGCGACGCTGATTGACAGTGCCTTCACCACGTGTGACGCCGGGCTGCGGATTCTCGCCTACGCCAGCAACGACGAACCACTGGAACAGACCAGTGCCGCCGAGCTGTACATGCTGCTCAGCGCCTTGCGTCAGCATTTCCAGCACATCGTGGTGAACCTCACTGGCCAGTCGGACAGCGAAGCGTTGCGCACCTTCGTCAGCCATTGCGACAAGTTGCTGTGGTACACCGATCAGAATGTGCTCGACTGCCGACGCAACCTTGAGGTGCTCGGCCGCTGGCGCGAAAAAGGCCTCAAGCTCGACCACGCCAGATTGCTGGTGGACCGCTATCTGCGCAACGTTGCGCCAGACTCCGATACCTTGAGCAAAAGCTTTGGCATGGAGGTTATGGCGGTCCTTGCCTACAGCCCGGAAGTACGGCTCAACGCCAAGAATCAGGGGGTGAGCCTGTTCGAGCTGGCCCCGCGCGAAAACCTGACCCAAAGCCTGCGCGCCCTCGGCGAACGCCTGGCCAAACGCTCAGAAGACCTGGACAAACCCAAGGCTGGCTGGTTCGACCGATTGAGGGGCGCGCCATGAGCGGCGAGAAACTCTTCGGCGCCCCCTCCCACGGACCGGCCGGCAATACCGACCACGAAGGCCTGAAACTGGTGCTGCACCGCTACATCATCGACGCCATCGAAGAGTCCGGAAAAAACCTGCTGGAAGGTTCGCGGCCAATGCTGTCGCAGTTCGTCATCGACAAAGTCGCTGAATACATCGCCCGTCTGCACCTGGCGATTTCCCGTTATGAGATGGAGCGACTGGCCGAGGAACTCGTCGACGAGCTCACCGGTTTCGGCCCCCTGGAGGTGTTGCTGCGCGACTCGACGGTGACCGAGATTCTGGTCAACGGCCCGCACCGGGTGTTCGTCGAGCGCGAGGGTGTGTTGCACCTGAGTGACCTGCGATTCATCGACGACCACCACGTCGAGCGGGTGATGCAACGGATTCTCGCGCCCCTGGGCCGACGGCTCGACGAGTCTTCACCGATGGTCGATGCGCGCTTGCCCGATGGCAGCCGGGTCAATGCAATCATCCCGCCCATTGCCCTCGATGGCCCGTGCCTGTCGATTCGAAAATTCCGCAAGGACATGCTCAAAAGCTCCGATCTGATGGCGATGCAAACCATCGATCAGGCGATCTTTGAGTTCATTCAGGAGGCCGTGGGCAAGCGCTGCAACATCCTTGTCAGCGGCGGTACCGGCACCGGCAAGACCACACTGCTGAACATTCTCAGCCAGTTGATCGCCCCTCACGAACGCCTGGTCACCATCGAAGACGTCGCCGAGCTGCAACTGGGCCATCCTCATGTGGTACGCCTGGAAACCCGACCGCCGAATGCCGAAGGCCACGGCGAAGTGAAGGCCAGCGACCTGATTCGCAACGCGCTGCGGATGCGCCCGGACCGGATCATCCTCGGAGAAATTCGCGGCGTCGAAGTGGTCGACGTGCTCACCGCGATGAACACCGGGCATGACGGATCCATGAGCACCGTGCATGCCAACAATGCCCAGGATGCGCTGTTGCGCCTGGAGACCCTGGTGGGCCTGACCGGGCGCACCATCGCTGAGCGCACACTGCGGCAAATGATCTGTGCCGCGCTGGACGTGGTGATTCAACTGACGCGCCTGCCCGATGGCCGCCGCTGCGTCAGCGAAGTGGTGGAGGTCGTGGGTATTCGTGATGACATCTATGTGACCAATACGCTGTTCCGCTTCGACCGACGCACCGGTTTCGGTTTTCTGCGCGAGGCGGTCAACCCCGCCGGCGAAAAGCTGCGTCGCGAGTCGGCGCTCTCTCCCTTGTCGCACTAAAGGATCACGGCATGCTCAAACCGGCGCTGCTCATCCTGATTTGCCTGACGTTGCTGGGTTTGTCGATCCGTTTGTTCTACAACGGTCTGCGCCAGACCGGCATCGATCGAACCCTCGGTCGCTTGATGCAGGGGCAACCGCAACTGGCGGTGGCGAAATCATCCTGGGCTGGCCTGGAACGGGCCTTTCTACGCGCCGGCCTCGGTCGTCCCACCGAGCGCCTGAGGTTGTGGCTGTTGCTCTGGGCCGTGGGCATTTTGCTGGGGTTTGCCCTCGCCAGCTGGATCGGTTTGCTGGCGTTGTTGCTGATGCCACCTCTGGCTCTGCGGCTGTACATCAGTTGGTGCTACCAGCGCCGGCTCAAGCGCATGATCGAACAACTGCCGCCGTTGCTCGATCACACCGTGCGAAGTCTGAAGTCCGGACGCACCCTGGCCGACGCGGTGCTGATCGCCATCGACGCCGCCGAAGACCCACTGAAAAACGCCATGGGCCGGGTTCAGCGCAATGTGCACCTGGGCGTCAGCCTGCCTGACGCTGTCACGGACTTCGCCGAACTGTACGAGAAAGACGAGTTTCGCTTGTTTGCGCTGGGCCTGAAGGTCAATCACCGCTACGGCGGCAATGCCAGTGAGCTGTTTGAGAACCTGATCAAAATGGTCCGTGAACGCGACCAGGCTGCGCGCCAACTGCGCGCCATGACGGGCGAAACCCGCATCACAGCGATGGTGCTGGCCCTGATGCCTGTGGGGCTCGCTGGCTACTTCTTGCTGTCCAATCCGAAATACCTGCTCGCCATGTGGAACAGCAGCTCGGGGCAAATGATGCTCGCGACCGCGTTTGGCCTGCAGGTGGTGGGTTGCCTGGCGCTGTGGCGCATGTTGCGCAGCGTATGAAAATAGCCCTGCTGATCAGCGCACTGTTGTTTCTCGGGGCCACGCTGTTGCTGCTCAGTGGGCTGCTGGACCAACATCGGCGTGCTCGCCAAGTGGCTCAACGACTGGACGGCAAACCGCTGAACGACCATCGCGTTCGTCACTGGTTGCAAGTGCTGGGTGACAGCCGCATCGGTCAGCGCTCGGTCAAACTGGACAACGAAACCCAAATATTGCTCAACCGCCTCGGCTGGCGCAGCGCCCGGCAACGCTCGCTGTTCGCCGCCTGCCAGATCGGCATACCGGTGCTTGCGTTGATCCTGAGTCTGTTGATCCAGAGCGTGTTCTTCCCGCAGGTGAACAACCCTTGGGTCACCCCGGCCTTCGCCACCGCCCTCGGTTATTTGCTGCCCAAACGCTTGCTGGCCGCCGCCGCGTATCGTCGGCAAAGACAACTGGCGATCGAGATTTCGACCTTCATTCCACTGTTGCGCATCCTGTTCGAATCCGGCATGGCGGTGGAGCAGTCGCTGCGAGTACTGAGCATCGAAGGCAAACAATTACTGCCGGCCCTGACCCATGAACTGCGCCTGATACTGACCCGGGTCGATTCCGGCCTGGAACTGGGCGAAGAACTGAACAAGGCCACCCAGTTGCTGGCGGTGGACGAATTCACCGACACCTGCGTGATACTTCAGCAATTGATCCACCAGGGCGGCGGCGCCATGAAATCACTGCTGGGACTAAAACTGCTGCTCGACGATCGGCGCCTGACACGCTTGCAGGAATACATCTCCAAGATGTCCGCGAAAATGTCTGTGGTGATGATGTTGTTTCTGTTCCCGGCGCTGCTGATCGTACTGGCCGGCCCCAGCTTCAGCGCATTGGCCCGGGCCTTTCATCATTGACCAAGGAGCAAGGCTTGTCCGCGAAGGCGGCCTGACAGCCAACCAATCTCTCGCAGATGCACACGATTCAACTGTGGGAGCGGGCTTGCTCGCGAAAGCGGCGTGTCAGTCGACATCAATGTTGAATGTCGGACCGTCTTCGCGGGCAAGCCTCGCTCCTACAGGGGATTAGCTGTGCGGCGCGGGTTTTGGTATGGCCACGTTATCCAGCATCCGGTTCACCGCCAGTTCAGCCAGCATGACGATCTGTTGAATCGCCATCGCCGTGTGCCGGTGCGGCCCTTCCAGATAGCCCGCAAAATCACCCGCCATCACACTGGCCTGGGCCAACGATTCACAGGCGTGGGCCAACAGGTCTTCGTCTTTGACATCCGGCGCGACCCTATACATCGTGCTCGGCTTGCGGGCCGCGGGGGATTTGAGGGCTGAGGGGTTGAGGTAGTGATCGAGCGCGCGGTTAGCGGCGTCGTGGAATTTTTTGGAATCGAGGGATTCGTAGGGGGAAACGTTGTCGGTTTCTGGGGGATTCGGGGTTGCTTTGAACATGATTACACCTCTGGGATGAAATGGAGCCACTTCCAAATTGCCGCGACGCAATTTGGGGTGGCAGCTGTACGCGGGTTCGCGGACCGATCCCCGAGGCAGCTCGGCATACCCGAAGGTATCCCGCGCACAGTCGCCATGACACGAAACGACAGACACCCAAAAGTGTTGTGGTTTGGTGGAGCGATTATGCCTCAAGAATCGAGCCGCGACGCCCGGTCGCTGAATTGTCAGCGACGGACAAAGGCTAGAGACGCAGCGTCCGACGGGCAACCTGAAAAACATGTGGGAAGGTTCTGATGTTTTTATCGATCGATAAACATCATTGCCTGTGAGGCAGCATCGCGAGCAGGGTCGCTCCCACAGTGGGTCAGCGTATGTCTGGGAGAGATTGGTTGGTTGTGAGGGCGCCTTCGCGGGCAAGCCTCGCTCCTACAATTGAGCCGTGTGCATCTGCGAGAGATTGGTCGGCTGTCAGGCCGCCATCGCGGGCAAGCCCGCTCCCACAGTGGAGTGGCGCTCACCCGCCCCTCACCACTCAACAGGCCGAGCGTTAGCTCGCCTGCAGCTTTTGATCTGGCTTTTGATTTTGATCCACCCGCCCCTTCGGGAGGCCTCGTTCCGGTGTTCATCTGGGGATTGGCGCGTAGCGCCGTTCGACGCAGTCGAACTCATCGCATGTAGGTCGTAGCGAAGCAGACCGTAGGGCGATGCCCCCAGATGGATACCGGAGCGAAGGAACGCCGAGCCTCAGCGAGGGGCCGTATGCTTGGGGCGAGACCTTTTGGTTCCTTTTGGGGCGTTTGCCAAAAGGGACTCGCCGTAAGGGCGAAACCATAAGCGGCCGTTACCGCAGAAATGGATATGTACTCAGTCAACAAAATACAGGTCGGCTGTCAGGCCGCCTTCGCGAGCAAGCCCGCTCCCACAGTTGAACGGTGTATATCAGAGAAAGATTGGTCGGCTATAAGGCCGCCAAGATCAAAAGCCTTCAAAAAACTCAGTGCGCAGTAAGCCGCCGCACACCAGCATTACCAGGCGACAACGCCAACGCCACTTGCGTGCGGTTATGCATATGCGTCAACCGCAACACCTGCGACACATAAAGCTTCACCGTGTTCTCGGTAATCCCCAACTCACACGCGATCTGATAATTGGTCTGCCCCTTGCCCACCAACCGCGCCACCTCCAGCTGCCGCGGTGACAGCTGATTGAAAACCGCCGGCATCTCCACCCGCTCCGCCTCACTGACTCCGTCAGCCGAATCAGACAAAGACGCCGAGGACGGTCCCCGACGAACCTTGTCCAGATCCTGATACAACTCGTCGATCGACTCACAAAGGTACTGCAGCTTCTGACTCAAATGCCCCAACTGCAGATTTTTCTGTCGCTCCTGCAAGACCGCTTCCTGGCGCTGCAAACCTTCGAGCAACTCAGCCAGATCAATCGGCTTTTGATAGTAGTCAGCGAACCCGGCGCGCAAGGCCTTGATCACGTCCTGCTTGTCTGCGCGGCCGGTGAGCATGATCGCCTCGAACGCCCGATGCTTGCCGGATAACCGTTGCAACGCCTGGACGAGCTGAATGCCATCCATGTCAGGCATCCGCAAATCACAGAGCACCAGACCGATATCCTCGTATTCATTGAAACGCTCGATCGCCTGCTTGCCGGACTGGCAAGGAACACAGCGATAACCATTGCGCTCGATGAACTCGCAAAGTTCTTCGACAATCAATGGTTCGTCATCGACCACAAGGACTTTTACTGCCGAGATACGCTTGTTCACGTGTCACTCCATGCCAAGTATGGCTTGACCGTTCCTGTACCCACTTCCGAAGGCTGTACAACAACTGTTTTGAAAGTAGACGCACTTTCCAACTATGTACATAGAACGAGTGGCGCCCGGCGACTAATGCATCCAGACCAGTGTGAGCAACATGCCCACCAGTACGAACGGCGCAAAAGGCTGCTTTTTTGACGTTCCTGGTCCCAGGTAACGAAGACGATCCCTAAGCCCCTGCCCCATATACAGCCAGAGTCTTGGCGCCAACAGTAGCCAGAATGCACTGGCCAATCCGGCGCCGATGAAGCCGCCGAGCAGGTGCATACCGTCCGTCGCAAGGCCCAGCGTCGCCATCAGCTTCACGTCGCCCGCCCCCAGGCGTTTCAATGCATAACCGGGCAAGGTGAAGGCCAGTGCCAACAACAAAGCCCAGCCGCCCTGCACCGCCTCGGCCCCCAACCATGTGGTGCCCGTCCACAACAGATACGCCAGCGCCAATACACCCGCACCAAGGGTCAGGCCATTGGCGATGTGCCGCTCTCGGACATCCTGTGCTGCGCAGAGCGTCAGCCAGATAAGTAGGACAAAGTTCTGCATCCGGTAAAAAACGTCCGTTTTGGCTGAATGATTCTATGCTGATACTACGTCGTGATGGTCAGGGTAGACGCACTCATGAAAACAGGCCTCCCCCGCAAACAAAAAGGTGCCGTGGCGATTGATGGTGTTCATCATCTTTTTCGCCGTGTTTTATGGGCTGGTGAGTTACAGCCTGCCGCTGTTGCTGATGCAATCGTTCAATCAATCGACGGCCGAAGCGGTGCGCCGCAGTGTGGCGCTGGACCCGAGCACCGCCAATTACGACACCGCCGTCAGAAACATAGCGACCACCGAACTGACCCGGCAACTGGCCTGGATTCCCGCAGCGCTGAACTTCAATGTGGCCACCGACGCCAGTGCCACCTACATCGGTGGCGTGCTGACGGTCACCATCAATTACCCCACCAGTAAACTGAATCAGGTCCTGCCGTTCTTGGTGCTGCCGGGGATCGGCTCGGTGCCCAATCTGCCGGCGACCCTTACCGCCCGCTCGAGCCTGCAATTTTGAGTTCCGGGGACAAGCTCTTCGGGCGCCTGCTCAATCGCCAACCGCAGCAGCCCTCGACCAGTGCTGACCCTCCGAGCGTGCAACGTGTCGGTTTGCAGCTGCATCTGGATGACGAAGGCCGAGTGACTCAGCTGACCGGCCCGCTGCGGCATCTGCTGGCGCAACAAATGCCCGGCGCGCAGGCACCGCACCTGCTCGATTACCTCATGCCCCATAGCGCCCTGTCGGTCGAAGGCGCACCCGCCGAGTGGCAAGGACAAAGCCTGGACCTGGATTTCTTCAGCCTCGGCGAACAACCGCTGCATCTGCGTGGCTGGGTGCAGCCGTTGGGCGAAAACTGGCTGTTGCAGTTGATCGACATCGGCGACCTGCTGCTC
>LNAP01000421.1_pt2 | contig 47522 bp, 49 predicted proteins | sample 602601 | NCBI WGS metagenome assembly LNAP01 (sample SAMN02440304, study PRJNA202911) | soil metagenome | biome: Subtropical and temperate rainforests or woodlands; isolation source: soil samples (1 kg each in a 20% v/v slurry with milli Q water) were... ...
TTGATGATGCCGAAGGTGACGCGGGTGTGGAAATGACGGCGATACACCGTCTGCGCCATCAGGAGCTTGTAGAAATCCGTGTCCAGCACGGAACGCACGATGGGGTCGATCTTCCAGGTGTGGGCGTAGACACGCGAGGCGATGTCGATCATTCGGGAAGGACCCTGTGAGGTGTTCCTATCCTTCTAGCCGATCGGAGGGCGGACTTCCTAGCGTCAGCCCGCTCCCTCGCCGCACATCGGAATTAGTCCAGCACCTCGACATGCTTCTCGGCGCCCGGCTGCTTGGCCGGGGACTTCATCATGAGCAGCAGCAGCGCGGTCGGCAGCGTCACCAGCATCATGAACTTGAAGTCGTCGGCATAGGCGATGGAGGTCGCCTGCCGCGTGATCTCCGCGTTCAGCGCGCCCAGCGTCGATGGGTTGGCGATGTTCCAGTACTGGAACGCGCCGCCCGATTGCAGCATGCGATTGAACGGCGTGACATGCTCGGCCAGCGAGGCGTGCATGATCTGGGTATTCTGCGCCAGCAGGAACGAGGTCACCGACACGCCGATGGCGCTGCCGACATTGCGCACCAGGCTGAACAGCGCGGTGCCGTCGGTGCGCAGCTCCGGCGCCAGCGTCGCGAACGCCACCACGGTGAGCGGGGTGAATACGAAGCCGAGGCCGGCGCCCTGGAAGATGCTGTTGAAGATCATCTCATAGGTGCCGATATTCGGCGTCCAGCCGGTCATGTCGTACAGGCTCCAGGCGATCAGCCCGAGGCCAAACAGCATCATGATGCGCGGGTCCATTTTCGAGACGATGCGCCCGGAGATCATCATCGCCATCATGGTGCCGAAGCCGCGCGGCGCCATCAGCAGGCCGGCGGTCGCCACCGGATAGCCGCCGAGGTTCTGCAAATACGGCGCCAGCAGCGCGGACGTTGCCAGCAGCACCATGCCGATGGCGAACATCACCACCGAACCGGCGACGAAGTTGCGATCCTTGAAGAGGCGCGGGCTGAGGAACGGTTTCTCCGCCGTCATCATGTGGACGGTGAAGAGGTAGAGCCCGAGCACCGCCAGCACGCCTTCCGCGATCACTTCCGTCGAGCCGAACCAGTCCTTCTGCTCGCCGCGATCCAGCATCATCTGCAAGGCGCCGATGCCGAGCGCCAGCACGCCGAAGCCGATCCAGTCGAAGCGCAGCGCGGAATCCCGCTTCTCATCCTTCAGGAAGATCACCAGCCCGGCGGTCGCCAGGATGCCGAACGGCAGGTTCACATAAAACACCCAGCGCCAGTTGTAGGCGTCGGTCAGCCAGCCGCCCAGCGTCGGCCCGAGGATCGGCCCGAGCATGACGCCCATGCCCCACACCGCCATCGCCTGCCCGCGCTGCTCGGCCGGATAGAGGTCGAGCATGGTGGCCTGCGACAAGGGGACGAGGGCCGCGCCGAACACGCCCTGCGCCAGCCGGAAGATCACCATCTCGGTAAGCGACTGCGCCACGCCGCACAGCATGGAGGCTATGGTGAAGCCGACGAGGCTGGTGATGAAGATCGCCTTGCGGCCGAAGCGCATCGACAGCCAGCCGACCGGCGCGGTCATGATGGCGGCGGCGACGATGTAGGAGGTCAGCACCCAGGTGATCTGGTCGGCAGTGGCCGAGAGCGAGCCCTGCATATAGGGCAGCGCGACGTTGGCGATGGTGGCGTCCAGCGCCTGCATCAGCGTCGCCATCATCGCGCAGACGGTGACGAGCGTGCGGGTCAGGCCGGGGCTCGCGCGCTCAGTGGGGGCGGCAGACGCTGTAGCAGTGGCTGTGGACATGGCATGCGCCTCTGGGATGCGGGCGGTTTGACGCAACGCTGGCGCCGTTCGCTCCCGTCAAGGATTTCGGCAGGCGGGGGAGCCGTAGGTCATGAACCGGCACTCCCCCGCCCGCCTTGATCCAGCCGCCCGAGGGGGGCGAGCGGCCGGAAACCGTGTTTAGAGAATCTCGCTGATCGACCGCTTGTGGCCGGTGTCGATGTCGACCACAACGCTCATGCCGGAGCGAAGCTGCGGATCGCTTGCCGCCTGCTCCACCAGCACGCGGACCGGCACGCGCTGCACCACCTTCACCCAGTTGCCGCTGGCGTTCTGGGCCGGCAGGATCGAGAATTCCGATCCGCTCGCCGGGGCGATGCTGTCGACCTTGCCCTTCCAGCTCCGGCCGGGATAGGCGTCGACCGACACGTCCACCTCGTCGCCCGGCTTCACATAGGTGAGGTCGGTTTCCTTCACATGGGCGTCGATCCAGACCTTGTCGCTGGAGATCAGGCCGATGGCGCCCTGATTGCTGAGGCCGGCGGTCGCGGCGACCAGATAGAGGCCCGGCTGGAGACTGTCGACCGCCGTCACCGTGCCGGCAAACGGCGCGCGCACAACGGCGTGGTCGAGCTGGCGGCGGGCCTCGTCGAGTGCGGCCTTGGCCTGGAGATAGAGCGGGTGGGTCTCGACATTGAAGTCCGGGTCACCGCCGAGCTTGGCGAGCTGGACCGAGGCCTGATCCTTCAGCGACTGGAGCTTGCCCTGGTCGGCCTCAAGCGTATAGCGGCCCTGGTCATAGGTGGCGCGGGACAGCGCAGCGGTGTCCTTCACCAGCTGTGTGTAGCGGTCGAAGGTCGCCTGGTCGTTCTGCACCGTGGCCTGCGCGGCCGCGATGTCGCTCATCATGCGTTTGTAGTCGATCTTGCGGCCCTCGAGATCGAGCCGGGTCTGGTCGAGATTGGCCTGCGCGTTGCGAACGCCGATCTCATATTGCTGCGGGTCGACGCGGAACAGCACGTCGCCGGCGGCAACGCTCTGGCCTTCCTTGACATCGACATCCGAGACGATGCCCGACACATCGGTCGAGACCATCAGCTTGGCGGCGCGGATATAGGCGTCGTCGGTCGAGACATAGCGACCGCCGGTCAGCCACATATAGCCGGCGCCCAGCGCGACGATGGCGACGCCCCCTAACATCAGCACGGGCCGCGTATAGGAGCGGCGCTTCGGCTTGGCCGGTGCAGGCGCCGGCGCCGGCGCCGCCACCTGATAGGTGGCGCCGTCTTCCGGCAAAGCGGCATCGCCAGGGTTCTTGGTGCGGTCGAGCATGGTTATTCTCTTAAGAAGCGTCGGCGGTCAGGTTCAGTTTCATCAGGCGCAGCGTGGTGGCGGTCTTGGCCAGCGCATCGGGATCGACATTGTCGCCGAGCAGATGGGTCATCATCTCGGCCCGCGCGACGGTGATCTCGCGGAGGATGGGCTCGGCACCCGGCAGCAGATGCAGCCGCCACACGCGGCGGTCGTCCGGGTCGTGCCGGCGCTCCACCATGCCCTTGGCCTGAAGCCGGTCGACGAGGCGCGCCACGGTGATGGGCTCGACCTCGATCATGTTGGCGACCTCGTTCTGCGTCAGGCCGGGATGGCGCTCGAGCTTGAGCAGGATCACCCACTGCGCCCGCGTCATGTCCTGAAGCCGCGCGCGCTGGTCGAAGCGGGTGCGCATCAAATGCGCAAGCTCGTGCAAAACCGTAAGAATGTCGTCGGTGGGCTGGGTAGACATGGCTTATCCTCACAGCCGAGAAGATAACTCGCGTTATTATATCCTGCAACATGACCGACATTGCATTTCCGCATGACGGACATTGCAGAAGCGAAGCACTGGCGCTGCGGTGCAGCACTGCCCATGTCCCCTGAGAAAACGTCACTCACCCCAGAGGAATACCGATGACATCGGCAACCCCTTCATTGTTCGACAGCTACCGCCTCGGCGATATCACGCTGTCCAACCGCGTCGTCATGGCCCCCCTCACCCGCAACCGCGCGGCGCCGGGCAACGTCCCGACCCCGCTGATGGCGGAATATTACGGCCAGCGCGCCACGGCCGGCCTCATCATTACCGAGGCGACCCAGGTCTCCGACACCGCGCAGGGCTATCAGGACACCCCCGGCTGCTACACGCCGGAGCAGGTCGAAGGCTGGCGGCAGGTCACCGATGCGGTGCACGCCAAGGGCGGCCGCGTCTTCCTGCAGATGTGGCATGTCGGCCGCGTCTCGGTGCGCGGGCTCCAGCCGGGCGGCGCGGCTCCTCTTGCGCCCTCCGCGGTTCAGGCCGTGACCAAGACCTTCTTCAATAACGGCTTCGTCGATGTCGACGCTCCCCGTGCGCTCGACATCTCGGAAATTCCCGGCATCGTCGATGATTTCCGCAAGACCGCCGCCAACGCCATCAAGGCCGGCTTCGACGGCGTCGAAGTCCACGGCGCCAACGGCTACCTCATCGACCAGTTCCTGCGCGACGGCGCCAACAAGCGCACCGATGCCTATGGCGGCTCGATCGAGAACCGCACCCGCTTCATGAAGGAAGTAATGGAGGCGGTCATCGCGGAGATCGGCGCTGCCCGCACCGGCATCCGCATCTCGCCGGTGACGCCGGCGAGCGGCCTGTCCGATAGCAACCCGCAGCCGCTGTTCAACCATGTGATGGACGTGCTGGAACAACTCGCCCCGGTCTATGTCCACATGATCGAGGGTGCCACCGGCGGCCCGCGCGACATCGTCCCTAGCTTCGATTTCGACGCGCTGCACAAACGCTACAGCGGCACCTGGATGGTCAATAACGGCTATGACCGCGCCATGGCCGACGCGGCGATCGCTACGGCCAAGGCCGATCTGGTCGCTTTCGGCAAGGCGTTCGTCTCCAGCCCGGATGCGGTGGAGCGCCTCAAGCGCAATGTCGGCTTCAACGAACTCGACCGCGACCACCTCTATGGCGGCGGCGCGCAGGGCTACACCGACTACCCCGCGTTGGAAGACGCCAACGCTTGAGTTCGACTACGGGGCCTGCCGGAAATAGGGCAGGCCCTTCAGCCGCAGCAGGATGATCGGGTAGGCCATCAGCACCGCCCCGCCCAGCATCGAGCCGAGCAGCACGCCGCGGGTCAGCAGGCCCTCCGCCGCGGCGGTGCGGTACATGCCGATGCCCACCGGGTAGAACAGCAGCACCGCCGTAATCGCGCCGGGCGAGAACCGCCCCTTGGTCACGATGACCGGCAGCACGTGGAAGAAGGTCGCGTTGATCAGCATCAGCGCGGCGAAGACCAGCGCCACGACGGGCAGCACGTTTGCGAGCTGCGCCTGCACGATACCCAGCACGATGACGGCGGCATTGGTGATGTAGAAATCGGTCCATTCGACCGGCAGGCCGATGACGCTGCGCGCCCAGTCGCGCCAGTCGAGCGCGAACTCCTCCATGATGTGAAGCGTATAGGCGGCCAGCGCCAGCCAGGCCCAGACTTCAAGCGTCATAAAAGAATCCTCTCATGCCATGGCATGGAGCCACGACACGAGAGACGTCGTCAATCGGCGACCGTCAAGCCGCCAGCGCTTGCGCCTGCGAGCGCACCGACACGTCCACCGACATGCCGAGATAATCGCCGACCAGCCCGGTGAAGCCGCCCGAGACCGGCACCGCCTGGCTCGGGTCACGGGTCACCGCGACGCGGATGAGGTTGTCCGCCGCGATGGTGCCGTTGGTCGGGTCGAACTCGATCCAGCCGGCGCCCGGCAGATAGATGTCGGCCCAGGCATGCGTCGCGCCGGCGCCGACCACGGCCGGGCTGTCGCCGTCGAGCGCGGGGTCATAGAGATAGCCGGTGACGAAGCGCGCGCCGAAGCCGAGCGAACGCGCCGCCTCGATCAGCAGCAGCGCGAAGTCGCGGCACGAGCCGGTACCGAGGCGCAGCGTCTCGTGCGGCGGCTGCGTGCCCTGCTCGTGGCGCACCTGATAGGCGAAATTCCGGTGGATGCCGGCATTGATGTCGGCGAGCAGCGCCATGGTGTCTGTCGGGCGCTGGGCGATGAAGCTCTGCGCCCAGCCCGCCAGCTCGCCGGTCGGGTCGGGGTAATGCCCCTCCAGCATGCGGCCGAGATCGGTACGGTCGTCGGAGGAATAGACGAACGGATAGAGCTTGGCGGATTCCTCGACCTCGAACACCGGCGTGCCGAGGCCATAGCGCTCCAGCGTCAGATTGCTCTCGATCTTGAGCTCGTCGGACGGCTCGAGGAAATCCACCACCGCGACCGAATTGCCGAACACGTCGTGCAGCCAGCGCATATGGCCATGCGGCCAGATCGAGATTTCGGCGCCGACGAGGCGCATGTCGTGGCTGTCGCGGGGGCGCAGCATCAGGCGATGCGGCTGAAACACCACCGGGTTGGCGTAGGTGTAGTGCGTCACATGACGCACGCTTAGAATCTGCATTTTATTTCCCCTGGGCACGCGGCGCTTCAGCTCACCGCCCCGGGCCCGGTTTCAATGTGCGACGCCGGTCAGCGCGAGCATATCCTGCCGATGACGAAGCCGGCGAGGCCCACGGCAATCAAGGCGTTGAAGGAGTATTTGCGCTCGGGCAATCCGCCGGCCGTCAGGCTGCCGACTTCGTCCTCGGCCATCGAGATGGCGTCGGATGTGGTGCTTGCGGCTTGGGCCGGGCGGGTTGCGCTGATCACCCTCTTGGGCGGCTTGGCCGAGGTTGAGGTCGCGTGATCTTCCATCGATCCATTTGAATTCTTGTCGGGCGTCGACGCCATCTGCCGCACTCCTGTTCGGATTGTCGTGCGCATCAACGCGCGAGGGCGCGATTGGTTCGAGACACAGATCAGATGCGGCCATTGATGAAAGCGAGCATTTCCACCGGCCCCTGCGCCCGGAACAGCTTGACGCGGCGCCCGCCGCACATGTCGCAGCGCAGCCGCGCGCTGTCCGGCGGCTCGGCCGCATTGGCGGCGAGCACATCGGCACGGCCGAGAATGGAGCGCCGTCCGCAACGCTGGCAGTGGGCGCAGAGCGTGGTCTGTTCGATGGGACTGTCCTCATGTGCCGCGAGACGGGCAGCGTATCCTGGTGCCCATATGGGCATGCCCGGCGCAAATCGCGATGGTTGGGGCGAAAACGTCTCAGTCCGCCGTCATGTCGTCCAGCTTGCCGATGACGTATTGGTGGAACTGGTCGAGGGAATCGATGCTGGTGTGGTCGATGCCCGGCTGCCCCGACAGGTCGAAATTCTGCAACTGACCGGTATAGTCGGGCACCGCCGTGACCGGCTCCCCGAAACCGTCGCGCGCCCAGAAATTGATGAACACCAGGACGTTTTCCGGCACCTGCCCCGGATCGGTCGCGTCGAACGTCACGCCGAGCTCCACCGGAATGCTCTGCACCTGCAGGCTGGTCGCCACATTGATCACCGCATTGGCGCCGAGCGAATGGCCGATGATCACGACCGGCCCGCGATGGCCGCCCTGATAGCGCTGCGCGATCAGCGCCGCGACCTGCTCCCAGCCGTCCCAATCATAGACCTCGGCCTGATAGCCGGTCTGGTTCAGTTCGACCGCCAACGCGTCGATGCCTTGCGAGAACACGCCGAACAGCCCGCGCATCATATAGACATGGGTGTCGGCCCGCGTCGGCAGTTGGGCGGGCGCCGTCCTGGTGGTCTTGGCGGGCGTGACCGCGAGGACGGACGGCGCCATGGACAGGCTGGCGAGCGCGACGAGGATCGTCAGCGCGCAGGCGCGGCGGGAAATGTTCATGAAAAGAAGCCTCAAGCGATGAATCGCCGCCACGATAGCGCGGCCCGCGCGGCCACAACTACAGCGTCAATCGCTGGTCTAACACTCAAGCACAAATCTGAAGTCCGCTGATATCGATGCGATCAATGATCATTTGATCGCTTTCTCGATAACCTCGCTCATTCGAGCGCGCCAATCCTTCGCACCAGCCGCTTTGAAGCGGGCGACAGTCTCGGGAGATAGACGCAGGGTTACAGCCTCCTTCGGGCTCTCGACCTTGGGACGGCCGCGCGAGCGCTTGATGCTCTCGGCCAGCGCCGGAAACGCGTCGGCGAAGGGCTTGGCGTTTCGGATATCCTCCTCGGTCATCTCCGGGTTGTCGGACACCTCATTCCAGTCTTGCCTCGTGTAGCCGTGGCCGGGCTCGAATTCCTTCATGGGCTTCTTGCTCGTCATGGGAGCCTTCCATATCGAGTTCAGCGAAATCCATGCCGTGCTTGGCAAGGTTCGCAAGGCGCTTCGGCTCGTCCCCGATAATGATCACGATAATATTCGTACACGTAAAATAAAGGCGTGTCCAGAATATTCGTGTACGAAAATATGAATGCAGACGACCTGAGCGGGATGTTTTTGTGGCGGTTGGGAACGCGTGTCGCGCTCCGCCAACTACCCGTCCGGAAAACCATAATCATCACTAGGGATGAGATGGTGGGCGCACTAGGGCTCGAACCTAGGACCCGCTGATTAAGAGTCAGCTGCTCTACCAACTGAGCTATGCGCCCGGACCGGGATACTTCGCCGGGGCGAACCCGGTGAGTGGCGGTCGTGTAGCAGAGGGATTCGGGCGTGTCCATACCGCCCGAACCGGCTTCCCCACACTTTGCCTCATTCTTTGAACGCCTCTTCGCGCTTCTTGCGCACCGAGGGCAGCAGCACGACGATCAGCGCCAGCGCCGCCAGCCCCAGCATCGTCGCGGAAAGCGGCCGGGTGATGAACACGGTCGGATCGCCGCGCGAGATCAGCAGAGCGCGCCGCAGATATTCCTCCAGCATCGGACCGATGATGAAGCCGAGCAGCAGCGGTGCCGGCTCGCATTCCAGCTTGACCAGCACGTACCCGACCACCCCGAACAGCGCCATCGTATAGACGTCGATGCCGTTATTGTTCACGCTGTACACGCCGATGCAGCAGAAGCCGACGATCAGCGGGAACAGGATGTGGTACGGCACGGTGAGCAGCCGGACCCAGATGCCGATCAGCGGCAGGTTCAGCACCACCAGCATGAAATTGCCGAGCCACATCGAGGCGACGATGCCCCAGAACAGGTCGGGCTGCTCGTTGACGACGTTGGGTCCCGGCACGATGCCCTGGATGATCAGCGCGCCGATCATCAGCGCCATCACCGGGTTGGACGGGATGCCCAGTGTCAGCATCGGGATGAACGAGGTCTGCGCGCCGGCATTATTGGCGCTCTCCGGCCCCGCGACGCCCTCGATCGCGCCCTTGCCGAACTGCTCGGGGTACCGGGAGAGCCGCTTCTCGATGGTGTAGGCGGCGAACGAGGACAGGATGGCGCCGCCGCCCGGCAGGATGCCGAGGAACGAGCCGAGGAACGTGCCGCGCAGGATCGGCCCGATGATGCGCTTGATGTCGTCCTTGGAGAGCAGCAGCCCCTTCACCTTCTGCACCATCACGGTGCGGGTGTGCTCGTCCTCGAGGTTGCGCACGATCTCGCCAATGCCGAACACGCCCATGGCGAGGGCGACGAACTCGATGCCATCAGCCAGTTCGATGACGTCGAAGGTGAAGCGCGGCGTTCCGGTGTAGACGTCCTGTCCCGACAGGCCGAGCACGATGCCGAGCACCACCATCGCCAGCGCCTTGACCACCGAGCCGGACGCCAGCGACACCGAGGCCACGAGGCCCAGCACCATCAGCGCGAAATATTCCGGTGGTCCGAATTTCAGCGCGACATCGGCCAGTGGCGGGGCGAACACCGCGAGCAGGAAGGTCGCCACCGTGCCGGCGAAGAACGAGCCGAGCGCGGCGGTGGCGAGCGCCGCCCCCGCCCTGCCCCGCCGCGCCATCTGGTAGCCGTCGATGGCGGTCACCACCGACGAGCTTTCCCCCGGCAGGTTGATCAGGATCGCCGTCGTCGAGCCGCCATATTGCGCGCCGTAATAGATGCCCGCGAGCATGATGAGCGCTGCCACCGGCGGCAGGCCGAAGGTGATCGGCAGCAGCATCGCGATCGTCGGCACCGGGCCGAGGCCCGGCAGCACGCCGATCAGCGTGCCGAGCAGCACGCCGATGAAGCAATAGAAAATATTCTGGAAGGTAAAGGCGACCGAGAAGCCGAGCGCGAGATTATCGAAGATTTCCAATGGCCTGCGCCCCTGTCAATAGCCGCCGAGCCAAGGCCCGAGCATGGGAAGGGGCAGGCCGAGCCCCTTGATGAAGACGGCCCATGTGAACACCACCATGATGCCCGCCATCAGCAGCCCGACATGAAGCTTGAACTTCTGGCTCGCCAGCGAGGAGATGAACACCGCAAGGCCCATGGAAGGCCCGAGCCCCAGCGGTCGGATGCCGAGGCCGAACACCACCACCGCCAGGGTGATGAGGATGAGCGCCCGCCAGGGAATCTCGGACATCTTGACCGATGGACCTTCCTCGCCCCCCACCATGCCGGTGACGAGAATGATCAGCCCGAGAAAGGCCAGCAGAGCACACAGGATCATCGGGAAATAGCCGGGCCCCATGCGTATCGCCCGGCCCATCGGCAGGTCGGCGCCGAACCAGGCGAAAAAGGCCGCCAGCGCGATCAGCAGCAAGCCGGAGGCGACGTCCTTGGGACTTCTTATGAAACGCGTCATGCCTGGCTTTCCCCAAGGGCAGAAACGACACGCCCGCCCGTCGCGGCCTTCAGCAGACCACGGCGGACGGGCGGATGACAGGCATCAGTCGGCGAAGACGCCGGCCTGCTCGATGATCGGCTTCCACTTGGCGACTTCGGCCGCCAGGAACGCCTTGTGCACGTCGGGCGTCGCGCGATCGAGTGCCACCGGCTCGGTGCCGAGGTCGGCGAAGCGGGCGATCACCTTGGGGTCCTGCAGCGCGGCCACCACCGCGGCGTTCAGCTTGTCGACGACCGCCTTCGGCGTGCCCTTGGGCGCGTACATGCCGTGCCACACCGCGATCTCGAAGCCGGGCAGCCCCCCTTCCTGCAGGGTGGGGATATCGGGCAGCGACTTCAGGCGAGCCTTGGTGGTGACACCATAGGCCTTCACCTTGCCGGCCTTGATCTGGCCGGTGGTGTTGGTGGTCTGGTCACACATCAGGTCGATCTGGCCGCCGACCAGGTCGTTCATCGCCGGGCCCGTGCCCTGATAGGGAACGGTGGTGACCGACGTGCCGATGGCGGACATGAACAGCATGCCGCACAGATGCGAGGCGGAACCGACGCCGGCATTGCCGTAGATCACCGCGTCCTTCTTGTCCTTGACGTAGGCGATGAGCGCCGCGGCGTCCTTCGGCTCCAGCGTCGATTTACCGATCATCGTCATCGGCACATCGGTGACGAGGCCAACCGTCTCGAAATCGGTGAGCACGTTATAGGGCAGCTTGCGGTAGAGCGTGGCCGAGGTGGCCTGCCCGATATGATGCAGCAGCACCGTGTAGCCGTCCGGCGTCGCTTTCGCGACCTGGCCGGCGCCGCGCGTGCCGCCGGCACCGCCGACATTCTCCACGATGACCTGCTGGCCGAGCGAGCGCGACATCGATTCCGCGACCAGACGCGCGACCGTGTCGGTGGGGCCGCCGGCCGCGAACGGCACGACCATGGTCACGGTGCGCGCGGGAAATTCCTGGGCCTGTGCCAGGCCGAACGGTGCGATGGAAAGCGCCAGCGCTGCGAAACCCGCAGCGGCCGCCTTAAAAATTTTCATGCGTCCCTCCCGAGACAATGGTGCGAACGTTTTCATTTGGCGGCGCCACCCGCTCCCGCGACGCCATTTTTGGCGTCGCTAGGCGAGCATTCGCTTGCCCGACCGTCAAGTGGCTCTTTTGGCCAATGGATTCGCCTCAAACAAGCCTCGCGCGCAAACGCTTCCACAGGCGATCTAGGAAGCTGGCCTTGCGCGTTCCATATTCACCTCGATGATTCAGGAACCGCCACCACTCATTGTCGAGACCGCCTTCCAGGATCCCTGGCACGCGGCGCGCCGCCTCGCGCTCCGCGACGGCACGCCGGTGCCCGGCCTGATGTTCCTCGACAGTGCGATGACGCACCCGCAGCTCGGCCGCTGGTCCTATGTGATGGCCGAGCCGTTCGGCCGCTTTCGCGTCGAGAACGGCGTACCGCTGTGGAATGGCGAGCCCGAGAGCGGCCTGCCGCTGGAAGCGCTGCGCCGCCGGCTGCACGCCTATGCGCAGGAACGCCTGCCGGGTGACGCCTCGTTTCAGGGCGGCGCGGCGGGCTATCTCGCCTATGAGGCCGGCCGGCTGTTCGACCGCTTCCCGACCGCGCAGCCGGAGGCAGGCGAAGGCCCGGAGATCGATCTCGGCTTCTACGATGTCGTGCTCGCCTTCGACCTTGTGGCCAAGCGCGCCTTCATCATCTCCACCGGCTGGCCGGAAGCGGACCCCACCGCTCGCCTGCGCCGGGCCCGCGAGCGGCTGGAGGACGCCGTACAGCGCCTGCGCGCCCCGCTGGCGCCGCTCGGTGCCGCGCCCATCGCGGACGGCTGGACCTCGAACTTCGACGCCGAGCGCTACCGCGCGGCGGTGGCAAAGGTGATCGACTACATCCGCGCCGGCGATATCTTCCAGGCCAACTTTACCCAACAGTTCCGCGCCGCTATCGGCCAAGCCTCACCGGAGACTTACGATCCGCTGGCGCTCTATGACCGGCTGCGCCAAGTCAACCCCGCGACCTTCGCCGCGCTGATCGTCAACGAGGACCGCACCATCGCCTCCTCGTCGCCGGAGCGCTTCGTGCGCTTGCAGGGCGCCGAGGTCGAGACCCGCCCGATCAAGGGCACGGTGCCGCGCTCGGTGGAGCCGACGCTGGATGCCTTTCGCGGGCGGGAGCTCACCGCCAGCGAAAAGGACCGCGCCGAGAACGTGATGATCGTCGACCTGCTGCGCAACGATCTCTCCCGGGTCTGCCGCCCCGGCACGGTGAAGGTGCCGCGCCTGTGCGGGCTGGAGACCTATGCCAATGTCCATCACCTCGTCTCGGTGGTGACGGGCGAACTGCGCGAGGGCCACGACGGGCTCGACCTGATCGCGGCCTCCTTCCCCGGCGGCTCGATCACCGGCGCGCCGAAAATCCGCGCCATGGAGATCATCCACGAGCTGGAGCGCCAGCCGCGCGGGGTCTATTGCGGTTCCATCGGCTATATCGGCTTCGATGGGGCGATGGATTTCAACATCGCCATCCGCACCGTGACGGTGGAGAACGGTCAAGGGAACTTAAACGCGAGTTTCGGCGTCGGCGGCGGCATCACCACGCTGTCGGTTCCCGCCGACGAGCATGCCGAGAGCCTGACCAAGGCCGAGCGGCTGTTCCGCGCCTTCAAGCGGGAGCCCACATGATCCTGCTGATCGACAATTACGACAGCTTCGTCTTCAACGTGGCCCGCTACCTCACCGAGCTCGGCCAGCAGGTCGAGGTGGTGCGCAATGATGCGCTCACCGTCGCCGAGATCGAGCGGCGCCGGCCCGACGCGCTGGTGATCTCCCCCGGCCCCTGCTCGCCCAATGAGGCCGGCGTGTCGCTGGACGCCATCCGCGCTTTGTCCGGCCGCCTGCCCATCCTCGGCATCTGCCTCGGCCATCAATGCATCGGGCAGGCATTTGGCGGACGCGTGGTGCGAGCGAAGACCCCGATGCACGGCCGCGCCTCGCAGGTCACCCACCTCGGCACCGACGTTTTCCGGGGCCTGCCATCGCCCTTCCCCGCCGGACGCTATCATTCGCTGGCCGTGGAGATCGACGAGGATTCCGATCTGATACCGACCGCCTGGACCGCTGACGGCGAAATCATGGGGCTGCGCCACTTTGAGCACCCGACCTTCGGCGTCCAGTTCCACCCGGAATCTGTGCTGACCGGGAACGGATATGATTTGCTGGCTAACTTTCTCCGGCTCGCCGGCCGGCCCGTGGAGATCGCCTCGTGACCATGGTCAGCGCCGAGGATCGCGGTTTCACCCTCGGCGACGGCGTGTTCGATACCGCGCTGGCGGTCAACGGGGTGATTTTCGCCCGCGAGCGTCATGTGACCCGGCTGATCGGGGCGGCGCACGCCATCGGCATCCATGTGCAGGTGTCGGCCGTGCAATCGGCACTCGATGTAGCACTCGACGTTGCACGGAAGCCGGTCGACGCTACTCTTTTTGCAACTAAGTGCGACATCCTTCGCACCACGGTGACGCGCGGCATCGCCGCCCGTGGCCTGTGGCCGGCCAGCGCCGGCGAGCCGACCATTGTCGTGACCTCAACCCCTTGGAATCCCTCATTATTAGGCCAACCCGCCCGGCTGGTCATCGCCGGCGCCCCGCGCAATGAGCGCTCGCTGACGGCCAACCTGAAAACCCTCGGCTATCTCGACCATATCCTGGCCGCCCGCGAAGCCGCGACCAAGGGCGCCGACGATGCGCTGATCCTCAACACGCAGGGCCGCGTCGCCTGCACCACCATCGCTAACATTTTCTTTCTAAAAGGAAATCTGCTGACCACGCCGCCGCTATCCGAGGGCTGCCTGCCGGGAATCATCCGCGCTTTGGTGCTGGAAATCGCCCCCACGCTCGGCCTGGAAGTCGCGGAAGCGCCGATCCTGCTGGGCCAACTGATCGCGGCGGACGCAGTGTTCCTCACCAACAGCGTCCGCTTCATCCGCCGGGTGATAGCGCTTGACGGCATCAATTTACCGTCTCACGACGATGAAATTCCGAAGCTGGGAGACGCGCTGTTCGCCCATGTGAAGGCGGAATGCGGTGTCGATCTAAGGGACGCCGAGTGAGTCGTCTCGATCGCCTCAGATCATGGGCAAAGGCGCTTAAACGCGAGATTCTGGCGCTGTGGATCGCCAGCCGAAATCCGCGCACGCCATGGTACGCCAAGCTCGCCGCCGGTCTCGTCGCGGCCTATGCGCTGAGTCCGATCGACCTCATCCCCGACGTCATCCCCGTGCTCGGCTATCTCGACGACCTGATCATCGTGCCGCTGGGCATCGCCCTGGCGGTACGGCTTATCCCGCCTGAGATGATGGCCGACTATCGGCAACAGGCAGCCATCTTGGCGCAGCGCCCGGTGAGCCCCAGGGCGGCGGTGGTAATCGCACTCATCTGGGTAGCCGGGGCCGTTGGCCTAACCTACTGGATTTACACGATTATACGCTGACGGCGCGCGGTTGACCGCGCGCCGTCTTGTGCTCACTCCGCCGCCGGCTGCGCCTGCGCGTTTACGCTGTTGCGCTTCACCTGCAGCTTGTTGAGCGCGATGATATAGGCCTGCGCGGAGGCGACCAGCGTGTCCGGATCGGAACCGCGCGCGGTCACCACCTTGCCGTTTTCCTCAAGCCGCACAGACACTTCCGCCTGCGCGTCGGTGCCTTCGGTCACCGCATGCACCTGATACAGCGCCAGCTTGGCGGTGTGCGGCACGATGGCCTTGATGCAGTTGAAGGTCGCATCGACCGGGCCATTGCCTTCCGCCTCCTCGGTGAAGACCTTGCCGTCGAGCTCCATCTTCATGGTGGCGCGCTGCGGGCCGTGGGTGCCGGCGACAACGGTCAGCGAGACCAGCTTCATGCGGTCATGCGCGACCGCGATCTCCTGATCGACCAGCGCCTCAATGTCTTCGTCGTAAACGACTTTTTTCCGGTCGGCCAAGTCCTTGAAGCGAGTGAAGGCGTCGTTCAACGCGTTCTCGCCCAGCTCGTAGCCCAGCGCCTTCAGCTTGTCGCGGAAGGCGGCGCGGCCGGAATGCTTGCCCATCACCAGTGAGGTCTTGGACACGCCGACGCTGTCGGGGGTCATGATCTCGTAGGTGGTGTTATTCTTCAGCATGCCGTCCTGGTGGATGCCGCTCTCATGCGCGAAGGCGTTCCGGCCGACGATGGCCTTGTTGTACTGCACCGGGAACGAGGTAACGGCCGAGATCATCTTGGAGGCGCGCACCAGCATCGTGCTCTCGATGCCCGTCTTGTAAGGCAACACGTCGCCGCGGGTCTTGATCGCCATCACGATCTCTTCCAGCGCAGCGTTGCCGGCGCGCTCGCCCAAACCGTTGATCGTGCACTCGATCTGGCGCGCACCACCCTTCAGCGCCGCCAGAGAGTTGGCGACCGCTAGGCCCAGATCGTCATGGCAATGCGCGGAGAACACCGCCTTGTCGGCGTTCGGCACCCGCTCGCGCACCGCGCGGAACATCTCATAATATTCGTCCGGCGTGGCGTAGCCGACGGTGTCCGGCAAATTGATCGTGGTCGCGCCGGCCTTGATCGCGGCATCGACGCAGCGCACCAGATATTCGATCGGGGTGCGGGTGGCATCCATCGCCGACCATTCGACATTGTCGACCAGATTGCGCGCCTGCGTGACTGTCGCGGTGATGATGTCGAGCACCTGCTCCTGCGTCTTGCGCATCTGGTGCTCGAGATGGATCGGCGAGGTCGAGACGAAGGTGTGGATGCGCGGGCGGCGCGCATGGCGAACCGCCTCGCCGGCCCGGGCGATATCGGCGGGAATGGCGCGGGCGAGGCCGGCGATGACGGCGCGCTTGGTGATGCGGGCGATCTCGGAGACCGCCTCGAAGTCACCATTGGAGGCGATCGGGAAGCCGGCCTCGATGATGTCGACGCCCATGGTGTCGAGCAATTCGGCGACTTCCAGCTTCTCTTCCAGCGTCATCGAGGCGCCGGGGCACTGCTCCCCATCGCGCAAGGTGGTGTCGAAGATGACGACGCGATCGTTCTCGGAGGTGGTGGAGGGCGCTGTGGTGGAGGACATGGAGGGCTTCCTTCGTACGGAACCGGGAGCCACTCATGGCATCTTCCGGCTCTAATCTTCTTGAAATGCTAAGGTCTCGAAGCGTCATCCCCTGAGCGCCCAGGCATCTAAGCCCAGTCGGCCCTCAGGGGCGGCTAAGAAGGAGCCCGGACAAAAGGAGAGCGTTCCCGGAAATCGCCTTGGCGATCAGGGTCGCGGTGCGGCTCGACGACACATGCGTCACGGCTCGGCTCTCGCGAGGTTGCTCTCCGCGGCAACATAAAGAATGCTGGATAGCATGGCAAGCGCGGCCTGATGGTCGTTGAGGGTATATGTCGGCGAGCAAGGTGCGTCGATAAATTCGACAGCCGAACTTCGCGGCTTCACATGCAAGATAACCGCGAATCGAAGAGCTCGACACCCTTCTAAGCAAATCACCGGATAGTGTTTTTATCGATCGTTGGCATAAAAATTCTATAAAACTTAGATATTATCTACAGCGGAGAATGATTCGATGAAATTTCGTAAAAATATTGCGAAAATATTTCCTATCGTCTTCGATATACAGTGTATCTCTCAGATCTTTTTCCGACACAAACCGCAACCCATGCAGTGCCCATGCTGCAACACCGTTCAGAGATTTCGCCTTTTCGGCCTTCCCCCGCGCCTAAATGCGCTGTGCACAAATTGCAATTCCCTCGAAAGGCACAGATTCCTGCGGTTATTTCTTATTCGTAACTCAGAATTGCTGTCTGGAGCCGACGTATTACATTTCGCCCCTGAAATATCGACCCGAGAATACCTTTCAAAATTTGCAGGATCTTATGTCGGATGCGACCTGTTTCCGCACGGCAATGTCATCAAGATAAATATTGAAGCAATCGATCTTCCTGATTCAAAATTCTCGTTGATCATGTGCTCCCATGTCCTCGAACATGTGAACGACAAACTGGCCCTCAAGGAAATGTTCAGGGTCCTTCAACCTGGGGGAACCGCCCTTCTTATGTTCCCGATCATCGAAGGATGGGACAACACATATGAAAATCCTGAAATTACCTCAGAGGCCGAGAGGCTTCGTTATTATGGACAGGAAGATCATGTGCGTTATTTCGGCCGCGATGCTCGCGATCGCATAAGACAGGCCGGATTTGAATTGTCGGAGTACACGGCGACAGAACCAGACATAAGCACTTACGGCCTACTGCGCGGCGAAAAAATCTTCATCGCTTCAAAGCCATCTTGAAGGTTTCTCAAACGGGATTCCCTTTTTCTGGTGCAAAGAAAACCCCTTTGACCGTCAACCGCCCGCAGCCAGCGCCCGCTCCTCATCCACGATGTAGTCGCGAATGACCGGCACCGCGTCGCGCTCGTTCGCGAGCAGCAGTTGGAACACCATGTTGGAGCCGTGCAGGAAGCCGAGTTCGACGGCGACGAGGTAGAACTCCCACATCCGCGCGAAGCGCTCGCCCATCATCGCGACGACCTCCGGGCGCTTGGCCTCGAAGCGCAGGCGCCATTGGCGGATGGTCCAGTAATAGTGCAGCCGCAATATCTCACAGTCCGCGACCCACAGCCCTTCCCGCTCCAGCGAGGTGAACACCTCGGACATCGCCGGCACATAGCCGCCGGGGAAGATGTATTTGCGGATGAACGGCGCGGTCGAGCCGGGCGGCGACATGCGCCCGATCGCGTGGATCATCGCGAAGCCGCCGGGGCTGAGCAGGCTCTTCACCTTGCCGAAATACTCGTTGAAGTGATTGACCCCGACATGCTCCATCATGCCGACCGAGACGATGCGGTCGAACGTGCCGGTGAGTTCGCGATAGTCGCGCTCGAAGAAGGTGATGCGGTCCAGCACGCCGGCCGCCTCCGCGCGCTTCTTCGATTCGGCCAGCTGCTCGGTCGCGACATTGATGGCGGTGACGTGGACGCCGCATTCCTTGGCGAGGAAGATCGCCAGCGCTCCCCAGCCGGAACCGATCTCCGCGACCCGCATGCCGGGCTCGAGCTTCAGCTTGGCGGCGATATGACGGAGCTTGGCGAGTTGTGCCTCTTCCAGTGACGCTTCCGGCGTCGGGAAATAGGCGCAGGAATAGATCATCTGGCTGTCGAGCCACAGCCGATAGAATTCCGGGGGGTGGTCGTAATGGCTCTGCGCGTTGCTGGCGGCGCGCCCCAGCGGATTGGACTGGTGCCAGCGCTTCAGACCGCGCCAGGCGCGCCGCAGCGCCTGCTGCACCGGATGCGAGGCCAGCCCGCGCCGGTTGATCGAGAACAGGTACATGAAGTCGTAAATGGTGGAGCCGTCCTCGAAGGTCAGCCGGCCATCCATATAGGCTTCGGCGGCGACCAGTTCGGGGTTGAGGAACAGCTGGCGTTCCAGCTTCTTGTCGCCGAGCCGCATGGTAACGGTGGGGCCATCGAGGCCGGAGCCGAAATTGTAGCGTGTGCCGTCGGCGTCGATGGCGACAAGGCGCCCCTTGTCGATGAAGCGCCTGAGAAGGCCCGAAAGAAGTCGCATATCTTATCCCCGCACCATGTCGCCAGAGGGCAACGGGAGCGGGGGTAGTGTCAACCCATCGGCAAGCGGTGCGCTAGACTGCCGCGCGGCCCTCGACCGGCACCAGCGCCTTCTGCTGCGTCTCCGGCCGGAGCAGTTTGCGCACCTGCGGGGCCGCCACGATCTCACCCTTGTCGAAGAACGCCTCGTGGTTCCGCTCGATGTCTTCCAGCATGTAGCGATAGTTCACCATAAGGCCCGCCGCCTGCTTCATGCCGCGCGCAGACATGTCGCCGAACGGGTTGATGCGCTCCAGCCGTGCACCATTGCCGAGATGGAAGCGCGCGACGGAATCGAGCGGCTTGCCCTTCGCCGACCGCGCGATCAGGAAAAAATGCGCGGCCAGCGCCGAGATCACCGGGCCCAGCGCCTCCTGCTGCTCGTCGTCGGGGCCCGCCGCGGCGTCGAGCGATTCGAGCGTGGCACGGTCGGCGGCGGTGAGCACGAGCGATGCCGGATTGCGGCGCTCGGTCTCCAGCCAGGCGCGGAAACCAGGCACAGGGGAGAGCGTGACGAAGGTGGAAAGCTCCGGGAATTCGCGGGAGATTTCCTCGACCACCTGCTTGATCAGGAAATTGCCGAAGCTCACGCCGCCAAGGCCGGTCTGGCAGTTCGAGATCGAATAGAATACCGCCGTTTTCGCCTTGGCGGGATCGAGCGGCGTGCGCTTCTCCACCAGGATCGGCGCAATGGCGGGCGGTATGTCGCGGGTCAGCGCGACTTCCACGAAGATCAGCGGCTCATCCACCATGGCGGGATGGAAGAAGGCGTAGCAGCGCCGGTCCGGGCTATCGACGCGGGCGCGCAGATCGTTCCAGTCGCGGATTTCGTGCACGGCCTCATAGCGGATGATCTTTTCCAGAACATTCGCGGGCGTCGACCAATCGATCCGGCGCAGCACGAGAAACCCCCGATTGAACCATGACGCAAAGAGATGGGTGAAGTCGCGGTCGACCTCGGTAAGATCGGAACGCCGGGCGAGGCTTTCAAGCAGGTCCGCACGCATTGCGACGAGCTGTGCCGTGGCGCCGGGCGCAAGATTGAGCCGGCGCACCAGTTCCTGCCGGCGCGGCTCGCTGGCCGCGTGCAATTCGGCGACGGTGCGGGCGGTGGGTGCGGCGATGTGGGCGGATATCGCCTTGTCGAGCCGGCGCGAATCCGGCCCGAATGTCTGCGCCAATGCCTCGAAGAAGGCGATGCGCTCCCCGGTCTTCAGCGAGCGGTAGGCGATGAGAATTTCGCGGGCCAAAGCGACGCCCGAGGCCTCGCCCCGGCCGGACAGCAGCTTATCGCAGAGATCGACGATGCCGGCGGCGCGCGCCGCGCCGACCGGCTTGCGGTCGCGGCCGATGTCGAGCAGCGAGCGTCCGCGTTCGGCGATGCTGCCCAGCAGATCGCCGAAGAAGCTGGTGCTGGCGTTCATGGCCTCTCCTCGGTGCGCGGCCTCATGAGAGGATGAGACCTCCTACATGTGGCACGCGCAAGACGGAAGAAGGTCGCCCATCAGAGCGTCGAGGCGAAGTCGTACAGCAGCTTCATGTTGAGCGCGATGATGAGCGCTGCCGCAACCGTGGCCAGCACGGTCTGCCATCTCGGCGCGGTAAGCACTCCCATCTTGCGCTTGTCGGCCGTGAACATGATCAGCGGGACGATGGCAAAGGGCAGTTGCAGGCTCAAAATCACCTGGCTGAGGATCAGCAGCGTGCCGGCGCCGGTCTCGCCATAGGCGATGGTGACCGCCGCCGCCGGCACGATGGCGATGCTTCGCGTAATCAGCCGGCGCAACCAGGGTTGCAGCTTGATGTGCAGAAAGCCTTCCATCACCGCCTGCCCGGCAATGGTCGCCGTCACCGTCGAGTTCAAGCCACAGCACAGCAGGGCGATTGCGAACAGCGTCGGCGCCAGGGCGCTGCCGAGCAGCGGGTTGAGCAGTTCGTGCGCCTTGCCGAGATCGGCGACCTCACCGCCGCCGCCATAATGGAAGGCGGAGGCCGCAAGGATGAGGATGGAGGCATTGACGGTCAGCGCGAACATCAGCGCGATGGTGGAATCCCATGTCGCGTATTTGATCGCCTCGCGCTTGCCCTCCAGCGTGCCGTCATGCCGGCGGGTCTGCACGATGGCGGAGTGCAGATAGAGATTATGCGGCATCACCGTCGCGCCGAGAATGCCGAGCGCGAGATAGAGCATGTCGGGGTTGCGCACGATGTCGATGGTCGGCGCGAAGCCGCGAATGACCTGCCCCCAATCTGGATCGGCCATCGCGATCTGGATGCCAAAACAGGCGGCGATCACCAGCAGCAGCGCCACCACCAACGCTTCGACGAAGCGGAAGCCGAGATTCTGCAGCCACAGGATCAGGAACACGTCGAGCGCGGTCAGGATCACGCCTATTTCCAGGGGAATGCCGAACAGCAGGTTCAGGCCGATGGCGGTGCCGATCACCTCCGCGAGGTCGGTCGCGCAGATCGCGGCTTCCGCCAGTATCCACAGCACGAACGAGACCGGGCGCGGATAAGCGTCGCGGCAAGCCTGTGCGAGATCGCGCGCGCCGGCAACGCCGAGCCGCGAGCACAGCGCCTGCAGCAGGATGGCGATCATGTTGGAGAGCAGAGCGACGAACAGCAGGCTGTAGCCGAACTTGGAGCCGCCAGCCAGCGAGGTCGCCCAATTGCCGGGGTCCATATAGCCGGTAGCGACGAGGTAGCCGGGGCCCATGAAGGTGAACAGCCGCCAGATGCCCGATCGCTTCGAGATGCCGACAGTGCCGTGGATTTCCGACAGGGCGGGGTCGCCGCGCTCGCTCCGCCAGCCGCCGCTGCCCTGCGCCTGCAATTTGTCCAGCATCCAAGAATCCGCAACTGAGAATTAGTTGCAGTTAAAATGGCGCAGTGCACACAGGCTGTCAATTAAATTGCGAACGGCTCGCAACTAGTCGAACACAATCACGCCAGTCTTAGGCTTTCATCCGGCATTGCGCTGGTTTTGAGCCGATATCGCTCCACATTGCCGATGATGCTGCGCACAATCCGCTTCACCTTCCTCGGCTTCATGCTGTTGTTCGCCCTGCCCTTGGGCGCGCACGCGCTCGTTCAATGGCAGCACGCCGACTGGACACGTTCCTGGCGCTCGGCCGACTGGTCGAGCTCGGGAACCCTGCCGCTCGCCTCGCAGCACCCGGAAGCCATGGTGCGCATCTACGCCGCCCGCGTCGGGCGCTGGCGCGGCATCTTCGCGGTCCATAGCTGGATCGTGCTGAAGGACGAGAATGCTCGCACCTATGAGCGCTTCGACAAGGTTGGCTGGGGTTCGCCGATCCGCCATAACGGCTATGCGCCGGACGGCCGCTGGTTCGGCAACGAGCCGGAGATCGTGTTTACCGCGAGCGGTGCGGAGGCTGAAAGGCTGATCCCGAAGCTGCGCGCCGCGATCGACGACTACCCCTATGATCACGCCGGCGACTACCGGGTGTGGCCGGGGCCGAACTCCAACACGTTTGTGGCCGCTGTGCTTGCCGATGTACCGGAGATGGGCGCGACACTGCCGCCCACCGCCATCGGCAAGGATTTCCCGATCGAGGGCAACTGGTTCGGGTTCACGCCGTCGCGCACGGGCGTGAGGGCTTCGCTCGACGGCTATGCCGGGCTGACGGTGGCCTGGGTCGAGGGCATCGAGCTCAACATATTGGGCGCGGTCGCCGGCATCGACATCCAGCATCCCGGCATCAAGCTGCCGGGCTTTGGCCGCATCGGAATCTAAGCCGCTCGAGCCATGGCTTGGCGGATACGGTCCGTTCATATCGTGCGTGCATGATACTGCTTCTGCCCGCCTACCTTGCAGTGGCGGCGGCGGCGGATTTAGGCTGGACCGGCATGCGCGGGAACCAAACATCATGACAATCAAATCCGTCCTGTCGGCGCCGGTTCGCCGTACCGGAATCCTGTTCGCCCTTCTGGGTTCGCTCATAGCCTCCCCCGCTCTTGCCGCGACCTGCGGCAATGACGGCTCGGGGTTCGACGCGTGGGTCGGCGCGTTCAAGAGGGAGGCCGCCGGCCAAGGCATCTCCAGCGGCGCCCTGCGTGCGCTCGACGGCGTGAGCTACGACACCCGCGTCATCAGCCTCGACCGAAACCAGAAGCATTTCCAGGTGAGCTTCGAGCAGTTCGCGGCCAACCGCGTCACCGCCGGCCGCGTCTCCAAGGGCCGCGCCATGCTCAAGCAGTACGCCTCGACGCTGGCGAGCATCGAGCAGCGCTTCGGCGTGCCCGGCCCGATCCTGATTGCAATCTGGGGCATGGAAACCGATTTCGGCGTCAACCAGGGCAAGATGCCGGTGTTCCGCTCGCTGGCGACACTGGCTTATGACTGCCGCCGCAGCCCGTTCTTCACCGGCCAGTTGATGGACGCCCTGCGCATCGTGCAGCGCGGCGACCTCTCGGTCGGCCAGATGCGCGGCGCGTGGGCGGGCGAACTCGGCCAGACCCAGTTCATGCCGACCTCCTACGTCAAGTTCGCGGTCGATTTCAGCGGCGACGGCCATGCCGACCTGATCAACAACTCGGTCGACGTGCTGGCCTCCACCGCGAACTATCTGCGCGGCTATGGCTGGAGCCGTGGCGGCGGATGGGGCGAAGGCAGCGGCAATTTCCAGGCGCTGCTGGGATGGAACAAGGCGGTGAACAACGCCAAGGCGATCGGCCTGTTCGCCAACAAGATCTCGCAATAGGCAGAACGCGCCATTGCGCGTTTTTACGAACATCGCTTGCGCGCTAATTCAAATTGCCGGACCGTCCTGCCGCCCGGCAATTAGCATACGTGATAAGTGCAGGAGTGCCTGATGCCGACCAATGACGCCGCGACCTACGACTACATCATTGTCGGGGCCGGATCGGCTGGGTGCGTGCTGGCGAACCGTCTCTCCGCCGACCCGCGCAACCGGGTGCTGGTGCTGGAAGCCGGCGGGCGCGACAACTGGATCTGGTTCCACATCCCAGTCGGCTACCTCTTCGCCATCGGAAACCCGCGTGCCGACTGGTGCTTCTCCACGCAGGCCGAGCCCGGCTTGAACGGGCGCACCCTCGCCTATCCCCGTGGCAAGACAATCGGCGGCTCGTCCGCCATCAACGCCATGATCTACATGCGCGGCCAGGCCGCCGACTATGACCACTGGCGCCAGCTCGGTCTTAACGGCTGGGGCTGGGACGACGTACTGCCGGTCTTCAAGAAGCACGAGGACCATTACCTCGGCGCCAGCCAGAGCCATGGCGCCGGCGGCGAATGGCGGGTGGAGTTCCCGCGCCTCACCTGGAAGCTACTCGACACCATGCGGGAGGCCGCAAGGCAGGACGGCATCGCGCCGATCCCGGACTTCAATACCGGCGACAATGAAGGCTCGTCCTACTTCCAGGTGAACCAGAAGCGCGGCTTTCGCTGGAGCGCCGCGCGCGGCTTCCTCAAGCCCGCCCTCAAGCGGCCGAATCTGCGCCTCGAGACCGGCTGCCACGCCGAGAAGATCATCATCGAGAATGGCCGCGCGGTGGGCGTGGCCTATCGCCAGAACGGCATTGGCAAGGTTGCCCGCGCGCGTGGCGAAGTCGTTTTGGCGTCCGGCGCCATCGGCTCGCCGCAGTTGATGAAGCTCTCCGGCATCGGCCCGGCGGCGGAGCTTTCCGCGCATGGCATCCCCGTCGCGTTGGACCGGCCGGGCGTCGGCGCCAATCTGCAGGACCATTTGCAGCTTCGGCTGATCTACAAGGTCCATGGCATTCCGACGCTGAACGAGCGCTATCACTCGCTCACTGGGCGCGCGTTGATGGGACTGGAATTCGCGCTCCTCCAGCGCGGGCCGCTGACCATGGCGCCGTCGCAGCTCGGCATCTTCGCCCGCTCGCGGCCGGATGTTGAGCGTGCGGACCTCGAATTCCACGTGCAGCCGCTCTCGCTGCCGAAGTTCGGCGCGCCGCTGCACACCTTCCCGGCCTTCACCATGAGCGTGTGCAATCTGCGCCCGACCAGCCGGGGCAGCGTGACGCTGGCGGGAAACGATGCCACCGCCGCGCCGCTGATACGTCCGAACTATCTTGCCACGGAAAAAGACCGACGCGTGGCGGCGGACAGCATCCGCGTCGCGCGGCGCATCGTCGGGCAAAAGGCACTGGCTCCCTATCATCCGGAGGAATTGCTGCCCGGCGCTGGCGTCGGCGACAGCGACAGCGACGAGGCATTGGCCAAGGCGGCAGGCGATATCGGCACCACCATCTTCCACCCGGTCGGCACCGCCAAGATGGGGCTGCGCTCGGACCCGATGGCGGTGGTGGACGAGCGCCTGCGGGTGATCGGCTGCGAGGGGCTACGTGTCGCAGATGCCTCGATCATGCCGACCATCGTGTCCGGCAACACCAACTCGCCGACCATCATGATCGCCGACAAAGCCGCCGCGATGATCCTGGCGGATGCCCGTTAGGGCGCCAACACCACCTGGCGGCAGGCCTCCGGCATGTCGCTCAACATCATCGGGGGCTTGGGCTTCGGCGGCACCTTGGGCGGCTTCGGATGTATATTGCCTTCGGAGAACCACCAGTTCAGCACGTCGCCACAGCCCTCGCCCGGCACGACCGGGTCCTGCGGCCGGCAATCCGGGCTCTCGGCCGGGCATGAGAGGCGCACGTGCATATGGTAGTCGTGGCCCCAATAAGGCCGCACCTTTTGCAGCCATGAGCGGTCGCCCTTGGCATCGCGGCACAGCGCCTTCTTGATCGCGGCGTTCACCAGCACGCGCTCGACCTCATTATCCTGCGCCGCCGCCTTGATCACCGAGACGAGCGAGGGGTTCCACACCGCGGCATCGACGTCCAGCCTGTCGGGGCGCACGATCATGGTGGCGGAGACGTTCTCGCGCTCGGTCCTGTTGAATTCGCGCTTGGGCATCGGCGTCAGCCAGATATCGGCATCCAGCCCGATCTGGTGCGAGGCGTGGCCGCTTGTCATCGGTCCGCCGCGCGGCTGCGCCATGTCGCTGACCAGTATGCCCGGCCATTTCGAGACCTCTGGCACCTTTGCGGAGAAGCGCTCGAGGAAGGCGATGAGGTTGGGATGGCCCCAATTGCGGTTGCGCGACAGCCGCATCGCCTGCCAGGTCTTACCATTGACCGGGAGAGCGACACCGCCGGCCAGGCAGCCCTTGGAATAGAAGCCGATCGCGCGGGTGGCGAGCGGGGCCGGCTCCTTGGCCGCGCCGAATAATTGCTTGGCCGGAATCTTGTCAGCGGTGGAGGCGGAGACGGTCTGCGCCTGCGCGAGCCCGACACCCATCAGCGCCATGACGACCGTCGCCATGCCGATCGAATGACGCAGTGCCGTCATCGCGTGCTCCTTCAGCTTTCAGCCGGGGCCATGATCACGAAATCCTTGTCGGAACGCGTATCGCTCGAGGCCGGCAACTCGGTCACCAGCAGCGTCGAGCCCGGCACCAGCAGCTTGGCGAGTTGCTGGTTGGCTTCAGCGGCAACGGTGATGCGGTCGATGGCGCTGGTCGCCTTGCCCTGCCCCGCGCCATTGCCCTCGAACGACAGGGCGGTCCACGCCACCTCGCCGCCGACCGTCTTCAATATGTAGACGACGTTGCCGAGCGGCACGGAAGGGTCGCGGATCGTCACAGGCGCCGTCAGCACAACCACGCCGTCCTTCAGCACGGTGAGCTTCTTGTCGGCACCGCTGACCACCATCGACACCGCGTCCTGCGCCGGATCGGGCTCGGTCGCTGCGGTCTCGCCCTGCGCCGGCGTCTTGGGCGCATCGTCCTTGATCGCGGTAGTGGCGTCCGCCGGCATCACGAGGCCGGGATGCAGCACGTCCACCGGCTGCGAGTGCGCGTCGGCGATGATCACCGGCGTGCCGTAATGGGTGATGCCGAACAGCAGCTTGGCGAAGGCGATCGGCAGGTGCACGCAGCCATGCGAGGACGGGTAGCCCGGCAGCCCGCCGGCATGCAGCGCCACGCCCGACCAGGTCAGCCGCTCAGTGAAGGGCATGGAGGCGTCGTCATAGATCGACGAATGATGATCGACATCCTTCTGCAGGATGGTGAACACCCCCACCGGCGTGGTGTGCCCGGCCTTGCCGGTCGAGCAGGTCGACACGCCGATGCGCACGCCGTTGCGGTAGACGTAGCAGCGCTGGTCCGGCAGTGAGACGATGATCGACACGAATCCCTTCGGCGCGCGGTCCGGATACCAGACGAAGGTGCCAGGCTTCAGGTCCGTGATGTCGGTGGCGTCGGTTTCCTGCGCGGTTGCCGGCAGCCCGAGCAGCATCAAGGCTCCAACCGAGCCGAGCAGGCGCAGGGCGGCGCGGCGATCCGCAACCAGAACATCCCGATCAAGTGCCATGTCGTGATTCTCCTTGTCGCTTCGCGCGGCAAGATATCGGTAAGGCGAGCCTTGCGCCATTCCCGCACCACACCGGCTTCATGAGCGGTATCAAGATGAAGCTCAGGATTACGGATCGTTTACCTAAAGTCGTCGCAAGGCGTTGTCATGAAAATCAATCGTCATTTCAACGGAACTGCTGGGGCATCGGGACGTTTTCAAGGCATATAACGGCTCAATCCAACCGGGATGGTAGCAATGCATAGCACCCAACAGAACCTCGAATCGCGCGAGACCATGACGCTCATTGGCAGCGACAAGGTGGAAGGCACCGCCGTGTACCGCCCCAATGGTGATCGCATCGGTTCCATTACCCGCGTCATGATCGACAAGCTGACTGGACAGACCGCTTATGCGGTCATGAGCTTCGGCGGCTTCCTAGGCTTCGGCGAGGACTATTATCCGCTGCCATGGTCATTGCTCAACTATGATGAGGGCATGGATGGCTACGTCGTCGACATCACCGAGGAGCAGCTCACCGGCGCCCCGCATCATTCAAGCGCGGACGAACAAGCCTGGGGCGATGCCGACTGGAATCGCAAGGTAAATGACTACTATCATGTGCCGCCCTACGTGATCTGAGGGACGCGCATAGAACGGAAAAGGCCGGGCTCACGCCCGGCCTTTTTATCTCGTGGCGCTCGCGCAAAGGCGCGATCAGGCTTCCTTGGTGAGGTCTTCCGTCGTCGCGCCGGGCGAATTCTTCTTGATCGATTCGATCGCGCTCAGGGCCGACGCCTTGGCCTTGTAGCCCTCCGACGAGAACATGCTCTCGCCGTTGGAAGCCTTGAAGCGAAAGCGGAATTCGCCGGACTTGTCCTTGTAGACTTCGAACTTGTACATGCCCTACCCGTCCATTTTTTTGACGCTAGAAGCCCATGTCAGCACGAAAACCTGGACTTGGGTAGGGAGGCCGGCTCTCAGTCTTCGACCTTGAGCGCAGCGATGAAGGCTTCCTGCGGAATCTCGACGCGGCCGAACTGGCGCATCTTCTTCTTGCCTTCCTTCTGCTTGTCCAGAAGCTTGCGCTTGCGCGAGATATCGCCGCCATAGCACTTGGCCGTCACGTCCTTGCGCAGCGCCTTGATGGTCTCGCGGGCAATGATCTTGGCGCCGATCGCCGCCTGGATCGGGATGTTGAACAGATGCTGCGGAATCAGGTCCTTCAGCTTCTCGCACATGATGCGGCCGCGATATTCCGCACGGGTGCGGTGCACCAGCATGGAGAGCGCATCCACCGGCTCGGCATTCACCAGGATCGACATCTTCACGAGGTCGCCGGGGCGATAATCGGTGATCTGGTAGTCGAACGAGGCATAGCCCTTCGAGATCGACTTCAGCCGATCATAGAAATCGAACACCACCTCGTTCAGCGGCAGATCATAGGTGACCATGGCGCGCGAGCCGACATAGGTCAGCTCGACCTGCGTGCCGCGACGGTCCTGGCACAGCTTGAGCACGGCGCCGAGATAGTCGTCCGGCGTCAGGATGACGGCGCGGATCCACGGCTCGCGGATTTCCTTGATCTTCACCACATCCGGCATGTCGGCCGGGTTGTGCATGTCGAGCACGGTGCCGTCGTTCATCTCGATCTCGTAGATGACCGAGGGAGCCGTCGCGATGAGATCGAGGTTGAACTCACGCTCCAGCCGCTCCTGGATGATTTCCAGATGCAGAAGACCGAGGAACCCGCAACGGAAGCCGAAGCCGAGCGCAGCCGAGGTCTCCATCTCGAACGAGAACGACGCATCGTTGAGGCGAAGCTTGCCCATCGCCGCGCGCAGGTCCTCGAAATCGGCGGCGTCGACCGGGAACAGGCCGCAGAACACCACCGGCTGGGCCGGCTTGAAGCCCGGCAAGGCTTCCGCAGTCGGGCGCTTCTCGTCGGTGATGGTATCGCCGACGCGGGTATCCGCGACTTCCTTGATCGAGCCGGTGAGGAAGCCGATCTCACCGGGGCCGAGTTCGGACATCACGGTAAGCTTTGGCGTGAACACGCCCACGCGATCGACCTCATAGGCCGCATCGGTCCGCATCATCTTGATGCGCATGCCCTTCTTCATCACGCCATCGACGACGCGCACCAGCACGACGACGCCGAGATAGACGTCGTACCAGCTATCGACCAGCAGCGCCTTGAGCGGGGCCTCGCGGTCGCCCTTGGGCGGCGGCAAGCGGGTGACGATGGCCTCCAGAACGTCCTCGATGCCGAGGCCGGTCTTGGCGGAGATAAGCACGGCGTTGGAGGCGTCGAGACCGATCACGTCCTCGATCTGCGCCTTCACCTTTTCCGGCTCAGCGGCGGGCAGATCGACCTTGTTCAGGACCGGGACGATCTCGTGATTATTATCGATGGCCTGATAGACATTGGCGAGCGTCTGCGCCTCGACGCCCTGAGACGCATCGACCACCAGCAGCGACCCCTCGACGGCGGCGAGCGAGCGGTTCACCTCATAGGCGAAGTCCACATGGCCGGGCGTGTCGATGAGGTTGAGGATGTAGGTCTTGCCGTCATGGGCCTTGTAGGACAGCCGGACGGTCTGCGCCTTGATGGTGATGCCGCGCTCGCGCTCGATATCCATGCTGTCGAGCACCTGCTCGGACATCTCGCGCGCGGACAGGCCGCCCGTGATCTGGATCAGGCGGTCAGCCAGGGTCGACTTGCCATGGTCGATGTGCGCGACGATGGAGAAGTTGCGGATATTGGAGATGGGCTCGGTGCTCATGCGGGCGGGATAGCATTGGCGTTGAACCGCCACAAGCGCAGCGCCTTGCGGCGCTAGAAATCATCGACCACATTCCGCCCCCACATTTCGGCCCATCGTCCCGAGGAGCGCACATGCCTGAACTGAAGATCGCCGTCGTGCCCGTCACCCCTTTCCAGCAGAACGCCTCCATCGTGTGGGACGAGACCAGCAAGAGGGGCGCGGTGATCGACCCGGGCGGAGACCTTCCGCGCATACTCGAAGCGCTCGACGAGCTGGAAGTGAATGTCGAGAAGATCGTGCTGACGCACGGCCATATCGACCATGCCGGCGGCGCCGCCGAGCTTGCCGAAACCTTGAAAGTGCCGATCGAAGGCCCGCACGAGGCCGACAAATTCCTCATCGACGACCTGCCGACCGCCGGCGCACGCACCAGCATTCCCGGCAAGGCGTTCACTCCCGGACGCTGGCTGAAGGAGGGCGACACGGTCGACATCGGTGGCATCGCGTTCGATGTGCTGCATGTGCCCGGCCACACGCCGGGCAGCGTCGTCTTCGTCAACAAGCCCTCGCAGTTCGCCATCGTCGGCGACACGCTGTTCCAGCGCTCGGTCGGGCGGACGGATTTCCCCTATGGCGAGCCCGAGACGCTGATCGACGGCATCAAGACCAAGCTGATGACGCTTGGCGACGAGTTCACCATCCTGCCCGGCCACGGCAGCGCCACCAGCATCGGCGCCGAGCGGAAGACCAACCCGTTCCTTCGGTGAGTTGAACAACGTCATCCCAGCCCCTGGGATGACGGCTTCGAGGATGAAGCTGCGGCACGAAATCGTTACTCGCGCTGCATCGCAGCAACGCTGATGATGCTCCGGACGCCAGAGCCCGGAGCCTGCCGATGACGCGCTTTGATCCCGTGCGGTTGCTGTGCCTGCTGGGCTTTGCCTTCGCCCTCGCGCCCCTGCCCGCTTTGGCACAGGCGGATCGCTGCCCGAAGCTGGTGGCGCGTGCTCCTTCGCTCATAATCCCCGCCGCGTTCCGGCTCGCGGCGACGGGAGGGGCCGGCGAGGTTCGCCTTACCTATATCGGCCACTCCACCTTCCTGATCGAGACGCCCGGCGGCGTGAACGTGGCAACCGACTATAACGACTATGTCCGGCCGGACGTGGTGCCGCGCGTTGCCACCATGAACCGCGCCCATTCCACGCACTACACCAACAATCCCGACCCCGGCATCGAATATGTGCTGAAAGGCTGGGGCGAAGTTCCCGGCGAGCCGATACGGCACAATCTCGATGTCGACGATCTCTGGATCGGCAACCTGCCGACCAATATCCGCGACTGGGAAGGCGGCACGATCCGCAACGGCAATTCGATCTTCATCTTCCGCGCGGCGGACCTGTGCATCGCCCATCTCGGCCATCTCCACCATACGCTGACGGAAGACGACATCGCCGCCCTTGGACGCATCGACGTGGTGCTGGTGCCGGTGGATGGCAGCTACACCATGGATGTCGACGGCATGATCGAGGTGCTGAAGGCACTGGAGGCGCCGCTGGTCATCCCGATGCACTATTTCAACGAGGGCACGCTGGACAACTTCCTGAACCGGCTCGGCAACAGCAAGTACCTGATCCAGCGCAGCATTCAGCCGACGCTGATGCTGTCGCGCGAGACCCTGCCGCTAAAGCCGACTGTTATCGTCCTGCCGGGAAACTGACGACCCTCCCGCGCGAGGCCGCATCGGGGCTGTGGGCCTGAAGCCACCCGGTCGCCTCGCCCGCGGGCATCGGGCGGCCGAACAGGAAGCCCTGCCCGAGATCGCAGCCGAGTTCGGCAACCGCGTCGAGCTGCGCGCGAATTTCAATGCCTTCCGCCAGCACCTTCATGCCTAGATCGTGCCCAAGGCCGATGACCGCCCGCACGATGGCTCGGTCGGCGAGCGAGCGGTTCATCTCATTGATGAAGGAACGATCCATCTTGATGGTGTCGACGGGAAGATTGCGCAGATGCGTCAGCGAGGCATAGCCTGTGCCGAAATCGTCCAGCGCAATGGCAAAGCCGAGACGGCGCAGGTCCGACAGGATGCCGACCACGCTCTCGCCGTTTTGCCCCAGCGTGACGGTCTCCGGAACCTCGAACTCGACCTGCGAGGGCACCAGCCCAGTCTCCATCACCATACGCGCCACCAGAGTGGCCAGGTCGCGATTGCGGAACTGGTTGCTCGACAGATTGATCGCGATCCGCCCCGGCGCCAGCCCGGCATCGAGCCAGGTCTTCATCTGCCGGCAGGCGGCCTCGATCACGATGTTGCCGATTGGCGTCATCAGCCCGACGCTCTCGGCGGCCGTCAGGAAACGCGCGGGGAGCAGCAGTCCGTGCACCGGGTGCCGCCACCGCACCAGCGCTTCGAAGCCGACGGGCCGGAAATCCTTGAAGCTCATAAGGGGCTGGAAGTAGACGTCGAATTCGTCACGCTCGATGCCGGCGCGCAAATCCTCGATGATCTGATGCCGCTCGTCAGCCGCCCGCCGCAGCGCCATGTCGAACCGCTGAAACCTATTCCCCCCGTCATTCTTGGCGGAGTAGAGGGCGAGATCCGCATTGCGCTGCAGGGCGTCGGGGCTGGCGCCGTCCTCAGGCCACAAGGCAGCGCCGAAGCTTGCGCTGAGATTGATCGAGCCGCCGGACACCGGGTCCTCGATGGTCTGGACGAGGCGGATCTTGAGCTCCTCGGCACGCCGGTGCAGTACGGCGGGATCGGACAGCCCCGGAAGAATGATGGCGAACTCATCGCCGCCGAGCCGCGCGCAAAGATCCTGCGGTCGTGAGCTGGCACGCAGCCGGGCGCCCACCTCACTCAGCACGCCGTCACCGGCGGCGTGGCCATGAGTGTCGTTGATCTCCTTGAAGCCATCGAGGTCGATCATCAGCAGCCCGCCGACCGAGCCGGGCTCGGCCATCGCCTTTTCCAGCCGCTCGATGAAGCCGCCGCGATTGACCAGGCCCGTGCCAGCATCGTGGCTGGCCAGGAACTCGGCGCGCGTCCTCGCCAGCACCCGGTCGGTTACATCGCGCTCGTTCACGAGCAGGCAAACCTGCCCCGTCACAGGATCAGAAGTGGTTCGGACATCGATGCCGTGCCAGCGCTCGCCTTCCGATGTCATCATGCGGAAACTGCCGGAAACCGGCATCCCCTTGAAGGCGTCGGTCCTGTGCGGATCGTGCGCCAGCGCCTCCCGCCATACGTCCGCTCCTTCAGTGGGATCGGCGAAGCCGGCGACGAAGGTGTGGTCCTCGTGGGGATAGCATTGCGCGGCAGCGGGGTTGCGGAACACCACCCGGCCATCTTCGTCATAGAGCGTGACCATGACGGGGGTATGCCGCAGTGCCTCGACCGCCCGGCGCTCCTCGGGCGCGATTTCCGGCAGGGTCGCTTCGACCAGCATACCGACGCTGCCGTCTTCCAGCCGGACGCCGCTCATCACGCAATCAACGGTAAAGGGGCGCCCGCGCGGATAGAAGGTCCAGCGCTCCCGGAGCACCTCACCACGCGCTATGCGCTCGATGGTCTCATCGAAGCGCTGGCGTATCGCGGGGGAATGCGGCGTGAAGTCCCGCGAGAAGAAATCTTCCGCATCTTCCGTGGTCTCGACGCCCCACAACTTCAACGCCGCCGCGTTGGCGTAGACCTTTCGCTTGCGCGCAGTGTCAAGAATCCACACCGACCGCCGCAGCAAGTGAAAGCCGTCGGTCCGGGAAGGCGGCAGCGGTACATTCGGCGCGTCGGGGGAACCTGACCACATGACGGTACAGATTAGTGCTGCAAGCTCGAAACGAGCAAACTCTATGCCGATCTGGGGGCGTAATTCGCGGGGTCGACAAGTGCCGGCCGACCGGGAAGATCGAGCACGCTGACGCGCGGGGCGCCCTCGGCGATGATGCGACCGCGCTTCACCACAAAAAGCCGGGTTGCCTTCAGGCGGATGGCCTCGATTGCATCATCGGCCTGCAGCACGACGAAATCGGCATTGCAGCCCGGCTCAAGCCCATAGCCCTGCAGCCCCATGATGCGCGCCGGATTGGTGGTGACCGCCTCGAAGCACCATTTCATTGCCTCGCGCGAGGTCATCAGGCCGATATGCACCGCCATGTGAGCGACATCGAGCGCATCGCCCGAGCCGAGCGAGTACCAGGGGTCCATCACGCAATCATGCCCGAAGGCGACATTGACGCCGGCCGCACGCAGTTCCGGCACCCGCGTCATGCCGCGGCGCTTGGGATAGGTGTCGTGGCGGCCCTGGATGGTGATGTTGATCAGCGGGTTGGCGATGGCATGAACGCCGGCCTCCGCGATAAGCGGGATCAGCTTGGAGGCGTAATAGTTATCCATGCTGTGCATGGAGGTGAGGTGCGAGCCGGTCACTCGGCCCTGCATGCCGAGCCGCTGCGTCTCATAGGCCAGCGTCTCGATGTGGCGGGACATCGGATCGTCGGTCTCGTCGCAATGAATGTCGACCAGCAGGCCGCGCTGCGCGGCGATCTCGCACAGCGCTTTGAGCGAGGCCGCTCCATCGGCCATGGTGCGCTCGAAATGCGGGATGCCGCCGACCACGTCGACGCCCATGTCGAGCGCGCGGTTGAGATTGTCGACCGCATTGGGCGAGCGGTAATAGCCGTCCTGCGGGAAGGCGACGAGTTGAAGGTCGATATAGTCCTTCACCCGGTTCTTGACGTCGAGCAGCGCCTCCACCGCCAGCAGGCGGTCGTCGCAGATATCGACATGCGAGCGGATCGCCAGCAGGCCCTGGCTGACCGCGAGGTCGCAATAGCGTAGCGCGCGCTCGACCACCGCCTCATGGGTCAGCAGCGGCTTCAGTTCGCCCCACAGTGCGATGCCTTCCAGCAGCGTGCCGGAGGTGTTGAGCCGGGGAATGCCGAGCGAGAGCGTCGCGTCCATGTGGAAATGCGGGTCGACGAAGGGCGGCGACACCAGCTTGCCGTCGGCGTCGATGGTCCGCGCGGCCTCGGCCTCGATGCCGGGTTCCACGGCGACGATCCTGCCGCCCTCGCAGGCGATATCGACGCCGACACGTCCGTCCGGCAGGGTGGCATTACGCAACAGAAGATCGAGGCTCATCCGATTTCCAAACTTATCTTTGGCCCTTGAAGTACGGCTTCATCAACGCACGGGGATAATCGGCGCGGCGCGCCACCAGCACCAGAGCCGCTATCGAGAACAAATAGGGCAGCATGAGGAATATCTGGCTCGGCACCACGCCGCCGGCAATGGTCTGGATGCGGAGTTGGTAAGCATCGAGTGCCCCGAACAGCAGCGCGCCGAGCAAGGCTTTTCCGGGCCGCCACGAGGCGAACACGGTAAGCGCGATGCACACCCAGCCACGCCCGTTGATCATGCCGAAATAGAAGGCGTTGAACGCCGATAGGGTGAGGAACGCGCCGCCCAGCGCCATCAGCGCCGAGCCGGCCATCACCGCGCCGATGCGAAGCCCAACGACCGAGAGCCCCTGCGCCTCGACCGCCTCCGGGTTATCGCCCACCGCGCGGATGGCGAGGCCCAGCGGCGTGCGCGAGAGCACCAGGGCCACCACACCGACGCACACGAACGCCAGCACGGTGAAGGCGGTCTGCTGACCGAGGATCGGCCCGATGAACGGCAGGTCGCCCAGCACCGGCACATCAAGCGGCGGGAACGCTTCGATGCGCGGCGGAGTCGCGACATTGGGGAAAGCGACGCGATAGCCGAAATAGGTCGCGGATGTCGCGAGCAGGGTGATGCCGATGCCCGTGACATGCTGCGACAGGCCGAGCGGCACGGTCAGCACGGCGTGCAGGAAGCCGAACGCCGCCCCGACCGTTGCTGCCACCAGCACCCCGCCCCATAGCGGCAGGCCGAGATAGACCGCCAGCCAGCCGGACATGGCGCCGGCAACGAAGATGCCCTCGATGCCGAGGTTCAGCACGCCCGCCCGCTCGCACAGCAGCGCACCGAGCACGCCGAAGATCAGCGGGGTGGCGATGCGGATGGTCGCGGCCCAGAAATTGGCCTGCAGCAGAATGTCGAGCGCCTCCCACATCAGGCCGGCTCCCGGCGAACGAACACGATGCGGAAACGCGTCAGCAGCCCGCCGACCAGCACGCAGAGCAGCGCGAAGGACACCACAAGGTCGGCGAGATAGCTGGAGACGCCGATCGCCCGGCTCATGCTGTCGGCACCGACGAACACGCCGGCGATGAAGATGGCGGAGGGGATGACGCCGAGCGGCGAGAGGTTGGCCAGGGTCGCCACCACGATGCCGGCATAGCCGAAACCGGGCGACAGATCAGCGGTCAGGTATCCTTTGAGGCCCGCGACCTCGCTGGCTCCCGCCAGCCCGGCAAGCCCGCCGGAGATCGCGCCGACCATTGCCATGGCGAGCCCGACGGGCAGGCCGGCATAGCGCGCGGCGCGGGCATTCTCGCCGACCGCCCGGATGCGAAAACCCCAGACAGTGCGGTTGATGAAGAAGTGCAGCGCAATAGCGGCAATGATGGCCAGCACCAGCCCCCAATGCAGACGCAGGCCGGTAACGAGCTTGGGCAGCGCGGCCTCGTCGAGAATCGGTGCTGATTGCGGCCAGCCGAGTGCCATCTCGTCCTTCATCGGGCCTTCCAGCATCATCTGCACGAAGAGAAGGACGATGAAGTTCAGCAGCAGCGTCACCACTACCTCGTCAGCGCCGAACCTGGTCTTGAACAGCACCGGCACCAGCAGCAGCACGGCACCGGCAATCGCCGCGCCGACCAGCACCAGCGGCACCAGCAGATAAGATGGCGCCTCGATCAGGCCGGCGCCGAGCGCGACGGTGGCGAGCGCGCCGGCATAAAGCTGGCCCTCGGCGCCGATGTTCCAGAGCTTGGCGCGGAAGGCGACGGCAGCGGCGAGGCCAGTGAAGATCAGCGGCGTCGCGCGCGTCAGCGTCTCGGCCAATGCAAAGCCATTGCCGGCCGCGCCCTGCGCCATCAGCGCGAAAGCGGTGAACACCGGCGCGCCGGACAACGCCAGCGGGATGGCGGTGAGAAGCAGGGCGGCAATGCCGGCGCCCAAGGAGACGGCGACCGAAAGCCAGACCGGCGTGCGCTCGCGCGGAACAAAGCGGATCATGCCGCCTCCCCCGCGCCATGGCCGGCCATCATCAGGCCAACGGTGCGTACATCCAGCCCTTCCGCCTCCATCGCGGGCGACAAATGCCCGGCATGGACCACCGCGATACGGTCGGACAGCGCGAACAGTTCGTCGAGGTCTTCCGAGATCAGCAGGATCGCCGCGCCGCGCGCCCGTGCGGCCAGCAGGCGGCGGTGCACGTCCGTGGTGGCGCCGATATCGAGGCCGCGGGTGGGCTGGTGGGCGAGCACCAGCAGCGGCTCACGCTCCAGCACGCGGGCGAGCACCACCTTCTGCATATTGCCGCCGGACAAAGCACGGATCGCCGCGTCCGGACCGGGGCAGCGCACATCATAGGCCTTGATGGCTACCGCCGCGCGGACGCGGATATCGGCACGCCTCAACACGCCGCCGCTCTGGTTCTCCGGCGCCGAGATGGTCTCCAGCACATAATTCTCGGCGACGCTGAGAGCGCCGATGGTGCCGTCGCGATGGCGATCCTCCGGGATGCGACCGACCCGCGCCCTGATGCGGGCAGTGGGGTCGGCGGAGGTGACGCGCACGCCGCCGACCTCGACCTCGCCGGATCTCGCGCCGGAGCCGCCGGCCCAATCGACCAGCGCTGCACCAGCCAAAGGTCTTTCGATCCTCGTTGCCGAGGACAACGAGATCAACGCACTGCTGATGCGGTCGCTGCTGACAAAGCTGGGCCATCGCGTCGTCATCGCGATCGATGGCGAGGCCGCGCTGGAGTCCTGGCTCGCCGCATCGTCGGCCGGCGCGCCCTATGATCTCGTGCTGATGGACATCCAGATGCCGCGTCTCGACGGCATCGAGACGACCAAGCGCATCCGCGCCCACGAGGCCGCCGCCGGCGGTCACCACACGCCGATCCTGGCGCTCACCGCCAATACCCTGGTGGAGGATCGCTATGCCTGCTTCGAGGCCGGCATGAATGGATTTCTGATCAAGCCGCTGGATCGCGACAAGCTGGACGAGGCGCTGGCGGGGCTCGCGGCGTCACGGCATCTGGCGGTGTAGCAGCAATCGATGGTGTGTAGGGTGGGTTAGCCGTAGGGTTGGCAAAGCGTAGCGTGCCCACCATTCGCGTTCGACAATGCCGGATAGATGGTGGGCACGGCGATCTACAGCCGTCGCAGCGCCACGCTCTCCACCACGTGGTCGGCGCCCTTCTTTATGATGAGGGTCGCGCGGGGGCGGGTCGGCAGAATATTGTCCTCGAGATTGGCGAGGTTGGTACGTTCCCAGATCGCAATCGCGGTCGCGGTGGCTTCCTCGTCCGACAACAGCGCGTAGCGGTTGAAATAGGACTTTGGATTGGTGAACGCGGTGTCGCGCAGCGCGAGGAAGCGCTTGATGTACCAGCGCCGCAGCGCCGCTTCGTCGGCGTCGATATAGACCGAGAAATCGAAGAAGTCGGAGACCACGGGCACCGCCTTGCCGTCGCGCGGCAGCTTGCCGGTCTGCAGCACGTTGACGCCCTCGACGATCAGGATGTCCGGCTGGTCGATCTCGGCCCACTGGTTCGGTACGATGTCGTAGGTCAGATGCGAGTAGACCGGCGCACGGACGTGGCGGCGGCCGGCCTTGATGTCCGACAGGAAGCTGAGCAGCAGCGGCAGGTCGTAGCTCTCGGGAAAGCCCTTCTTCTGCATGATGCCCTGCCGATCGAGCACCGCATTGGGATAGAGAAATCCGTCAGTGGTGATCAGCTCGACCTTCGGCCGCGGCGACCAGCGCGCCAGCAGTGCCTGCAGCACGCGGGCCGTGGTCGATTTTCCGACCGCAACCGAGCCGGCGACGCCGATGATGTAGGGCATCTTGCGGTCGCGGATGTTGAGGAACTGGCGCTCGGCGTAATACAGCCGCTGCATCGCGTCGACGTAGATCGAGAGCAGCCGCGACAGCGGAAGATAAATGTCCTCGACCTCCTGCAGGTCGAGACGATCGTGCAGCGAACGGAGACGGTCGAACTCGCCCGGCTCCAGCGTCATCGGCGTGTCGTCGCGCAACCGCGCCCAATCTTCGCGCGTATAGACGCGATACGGATTATACTGCTGCTCGGGTGCGCGGATATCCATGACGCCGCCTTTCCGTTGGGGGCCTACTAGCCCTTACGCGAAGCTTTCTCTTCCAACCCTGACATATTCGTACGCTTGTCCAGCACCGCTTCCACTTCTTCCAGCTTCACGCCGCGGGCCTTGAGCAACACAAGGAAGTGATAAAGCAGGTCGGCGCCCTCGGCGATCAGATTCGCGCGATCGTTTTCGACTGCCGCGATGACGGTTTCGACTGCTTCCTCGCCGAACTTCTTGGCGCAATGCTCGGCGCCCTTGTCCAGGAGCTTGCGGGTATAGGAGGCCTCGCCTCCGGCCGCCGCGCGGGCGTCGATGGTTGCGGCCAGATCGTGGATCGTGAAACGCGGCATCGGAATTACTCGGAAACACATGGGAACGCGGAGGCTATCCCCGCCGGCCTATGTAGCATTTTTATGAAGCGGAGTCGTCAGGCATCGAGGCGCATGGGCAGCCCCCGCCGCGACATGTGCTCCTTGGCTTCACGAATGGTGAATTCCCCGAAATGGAAGATCGAGGCGGCCAGGACGGCCGTGGCGTGCCCGTCGCGGATACCATCGACGAGATGGTCGAGATTACCGACGCCGCCCGAGGCGATTACGGGAACGGGAACGCTGTCGGCGATCGCCCGAGTCAGCGGAATGTCGAAACCCTGCCTGGTGCCGTCGCGGTCCATCGAAGTGAGCAAAAGCTCGCCAGCCCCGAGCGAGACCACTTCCTGGGCATATTCGATGGCGTCGATGCCGGTCGAATTGCGACCGCCATGGGTAAAGATCTCCCAACGCTCGCCGCCGCCCGCGCGCTTGACCCGCTTGGCGTCGATCGCGACCACCACGCACTGCTCGCCGAATTTTTCGGCAGCTTCCTTGACGAACTCGCGCCGCGACACCGCCGCGCTGTTGATCGAGACCTTGTCGGCGCCGGCGCGCAGCAGCGTCTTGATGTCGTTGACCTCACGCACGCCGCCACCGACGGTCACGGGCATGAAGCAGGCCTCCGCCGTGCGCCGGACCACGTCCAGCATGATGCCGCGGTTCTCATGGGTGGCGGTGATGTCGAGGAAGGTCAGCTCGTCGGCACCGGCCGCGTCATAGGCGATCGCGGCTTCGACGGGATCGCCGGCGTCACGCAGATCGACGAAATTGACGCCCTTGACGACCCGTCCGTCCTTGACGTCGAGGCAGGGGATCACGCGCACCTTGAACATCTAAATCTCCTGGGCGGCGCGCGCGTTGCGGATCAAGGTGAGGGCGGCGGCGGGATCGAGCCGGCCGTCGTAAAGCGCACGGCCGGCGATCGCGCCGGCGAGTTTTTTCGCGCGCGGCGTCAGCATCGCCTTGACGTCCTCGATCGAGGCGAGGCCGCCCGAGGCGATCACGGGAATGGAGATGGCGTCGGCCAACGCGATGGTCGCATCCAGGTTCAGGCCCTTGAGCAGGCCGTCGCGTGCGATGTCGGTGAAGATGATGGCGGCAACGCCGGCATCCTCGAAACGCTGCGCGATTTCCAGCACCGTCACCTGCGAGGTCTCGGCCCAGCCTTCGACCGCGACCTTGCCGTCGCGGGCATCCAGCCCGACCGCGACGCAACCGGGGAATTTCCTGGCCGCGGCCTTCACCAGTTCAGGGTCGCGCACCGCCGCGGTGCCGATGATGACGCGGCTGATGCCCTTGTCGAGCCAGGCTTCGACGGTCGCGAGGTCGCGAATGCCGCCGCCGAGCTGCACCGGGATCTTGATCGTCTTCAGCATCGCCTCGACCGCCTGCGCATTCACCGGCTTGCCGGCAAAGGCGCCATCGAGGTCGACGACGTGGAGATACTCAAAACCCTGCGCAACGAAGCTCTGCGCCTGCGCGGCGGGATTGAGGTTGAACACGGTGGCGCGCGCCATGTCGCCTTGCTCGAGGCGCACGCACTGACCGTTCTTGAGATCGATCGCGGGAAAGAGAATCACGGTTTCCATCGCAAAAAGTTCGAGATCAGGGCCAGGCCGAAACGCTGGCTCTTCTCGGGGTGGAACTGGGTGCCGATGGCGGTGTCCTTGGCGACGATCGCAGTCACCGGGCCACCATAGTCGGCGCACGCGAGCACGTCCGCCTCGTCGGCGGCGTTGAGGTGGTAGGAGTGCACGAAATAGGCGTGCTGGCCCTTGGGGCCGAGCGACAGCTTGTTCAGCACCGGGTGCTCGCGCAGAACGTCGAGCGTATTCCAGCCCATGTGCGGGATCTTCAGGCTTTCATCGCGCGGCGTGATTTTCTCAACGTCGCCGCCGATCCAGTTCAGACCGTCGGTCGTGACATGCTCCTTGCCGCGACTCGCCATCAGCTGCATGCCGACGCAAATGCCGAAAAAGGGCCGCGCCTTGACGCGCACCGCTTCGTTGATCGCCTCGACCATGCCGTTGACGGCATCCAGCCCGCGCCGGCAATCGGCGAAGGCGCCGACGCCCGGCAGCACCAGACGGTCGGCGCTATAGGCCTGGTCCGGATCGCTGGTGACGAAGACCTTTTGCGGATTCTCCATGCTGCGCGCCGCGCGCTCGAAAGCCTTCGCGGCGGAATGCAGGTTGCCGGAACCGTAATCGATGATGGCGACGCTCATCTTGACCCTCCCGGTTCTGGAAACAAACCAATGATGCCGCCGGCCGGAAGCGGCGGCGGGTTCGAGAACTGCTGACCCGGCGTGTGGCGGGTCGGCGGCGGGCCGCCGCGGTCGACGGCCCATTGATCGTTGACGATGCCGTGCTGCTTCTGGCTCCAGCGCTCGAAGAAGCGGCGCTCGGCGGTATCCTCGTCATCGCCGACGACGACGTCGAGCTGCCGCCATTTGCCGCGCGACAGGGTCCAGCGGCGCAGGCTCGAGGCTTCGAAGCCCATCAAGATCGCGACGATGATATTGGCCAGGAAGATCGAGCTGCGGCCAACGCCGAGGCTATGCAGCCCGGCATCGAATGCAGCCAGGAAGATCACCCAGCCGATCAGCGCCAGCCAGAGCCTGTTCCAGAGCAGCCAGAACGGGCCGAAAACCATCGCCCAGACATGGAAGCCGTCGCGCACGAAGACGAACTTGTCGGTCGCGCGCAGATCGGCTCCGGCAGGGGAGGGAGCATGAACCGTGTAGACAGGCATGGTGATGCCCCGTTCCTAGGAATTCGGTGATGCCGCCGGCAACGTTTCGTTACCGACGAAGATGTCAGCCGCCGAGCGAGCCCTTGGTGGACGGGATTTCGCCCACAGCCTTGGGATCGATCGCGACCGCAGCGCGCAGCGCCCGCGCCAGGCCCTTGAAGCAGGACTCGGCGATATGGTGGCTATTATCGCCATATATGGTCTCGACGTGGAGAGTCACGCCGGCATTCATGGCGAAGGCCTGGAACCATTCGCGCACCAGCTCGGTGTCGAACTCACCGATCTTGTCGCGGGGGAAGTCGGCCTTGAACACCAGGAACGGGCGACCCGAGATGTCGATGACCACGCGCGACAGCGTCTCGTCCATGGGCATATGGATCCCGGCATAGCGGGTGATGCCCGCCATGTTGCCGAGCGCCTGCTTGACGGCCTGGCCAAGCGCGATGCCGGTGTCTTCGGTGGTATGGTGATGGTCAATGTGCAGGTCGCCGACCGCCTTGACCGTGAGGTCGATGCGGGAATGGCGGGCGAGGAGATCGAGCATATGGTCGAAAAAGCCGATGCCGGTCGCGATATTGGCCACGCCGGTGCCATCGAGGTTCACGGTGACCTCGACGTCGGTTTCCTTGGTCTTGCGCTTGATCGTCGCGGTGCGCATTGAAAGCTGGCTTTCGCTTCTATTTGAGCATGATCTGTCTCGGAAAACCGGTACCCACTTTTCCGGATCATGCACGGTTGGGTGCCGAAAACGCCGGTCTTTTAACAGCCCCATGACGCCTTCGCTACTGCGGGAACGGCTGACGGGGCTCTACTTCTGCCTATGGTGAGCGAAATTGGGCCCGGAGCGGCCCGTTGTGCCCCCTGTTGTCCCCCCTGTTGTCCCCTTGCCCCCGACCGCCTAAATCAGGCCGGACAATGAGGTATTTCATGCAGGATTCCCAGAACAGCTCGCCGGGCTGGCACGGCACCACGATTTTGACGGTCCGCAAGGGCGGCAGGGTGGTGGTCGGCGGCGACGGCCAGGTCTCGATCGGCCAGACCGTCATCAAGTCCAACGCTAAGAAGGTCCGCAAGCTCGGCAAGGGCGACGTCATCGGCGGCTTTGCCGGGGCCACCGCCGACGCCTTTACCCTCTTTGAGCGACTGGAGAGCAAGCTCGAGCAATATCCGGGGCAATTGACCCGGGCCGCGGTCGAGCTCGCCAAGGACTGGCGCACCGACCGCTACCTGCGGCGGCTGGAGGCCATGATGATCGTGGCCGACAAGGACGTCTCCCTGGTGCTGACGGGCACCGGCGACGTGCTCGAGCCCGAGTCCGGCGTGATGGCGATCGGCTCCGGCGGCAATTACGCGCTGGCCGCCGCCCGCGCCCTGCTCGACACCGACAAGGACGCCGAGACCATCGTCCGCCGCTCGCTCGACATCGCCGCCGACATCTGCGTCTACACCAACCGCAACATCACCGTGGAAGCGCTGTTGGCCGGCTAGCAGATGGCATCGGCCCGCATCACCAGCCCGACCCAACCGGCGTTTCCGCCGCTCGCCTGGGTCGGCATCGCATTGTTGCTGCTGGCGCTGCAGGCCTCGATCCTGTTCGCGATGGGGCGGGTGCCGATCTGCACCTGCGGCTACGTCAAGCTCTGGCACGGCGTGGTCAACAGCTCGGAGAATTCGCAGCACATTGCAGACTGGTACAGCTTCTCGCACGTCCTTCACGGCTTCCTGTTCTACGGATTGACGTGGGCACTGCTCTCGCGACTGCTGTCCTGGCCCGCGCGCCTGATCATCGCCATGCTGATCGAAGGCGCCTGGGAGATCGTCGAGAACTCGCCGTTCATCATCGAGCGCTACCGCGCCGGCACCATTTCGCTGGATTATTTCGGCGATAGCATCGTCAATTCGGTCTCGGACAATTTGTGCATGGTGCTGGGGTTCCTCGTGGCGCGCGTGCTGCCGATCAAGGCCACTGTCGCGCTCGGGCTCGCCTTGGAGATCATGCTGGCACTCCACATTCGCGACAATCTGACGCTCAACATCCTGATGCTGATTCATCCAATCGACGCCGTGAAACAATGGCAATCGGGTCCGCCGATCATCTGACGGCTGAAAAAAGCGGCTTGTCCCGGCCCGCATCTGACCCTAGCTAAGATCCCATGACAGACTTCTCCCCCCGCGAAATTGTCTCCGAACTCGACCGTTTCATCGTCGGCCAGGCCGATGCCAAGCGCGCCGTCTCGATCGCGCTGCGCAACCGCTGGCGGCGGCAGCAACTCAGCGGCTCCCTGCGCGAGGAGGTGCTGCCGAAGAACATCCTGATGATCGGCCCCACCGGCGTCGGCAAGACCGAGATCGCGCGGCGCCTCGCCAAGCTCGCGAATGCGCCGTTCCTGAAGGTCGAGGCGACGAAGTTCACCGAGGTCGGCTATGTCGGCCGCGACGTCGAGCAGATCATCCGCGATCTCGTCGAGGTCGCGATCGCCCAGGTGCGCGAGCGCAAGCGCAAGGACGTGAACGCCCGCGCCCAGCTTGCCGCCGAGGAACGTGTGCTCGACGCGCTGGTCGGCGCCAACGCCAGCGCCGCGACGCGGGATTCGTTCCGCAAGAAGCTGCGCGCCGGCGAATTGAACGACAAGGAAATCGAGATCGAGACGCAGCCGTCCGGCGGCGGCATGCCGATGTTCGAAATCCCGGGCATGCCGGGCGCGCAGATGGGCGCGGTCTCGATCGGCGACATTTTTGGAAAGCTGGGCGGCCGCAGCAAGACGCGGCGGCTGACGGTGGAGAGCTCGCACGAGATCCTCGTCAACGAGGAATCCGACAAGCTGCTGGACACCGATCAGCTGACCCTCGAGGCGATCAGCGCCGTCGAGAACAACGGCATCGTGTTCCTTGACGAGATCGACAAGATCTGCGCCCGTGACGGCCGCGTCGGCGGCGACGTCTCGCGCGAGGGCGTGCAGCGCGACCTGCTGCCGCTGATCGAGGGCACCACGGTCTCGACCAAGCACGGCGCGGTGAAGACCGATCACATCCTGTTCATTGCCTCCGGCGCCTTCCACGTCGCCAAGCCGTCCGACCTGTTGCCGGAATTGCAGGGCCGCCTGCCGATCCGCGTCGAATTGCAGGCGCTGACCCGCGACGACATGCGCCGCATCCTGACCGAGCCCGAGGCTTCGCTGATCAAGCAATATGTCGCGCTGATGCAGACCGAGGGCGTGACGCTCGACATCACCGACAGCGCCATCGACGCGCTGGCCGACGTCGCGGTCGCCGTCAACTCGACCGTCGAGAACATCGGCGCACGGCGGCTCCAGACCGTGATGGAGCGGGTGCTGGACGAGATCTCCTTCACCGCCCCCGACCGCAGCGGCGAGACCGTCCGGGTCGACGCCGATTTCGTGCAGAAGCACGTCGGTGACCTCGCCAAGAACGCCGATCTGAGCCGGTTCATTTTGTAATTCCGCGCGGCCACGCTATGGATGCGGCGTGACCGCACGCATCCTGCAAAATCCCTGGCGTCTCCTGCTCGCGATCAACGCGGCGGTCATCGTCGGCGTGTTCGTCCACAAGATCCAGCTGCCGCCTTACGTCCCCTACATCCACCTGCTCGTCGACTATCATTTCGGCTTCATCAAGCGCGCGCTGATCGGAGCCATCGTTGCGCTGTTCACCGCAAAGGTGCCGGTCTGGCTGGTGTTCGCGATCGGCGGGGCGACATGGCTGGCGACATCAGCCCTCTACGCAAGGCTGTTCCAGAAGACGTTCGGCTTCACCGCGAGAACGCTGCCGCTGTTCGTGTTCATCGCGGGCTCGCCGTTCTTCCTGAAGAACTTCATGCACACGCTCGGCCATTTCGACATCTATGGCTGCGCGCTGGCGATCATTCTGCTGCTGATGCCAGCGGGCTCATTGCTGTTCGTTGCGACGGCCGCTTTATTCTCGATCGTCCTTGTCCTGATCCACCATATTCACCTGCTGATGTATGTGCCGACCATCATCACCATCGTCGTGATCCGGCATTACCTCGCCTGCGGCTGCAATCGCACCAACGTCTTATTCGGCATCATCGCTCTCGCCATCGTCTCCGCACTGTTCTTCGCGGCCCAGTTCCTGGGAACGATGCCGATCCCCGAAGCGGATTTCGTTGCGTATCTGAAAACCCGGATGGCCGATCCGTCGCGCACCGACCTGCTGCAATTCAGCTACATCTGGTATCAGCCGCTGGCGAAGGAGATTTCCGACACCTGGGGCCGCCTGCCGCACAACAGCCTCGGCGTGCCCGTGTTCGCGCTACTGATCTGGCTCCACACGCCGCTGTGGCGCTATTTTGCGAACCTGATCGGCGCGCTCGCAAGCGACGCGCACCGCCGCCTCGTGCTCGCGGCGCTGATCGGCGTCAGCCTCGCCTATCTCCTGATGTTCGCGATGGTGTTCGACTATTCGCGCTGGATCTCGAACTGGGCGGTCTGCATGTTCCTGATCCTGCATGGCGTGAAGATGCTGCCCGCCGCGCGGGAGATCACGCTAATTCCGTCAGAGGATCGGACGACGAACGTCTTCGGCCTGATCCTCACCCTGATCCCGCGCGTCGGGATCGTGCGGCCGTTCTAGAATCTCGCCCGCCTGATCCGCACATACAGCGCGCCCTCGCCGCCATGGCCGATATGCGCTTCCTCGAAGCCGACGACGAAGGCGCGGAATTCCGGCAGGCTCAACCATTCCGGCACCTGGCGACGGAGCACGCCGCTTTCGCCGCCGCTCCTCCCCTTGCCGGTGATGACCAGCACGAAGGTCAGGCCGTCGTGATGGGCGCGGTGCAGGAAGCCGGTCAACGCGCGATGCGCCCGCGTCTGGGTCATGCCGTGC
>LNAP01002144.1_pt1 | contig 47519 bp, 49 predicted proteins | sample 602601 | NCBI WGS metagenome assembly LNAP01 (sample SAMN02440304, study PRJNA202911) | soil metagenome | biome: Subtropical and temperate rainforests or woodlands; isolation source: soil samples (1 kg each in a 20% v/v slurry with milli Q water) were... ...
CTTGTACCGCGATCATCAAAGCTGGTTGGAAACCTGGCTGCGTCGGCGCGTTGGCAATGCCTGGGATGCGGCCGACCTCAGTCAAGATACCTTTCTGCGTGTACTCGCCAGCTCGCAACAGCTGGCCGACTTGCGTGAGCCTCGGGCTTATTTGTTAACCGTCGGCAAGCGCCTGCTGAACAACTTCTACGCCCGTCGTAGCCTGGAACAGGCGTATCTAGAGGCCTTGGCGCAGTTGCCCGAGGACAGCGTGCCGTCGCCCGAGCTGCGTTGGCTGCTGCTGGAAACCCTGCAAGCGCTGGATGAATTGCTTGATGGTTTGCCCGCCGTGGTGCGCCGTGCGTTTCTTTGGAGTCAGTTGGAGGGCCTCGGTTATCGCGAGATTGCCGAGCGTTTACAGGTGTCTGAGCGCACGGTGAAACGCTATATGGCTCAGGCCTATGAGCATTGCCTGTTGGTCGAACTCTGATGCGTTCGGCGGCCAATAGCGAAGCCATTGCCGTCGCCCGCGCGGCGGCGCAGTGGTTGGCGCTGGTGGAGTCAGGTGCGGCGACGGCGGACGACCATATCCGTCTGCAACACTGGCGCAGCAGTAGTGCGCACCATGAGCAGACCTGGCAACGCGCGCAGCAACTACGCGAGCGCTTTTCCGGCCTGCCGACGGAGTTGGCCATGGCCGCGCTGGATCGCCCAGACCTGGCCCGCCGCGCCGCTCTTAAACGCGCCCTCGGCCTTGCCGCGCTAGTACCCGCTGCCTGGTTACTGAGCCGGCAACTGCCGCTGGACGTTTGGACGGCAGACCTGCACACCGCCATCGGCGAACAAAAAACCGTGCACCTGGCCGACGGCAGTCTGTTGCAGCTCAACACCGATAGCGCGGTCAATGTCGACCTCGGCAAGCGCGCCATTACCGTTCTGCGTGGCGAAGTCGCCCTTAAGGTTCCCGGCGCCGTACCTCTCACGCTGCATCTGCCCGTTGGCCGTGTGCTGCTTAGCAATAGCGAGGTGTGCGCGCGCGTTAATGAGCAGAGCTGCCTTGTCTCGGTGCTTAGCGGTGTGGCCCAACTGCAAGCATTGTCTGGCGCCGAACTGCTGTTGCGCGAAGGCCAGCAGGTGGGAATGACGGCAACTGGCGCCGGCCCCATCAGCACCTTTGACGCCACGCGCCCAAGCTGGCGTGAGGGCGTTTTGCTTGCCGAAAACCAACCTCTGGGCGATTTCCTCCGCGAGCTCAGCCGTTTTCGTCCGGGCTTATTGCGCTGGGAACCCGAACTGGAACTACTGCGCGTGACGGGCAGCTTCCGCCTCGACAACACCGACAACGTGCTGCAACTGCTGGCCGCCACGTTGCCGGTAGAGGTGCATGCGCGCACTCGCTATTGGGTCACCCTGGTACCACGAAAAAATATGGCATGAGCCTGTCCCTTTTTTTCACCTCGCCGGTCATTCCAGGTAAGTGAACAGAAAACGAGAGCTCTCTCCCATGCCAGCAGTATCGCCTCGCCGTTTCAGCCGCACATCATCCCGCTTGAGCTTGATCATCAGCCTCAGTGCCAGCCCCTTACTGATCTCGGCCAGTTGGGCTGACGACGTTGCCAAGCGCAGTTTTGAAGTATCAGCCGGCACCTTGGGTACGGCATTAACCCGCTTCGCCAGCCAGGCTGGCGTCAACTTGTCGGTAGATCCTGCCCTGGTGAGTGGCCGTAACAGCGCCGGCTTGTCCGGCAGCTACGGCGTGGAGGAGGGCTTTTCCCGCCTGCTGCAGGGCAGCGGTTTACAGCTGCAACCGCTGAGCGAGGGCGCTTACACCTTGGTCACGGCACCACAAGACGGCGCAATGGAACTGGGCCCGATTACCATCATGAGCAGCTCAGTGAGCAACGACGGTGACCCGTATGCCGGTGGCCAGGTAGCTCGCCGTGGTTCGCAAGGGCTGCTGGGTTCGCGCGACTTTATGGAAACGCCGTTCAGCATGACCAGCTACACCAGCAAAGCGGTGAAAGACCTGCAGGCCCGCACCCTCAATGACCTGGTCGCCAGCGATCCGGCGGTTCGCGCCACCAACCCGGCGGGTGGGCGCTTCGAACAGTTCACCATTCGTGGCCTCAGCCTGTTTAACACCGATGTCGCCTATAACGGCCTGTACGGCGTGCTGCCGACTTATTCCATTGATATGGAAATGGCCGATCGCGTCGACATTCTGCGTGGCGCCAGCCAACTGATTAACGGCATCTCGCCGCGCGGCAGCGTCGGCGGTGGCATCAACGTGGTGCCCAAGCGCGCCAACGACAAAGCCTTGACCGAATTCACCGCCAGCTATGCCTCCGACAGCCAAGTGGGCGGCGCCGTGGATATCGGCCGGCGCCTCGGTGAAGGTAATCAGTTTGGCCTGCGTTTTAACGGCGTGAAGCAATCGGGCGACACCACCTGGGACCAGCAAAGTGTTGACCGCGATATGGCCGTCATCGGCCTGGATTTCCGCGGTGAGCGCCTGCGCCTGTCGACCGATATTGGCCACACCGAGCGCGACACCGACGCCCCGCAAGAGCGCGTGTTAATCGGCGCCAACGCCAAGGTGCCAGACGCCAAAGACGTGCACCGCAACTACGCGCAACCCTGGAGCAAGGCGCGCACCGAAGACACCTTTGCCGCAGTAAACGGCGAGTACGACCTGAGTGATTCGCTGATGGCCTATGCCGCCGTCGGCGCCCGCGAAAGCGACCATACCTTTCTGCGCCACAACGTACCGGTCACCAATGACGCCGGCGACTTTAGCGTGCAGCCGCGCGACTTCACCCGCGACGAATCGGTACGCACTGGTATTGCCGGCCTGCGCAACTGGTTCGATACCGGCCCGGTTAGCCACGAAGTTAATCTGGCAGCCAGCTACTTCTACATGGACTTCACCAACGGCGGCGCCCGCTATGCCGCTGCCCCGAGCAACCTCTATGACCCGGTGACCACACCGACACCCAGCGCCATCGTGCGCCCGGATGCCGAGGTGTATACCGAGAACCGCTACACCGGCGTCGCGCTATCCGACACCCTCGGCTTTTTCGAAGAACGTGTGCTGCTTACCCTGGGGGCGCGCTGGCAACGGGTGAAGGTCGACGATTGGACCAACAACGTAAAAGGCGCCACCGCCTATGACGAAGAAAAGGTCTCGCCCTCCGGCGGTGTGGTGTTCAAGGTCACCGACCAGTTCTCCCTGTATGCCAGCTACATGGAAGGCCTGAGCCAAGGCAAGATCGCGCCTTCAACGGCACGCAACTCCGATGAAATCTTTCCGCCCTTTATCAGCCGCCAAGTGGAAGTGGGCGCCAAGTACGACCTCGGCACGTTTGGCCTGACCGCGAGTGCCTTTCGCCTGAAACAACCCGCGTATGAAACCAACGCCACCACCCGGAATTTTGGCCCCAACGGCAAACACGAGAACAAAGGCATCGAAGTCAGCATATTTGGCGAGCCACTGCAGGGTTTCCGTTTGCTCGGCGGCCTGATGTACATCGACAGCGAGCTGACCAACACCGTTGGCGGAGTTGCCGACGGCAATCGCGCGCCAGCCACGCCGGAATACAACGTCAACCTTGGCGCCGAGTGGGACGTGCCGAAGGTATCCGGGCTAACCCTGACCAGCCGCGCCATTCACTCCAGCTCGCAATACCTCGACCAAGCCAACAGCAAGAAAATTGATGGCTGGGAACGCCTCGATATCGGCGCGCGGTATGCCTTCAAAGTCTCGGAAAAAGACGTAACCCTGCGCGCCAGCGTGGAAAACGTGCTGGACGACCAATACTGGATCTCCGCCGGCGCCTCCGACGACAGCGAGCCGGGGCTGAGCTTGTCGACACCGAGAACTTATCTGCTCTCGGCCACGATTGGTTTTTAACCCGAAAGGGCAATATCGGCGACGTAGGTTGGGTTGAGCCCTAGGCGAAGCCCAACATGAGTCCCTCCAAAGCTCTGCCGCCAAACCAGCGCGTTATTCAAAGCGCAGAACTTCGCCGCCTTTGGCTTCCACCATCGCGGCAAACGGCGGCAGCCTGGCGACGAAGTCTGTTTCAAACGCTAGGTAGCGGTCTTGCGTTGGCAGGTAGCGAATCGCTGGTTTGCTGCGGGGAATGTCCGGGGTAGCCAACTTCAGTACCTCGTTGCTCTGTTGGTTCCACCACCAGGCCAGGGTGCGCGTGCCAAAGGTGTTGGCGTGGTAGTTCCATACCCACCAATCGCCATGGCCGCGCGATACGTTGAGCTGGCCGTGAAAGGTGCGCAGGGTAATGCTGCGTTTGGGTTGGGTGACTAGCAGGCGGGTTTCCTGGCGCAGTTCGCTGCCAAAACCGTCGAGCACGGCCTTGCTAGTGGCCCCTGTCAGCACGTTGAAGCGCCACGCGAGCAGCACCGTTTCTTGGTAGCCGGTATCTTCCAGGTTCTGTCGCGCACCTTCGCTAAACAGCAGAATCTCATCGCCGCCCAAGTAGGCACTGGCGCTGCGCAGTTTGTAGCCCTCTGCGGGCAGTGGGCTGGCGATAGTTGCTTGCTGCGGCTGCTCGGCTTGCCAGATCCAGCACAGCGGGCCGTTGTGTTGCATAAACAACAAACGGCCAGGGCCGATGGGCAGTAGGGTCAGTTCATCGGCGTAGGCAAAAATCACCTCGCTGGTGTGCGCGGTAATCCGCCAGATGCGTGTTAGTGGCTCAGGTTCGTAGAGGCGTTGGCGTTCGAATAGCTCGCCGTCTATTGCCACGCCGCCCGGTTCAAATTCGGGCCATTGTTCCTGAGCAGGGCCGAAGCGCTGAATCTCATCGCCTTGGCACATTTCGTATACATAACGGTCGTCGCGGCTGTAATCGCCCCGCTTAACCTGGCGTTTCCACAGGCTACGCTGGGCGTTGGCGTCGAGCAGTTGCAGGTCGGCACCGTCAACGTCCTCGCGCTGTTCGAGCATGTCGCGCTCCACCGGCGGCCACTGGTTGTAATCAATCAAAAAACATTGCCACTGCGACTCGTCCTGCTCGGAAATCGCCGCCCAGCCGTTGCTGTAGTTGTACTCGTGCACATAGGTGGGGCCTGGGTACTCGTGCATGTCTTGCAGCCATTTCAGCTTGCTGCGTTTGGCTTTGGTCTTTTTCGCGCTGCTGGTGGCGGGCGCTTGCGGCTCGATCAAGCCAGGGGTCAGCGCGAGTTCGCCGTGCGCAGTTTGCCAGTGTGCGGCAAACGCCTGACGCTGCTGGGTAGGGATGATGACGGGGCGGTAGTCATCGGCGCCGGCGTCCAGATTCCACAGGTCATAGCCCTGGGCAAGTAGTAAAGGCGCCAGGGTTTGCAGGCAGACCTCAGGCATCTGGTTATCCAGTTCATCCAGCAATGCTTCATACGCGGCGCCGTTAAACAGGGAGATCGTGGGGTAGTAGTGCTGGAACAGGGCCAGCAACTCTGCGCCAGGCAACTTCCAATCGATATGAATCAGCGGCGCAAAAGCACTTGGCATCACGGTTACCGTCCTGGTGATTGTGGGTTTGTGCATCTTAGCGGCAGCCTGCAACGCAGAGCTACTTGGCCACGTTGCTGTGCTGAGGCTGAGACACTTTGCAAAGAGTGAAGGCTTGAGCGTTATGCCCAGGCTGCTAAATTGGCGCGGCGACGCCGGGCCCCTCTGACAGCTTTTTTAGCTGCCATGTCGGAGTTGCAGTTTGTACAACTTCGACTTAGGAGGGGCTTATGAGCACCCTAGAACCGTTCTTCATGGCCGAGTTCCTCGGCACTGCCACCTGGTTGTGGCTGGTCTTTATCACCATCGTTATCAGCCTGCTGGTCTTCGACCTCGGGGTGTTACACCGTGAGCACCGCGAAATCGGCGTGAAGGAAAGCTTGCTGCTTTCGGCCGGTTACATCAGCGCCGGCCTGCTGTTTGGCCTGTGGATTTGGCAGGTAAAAGGCGACACCGCCGGTATGGATTTCTACACCGGTTTTCTCATTGAGAAGTCGTTGTCCATGGACAACGTGTTCCTAATGGCGATGATCTTCAGCTTTCTCGCCATCCCACGTAAGTACCAACACGAGGTGCTGTTCTGGGGCATTCTCGGGGTGATTGTGCTGCGCGCCATTATGATTGGCCTGGGTGCAACGCTGATCGCTGAGTTCGATTGGATTCTCTATGTGTTCGGCGCCTTCTTGCTGCTGACCGGCGTGAAGATGCTGTTCAGTAAGGTCGACGACCACCCCGACCTGGCCGAAAACACGTTGGTGAAATTCCTGCGTCGGCACATGCGCGTCACCGAGCGTTTGCATGAGGGGCGTTTCTTTGTCCGTCAGCCGGATGCCAGCGGGCGCAATGTACTGTGGGCCACGCCACTGCTATTGGCACTAGTGCTGATTGAGTGTGCGGACCTGGTGTTTGCCGTGGACAGCGTGCCGGCGATTTTCGCCATCACCCAAGACCCCTTTATCGTCTACACCTCGAACATCTTCGCCATCCTGGGCCTGCGGGCGCTGTACTTCGCCCTGGCGGCGATGATCCATCGCTTCGCCTATCTCAAATACGCCTTGGCTCTGGTGCTGGTGTTTATCGGCTGCAAGATTTTCCTGGTCGGCATTATCGGCAAAACCCCGCCGGTGATTTCCCTCAGCGTAACCCTCGGCCTGTTGGCCGGTGGCGTTCTGCTTTCGCTATGGAAAACCCGCAACGACGCCACCCCAACTTGACGCTAAACACCGCCTTCTTTGCCCCGGTTTGCCGGGGCATTTATCACCGTTGGAGAACCCTATGAATGTTTCACCGATTGCCGGTCTCGCCCTTGTTGCTTTGCTCGGCGTAACCCTGGCCGGCTGCGATGCTGCCGAAGAATCCGCGCAAAAACTCACCGACAAAGCCGCGCAGGCAGCTCAGCAACTGGCCCGCGAAGCGGTGAGCGATACCGTCACCGCCTTAAACGAACAGATTGATCAGGCGCAAAAATCGACCAATAAGCTGCTGGGTAAACCTGAAGACGAGGCGGCAGACGACACACCCAAGCGCGAAACCGAGGCACCACCGGCCTCGGTCAATGAGGGCGTCGAAACCTAAGCCCGCTTGCGCTTACTGCTGCTTTGAGCCGCCACCGATTTGCCATACATACGGCGGTTCGGTGCCGTTGATTTCCCAGTCGCCGATGATGCGTTCTTTGTAAATCAGCGGGTTGTGGTTGGCCGCAGTGCGGGCGTTACGCCAGTGGCGGTCGAGGGATTTACTGGTACTGGTGGCTGAGGCGCTAAGGGCGTTAAACAGGTCGCTGGTGGCGCGCAATACCAGCTCAGCGATGGCCACCTGGGCCTGCGCCGATTGCAGTTCGGCGGCGATATTGGCTTGTTTTTCTGCTTCCGCATCGCTGCCAAAATGCGCCAGGTACGCCTGTTGCGCCGGCTGGGCGGCGCGAATGGCCGCCGCTTCAGCGGCGTACACCTGGGCCGAGGCTTTACCTACTACCTGCTGCACTTGCACATCAAGATGCACGGCGCTGGCATTACCCGTGCTGAAAATGCGTGTGCGTTTGCGCACTTCTTCTGCGGTGTCGCGAATGGCGGCGCGGCCGCTACCGGCCAATACGGCAAGTAGCACCAGTTGGTAAAACGCAGTCTGGTATTTAAAGCGGCTGTCGAACTCGTAGATATGCTCGGCCTCCACCACAGCATTTTCAAACACCGACGTACCGCTGCCGGTGGTGCGCTGGCCAAAGCCATCCCAGTCGTCACTTTGCTTGATGCCTGGCTGGTTGGTGCGCACGGCGGCAATCACATGCACATCGTCGGCTTCGCGCTGGGCGAAGAGGTCGATCCAGTCGGCAAAGATGCTACCGGTGCTGTAGTACTTGGTGCCGTTGACCAGCCACTGGCCATCGCGTTCTGTCACCTTGGTGATGACGTCGCCAATCTTCACCGCGCCTACTTCGGTCCAGGCATTGCCGACTAATTCGCCATCGACAAAGCGCTTAAACCAGGTTTCTTGTGAGCTGCTGACGTGGGCGTTGAGACGGTCTTCGACAAAAGCAAAGTGACCGCGCAAGGCCTGGGGCAGGTTGGAGTCGGCGGTGGCCAGTTCAATCAAAAGCTCCAGTAGTTGCGGCAACGAGGCGCCCGCGCCGCCAAATGCGGTGGGCACGCGCACGGCGCCAAAACCGGCTTCTTTTAACCAACTGATCGCGTCGAATGGCAGGCTGCGGCTTTGCTCACGCTGCACAGCGCCTTCGGCGATACGCGCAAAAATAGGCCGGAAGCGCGCGGCCAACTGTTCATAGTCGGTACCTGTGGAGAGGGCGGCGGGGAGGTGCTGTTGCTGTACGGTCATCACAAATTCCTTGAAGGGTGCAGGTGATGGTTCCAGTAACCATCGTTAGCCACCCTATTGCACAGGCTGTGCCGTACCGTGCAGCCCAGTAACCACGGGGCTTTGCTCTGCGCTTGTGGGTGGTTTTCCTGTTGGTCAGCGCGCAACTTGTTGCCCAGGTGTTCGCCTGGCAACAGTTGCGCTTAGCACCGGCGCGCCACGCGATGCTGCTGTTTAGCCTTCAACTGTTGCTGGGCAGACATTTGATCAGCAGGTTGCGGCTTACAGAACAGCAACAGCTCACACTTCAATCACACAATTCATTGATAAATAATGATAAAAAACTTTGGCATGGTTGCTGCTCTAGGTCTGGTATGGCCGCCACACCGGGGGCCCAGCCCCATACAGTTACTGGAGTACATGCCAATGAGCCAAGCCACTATCAAATTCGCCTACTGGGTGCCGAATGTCAGCGGCGGTCTGGTGGTCAGCAAAATCCAACAGCGCACCAGCTGGGATATCGACTACAACCGCAAACTGGCGCAAATCGCCGAAACCGCAGGCTTTGAATATGGCCTGACACAGATCCGCTTTACCGCCGGTTATGGCGCCGAGTACCAGCACGAGTCAGTCGCCTTCAGCCACGCCTTGCTGGCCGCCACCACTAAACTAAAAGTCATTGCCGCCGTATTGCCTGGGCCATGGCAGCCGGTGTTGCTGGCTAAACAGATCGCCACCATCGACCAGCTCACCAATGGCCGCGTGGCGGTAAATATTGTCTCCGGCTGGTTTAAAGGTGAGTTCACCGCCATTGGCGAGCACTGGCTGGAACACGACGAGCGCTACCGTCGTTCGGAAGAATTTATCCGCGTCCTTAAAGGCATCTGGACCCAAGACAACTTCACCTTCCGTGGCGACTTCTACCGCACCAACGAGTACACCCTGAAACCCAAACCCATTCAGCAGCACCCGGAAATCTTTCAGGGCGGCAGCTCCCGTGCTGCTCGCGATATGGCCGCGCGTGTGTCCGATTGGTACTTCACCAATGGCAATAGCGTGGAAGGCATCAAGGCGCAGGTCGACGATATCCGCGCCAAGGCGGCGGCCAATAACCACCCGGTCAAAATCGGCGTTAACGCTTTTATCATTGCCCGCGACACCGAAGAAGAAGCCCGCGCCGTGCTGGCCGAGATCATCGATCAAGCCGACCCAGAAGCGGTCAATGCCTTTGGCGATGCCGCCAAGCAAGCCGGTAAAGCCAGCCCTGAAGGTGAGGGCAACTGGGCCAAGTCCACCTTCGAGGATCTGGTGCAGTACAACGACGGTTTTAAAACCAACCTGATCGGCACGCCCAAGCAGATTGCCGAGCGCATTGTTGCGCTTAAGGCCGTGGGGGTGGACTTGGTGCTCAGTGCCTTCCTGCACTTCCAGGAAGAGGTCGAATACTTCGGCAAGCATGTGTTGCCGTTGGTGCGCGAACTTGAAGCCAAACAATCGGCTAGCAAACCCCTGGAAGTGGCCTGAGGGCAGGGCGATGAGCAGCGTGCAGCCCACCTATAACCGCGAGCAGGAGCCCGACAGCCTGCCGGCCTGGCTGCAGCATCAGGCGCGGCGCCAGGCCAGTGGTATTGCCTTGCGCCATAAGCACCTGGGCATTTGGCAGGTGCGTAGCTGGGGGCAGGTGGCAGATGAAGTGCGCAGCCTGGCAAGCGCGCTGCAACAGCGTGGTTTTGCGCCGGGCGCGAGTTTGTTGGTGCTTAGCCGACCACGCCCGGAGGCGTTGCTGCTGGCCTTGGCCGCGCAGTGGCTGGGCGGCCAAGCGGCGTTGCTCGATCCACTGGAACCGGTGAAGCCACAAGCCACGCTATTGGCTGAACTGAAAACGCAGTACGTGTTTGCTGAGGGCCTGGCCGAGCTGCGCCGCTTGCAAGCGGCCGGTAGCACGCCAGATGTGTTGCTGTATGCCGATGGCCGCGGCGTGGTGGGCGACTCCGCTGGCACTGCCGCGCTGAGTTATCAGGCGTTGTTGGCTGAGGGCGGCAGTGGCGCTGTTACCGTGTTGGCAGGTACGGAACAAACCGCCTTTGCCCTGTATCGCCAGGCTGCTTCTGGCGAGTTGCAGTGGCAACGCATAAGCCATGGCGAGTTGCTGCAGCACGGCGCGCGGCTGGTAAAGCGCGAACAGCTTGGCCGCCACGAAGAAGCCCTGGCGGCTCGCGCGTTTGCCGCAGGCGGGCAGGCGCGTTACCTGCTCGCGCCTTGGTTGATTGCCGGCTTTCGCCTGAATTTTCCCGAGAACCTTGCCACCCGTGATCACGACCGCCGCGAGCTCGGTCCAACCCTGGTCGCCGGTACACGCGACACCTATGCACGCTTGCACGCTCAGGTGCTAGAGCGTTTACCAGAGCCAGGCAGTTGGCGTCGGCGCCTGGTGGACTGGGCGCTACAGCCTGAACCGGGCATCTGGCCGCGCAGCGTGGGTTACTGGCTGATACGGCGGCCCTTGCGTGACGTGTTGGGTTTTAGCCGCACCCGGGCGCCGTTATTGGTGGGTGAACCGCTCGACGAGGATGTGCAGGCGTTTTTTCACGCGCTGGCCGTCGACGTACGCGCCTGGCCAGACCCAGCGCAGTGGCAAAGCCCGCCGCGCCGTCCACACGTGGCAACTTGGAACAACGTCGGTAGTGCGCTTGCCGCACAAGGAAACGCGCTATGACGCTTGAAGCTGCACGTGCTCCGCTGTTGGAGCTGAACAATATCTCCCTGTCGTTCAAGGGCGTAAAAGCCGTCACCGACATCAGCTTTGCCGTGGCGACCGGAGAAATCTGCGCGCTGATCGGCCCCAATGGCGCCGGCAAAAGCTCGCTGCTTAACGTGATCAACGGCGTGTATCACGCTCAGCATGGCCAGGTGCGTTATGCCGGTGAACTGCGCCAGCGCATGCGTCCCCACGATGCAGCGGTGCGTGGCATTGCCCGCACCTTTCAGAACATCGCGCTGTTTAAAGGCATGAGCGTGCTCGACAACGTGCTTAGCGGGCGCAACCTCAAACGCCGCAGCAGTTGGCTGGAACAGGCGTTGCGCATAGGTCGCGCACCACGTGAAGACGATCAGCAACGGCACGCAGCGGAACGCATTATCGAGTTTTTGCATATCCAGCCGTGGCGCGAAGCCATCGTCGGCAAACTGCCCTATGGCCTGCAAAAGCGCGTGGAGCTGGCCCGGGCATTGGCCGCCGAACCGCGTTTGTTGTTGCTGGACGAGCCCATGGCGGGCATGAACGCTGAAGAAAAGGCGCAGATGAGCGGTTTTATCGTCGACATCAACCGCGAATTCGGCACCACCGTGGTGTTGATCGAACACGACATCGGCGTGGTGATGGGCATTTCCGACCACGTAGTGGTGCTCGATTACGGGCGCAAAATTGGTGACGGCCCGCCAGCGGAAATACAGCGCAACCTCGAAGTGATTGCTGCCTATCTCGGCACGCGCCACTAACCCTTTTAAGCCGTTCACAACGGCTGCCTTGCCGGGCGGCCAGGCTTCGCTCGTGTGTAACTCTCGCTGGTAAGTCAGGAACCACCATGGAATTTTTCTTTGAAGTGCTGATTGGAGGGCTGTTGGCTGGGGTGATGTATGCCTTGGTCGCCATTGGCTTTGTGCTGATCTACAAGGCCTCGGGCGTATTCAATTTCGCCCAGGGTGCCATGGTGCTATTTGCGGCACTGACCTTTGTCAGCTTGTTGGAGCGTGGTGTGCCGTTTTGGTTGGCGTTTGTGCTGACCTTGGCTGTGATGGTGCTGTTGGCGCTGGCCATCGAACGGGTGGTATTGCGGCCCTTGGTAAACCGCTCACCGATCACCTTGTTTATGGCCACCCTTGGCCTGTCTTACGTGATTGAGGGGCTGGCTCAAGCACTGTGGGGCGCGCAGGTGCATGGCCTGGACCTGGGCATCAGCGATGAGCCACTAGAACTGGGCGGCATGCTGCTCTCGCAATTCGATATTTTCGCTGCGGTAACCGCCGCCGTGCTGGTGGCTGTGTTGTCGCTGCTGTTCAACAAAACCCGCATTGGTTTGTCGCTGCGAGCGGTGGCTGACGACCCGTTGGCCGCGCTGGCGGTAGGCATTCGCTTGCCGCACATCTGGGCGATTGTCTGGTCGGTCGCCGGCTTTGTCGGCCTGGTCGCCGGGTTGCTGTGGGGTGCCCGTTTGGGCGTGCAGTTTTCCCTGTCGTTGGTGGTGCTCAAGGCCCTGCCGGTGCTGATTATTGGCGGCTTTACCTCGGTCACTGGGGCGATTGTCGGCGGGCTGATTATCGGCGCCAGCGAGAAGCTCGCTGAGGTGTATATCGGCCCGATCATCGGCGGCGGCATCGAAAACTGGTTTCCCTATGTGCTGGCCTTGCTGTTCCTGCTGGTGCGTCCGGCTGGGCTGTTTGGCGAGCGCGCCATCGAGCGGGTGTAAGGAGCTGCATGATGTTCTATCAAGAAGGTGGGCAATTCAGTACCCGGTACGCTCAGGACCGCCGGGTGTTTCGCTTGCGCCAGGACCGTATCGGTGTGCTGCTGTTGCTGGTGTTCAGCGCCATCGGCGTACCGTTTTTGGGCAACGACTATTGGTTTAGCGCCATCCTTATTCCGTTTCTGGTGCTGTCGCTGGCTGGGCTTGGGCTGAATTTGCTCACTGGCTATGCAGGGCAATTGTCCTTGGGTTCGGCGGCGTTTATGGCGGTCGGAGCCTTTGCTACCTACAACATCGACTTGCGCGTTACGGGCCTGCCGCTGCTGTTGGATATTGCCTTGGGCGGTGTGTGCGCGGCTCTGGTGGCGTTGTTATTTGGCCTGCCCAGTTTGCGCATCAAGGGTTTTTATCTGCTGGTATCGACCCTGGCCGCGCAGTTCTTGGTGCAGTGGGCTCTCACACGCTTTAGCTGGTTTTCCAATAACGACGCTTCGGGGGTGATCAGCGCGCCGCCGCTGCTGATTTTTGCTACCGATTTCGGCTCGCCAGTGGGTCGTTATCTGCTCACGTTAGGCGTGGTGCTGGCCATGTTTTGGCTGGCCAGCAACCTGGTACGCAGTGAGCTGGGGCGCAACTGGATGGCGGTGCGCGATATGGACACGGCCGCCGCTGTTATCGGTATTCCCTTGCTGAAAACCAAGCTGCTGGCTTTTGCCATCAGCGGCTTTTTCCTTGGCATTGCCGGCGCGCTATGGGCGTTTATGTACTTGGGCACGGTAGAGCCCCACGGGTTCGACCTGAACCGCTCATTTCAGATCCTGTTCATCATCATTATTGGCGGCCTGGGCAGCTTGCTCGGCAATGTTCTGGGCGCCGCTTTTATCGTGCTGTTCCCGATTTTGCTCTCGAACGTGGCGGCGTTGCTGCCGCCTGGGCTGATAGAAGCCGGCCAGATCGAGAACCTGCAAAAGATGGTGTTTGGCGCACTGATCATCTTTTTTCTGATTAAGGAGCCCGAGGGCCTAGCACGCCTCTGGCAGAAATTTCGCGAGCGCGCACGGCTATGGCCGCTGCGCTACTGAGCGAACCGCAACCCCCTGGCGGACGTGTTCCGCCTGCCGAACCTTAACCTCCGTTGACCACCGTTTTTACAAGGACACTTGCATGTTCAAACCAACTTTCTGGGGCTCCCTGGCCTTGGCTGTCAGCCTCACCACTGGGGCAGTTAGCGCCTACGCCGACAACGAGCAGTACTTTCCGCTGCAAAGCTACCGGGTTGGGCCTTATGCCGCTGGCGGCACCGGTTTTTTTGGCGGCTTTATCGACTATATGAAGTACGTCAACGCCAATGGCGGCGTAAATGGCGTGAAACTAACCTGGAGCGAGTGCGAAACCGAATACGTAGTGGAGAAGGGCGTGGAATGCTACGAGCGCCTGAAGAAAGGCTTGAACGGTGCGCCCGCGGCCGCCACCAACCCGCTGTCGGTGGGTATTGCCTACGCCACATTGGAACGCTCGACCGCCGACAAACTTCCGCTGATCACCATCAACCATGGCCGCACTGATTCCACCGATGGCAGCGTGTTTCCCTATGTCTTTCCGCTGCAGCTGAACCCTTATTCAGAGGTGTCGGCGATCATCAACTACATCGGCCAACGCAGCGGCGGCTTGGAAAAACTGCAGGGCAAGAAGATCGTCACGCTGTACCACGGCTCACCGTACGGCAAAGAAACCAACGAAGTGCTGCAAACCCTGGCCGACAAATACGGCTTTGAACTGACCCTGCTGGAAGTGCCGCACCCAGGCAACGAACAGCAGTCGCAGTGGTTAAACATTCGCCGCGCCAAACCGGACTGGGTGATTCTGCGTGGCTGGGGGGTGATGAACCCGGTGGCGCTGAAAACCGCGCAGAAAGTGGGTTTTCCGGCGGACCATATCATCGGCAATATCTGGAGCAACTCCGAAGACGACGCCGCCCCCGCAGGCGCTGCCGCCAAGGGCTATATCTCCATTACCACCCATCCTTCGGGCATCGATTTCCCCGTGTTACAGGGCATTAAAAAGGACGTGGTGGACAAGGGGCAAGGCGACCTCGCCGACCCTAAACGCTTTGGCAACGTGTACTACAACCTCGGCGTGGTAAACGGCATTCTTAACGTTGAAGCGCTACGTATCGCCCAGGAAAAATACGGCAAACAACCGTTAACCGGCGAGCAAGTACGTTGGGGTTTCGAACACCTAAAGCTCGATGATGCTCGCCTTAAAGAACTCGGCGCGCTTGGCCTGGTGCAGCCGCTGCAACTGTCTTGCTCCGACCACGAAGGCGGCGGCGCCGTGCGCTTTCAGCAGTGGGACGGCAGCCAGTGGAAGCTGATCAGCGACTGGGTACAAGCCGACCGTGCGCTGTTGCGACCAATCATCGAGGCCTCGTCGAAAAAATATGCCGCCGAAAAAGGCATCACCCCGCGTGATTGCAGCAAAGAGTCCTGATTTGGCGAACGGCCGGAGGGCTCAGGCACTTCGGCCGTTAAGGCTTTCTATTCGAGGAGCAAAACCATGAGCGACAGCCCGATTTTGCAGGTGCAAGGCATTGAGGTGTTGTATGAACAGGCGATTCTGGCCGTGCGCGGGGTGTCTCTGCAGGTGGCTAAGGGGCAAATTGCCGTGTTGTTAGGCGCCAATGGCGCCGGCAAAAGTAGCACATTAAAGGCTATTTCCAATTTGCTGCGGGCAGAGCGGGGCGAGGTGGTGCAGGGGCGTATTCACTACAACGGCCGCGACATTACCCACAGCACTGCCGACCGTTTAGTGCGTGACGGCCTGGTGCAAGTATTGGAGGGACGCCACTGCTTCGCCCACCTGACCGTGGAAGAAAACCTTATGACGGGTGCCTTCGCCAGGCGCATTTCACGCCGGCAACTGCACGACGAGTTGGAACAGATTTACACGCAATTTCCACGGCTGGAACTGCGCCGCAAAAGCCTTGCCGGTTACACCTCTGGTGGAGAACAACAAATGGTCGCCATCGGCCGCGCATTAATGGCCAAGCCACAACTGGTGCTGCTGGACGAACCTTCGATGGGCTTGGCACCGCAGATTGTCGAAGAAATATTCACCATCATCGGGCAGCTCAATCGCGAAGCCGGTGTGAGCTTTTTGATCGCCGAACAGAACATCGCCGTGGCCTTGGAATACGCCCACTACGGCTACGTGCTAGAGACCGGCAGCGTAGTCAGACAAGGTACCGGCGCCGAGTTGGCCGCGCTGGATGACCTGCACAGTTTTTATCTGGGCGGCCAACCGGCAACGGCAAACGCCGAGGGCGTGCAACTGCCGGCCAACTAGCTCACAGAGCGATTTCAGCAGGGCGCTTGAGCGTCGACGTATCTTGGTTGTAGCTGTGTAGGTACCGAATAAAGCTCGCCAGGCGCAAATAGTCGAGGGTTTCCATGGGCTGCTGTTCGGCGTTCGGCCCATGATTTTTGCCATTGTGTTCAGACGCGGGTTGACAGTTCATCACTTGCTCCAAATACTGTATGCATAACCAGCTTACAGAGATTCGGATATGTCTTTCAACCTCAGCCAGCTTCCCGTCGACCAACGTGCTGCCATTCAGCACCACCGCCAATCGTGCTTCGAAAGCTATCAGCAACAGCTTCAGCTTGATTCACAGCTGGCTGTAGATGTTGCCTGGGAATTTAGCCGCCTGCTCGGCGCCCGCGGCGAGAAGAAAGCCGCTTGGCGCGAGTGGGTCTGTCAGCAACTGATTGAGCTAGACGACCCGCTTTTAGTGGCCAAACTCAAGCAGCGACTTAACGGCTATATGCGCGGAGCAGGGCAGAGCAATCAGCCGTCCTGACCAGGTGAAACCGATGGTTGAAGTACTGATCAAAATCCTCCTCGCGCCCATTCTGCTGGTGCAAGGCCTGTATGTGCGCCGGGTAACACCGAAGTTGCCGGAGCCGATTGGCGAGCGCAGTGGCGTGAGTGGCAGCGGCCCGCATATGCGTTTGTTGGTGCTGGGCGACTCAGCGGCAGCCGGTGTCGGCGTGCCCGAGCAGGCGCAGGCTTTAACCGGCCAGTTGGTGGCTAACCTGGCGCAGGACTATCGCGTGTCATGGAAGCTGCTCGCCCAATCCGGTTTAGACACCGCGCAGGTTATGGCGCGGGTCGAGAGCACCGCTACCGAGCCGTTTGATGCGGTGCTGGTTTCGGTCGGGGTAAACGATGTAACGGGTGGGTTGTCGGCTCAAGACTGGGCAATCGCCATGCACAGGCTGCTTGATTTGCTGTTGTGGAAGTATGGGGCACGGCACGTGCTGCTAGCGCCGGTGCCGCCGATGCATCTGTTTCCCGCGCTGCCGCAACCTCTGCGTTGGTACCTGGGCCGACGTGCCAAGCAATTCAACCTGGCCCTGGCGCAGTTAGCGCGCTCACGCATGGACTGCCGCCTGCAGCAAAGCGACCTGAGCGTGCGTGATGGCATGCTGGCTGCTGACGGGTTTCACCCAGGGCCTGCGGTGTATGCACAGTGGGCTGACGATTCGGCGGCTACGTTACGCAGCTTTTTTACCGATCCAGTTTCCCTTGGTGGGCGCGTGGTTGCAGCACCACCAGCCGCCTAAAAGCTGGAAAAAGCCCAACTCGCCGCTGGTTTCGCTGGCGGTGAAACGGTTTTCACGGAGGTGGCAAACGCGCTGGCATGAACAAGTTGTTCGTTGATCGCCCAGCTCCGCTTATCGCCCCCTCAAGTTTTCTAGCAATGTGTGGATACGCAGGAAATGATTACGTGCAGCGCACGTTGCCATATTTCCTGGAGTTTTCACGATGTTCCCTCACCTGAAAGTCCGCACCGGAATGGTCGCGGTATTGGTTCTGTTCGTTGTCGCCTTGCTGCTATCAACGGTGAACAACTGGTCGGCGGCGGTACGCAGCCATGAGCAAATTGTTCAGCTCGACCAGGCGACCAAGCAGATTGACGGCATTAACAATGCGTTGCTGCTCGCCATTCGTACCAGCGCGAATGTGTCCTCGGCCTTTATTGAAGCGGTCGGTGGCCACCGTGAGGAAGCAGAGGCGCGTATTGGCCGTAGTGAAACGATCTGGGCGGAAGCCATCGCCAAGATCAACTCGGCAACCGCCGATATCACCGACCCTGTGCTCAAGGGCCTGGCCGATGACCTGAAGAAAGCCTTTGACGAATACGGCCGGGCGATAGTTGGGCAGCGCGCTGCAGCTCGCGCGCAGTCGGCTACCGATTACTTTCAGGTGAATATCGCCGCCGGTAATGGCATGACCAACTTGCAGGCGATTCGAGTCAAGTTGGTAGGGGAGTTGGACCAGCGCAGCAAGATGGTCGTCATCCAGTCGGCCGAGCGCCTGGCATTGGCGCAAACCCTGTCTATCAGCGTGGTGGTGATTACCTTGGTGTTGGCGGTGCTCTGCTGGATGTTTATTTCCGCCCGCGTGTTGCGTCCCTTGCGTTACGCCGGTGAGCATTTCAAGCGCATTGCCGACGGCGATCTGACCCAGGCGGTAGTGGTGACCAGCCACAATGAAATTGGCGAACTGTTCGCCGAGCTGCAACGCATGCAAACCATCCAGCGCGACACGCTTAACCTGATTGCCGGGTCGGCCACGCAATTGGCGTCGGCAGCCGAACAACTGAACGCGGTTACCGAAGAGAGCAATCGTGGCCTTCAGCAGCAAGATCAGCAGCTTGAACAAGCCGCCACAGCGGTGAATGAGATGACCAGCGCTGTGGAGGAGGTTGCGCGCAACGCAGTTTCTACTTCACAAGCCGCCACCGCCTCCGACAGCCTGTCGCAAAAGAGCCGGCAGCAGGTACGAGAAAACATCGAGGGCACCAAGTCGATGAGTGCGGACATCCAGAGCAGTGCCGAGCGTATTCACAATCTAGCCAGCGAAGTGCGCAATATCGGCAAGGTGCTGGACGTGATCCGCGCGGTGTCGGAGCAAACCAACCTGCTTGCACTAAACGCGGCTATCGAAGCAGCGCGGGCCGGGGAGGCGGGGCGGGGGTTTGCCGTGGTGGCTGATGAAGTGCGCACCTTGGCTTATCGCACTCAGGAGTCGACTCGCGAAATCGAGCAGATCATTGGCAGCGTACAGAGCAATGCCGAGCAGGCCGTTGGCGCGATGCAAGCCAGCACCACGAAAGCGCAGGATGCGTTGCACATGACCCAGGCAAGCGGCGATGTGTTGGAGGAAATATTTGCCGCTATCAGCCAAATCAACGAGCGTAACCTGGTGATTGCTAGCGCGGCGGAAGAGCAGGCGCAGGTGGCCCGTGAAGTCGACCGCAACCTGGTGGCGATTCGTGATCTGTCGGCGCAGTCGGCTGAAGGTGCGCAGCAAACCAACGCCGCCAGTCATGAGCTGTCGCGGTTGGCGGCAGAACTTAGCAGCCTTGTCGGGCGTTTTCGCACCTAACGTTTTTGGCGGTTTGCGCATAGGTTTAGCTGTGCGCAAACACCCAGACTGCCTGCAGCGGCTTAACCAATACTGCCAATAAAGTTCGCCAGCTCTGGCGTCGCCGGGGCGCTGAACAAGTCTTTCGGTGCGCCCATTTCATGCACGCGGCCCTGGTGCATAAACACCAGTTTGTCGCCCACCTCGCGGGCAAAGCGCATTTCGTGGGTGACCATAATCAGCGTCATGCCTTCTTTGGCCAGCTCACGCACCACGCTGAGCACTTCGTTGACCAACTCCGGGTCCAGCGCCGAGGTGATTTCGTCGCACAGCAGCACGCGCGGCGACATGGCCAAGGCGCGGGCAATGGCCACACGTTGCTGCTGGCCGCCGGATAGTTGCTCGGGAAAGGCGTTGAATTTGTCCGCCAGGCCTACGCGCTCGAGCATTTTTTCCGCCAAGCGGCGCGATTCAGCGCGGTCAGTTTTCTTCACCACCTGCGGCGCAAGCATGACGTTTTCGCCCACGCTCAGGTGCGGGAACAGGTTGAACTGCTGAAACACCATGCCGACCTTTTGCCGTAACGCGCGCAGGTCCGAGCGTTGCGCGTCGAGGTATTGGCCGTCGACTTCAATCACGCCGTCGTTGATCGATTCCAAGCCGTTAAGGGTGCGCAGCAGGGTGCTTTTGCCCGAGCCGCTGCGGCCGATAATGGCCACCACTTCGCCTTCCTCAACCTTGAGGTCGACGCCTTTAAGCACGTGGTTTGGGCCGTAGTATTTGTGCAGGCCAGTGATACTAAGCAGCGACATGCAGCCTCCTTTCAAGGTAACGGGCGCCCATCGAGAGCGGGAAGCACCAGGGCAATCAGGCCGTAGACCAGGAAGGGTTCAAAGGTGGCATTAGCGATCATGCTGCCGGTCTTAGTCAGTTCGGTGAAACCGATGATTGAGGTCACGGCCGTGCCTTTGACCACCTGCACCGAAAAGCCCACGGTCGGCGCCACGGCAATACGCAACGCTTGCGGCAAGATCACGTAGCGCAGCTGCTCCACACGGTTCAGCGCCAGGCTGGCCGAGGCTTCCCATTGGCCCTTGGTCACCGACTCCACACAGCCGCGCCAGATCTCGGCCAGATAAGCACTGGTAAACAGCGTTAGCGCCACTGCCGCCGCCATCCACGCCGACACATCGACGCCAAGCAAGGCGATGCCAAAAAACACCAAAAACAGCTGCATCAGCAGCGGCGTGCCTTGGAACAGCTCGATGTAACCGCGCGCCAGAATGCGTAATGCACTGAGCTGGGAGATACGCGCCAGCATCACCAACAGCCCGGCCACACCACCGCAGACAAACGCCACCAACGACAGCAGCACCGTCCATTGCAGGCCCGTGAGCAGGTTGCGGATGATGTCCCACAAGGTGAATTCCATCAGCGTCTCCCCACAATCACGTAGCGGCCCACCAGGTTCAGTACTTGCCGCAGACCTATAGCCATCACCAGGTACAGCAGGGTGGTCAGCAGGTAGGTTTCAAAGGCGCGGAAGTTGCGCGACTGAATAAAGTTGGCAGCAAACGACAACTCTTCGGTGGCGATCTGCGAGCACACCGCTGAACCGAGCATGACGATGATGATTTGGCTGGACAGCGCCGGCCACACCTTGGCCAACGCCGGGCGCAGCACCACATGGCGGAAGATCTCATAACGGGTCATGGCCAGCGCCGACGCCGCTTCAATTTGCCCGGCAGGAATGGCCTGGATGCCAGCGCGGATAATCTCCGTGGAATAAGCGCCGAGGTTTATCACCATGGCCAACGAGGCGGCTTGCCATTCCGTCATGCGCACGCCGAGCGTGGGCAGGCCGAAAAAGATAAAAAACAACTGAACAATAAAAGGCGTGTTGCGGATCAGCTCCACATAGCCGCTAAACAACCAGTTAAACGGGCGCACGTGCCAGGCGCGCATCACCGCGCCAAGTACGCCGATCGCCACCCCGGCAAACACGCCTATAGCCGTCAGCTCAAGGGTAAACAACGCACCCTTAAGCAGTTGGTCGCTGTGGGCCAGAACGGCGGCAAAGTCGAATTGATAGGCCATCAGGCTGGGCCGCTCAGAGGTCAGCTGGCAGCGGTTGTTTCAACCACTTTTCGGCAATGCCGCTGAGGCTGCCGTCAGCCTTGGCAGCGGTCAGAATACCGTTCACTTTTTCCAGCAGCGCTGGCTGCTCTTTGGCTACGCCGACATACACCGGCGAGTCCTTCAATTTCAGTTTCAGCACCGGCACTTTCTTCGGGTTTTTCTCGGCAATGGCGCTCATTACTACGCTGCCACTGGCGATCAAATCGACCTGGCCGGACAGGTAGGCAGCGATAGTCGAGTTGTTGTCTTCAAAGCGTTGAATGGTGGTGCCTTCCGGGGCCACGGCACTGAGTTCCATGTCTTCAATGGCACCGCGGGTCACGCTGATGGTTTTGCCTTTGAGCGCGTCGGTGTTGGCGATCTCGGCTTCAGCCGGGCCAAACACGGCGAGATAAAAGGGCGCATAGGCCTTGGAAAAGTCGATAACTTTCTCGCGCTCGGGGTTTTTGCCCAGGCTGGAAATCACCAAGTCGACCTTGCCGGTGGTGAGGAAGGGGATACGGTTAGTGCTGTTAACCGGTGTCAGGGCCAGTTTCACCCCGAGTTTGTCAGCGATCAGTTTGGCGGTGTCGATGTCCAGGCCGCGCGGTTGCATATCCGGGCCCACCGATCCAAAGGGTGGGAAATCTTGCGGTACGGCCACTTTCAACGTGCCGCTGGCCTGGATGTCGGCGAGGGCGTCGGCATTAGCCGCCGAGTGCATAAAGGCGCCGCTGGCAAACAGGGCGGAAAGCAGAAAGTGACGAACTATACGCATGGGAAAAACCTCGTGGCATCGCAAGAAGGAGTGCAATGGCGATAGCACAGGGCATGCCAGTTTCTTCCGATCAGCCAGTATGTGACCGTGCAGTCTTTGATTCACTAGGTCTTACTGGTCTGAACAGTTGAAGCTTTCTGATTAAGCCGTCAACTTTTAATTGCACCCAAGCAGGGCAAGGGTTTCAGCGATAGTTCCAGCCTGGTGCGTGACTTGCGCGGCGTGCAAAAAACAGCGTAAAAAGCAGCTACTTCTTCTGACTGGTCTGAACAGATGGCCGATACAGCAGTACGTGGCGCGGTGCCGGAACAAGCCCTGCAAGCCATTCAAAAACTGATCCGTGAAGGCGGCTACCAACCCGGCGACGCCTTGCCATCGCAGCGCGATTTGGCCGAGCGCCTAGGCGTCAGTCGCGCCTCGTTGCGTGAGGCATTGTCATCGTTAAGCGCTTTGGGTTTAGTCAGCGTGCAAGCGGGGAAGGGTGTGTATGTGCAGTCCACTCTGGTAGCCAGTGGCACCACCGCCAAGGCCTTCTCCTGGCCTTACGCTGAGCAGGTTTCCGCCGTTGATACCTTTCAACTTCGCTACGTATTGGAAGGCTTTGCCGCCGGCCGCGCTGCCAGCACGCTGACGGCGTTGGACATTGATGAACTGCACGACAACGTCGAAGCGATGCGCCTGGAGCTACGTGCTCAACATTTTGAAGCCGCCGCGCGCTTGGACTTTGAATTCCACCGCCGCCTGCTGCAAGCCAGCGGCAACCTGGCCATTGAGCACATCATCAGCGCCAGCGAATCAGTGTTTCTGGAAAGCCAAAAGCTGCCATTTATTCGCCCTGAACGAGCGATGGAAACCTGGCAAGAACACCGCAAAATTCTGCGCCACCTTGCCCGTCACGCCAACGACCCTGCGCGCAAAGCCATGCAAGAGCACATTCGCAATGCCGCTTCGCGTACCGGGATTATTTTTCCTATCTAGGTACAGGGCGCTCGCGGCTCAGCCCCCACAGCCTTTTTGGGGCAGCTGCTGCAACGCCCGGTCGAGTAATTGCTTGGTGCGTTTGCTGTGCAAAATGCTGAGGTGGTCTTCGTTCAACAGGTAAATCTGCCTCGCTTCATCCTGCGCGCTGCTGCGTAGCTCGCTGGCCAGCGGAACTACGCCGTCGTTGGGTTCAGGCAATAAGCGGCTGTTGCCTGCGTAGCTGACCAACAGCCACTGGCGAATATGGACAGGTAAGCGGGAGGCAAACAGCTGCTGCAAATAGTCGCTGCCGGGCGCCATGTCCTTCCAAACCGGTACCTCCAGCGGCACGTTTTGCAGGCCGGATGCGGCTGAGGGATGGCCATCCCAAGACGTCGATAAAGTGACGAACAAACACACCGGTTGTGCGTTCTCCTCGCCGAGCAGTTGCAGCGCGCGGCGCGCCACCAAACCGCCCATGCTATGGGCGATTACATGCAGGCGAGCGGGCGCAAAGCGGCGCTCGATATCACGAATACCAACACTCAACATGTAGGCACTGTTGTTAAGCGGAACGCCGCTGGGGTAGTGGAAAAGCACCAGTTGGAAACGCTGGGTATCGATGTTGGCCGCGACTTCCTGCCAATCGCTAGGCGAGGAATTGATGCCATGTACCAGGAAAATCGGTTCCTTGGCTTGGTCCCACGGTGCCAGCAGATACAGGCCGTAGCCGATATCGCGCAAAAAAGTCAGCGGCTGCCAGGCACCCACTTGCGTGCTCGCCAGGCTAAAGCGCGGGTCGTTGAAGCTGACTGGTTGCAGATAATTGCGCTGCATGCGTGGCTGTTCACGGTGGAGCACCTCCAACCGTAAATCTATCGCCGGTGCCTGCGCGAGATCACCCTCACGCAGCGCAATGACGTTGCCCTGGCTCAGGCGTTTACGGGTGGCCGCGTCGGGTTGCACATGCAGCGGCACGCTCTGGGCGTTGGCTAACCATTGCCGGGGTTCGTCGGGGTCAAGGGTGAAGTTGCCGTTGCGGTCATCGAAGGCCAGTAGTTGGTAGGCGCCTGGTGCTTGGGTGAAATAGAAGTCTTCGCCGGGTGCGGCAATCCGGTAGGTGAGCAGTTTGCCCTGAGCGTCGAGTAGTGCGATTAACGCGCTGCGGCCAGAGTCGGTGGCGTTCAGTTGCCCGGCTATCAGCACCAGCTCCGCTCTGGCCTGCTGCATTTCGCGGTCGACCTTAAATAGGCTGCATCCGCCGTTGCTTGCCAGCAGCACCACGAGCCAGATGCGTAGGCTATTCATCGGTTGCCTATTGGTGTTGTACCGCGACGGCATGAGCCATTGCCTGTGCTCGCGGCCATAACAAAGCAGCCATGCCAAGCTTATAAACAATGGCAAACATTACGTACGCGATGCGGGTAGAAAATAGCTCTGCTGCGCTATTAGGCAGCGGCGAAATAGCTAAACCGAACACAATCAGAAACGTGATTAGCCCGCCGCCAAACACCTTGCCCGTGGCCGTGCCCAGCGCCGCTTTACCCGCGAACAACAGGCTCACCGCCAATAGAACAGAGGCCACCAGCCAAAGCGCAGGGCGCAGTTCGACCAGCACGAACGCCAGCGAAGCAGCGACGCCGCCCAGTAGGTTAAGCGCCACCAACCCCAGCGCCATGCGGCTCGTCATTCCCGGCTCCAACTGGCTAAGCAACGAGGCCACAGTAATTGGCACCACCATGGCGGTGGCCAGGCGTGGGTCGCTCAGGCACAGGGCAACCATCAGCAGCAAAATTGCCGCACTGGCCATGGCTTGGCGCAACACCAGGGTGAGTTCGTAAGTAGGAGCGGGAAGCTCGTCGGTATGTTCATCATCGCTGTCAGGCAGGAGGGCGTGAGCAGCCCAGGTCAGCAACAGAGCCATGCTGACGGACTTGGCCAACAGCAAAACGATGGACTCACCCAGGTCGCGTTGCAGGATATCCAGCATCGGCACCGCTATCGCGATCACCAACATCAACGCCGGCCCCGCGCCACCCAAGCGCCGCCCTTGGGCGGTGAAGCAGGCGAAGTAAAACAGCCACAACAACGGCAGCAGCACCCAGGGGCGGTCGTCCAATAAGCCGGTGAAAAACACCAACAGCGCGCCGGTCAATATAATCACCAGCACGGTCACCAGGCCTTGGCGCAAGGGCGGTGGCCGGCAGCTGGCCAAAAGAAACTGAGTGGCAAACAACGGCGCCAAGAACGGCAAGGTGCTACCCGCAACAAGCCCCAGGCAAAAGCCCGCCGTCACGGCGAACGCGACACGCAAGCCTTGGCGCTTGGCCCGATGCAACGCCCCGTCAGTTGACATAATTCAGCCACGCTCCCAGCCGCGCAGTGAATGCACCCAAGGCATTAGCCAGTGGGTTGTCATCGGTATAAATCACCACCGTCACCTGCGAGCCATAACGCGGCCCCCTGGGGTGCGGCTCATCTACCAACAGGCGCACCGGGAAGCGCTGCGGGTCACGCACCCAGCCGCTCTGGTTGCGCACCGAAGGCAGCGGCCCGTCGCTATTGCCTTCCTGCGCTACGCCCCAACCGACACTTTCCACCCGTCCTTGAAAAACCCGCCCAGGCAACACATCGAACACCAGTTCGGCACGGTCGTTGGCCTGCACATGCTCCAGGCTGTTTTCCTTAAACGCAGCGGACACCCACACGCTGCTGGCGTCGATAAAGGTCAACGCTGGCTGGCCAGCGCTCACTACCTGGCCGACCGCGAGTTGCAAGTTAGTGATGACACCCTCAGAGGGCGCCACAACCTCGGTGCGCACCAAGTCCAGCCGAGCTTTTTCCAGCGCCGCCAGGGCCTTTTTGAACTGCGGGTTGTCGTTGCCTTTGGGCCCCAGCTCCTGTCGCGCGCGTTGCAGATCGGCCTGGGCTTTAGTCACCGCCGCTTCGGCAGAATCCAGTGAGGCTTTGGCCTCATCCAAGCGCGCTCGGGCATACACACCGCGCTCGACAAGTTGCATAACTCGCCGGCTTTGCTCACGCACGTTATCGCGCTGCGCCCGCGCTGATACCAACTGCGCCTGGGCTGCATCCACTGACGCCGTACTGGCGCCCACCGCCTGGCCCGCTTCTTCCAAGCGAGCCTCAGCTTCGCTAATGGCGATGGCATAAGGCTGGGGATCAATGCGAAACAGCAAGTCGCCGACGTTAACCCGTTGGTTGTCGACCACCGCAATTTCCGTCACTCGACCATTCACCTCGGCCGCCATCTGCACCACATAGGCTTGCACCACCGCCTGCGACGTCGATGGCGCGCGGCGTTCCATAACAATCGAAAGTGCGAATAACAGCGCAATCAGCCCCAGCACGATAAGGGCAATACGGCGCAGCGGATTGGCTTGGGCGGGTTGAGGGGAGGGCGCGGTCGCTTCAACGGCAACCGGGGGCGTTTGAGTATCGGGCATCGCAGCACCTGCAAGGCAATGATCGGGTGAACTGTGAATGGGCTCAGGCCGCGTCGGCCGTGGTAACCCGCGCGCTACGAATAAACAGCGCCCGCAGTTTTTCCCAAAAATTGCCGCCCAGCACAAAGAAACTACCAATCAGCAACAAATCACCCAGCAACTGCAGCGCCCAGCTATTGGGCCGCAGGCCGGGCGCCAGGGCATCGATATACGGTTCAAGAAAGGAGGAGAGCAGCGGCAGAGCAAACATCACCACACCAATGCGGTGGCGCGTTGGGCTGACCTCCACATCCGCACTCGGCGCCAAACCCGACACATAACCAAACAGGCGCTGCTTAAGTTGCTGAAAACCAGCCTTGCCCATTACGGCAATTACCAGCAGCAACAACACCTTATTAACGATAAATAGCGCACCGGTGATGGCAGCAATAGTCGAACCGGGCACGTTCGCTGCGGCGGCCAGCGGAACCAGCAACCATAGGGTCGGCATTAAACAGAGAATGGCGATACCGAGTTTAAAGCGCCACAACGGAGCGATTGGCGCAGAGGCAGACGCAGCTGAGGACATGACAGATTACCTTCCTTTGTAATGATCATTCGGATGTTGAGGGGAGTTTAGCCAGCCATTGGATATCCGCTATGCAATAAGCAAGCGGTCCAACCTGACCTAGCCCTCAAGCACAGTCTTTCGCCGCCCGTTCAAATTCAGAAGACAGCACACTGCGTTCAAACACGAACACCTTGCTGCCTGTTTGGGCCTTGTACGCGTCCATGACTTTGTCTGTTGAAACAGCGCTGGTGAGCGAAATTCTGGAATGCCGTTGCCCTTGTGAGAGCAAGGGAGTTAGCTGCTGTGCTTGCAGTATTGGCATTACGCAGCCAGTGAATTCTTCCGGAGATTTTCCGCTTTCCAGCGCCAGTGTTGGCTGGTTCGGCACCGCGGCGCAGCCTATTAACAGGGTGCTGGCTAGCAGCGAGGCAAACATAAAACGCATGGTGGAGTCCTGGTAGCAGCGCTGCCGGCCGGCAGGCTTTTGCAGCGGGCCATTTTCCGTATCCAGACGCCACATGGAACGTGAATAGCGTGATTGCACTTATCAACGGCAGCGATAACCATCGGCAGTGGCGCAGGAATTTGGACGAACTTCACCAGTAGTTGGCGGGGGTTTTTTGCGTGCACTTTATTGATAACCGGGCCGGTCGCAAGCGATTGACTGCTTTCGACCCATTCCGATTCTTGGCTATTTCAGCCAGCTTAGCGCTTCTCCAATGCATAAGAGTCGAGGAAACCGCAGGCGATACAGCGAAATGTCTTTACCTCATAAAGTGCTTTGCCTTTAAGTTTCGCGCCCATAAAAAAGCTTTTTTCAAGCTTACCTTCAACCCAAGTCTGGGATGACAGGCTGTTGCCGTCGCCCATTTCAAGCAAAAAACCCTCTTCCACGTCTGAGTTGCATTTACTGCATTGGTAGGGCATATCCATGTACTCCAAAATATGAGTCGTGATGCTTGACGTTGAATGCATTGCACGTCTTTAGATAAAAATATGCTCGATGTAGCCGATTTTGTCTATTTGAAGGCGAAGATGGTTGCCTGGTCCAATCCAGTATTCATTTTCTAATCCGCCACCTCCAATAAAATAAGAAAATCAATTATTTGGTTACTTCCGATATACGCTCCTCATCCCTACAGCGCAAACGCAAAATTTCTACTCTTAATAGCACCGGACGATCGTGCAATCATTTCGGATAAACGTTATATCGGCTTTTTTCCTGGCTCGGGAGAATTGCACTATTCGGCGACAACTCATGTTTGGCATAAACGTTATCAACAGCAGGAGGAACACTATGCCCAGTATCCGTTTCGCCAATCACATCTACGGGATCGTCTTAAGTGCATTGCTTGCCTGTTGCACGACCCATGCCTTGGCCAATGTTGAGCCAAAGCAAGAGGCCCTGGTTGCAGGCAACAAAGCCTTCGTCGCAGCGGCATTCGATCGCTGGGCGGCTGGCGGCTCTGAGTTCTTTAACGAGGTTGTGGCTCCCGACGTAGTCTGGACCATCGAGGGGTCAGGGCCTTGCGCGGGTACTTACCGCGGGCGCGACGACCTGATGAAGCGAGCCGTTCGGCCCCTTACCATCCGCCTTAAGACGCCCATCCGGCCAGTGTCAAAGCGACTCTGGGCCGATGGCGATTACGTCATCGTTAACTGGGAAGGCGAAGCCATTGCTCGCGACGAAAAGCCCTATACCAACAGCTATATCTGGATCTTGCGCATGGAAGGAGGGCGTGCAACAGAGGTGACGGCTTTCCTGGATCTATCTGCTTATGAGGATGTGTTGCGGCGCATCCCTCAGCCTGAGTGAGGATAGATGCGATGGTCAAGCGGATCATTAACTTGCTCGGCTGGTGGGTACTCGGATTGGCGATTTTCGCCGAGCCTATTTCAGGGTCGGAAATCCAGAAGTCCATATATAACGAGCCAAATCGTTCTGTCACTAAAACACAAAGAGATAACTTGATGCAGCATTCCTATATTGGTATGTGGGTAACTGCCGATGGGCATATTCGGCAGGAACTATTACCCGACGGACGTTATGACGAGGCACGAGGAAGTCGGAAAAGTGCTTATCAAGGGCGCTACGAAGTGCGCGCCAATCATATCGACTATTGGGACGATACCGGATTCACTGCAGACGGCACGTTCGTAAGTAAAGACGAGTTACATCACGGCGGAATGGTCTTTTATCGCGAAAACGCGCAGTGACGTTTTACTTCGCCACTTTTATAACGAGTAAGCCATGAATGAAAATCCGTGGGGGAGGGCTGCGCCTGTTGAGTCAACATTTTAAATGCTGACTTACGGTGCCTGAGGTGGAAGCACCTTTACGGTATTCGCCATCGAGTCTTTAAGGTGAGTGCAGCGCTAATCACTGCCCACTCGCAAGGTGCTGACTGCGGCATTACGCGGTGCAGACGCTGCGTAGCCGGCCGGCATCTTTGGCAGGGGGCAGGCCGAACATTCGCACATAGTCACGGCTGAATTGCGAAGGGCTTTCATAGCCCACTCGGTATCCGGCGCCGGCCGCATCCAGAGCCTCAGCCACCATCAGGCGGCGTGCTTCCTGCAGCCGCAGGAGACAACGAAACTCCAGCGGGCTCATTGACGTCACCGCTTTGAAATGAGCATGAAAGGTGGAGCGGCTCATGCCCGCGATATCGGCGATATCCTCAATGCGAAACGGCTCTTGGTAGTGCTTGCGCAACCAGGTAATGGCCCTGGCAATCTGGCCGAGGCGGCTGTCGGCTTTAGCCATCTGCCACAGTATCCCGTTGCCGCTGCGGGTAAGCAGGCGATAAAGGATTTCACGAACAACCAAGGGAGCCAGTTCGGCTGCATCTTGCGGGGTATCCATTAAGCCTGCCAGCCGGGCCACCGCGTCCAGTAGCTGCGGTGTGGTGCCATTGAGTTCAATGCCAGCCGATAAGGCGGCGGTTTTCTCTTGCGGGGCAGGGGGATTGCGTAAGGCGAGCTCGCTTAGCAGGGTCATGTCCAGGTCGAGCACCAAACACAAATAAGGTTCGGCCTCGCTGGCCTCTATCACCGAGCCCATTACCGGAATGTCCACCGATGCCACCAGGTATTTGGCGGCGTCGTAAACGTAGGACGTAGTGCCCACCAGCACTTGCTTACGGCCTTGCACGATAAAGCACAAGGTCGGCTCGTAGACCACAGGCATGGGCACTGTTGGCGTATTAGAGCGAACCAAGGTAACGCCTTCCAGCGGGGTCTGGTGAAAGCCATCAAATGGCGCATGACGGCTAATGAGGTCGACCAGTGTTTGCTGAGCATTCATGGTTTGTCTCGCTTGGGTTCTAATGCAGAACGCCTAATCGTTCGGAGGATCCTGCAAGAATGCTGGACGATTCGGTTACAAGCAAGTTAGCCCTGGTGCGCATTATCTCCCTACAGCAATCGACCTGTGTCTGTTAAGGAGTTCCAATGTCTACAATTTCAGCACTTGATCATTACCGCTTGCTCGGACGATCCGGCATTCGCGTTTCTCCACTTGCCTTGGGCACTATGACCTTCGGTTCGGACTGGGGGTGGGGTGCGGACGACGCCGGCGCACGGCAAATTTTCGAAGCCTACGTAGAGGCGGGTGGCAACTTCATCGACACCGCCGTCAATTACACGAACGGCGCATCCGAGCGCATTCTGGGTCAGTTGATGAAGGGGCGGCGCGAACAGTTGGTTATCTCGACCAAGTTCACGATGGCGCGTGATCCAGGCAATCCCAACTCAGGAGGTAACCATCGCCTTAACCTGATGCGTTCTGTGGAAACCAGCCTTCGACAGCTGGACACGGACCGCATTGAACTGCTGCATTTGCATGCCTGGGACTTCACGACCGGCGCCGACGAGGTCATGCGCGGATTGGATGACCTCGTGCGCAGTGGCAAGGTCATGTATTTGGGCATTTGCAACACTCCAGCCTGGAAGATTGCGCAACTGCAGACCCTTGCCGACTTGCGCGGCTGGGCGCCCTTGGTTGCCCTGCAAATTGAATACAGCCTGGTGGAGCGAACTGTAGAACACGAGTTACTGCCGATGGCCCGTGAAATGGGGCTAGGCGTGATGCCGTGGTCGCCGTTAGGTGGCGGTATTCTGAGCGGAAAATACCGGCGTGAAGACTTGAGCGAGAGTAACGAAGCCGCTATCTCGGCAACGCGTAAGGGCGTAATTAGTTCATCGGGCCACTTGAATGAACGTTCGTTGCAGATCGCCAGCGTCGTCGTTGATATCGCCGCAGAGATCGGCGCCACGCCGTCCCAGGTTGCGCTTGCCTGGACCCTACAAAATCCGACTGTGGTGTCCCCGATCATTGGCGCTCGAACCTTGGCGCAGGCCGAAGACAACCTAAAGGCGCTTACCATCAGACTGGAGGAGTCGCACATGTCCCGCTTGGACCAGGCTAGCGCGCCCGAGCTCATTTTCCCTGAGCGGTTTGTAGCCAGGCCGATGGTCCAGCAACTCGTCTTTGGCGGCACCAAGCTGCAAGGCAGAGCAGGGTAGGATCGTTTGCACAGCCACGGGGCTCGACTGGCTATCTGTATGCAGTCGGCTCCGATCCGTCAGCTTCTGTTTAACGGCAGGCTATCTGATGTGCCTTCAACACTTACATGATTTAACATAATATACATTATGCGAATATCCTTACTAGGAATGCAGCCACGCCCTACAGACAATTTCAGCCAAGGCCGCCGCCTTTAAGCTTCTTACGCCAATCAGCGCTGCACACTACTCAAATCTGCTGCACGCTGCCGATGCATACGTTTGAGCCGCTTCGAGCGCTTCATGTTTCTGCGCAGCTTGGGCAAATCTTGCAACGGCGCTATCCCCAAACGAATGGTCCAGTAAGCAAATCCTGTAGAAACCATTAGCAGACGCCGCGTCCGTAGTTCTTCCATTTCCAGTAGCTGTTCAACAAACGCGTAGAAACTAGCTTGGCTGAGATAGTCGTCGTCAATCTTCTCCCGCGCTCGTACCGCTAACGATCGTAGAGTGCCAACGATTGAAGCAAATGGGATAACCACCACTGCAAGCGGAAAAACCAAGTCGCGTGTCAGCAGCCATGTGATGGTCACTACGTCATTCCACATCTGCGGTAATTGCGCGTAGAAAACGTCTTTGTCCAACGTCGTCACCACAATGGCGGCAACGACTGCCAACAAGCCTCCTATATAAGTTGCGAAATTACCGGCAGCGGGAAAACTAAAGAAACGCCAGGCCTTTTTTACGATGGGATCGCCCGACTTTTCTGCGATCGCCCGATGCCATTCCCAGCGCTCGATGAGCGTCCCGGCCAGCGCATCGAAGTTTTCCTGCGGGCCAAATAACTCATCAATGGCGACGCGCTTTTCGCGCTCGGTAGTCATCAGCGCGACGCGAAATCCTGGTTCAGATGCACCCGGCCTGGCTCTTAAATAACGCCGCCGATGGGACTCGATATAGAGCTGTAGAAAACCGAAAACCAGCGGTATTTCGCACAACAAAACCACGCTAGGGAGAAATGAATAGTGCGCCGAATGGAGCACTAATCCCTCTAAAACCGATGCGACAACAGCGCCCGTCAACAGCACAGCCAGCGTGGCTGTGAGGACAAAAATAGAGGACTTGATGACGTAGCCTGGAATCGGACGAAAACGTCGTCGGTAGCTTTTTACTTGGTGGGAGATTATTCGCACAGACATGTCCTTGTCTAAATAGCTCTAGTTCAACGCTCTCGTCGAGCAGCAAACCGGCAACGCTTTACGCTTTGAACGTTAGCAAACAACCAATCCGCAAGCCATTTCGCCTTTGCGCACCGTAAGGGAAAAGACGCGTTAAACCGGCGCTTACAGCGTGCTTAAGCTCTTCTGCATCGCCCCTACTCTCTGCCCCACTGCCCCACTGCCCCACTGCCCTCGGGCCTAAAGTCTCGCGGCTTGGTCGCTGGCGCGTGTTTTTGATCCTACAGCGGCATCGCGAGTTTGAACCGATGAATGCTGACTTGGCGTCGCGCTACTGAATACAGGTGGCCCGAACGTCAGCGACCGCTTCAATCACGCGCTGCACCCAGTTTTCATCGTCGGGGCGCACGACCACCACACGAAAACCATAATCGACGCCTTCAATCTGCACGCCCTCGGAGTCGTCGACGTGCAAGTCGATGCCAAATGCCGGCGGAAACTTCGAAGGCGCGTTGCCAAAGCCATGTAGGTTCAAGGCATGGCTATGGCGCGCGCTGTTGACGATGCCGTCGACATGCACGCCGTACAGCAACAGCCAGCGGCGAATGTAGGACGGTGTGCGCCCGGATGAGGTGTACACCCAGATGCTGCAGCCCTGGCGCCGTAATTCGCGCGTCAGCCGGCGGGTGCCGGTGCGCAGCGGCTCGCCCAGCCAGCGATGCAGCGCTGCTGGAAGCCGGCTGTGCTCTTCGGCAGCGTGATGCGGCTGGCAGGCCAAGGTGTCATCGACATCAAACGAAATACGTATTTGCGGACGCGCAAGTACTGGCCTCGGCTTAAAGCGCTGGACGCTTTTCGAGAGCTGGCGGGTCAACGTCTGGAATTTCGTGAGCGTTGGATAAGCGCTCATTTCTGGCTTCCCTGATAAATCTGCGGTTGTTTGTCCCTCAGAAAAAACTCCGTTGGATTAGGAGACTGCTCTTCCAGAAAGGCGGCGTATTTTTTCTTGATTTTGGGTAATTCGTAAAGCGCTTTGACGCCATGCTTGGCGGAATTGCGGATTACCGATGACGGGTTGAAATAGCCTTCGGCGTTAGCCAGCGACAACACGAACGGCGGACGTCCGGCGCACATCAGCAAGTAGCTGACTATCAGCGAGCCCGTGCGGTTGTTGCCCTCAAGAAACAACTGCGGCCGGCTGAGAATTCGCACATACACCCCTGCGGCACGCTTCCAAACCGATTCACTGCGGTGCGCACTGTACCAGTTGAACAGGTCTTTAATGCCGCCTTCGGTGTTGTTGAAGAAGTGTTTTTCGGTAGCAGCCAGGTGTTCCTTGGACTCCGCCCTCCCCGCCGGGTCGCGGCCACAGAGCACAGTGGCATTGATCTCCAGCATCAGGTCAACCTGCTGCAGGTCAAACAGATCGACACCGCGCGCCACATAGTCGTCAATCAAGGCGTAGCCATCGAGCACGTTCTGCAGCACTTCGTCCGTGAAGGGATCACGCGGCTCGGTAAAGTACCTGCTCAGCTCGGTGAAACGCTGCTGCACATCGCGCAGCGCGCATTCAATCGCAGGCAAATCAAGACGGCGCTTTGCTGGCATTGGTGATCCTGAGAAGAGCTTCCCGGCGGATGCAGCGCATGGCTGCATCCGGCCTTGAGCAGGCGTGTGTTAGCTGAATTTGCCGCTGATGTAGTCGCTGGTCATCTGCTCGCGTGGGTTGTCGAAGATCTGCGCCGTCGAACCCATTTCCACCAGATAGCCGGTGCGCGTGCCTTGGGAAATATCCACCGAGAAAAACGCGGTGGTGTCGGCCACACGGATGGCTTGCTGCATATTGTGGGTCACCAGGGCGATGGTGTAGTCCTTCTTCAACTCCACCATCAACTCCTCAACACGCCGGGTCGCAATCGGGTCGAGTGCCGAGCACGGTTCATCGAGCAACAGCACTTCCGGTTCAGTGGCGATAGCGCGGGCAATGCACAAACGTTGCTGCTGGCCGCCGGACAGCGACAAACCGCTGACCTTGAGTTTGTCCTTGACCTCGTCCCACAGCGCGGCGCCTTGCAGGGCGTGCTTTACGCGGTCGCCGATATCGCCTTTGTAGCGATTCAAACGCAGGCCAAAGGCCACGTTGTCGTAGATGCTCATCGAGAACGGGTTGGGCTGCTGAAACACCATGCCGATGTAACGGCGCACCACCACCGGGTCCACGCCTTTGCCATACACGTCCTGGCCAAGAAAGTGCACGTGGCCTTCAAAACGAAAGCCTGGCACCAGGTCGTTCATGCGGTTGAGGCTGCGCAGCACCGTGCTTTTGCCGCAACCAGAAGGACCGATAAAACCGGTGATTTTGTTTTTTTCGATCGGCACATGGCTATCTCGCACAGCCATGAAGTTGCCGTAGAAAATCTTGTCCAGCTTGCAGTCCATAACCACAGGCGTTGGGGTATCAACCGCGTTGGTTTTTTGCGCAGATAATGCGTTCCCGCTCTCAAAACTTTGGCTTGCCGAAAATACGGCTGACGACGTTTACGACCAGGACGATCATCACCAGTACCAGTGAGGCCGCCCATGCGAGTTCGAGCTGATTGTCGAAAGGCATACCGGAGAAGTTGTAAATCAGCACGGCCAGCGAGGCCGTCGGATTCATCACCGCCAAGCTGCCTTCGTGGTAGATCCAGTAGTTGCTGAACAGCGCGGTAAACAGCAATGGCGCGGTTTCGCCGGCAGCGCGTGCCACAGCCAACATCACGCCGGTGAGAATTGCCGGCAGGCCGGTGGGCAAGATGATTTTCCAGATCACTTGCGAGCGCGTGCAGCCCATGCCGTAGGCGGCATCTTTCATGATCTTGGGCACCATGCGCATCGACTCTTCAGCCGTCAGTACCACGATCGGCAACATCAGTACCGCCAATGCCACACCGCCGGCCGGCGCCGAGTAGGTGCCGGTGGTAACCACCACCAGGGCGTAGGCAAACACCCCGGCCAGAATCGACGGCAAGCCGGTGAGCATTTTCGCGGCGAAGCGAGCGGCGTTGGCCAGCTTGCTGGTGGGGCCCAGTTCCGCGAGGAAAATGGCCGCCATGATGCCAACCGGCACCGCAATGGCCGCGGCAATGCCGACCATGACAAAGGTGCCCGCCATGGCATTACCAAAACCGCCACCGGTTTCGAAACCGGTCGGCGGCAGTTCGGTAAATACCTCCAGGCTCAGACGCGCGCCACCTCGAGTAATCAGCATGTACAGCACGGAAAACAGCGGCACACTGGCCACCAGAGCAAACGCCCAGACCAGCGTAGTCAACACTAGGCTGCGCAGTGCACGGCCTTCAAAGGTGCGTTGCAGGCTGGGCAAGGCGACCTTAGGTGATGTCAGATCATTCATTGTTTAACTCCCCGCTGGGCGTAGACCATGATCATCGAGCCGATGACGTTGACGATCAGGGTGATCAGCATCAGCACCAGGGCCGCGTACATCAGCACCTCGACCTCGTTAGGCCCGGCTTCGGGGAAATTCAGCGCCAACAACGCCGCCAGCGTGTTGGCCGGCGCGAACAACGACAGGGTGATCTGGTTGGCGTTGCCCACCAGCATCGCCAGCGCCATGGTTTCACCCAACGCCCGACCAAGCCCCAGCACCAGTGAACCGAAGATGCCGGTGGCAGCGGAAGGCACCATCACCTTGAGAATGGCTTCCCAATGGGTCGTGCCCATGCCGTAAGCGGCCTGCTTGGTTTTCATTGGTACAGCGGTAAGGGCGTCCTGCGAAACCGCCGCTGTCGTTGGCAAAATCATGATGGCCAGCACCAAGGCTGCCGGCAGCAGGCCGGGGCCGCTGAGGCTGGTGCCGAAAAACGGTATCCAGCTGAACTCACTGTTCAGCCAACCCGCCAACGGCCGAATTGCCGGAATCACCACGTAGATGCCCCAGAGGCCGTAAACCACACTGGGAATGGCCGCGAGCAATTCAACGATGGTGCGAAACACTGCCGCCAGCTTGGGCGGAAGGAAATCCTGGGTTAGAAAAATTGCCATGCTGACGCCGAAAACACCGGCGATCAGTAGCGCAATCAAGGCGCTGTAAAGGGTGCCCCAAATGGCCGGCAAAATGCCGTACTTGCCTTGGTTAACGTCCCATACACTGCCGAAAATAACGTCCAGGCCATGCTTCTCCATGCCTGGAATGGCCTTGCGCCCTACTTCGAATACCAGGGCAAACACCAGCGCAAGAATCAACACGACGCCTATACGTGACAGCGCGCGAAACGTGCGATCAACCAATAAATCCTTCGCAGAAGGTGGTTTGCACGCGGAACCCGGGTTAACCGGTACAACAAAGGGTTTGATCATTGGCTACTTCCGGAACGTGAAGGCTGGCTACCCGTTAAGGGGTAGCCTCGTTCGGCGCAGGCAGAGCGCGCACCAAACGAGGCTTGGCGAGCGTTACTGGATGTTGGCAGAAGCTTTACGAACCTGATCAACAACCGATTGCGGCAACGGGATGTAGCCCATCGAATCGGCGATTTTCTGCCCTTCGGTCAGACCGTATTCGACCATTTCACGCATGGCCTTGGCCTTGGCTGGGTTTTCGTTGTGCTTGCGGAAAATCATCCAGGTGTAGGACGTGATCGGATAGGACTTGGCGCCATCCGGATCCGGCAACCAGGCCACCAGGCTTTCCGGCATCTTCACCGCGGCCAGGGCTTCAGCACCACTTTCGGCGTTTGGCACTACGTATTTACCGGCTTTGTTTTGCAGCTCAGCGAAGTCGACCTTGGCCAGTTTGGCGAAGCCGTATTCGATGTAACCGATGGCGCCTGGAGTCTGGCGTACGGTGGCTGTTACGCCATCGTTCTTAGGCGACTTGATGAACTTGTCGCTGGCCGGCCAGTTAACGGTGTTGCCCTCGCCCAGTTCCTTATTGAACTCGGGGTTGATTGCCGCCAAGTGCTTGGTGAACACGGCGGTGGTGCCGCTGGAGTCGGCACGTACAACAACGGTGATCGGCAGATCAGGCAGCTTCAGCTCCGGGTTGGCAGCGGCCACCTGTGGATCGTTCCACTTGGTGATCTTGCCCAGGAAGATATTCGAGTAAACGTCGCGCGGCAGCTTCAGCCCTTTAGGGCTGCCTGGCAGGTTATAGGCCAGAACAATTTCACCGGCAGTCATCGGCAGCAGTTGCACGCCTTCGGCCACCTTGGCCATGTCTTCTTCTTTCATCGCCGAATCGCTGGCAGCGAAATCGACGGTCTTATTGAGGAAGTCTTGAACACCGGCGCCGCTGCCCTTGGACTGATAGTCCACGGTGACGCCAGCCGTTTTTTTGCTGAAATCTTTAAACCAGGTGAGGTAAATCGGAGCCGGGAAGCTGGCGCCCGAACCAGTTAGGCGCACGCTCTCATCAGCAAACGACACAGACGTTGCGCAAAAAGACACCGCAACGGCGAGCACAGCGGACTTCATCAAACCTGTCATCGAAAGAACTCCATACAAGGGGTTGCGTTACTTTGCAGGAGGGTTGTGAAGGTTTGATGAAAGCGGCGTGGCAGATGGCCAGAGGCTAGATAGAGGCGTTAAGCCGAGCCACAGAGTGCTTTTCGTAGGATGTGCTGCGCGCACCAGTGCGTTTGCCGAGCTATCGCCTGGTGCGCACAGCACACCCTACGGATCGCTTTGCGGAAGCCGTAGATAAGCAGCCGTCAGAGAATATCGTCCACCACCCCACCATCAACCCGCAGTGCCGCGCCGCTAGTGGCCGAGGCTTGGGTAGAGCAGACGTAGACGACCATATTGGCCACTTCATCGACCGTGGCCGCCCGTTGAATCAATGAGGTCGGGCGATGGGTCATCACGAAGTCGGCGGCCACTGCCTCAATGGTTTTGCCGGAACGGGCGCGCTCTTCTTCAAGCATGTCGGCCAAGCCATCGGACAGCGTCGGCCCCGGCAGCACGCTGTTCACCGTAACGCCGCTGCCCGCTACGCGTTTGGCCAAGCCGCGGGACAATGCCAGTTGCGCGGTTTTGGTTACGCCGTAATGGACCATGTCAGCCGGGATGTTGCGCGCCGATTCGGAGGAGATAAACACCACCCTGCCCCAGCCTTTTTTGACCATGGCCGGCACCAGTTCGCGGCTTAGGCGTACGCCAGACATCACGTTGGTTTGCCAATAGTTTTCCCAGCAGGCGTCGTCGGTGGCGAAGAAATCGACCAGGCCATAGATGCCGGCGTTGTTGATCAGAATGTCGATGGCCGGAAGCGCAGCGGTCAGCACGCCAACACCGGCAGCGTCGCCGAGGTCTGCAGCAATGCCACTGACGGAGGCTTGCGGCACCGCTTGGCGCAGGCGCGCCAGGGCTTTTTCTACCGAGCTGTTGCTGCGGCCGTTGAGGATTACCGTGGCGCCGGTAAGTGCCAGGCCGTGGGCAATGGCATAGCCAATGCCGCCAGTGGAGGCGGTAACCAGGGCGGTCTTCCCGGAAAGATTGATGTGCATGGGTTGCTCCCCTCTAAAGCCGGGGTCACCCGGCAGGTTAGTTTGGTCGCTGCAAAGCGTAGTAGCCCAAAGGTGTGCCTGCCTGCAAAGGGCCAATCAAAAACCCGTCGGTAACCCCGGCTGCCGAGCGCGCGCAGTCGTTTTAGCGTGGTGTCAGGTAATAACCCACCGCCACCACGTAATGGCCGGTTTTAGCCAGTAACGCGTGTTTGTCTTCAACCTTGCCGGTCACTGGGTTTTTCCAACGGTAGTCGTAGCCGCCAGAGGTCTGTTTGCTCATCAGCGCAAGAATCGGCGCGCCCACGGGTTTGCCTTGCGGATCGTCAATAGTGCTGAAGTCCACACCTAGCAGGCGCAGGTTGTAGCCATGGGCGACATAGCGGCGGGTGTTGAGGTCGATGACGAACACATATAAGTCGTCCTCACGAAATGGCGCGGCCAGCTCGTTGATGGCTTTGAAGCTGGCGACCGGGTCTTTGCCAATGGCCGCCACGCTTCGGTCCAGCAAGGCCTGCGCTTGTTCCGGCGTGGCGCGCGGTACGTATTCACCCACGGCAATAACTCGCTCGCCTACGCGCTGGTAGAACACGCGCTTGCGCTCTACCCGGCCATCGGCCCAGTTTTTCCAGCGGTATTCGGCGCTTTGCACGCCGTCATGCGGCTGGGTACTGAGCGCCTGTTGAAACGCGGTGCGTAGTTCAGGTGCCAGCACGTTGGAGACGTTGCGCCCAATCAGCACCGCCGAAGGGCCACCGCTGGCCAGCATGGTGCCGTGGGTGTCGACAACAAACACATAGCGCTGGCCGTCGATAAACTCGCCTTGGCGGCTGAAGGCGGCAAACGCCGCATCGCCCTGGGTGCGGTAATACTGCACGGCGCTATCGAGCAGTTTGCGCGTCTGCTCGGAAGGCTCGGCAGCAGGCGCGGCGTAAACCGGCTGAGCCACTGCCAGCAGGGTTAGCAGGCTGCACAGTAGCGTTCGAAATATGCCCATGGCGCGTGTCTCCGGGCCGCGCCAAAGGCACGGCCGAGGGGTTGCTAGTCGTTGAAAATCGCCACGGCGCGGACAAAACCGGCTGATGCGTGTTTGATCTTGTAGGGAAAGCAGGACACCACAAAGCCGTGGTCCGGCAGGCTGTCCAGGTTGGCCAGCTTTTCCATCTGGCCGTAGCCGATATCTCGCCCGGCCTTGTGCCCTTCCCAGATGATTGAGGCATCGCCGCTTTCGGCAAAGCGCTCGCGGGTGTATTTGAACGGGGCGTCCCAGCTCCAGGCGTCGGTGCCGACCACCCGTACGCCGCGTTCGAGCAGGTACAGCGTCGCCTCGCGACCCATGCCCACGCCAGCTTCCAAATAACCCGGCTGACCAAACAGCGCTCCGGCGCGGGTGTTCACCAACACGATATCCAGCGGCTGCAAGCTGTGGCCGATACGCGTCAGTTCGGCTTCCACTTGCGCGGCCGTTACTACGTGGCCATCGGGCAGGTGGCGGAAGTCCAGCTTCACGCCGGGTTGCAGGCACCAATCCAAGGGCAGTTCATCAATGCCAAACGCCGGCTTGCCGCCGTCGGTGGTCGAGGCGTAATGCCATGGCGCGTCCATATGGGTGCCGCTGTGGGTGGTGATTTGCAAGCGTTCGGCGGCCCAGCTCTCGTTGCCGGGCATTTGCGCCAGCTCAAGGCCAGGAAACATGGCGGCCATTTCCGGCCAGCCTTGTTGGTGGTCCATGTAGTCGATTTTCGGCAGCAAGGGCGGCGGGTCGGTATAGGGGTTGTTGTCCAGGGTGACCGACAGGTCGACCAGGCGGCGGGTGGATTTTTTTGCAGTGAGATCAGCGGCGTGCGACATGGGCAGGCGCTCCAGGTAAGGATTGGGGCCGCAAGGCGGCAGGCGTCAGGGCGTTGCGAATAAGGGCAGCGGCGTTGCCGTCGTGGCTAAACCCCATGGCGCGAGCCTGGGGCGTTTTTAGCGGTGGCAGGCGACCGAACAAGGCTTCGAGGTGCTCGTCGACGGCGTAGCTGATTAGGCCGCGGCGTTCTTCGCCGTAAGCGGCCGCCAAGGCATCTACCACCTGGGCGATGGACCGGTGCAGCACCGGCAGTTGCCAAACCCGCTGGCCGTCCAGCGCGCTACTGTCCAGCTCGGCCGCGCGAATCAGGTTGTTGACGCAGCAGCGCGCCGACATCCACCAGCAAGTGGCCTCGGGCGACACCGGGCAGCAATAGTCGTCGCCAGCGGCAAAGGCGCGCAGCAGGTCGCTCATAAATGCCGAGCGCAGACCATTGGGTTCACGCGGCCGGGCGACGATGCCAGGCAGGCGCAGCACTCGGCCGTCCACTTCGCCGCGCCGCGCCAAGTCGCTGACCACCGTTTCCACCATGGCCTTGTGCGTGCCATAAGAAAGCTGTGGATTAAGCTCGGCGCCCTCGCTCATACGCGCTGGCAGATCACCGCCATACACCGCTACGCTGCTGGCATACACCAGCACCGGCGGCTGCGCTTTGTTACGCAGCTGATGCAGCAACTCCAGGCTGGCTAGCAGATTGACCTGATAACCCAGCTCGTACTGCGCCTCGGCCGCGCCGCCAGGCACACTCACCAGGTGAAACACCACGTCCACGCCATCGGCCAACACCCGTCTGAGCAGGGCCGCATCGGTGACGCTGCCGGCCCGTTGGCGCAGGCGTGGGTCGGCAGGTAAATCCTCCAGCTCACGGTCGAGCAGCAACAACGAGTCGATGGCCTGCCCGCGCAAACTGCCGCGCGCCAATAGGCCGCGCACCAATTCACGGCCGACAAAACCATTGGCGCCGGTAATCAATACACGCATACGCGGCTCCTCATACCTTGGCCTGTACAACGCGCTGGTCGATGCCGCCAAACAGCGATTGGCCATCGGCGCCTAGCACCTCCATGTGCACCTGGTCACCAAAGCGCATAAACGCGGTTTGCGCACTGCCCTGCTCAATCATCTCGATGGCGCGGCGTTCGGCAATGCACGCCGAGCCGACGCTACGGTCGCTGTTGGAAACCGTGCCAGAACCGATCACCGTACCGGCGCGCAAGCGCCGGGTCAGTGCGGCGTGGGCGATCAGTTGGCCAAAGTGGAAATTCATTTCGCCGCCATGGGGATGGCCGAACCATTGGCCATTCCAGTGCACCTGCAACGGCAACTGCACGCGCCCTCCTCGCCAGGCATCGGCGAGCTCGTCAGGGGTGATGGCCAAGGGCGCAAAGCTGGAGGACGGTTTGGCTTGCAGAAAGCCAAAACCCGAAACCATTTCCCGTGGCGCCAGGGCACGCAGGCTGACGTCGTTGATCTGCACAATCAGCTTGATGTGCTGCAAAGCCTGCTCGGCGCTGCAACCCATGGGCACCTCATCAACCACCACGCCAAACTCGCCTTCAAAGTCGATGCCTTGGGCTTCGGTTGGCAGCGCAATATCTTCGCGGCCGCCGAGAAAATCATCGCCGGCGCCCTGATACATCAGCGGCGTCAGCTCGGCGCCCTCATGGGCTTTTAGGTTGAAGGCTTTTTGCATCAGCGTGCCGTGGCTAAGAAACGCCGAGCCGTCACACCATTGATAAGCACGCGGCAACGGCGCCATGGCGAGCGTGGCATCGAAAGAAAAAGCGCCCACTGCCCGGCCCGCGTTTAGCTCATCCGCCAGCAGACGCAAACGCGGTTCGGCGCTGGCCCAGTTCTCCAGCGCTTGTTGCAACGTCAGCGCGACCGGCGAGGCGTCCAACGCCCAGCTGTTGTCGCGCGAAACGACCACCAAATGACCATCACGACTGCCATTTTTCAACGTCGCCAGTTTCATTGCGCAGCCCCCTTGAGCTCCGGAGCAAAACGCCCGTCGAGCAAAATAAACACCATGCGCGCCATGGCCTCGGTGCGGTTGCTCCAGGCATGGTTGGTGCCGCGCTGCACCACCACATCGCCACGCTTGAGCTGCACTTCTTCTTCGTCCAACACCAGCCACACTTCGCCTTCGGTAACGATGCCGTAGTCGAGGGTTTCGGTGCGGTGCATCAGCTTGTGTTTGGAGTTGGCCTGGGCGGTGCCGGCGTGGGCTTCGCCGATCTCGGCAAAGGCGGCGGCCGCCTCTTCGGCGCTGACCTGGTTTTGCACGCTGTCCGGCGGAATATCGACCACACGAATCACACTGCCCAACGGCCCAGGGCTGAGTTGCAGCGGTTTGGCTGTGGGGTCGCTGGCGTTATCCAGCAGTGCGGGAGTGGTGGCGCTATTCCAGATTTCGTAAAACACCGTGCCGGGTACCGCCGCCAGCGGAAACACGTTAGGCGTTGGCCCGCTGCTGGCGACTACGGCCCGGCCGTTGCCGTCATGACCGGTAACCACGCGTTTGAAACAAGGCAGTTCTGGCAGGTTCATGCCTGGCCCTCCTTCAACAAACGCTCGACGACGCGCCGCGCCCGGTTAGGGCCGACGGCGATATGGATAGCCACCATCGGCCCTGTGCCGAAGCGGCGCATATTGGCGAACTGCGCAGCGGCACTGAATGGCGCAAGACTATGGGGGGGCACGGCGGCCAGCTCGAAGCTGCAAATGGCCTCGGCTTCGCGGTGCTTGGCAGTGACTTTGACGTCGATCATCAGACAGGTCTCGTAGGCGTGGATTAGCGGGCTAGCGCCAGGCTTGGCTGTTGACGCAAACCCAGGCACAGCAGAGCGACCAGCAACTGCACGGCCGCCACGGCGATCAGGGCGGTTGGCAGTTGCGTGGTGTCGCCAGCGGTAATGGCCAACACCACCAATGGGCTGATGAATTCACCGGCGAAAATTGCCGCGGTAAAACCACCGGCGGCGCGTCCACGGTGTTCGAAATCGACGTACGACATGATTGCGGTGATCAAGGTCGGCAACATCAAACCGATGCCCAAGCCGTTGACCAGTACCGCAACCACCACCAGCGCATGGTTGCCGGCCAGCCCCATCAATAGGCCGCCAGCGCTGGCCAGCACAAAGGCCAAGAGCAATTGCTTAGGCGCGCTGAGGCCGCTTAATACGCGAAAGCCCAAGGCGCCGGCGAGCACACCGAGTTGGTTGGCGCCCATGGTCATGCCGATCTGTTGCGGGGCATCGACGTGCAGCAGGTTGAGCAGAAAGCCCGCCTGCACCGGCACGATAAACAGGCTAATGCCGGCCAGTACGGTAAGCAGGTAAAGCGGCGCCAAACGCTTCAGCGGAAAGCGGTTGGTGCTAAGGCCCGCGTTGGCATTGGCGTGCGCCGAAGGCTCCCACAGCAGTTTGGCCATCAGCGGTAAGAACAGCAGGCCGACCGCGTACAACGCGAACGGCGTGCGCCAACCGTTTTCACCGAGTGCTCCACCAATAGCCATAAACACTGCGGCCGACAGCGAGGTGGCAACCATCTGCAAGGCAAACAACCGCTCACGCCGGGCGCCGCTGTAATAGTCGCCCATCAACGTGGTGCAACCGGTCATGATCGCCGCTTCAGCCAGGCCGATACCGGCGCGGCTGGCGACGATGGCGGTCAGCGAGTCCAACCACAGCGGCAGCAGCCCGCACAGGCTATAGAGCACCATGGCCCAGAGCAGCAGGGGCTTGCGCCCTACCCGGTCGGCGATCAACCCGGCGAACGGTGCCACCAGGGCGATAACCAATGCCGGCAAGGTCAAGGCAATGGGCACCAATACGGTGGCGCCCGGCGTATCAACAAAATGCGCCTGCATGCGTGGCAACACCGGGGCCAGCAGCACCGCGCCCAATACCGGCAAGCAACTGCCGAGCAGCAGCAACAGCGATTGCGGCAACCCAGCCTGACGTTCAGCGCTCATCACGCACCTCCTGCACGGGCAAGCCACAAAACGCGGCGCCATATACCGCGAGGGCGTCGACTAGGGGATGGAGCAGTCTGTTCACATAACGCATGGCGGTTTCTCTCTTGTTGTTTTTTATCGGCGCGCGTTAGCGCATGGCGGCCCGCGCCGCGGGTGTTTGCAGCGGTTCTGCAGGTTTTTCACGCAGCACCACAGGCACCGCCCCAGCGCTGCTGGCGGGTTGTTTTTGCGGTAACAGGAAGTAAGCCAAGGCCGGCAGCAGGATCAGCGCACCGACCATGTTCCAGACGAACATAAAGGCCAGCAGCACGCCCATATCGGCCTGGAATTTGATCGGCGAAAACATCCAGGTGCCCACACCAATGGCCAGGGTGACGCCGGTCAGCATCACCACCTTGCCGGTGAACAGCAGCGCCTGGTAATAGGCCTGGGACAGGCTGGCGCCTTGGCGCAGTTGCGCCCACATACAGCGCGTAGTCCACACCAATGCCAACGCCCAGGGCGATTACCGGCAAGGTGGCGACCTTGACGCCAATGCCCAGCCAGACCATCAGCGCTTCACACAGAATCGAGGTCAGCACCAGCGGCAGCACCGCGCAGAGCACCGCGCGCCAGGAGCGGAAGGTCACCAAGCACAGCAGAATCACCGCGCCGTACACCCACCAGAGCATCTCGTGGCTGGCTTGTTTAACAACGATATTGGTCGCTGCTTCAATACCGGCGCTGCCAGCGGCCAAGAGAAATTGCGCCTGCTCGCTGTTGTTGTCTTTGGCGAACGTTTGCACGGTTTGCACCACGCGGCCGAGGGTGTCGGCCTTGTGGTCGGTGAGGTAGGCGTAGAGCGTTAGCAGGCTGCAGTCTTCGTTATACAAACCGCGTGGCGCGCCGGCAGTGACCATGTTCAAGGTGGCCTGGTTGTTCACCAGCTCGTACCACTTCGGGTTGCCTTCGGAGAGGCCGACCAGCACGCGGCGGTTGAGCAGCGCCAACGAGTTGGTTGAGTCCACGCCTTGCAGGCCGGTCGAGGTTATCGACCCGTTGCAGGGTGTCGTAGCTGGAACAGGCGCCGGCTGGGGTTTTCACCATTACCGCAAACACATCGCTGCTGGCGCCGTAGTGCTGGGTCAGGTAGGCGTTGTCGAGGTTATAGCGGGAGTCGGCGCGCAGTTCGGGGGCGCCGGCATCCAGGTCGCCGATTTTCAATTGCAGGCTGACCAGGTAGCCGCCAATGGCCAAGACTGCGGCGACTATCACGCACACGGTGGCCCAGCGCCGTTGGGTAAACAGGTCGAGAAAGCGCCATATCGCTTGCTTGCCGGCACCGTCAATTTCCGCTTGTTCACTGCGCAGGCTGCGGGTGGCGGCGGCCGGGGTTACACCGATATAGGACAGCAGCACCGGCAGCAAAATCAGGTTGGTGAAAATCAGCACCGCCACGCCGATACTGGCGATCACGGCCAGGTCTTGGATCACTTCGATCTTGATGATCATCAGCACGGCAAAGCCGACGGCGTCGCACAGCAGCGCGGTGAGCCCGGCGAGAAACAGGCGGCGAAAGGTAAAGCGCGCCGCTACCAGGCGATGCATGCCACGGCCAATGTCTTGCATGATGCCGTTCATTTTTTGCGCGCCATGGCTCATGCCAATGGCGAACACCAAGAACGGCACTAACACCGAATACGGGTCGAGCTGATAGCCCAACAACGGCAGCAGGCCCAGTTGCCAGACCACCGCCACCAACGAGCAAGCCATCACCAGGGCGGTGCTGCGCAGGCAGCGGGTGTACCAGTAGAGCACCACGGCGGTAATGACGATGGCGGCGGCGAAGAACAGCAAAATCTGCCGCAGGCCATCAATCAAATCGCCCACCACCTTGGCAAAGCCGGTGATGCGAATCTCGATGCCTTGCTGTTGGTATTTGCTGCGCAGCCCTTCCAGTTGCTGCGCCAGGGCGCTGTAGTCGAGGGCTTTGCCGTCGGCGTCTTTGGCCAGCAGCGGCAGGTAGATGATGCTCGATTGCTGGTCGAAGGCCACCAGCTGGCCGATCTCGTTGGAGCGTTCAACGTTGCGCTTGAGCGCCTCCAAGGTTGGCGCCGAACCGTCGTAGCCATCGGGAATGACCGGGCCGCCTTCCAGGCCTTCCTCGGTGACGCCCACCCAACGGGTCGACGGCGTCCACATCGATTTCATATAAGCGCGGTCGACACCCGGCAGCAGGTACACCTCGTCATTGAGTTGCTGCAGGGTTTGCAAATAGGCGGCATCGTAGATGCTGCCGGTCTTGTTGATCACCGCAATGCGTACCGCGTTGCCCAAGCCGCTGAGCTCTTGGCGATGCTCTAGGTAGTTGGCGATAAAGGGGTGATCGCTGGGGATCATTTTTTCAAAGCTGGCGTTGAGTTCCAGGCGTGTGGCCTGCCAGCCGAGCAGCGCGGTGACC
>LNAP01000424.1_pt1 | contig 47477 bp, 39 predicted proteins | sample 602601 | NCBI WGS metagenome assembly LNAP01 (sample SAMN02440304, study PRJNA202911) | soil metagenome | biome: Subtropical and temperate rainforests or woodlands; isolation source: soil samples (1 kg each in a 20% v/v slurry with milli Q water) were... ...
GCCAGATCCGGCGCGGCGCCGGCCCTCTTGGCGGCCGCGGCCCGCCGATCCAAGCCGTCTACGGCTTCCCGACCAAGGCGCTTCACCAGCCGGCCGCGGCGTTGGTTTTCCACCTCCGCCTTTGCGGCGGCGACCAGACTGCCTTCGGCCGGACCCGACGTCTCGCCCGCCATGCGCGCCGCCTTCCAATCGGTGAAGAGCCGGCCGAGCTGACCCTTCGGGTCCGACAGATGTTTGCGAAGGTCCGCCGCCGTGACGAGATGGATACCGCCGCGTTCGCGCGCCAGCACGTCGGCGATCGTGTCGACGAGGGCGGGCGTCGCCTCGGGCAACTGGGCAGGTCGTACCGGCATGACGGCAGCATGCCCGCGAAAGGTTGGCTCCCGGTTACGGCACGACGGCCCCGGAGCTGGCGCCGACGGTGACACGACCCCGTACCCGACCGGCCCTGTTTGGTAGGCGCGCAAAATGCCCACGCTGTCGCGCGGATGCCGGAAACGCCTTGTTGCATAGCGTCCGCGCTCACGCACGCTTCGCGGTTAACTCACGCGTGCCGTTAACCTCTTTGTCTTACTTTCTAAAAATTCGCATTTTCCCTCGGAAATCGGCCCTTTCCGCCAACATCTTATCTAACTAAGCCGGCGGCAGGGCCAAAGGACTATATGGGGAACGAAGCGGACATTGAGGGCCGGATGGGTATTTAATTTGCCCCGGAATCCCCACACGGCATCCCACACGCCTGACCGGCCTGCATGCCCGCGGCACCGACCTCGGAGCCATCTGCCTTTCGCCAAAAATACCGTTGGAGGTGAAGAAAACGCTCAAAGAGAAAAATATTCTCTTTCCGAGTTTTGGCTACTTTGGAGAGAACGGCCTAGCCAAGCACTCCCCTTCTTCCTTGCCGGGGCCTGTCTGCGCCGACCGCTCAAGGATTCGAACTGCTAACGACAACGGACTGCGTGAGGCCTCGCGCGACCGCCGATTCTTCCGTCGTCCCAACGCCTGCCACAGGATCCTGGAATGTGGCGCGCAAATCCGATCCTACCCAGCTCTCGTCCCAGCAGGCTGACGCCACCGCGCCCGCCTCCGCCCGTGCTGTGCTCGGCTTCCCTTTCTTGGCATACGGCAGGCTACCGAGTTGGACCCCGTCGCTTCAGCCCCAGCCCGTTCCTTGGCACGACGAAGCTCTACGCCCTACACGACGCGAAGGCTGCTCCCAAGCGCGAGGCGCCCTCTCAAGGATTCAATCCTCGATGATCGGTAGCCGATGCGTAAGCAACGGTTGCGATGCCGGCACTGCGTGTATGCACCGAGGCAGGGCCGACACGACGTTTCCCTAAGCTTTAGTTGGTTCCATGATAGAGTCTCGATAGAACATGATCGGGGCTTACCGACAAAGAGGGGAAACGATGCTAACTTTTGAAGCGCCACCGATGGAGGACCATAAGATCGACGACCCCAACGCAGATTGCAGCATTGTCGGTCGAGACACATTCGGGAGGGCTCACCGTCCACGTCCCACCTTTGAGGTGGCATAGTGGCAGCACCTGCGGCCGCGACAATCTCCGTGCGCGCTACCTTAGCGATGCTGGACGGCCCCAAACGTGAAATCGCCGATGGAGTGGCCAACGACCGGTACGTCTTCTGGCTGGGTTCGGGTATTTCGCGGGACCGCATGCCGGATCTCCGGGATACCGCAAAACGGGTGCTTACCACGTTGCAGTCGCGGATAGACCAGACCAATCCGGACTGCCGCTTCCGGAAGGCTTTGAACGCGGTGGTTACGCTTGCCGGTCCAAGCCCCGAGGAATGGGGTCGTGCCGACTACCGTCGGACGCCTACCAGCTGGCCGGACCTTGACGCATTCGCGACGAGGCTCGTCAACAACTACGCAAGGATGCTCAATGTCACGGTCGACGGAGAGGAAGCCGATTACATTCTTTGGGACGTGCTGAGCGCTGCCAACGTCTATGCGAACCGAACTGTCGAGCCGGATGCGGAGCATCTCTGCCTGGCGGCCCTCGCCGTTGAGGGCGTGGCCTCCGAAATGCCCACGGCAAATTGGGACTGCCTCATCGAGCGCGCATTTCAGCAGGTAGCTGGTGTTCAGCCGGTCCTGCGCGTCGTCGTCGCACCCAACGATGTTCGGTCGAACAGGCAGCGAGCCAACCTTTACAAGTTTCACGGATGTGCCAGGGCGGCTTTGGACGATGAACCGAATTTTCGACGTCTGCTGGTAGCACGTTCGAGTCAGATCAACGGCTGGGCCGCGCAAAATCCGGTGATGGCCCAGCACCTCATCACTTTCATCGTGACCCGACCAACCTTGATGCTCGGCCTCTCGGCACAGGACTCGAATATTCAAGGATTGTTTGCCGCCGCGCAGGTTACCATGGCATGGCCCTGGCCATACCACCCTCCCGCCTATGCGTTTTCGGAAAACTCGCTAGGTGCCGATCAGGAGGCACTTCTGCAGAACGTCTACCATCACGACTACACGCCGGCCAACCGACCGCTGATGGAGGAGGAGGCGCTGGTGCAAGCCTACGCCAAACCTTTGCTGCTCTCGCTTTTCCTCTACGTAGTCACAGCGAAGTTGAAGGCTTTGGTTGCTGTCGCCCTACCCGACCTCACCGAAGCCGATCGAGACAAACTCCATGCAGGCTTGGTCCACGCGCGCAACGTCATTGCGGACGGCGTAGCGCCGACTTCCACAATGGTCGCCGAGCTGTTGCAGCAGTGCGGACGCACCATGACAATGCTGCGAGACGGCAGTCTTCCTGAACCGCGCAGCGGAGTTTACGCGCCGATCACGACCGAACCGCTTCATCGGATGCCCGCCGACGTGAGCCTAGCCGGCAGCGGCCTATGCCAGTTCGCAATCGCTTCGGGACTGGTCGGCCTCGGGCTCGCACGCGGTCTCTGGGAAGCGAACCAGGCGGACGTCACCCACAGTTCTTCGGGCTCATTCATACTGACGGGTCGTAGCGGCCCAGCGAAAATCTACTTCGCAGCAAATGCGCGCGCAGCCATTCGTCTTGGTACCAATGGACTGATCGCTGACAACGACGATGCGGTCATCATTCACAGTCACGTGAACCCTCCGGCAATGCCTCGGTACCCACGCCGCGCACCTGGTCGGACCGGTCTTGCCACGGTTCGCGAGGTGAGCATCGAGGACCTTGTTGCCGATGGTGCCGACGTTGACGATCTGCTCGCGCGCTTTCGTAACAAGGTGGCCCTATGACTGCGGCCATGCCTGTAAAGCGAGTTGCAGAGATCCTTCTTGCTGCCGGATACCGCCAGATTGAACCGCCGCTTCAGGTTGCTGGATTGGAATTCAACGTCGCGGCCGCATTCGTCGGCGTGGGCTATTCCGCCGATTTGGTCGTCATCGGCGATATGGCCGCGGATGGCGAGCGCAAAGTCGTCCAGCAGATCGAAGGAATCGCGCGCGCACTCGACGTCATGCGTTCCCACCGGCCACTCACCACCGTCATCATCGGTCCACGTCCGATCGGCAAGACGCTCGAAGCGCTTTCGCAAGTTGGACGTCTTTTACCCGTCGCAGAGGCCCTTGATCCTGCAGAGCTTCGAGATCAGCTTGCCATCTTGCTTCCTATAGAACTCCCTGACACGCTATTTGCGGGACGCGATCTCGGTGACGACGAGGTGCTGACGCTGCCCCCGGGCCCCCTTGCTGAAGATCTCATGGAAGCGTCCAAGATTGGCGAAGCTGCCGTACGCGAACAATTTCATACAGCGCTAAACTCAGTATTCGAAATTGATGATGGCGACGATGGCAGCGGAGCGGAAGCATGACGCGCTTGAAATCTCTTTTTGTGAAAGACTTTCGAAGCATCAATGGCGAGGTCGAAATCTCTCTCGATGCTCCGATCGTGCTCATTCACGGGCCAAACGGGGCTGGCAAGACGAGCCTACTCACTGCAATCGAGTTGGCACTCACTGGATCAGTACCGTCGCTCTCGCGTGCGGAGCCTGACTATCTGGCCTATCTTCCGCACAAAGGCAGTCCGTTCGGCGAAGTGCGTTTGGTCGTCGAGGGCGACGACGGCACGATACGTTCTTCAGAGGTGCGTGTCACGACGAGCACCGTTAATGGCAACCCGCTTTTATCTGGCATCGAGGCAAGCTTCTTTACTGAACGGAGCTACCTCGCCCAATCCACACTTGGCCGGCTGCTCGAAATCTACCAACACGCTGACAAAAAGACTGACTCGCCGCTTACTCGCTTCGTCAAGGAGTTGCTCGGCCTTGATCGCATGGAAGCGTTGATTAGCGGACTTCACACCGCCGGCAACATAAGTAGGCTTAAGGGGCCGGTCCCGGCCTATGCCAATGTCCGAGACCGAATTCAACTGGATGAATCCGAAGTCGATACCTTGACCAACGAGGTGGATGATGCGGCGACAGCCATTACAATGCTGAAAAATAGCCTGACGCAACGGATCGCACTTTTCGACTCGACACTTTCAGAGATCGATCCTTCCGAACTTATCGTGCGCCTTACCGCCGTTTCGGAAGAGGCCGACCTCCGCACTCTCGTCCGCGTGAGGCGCGAATTGGCAGTCTCCCAAGCGAGCTGGGCCTCTGGTGCATCGGTCGGTCCTGATGGCGGTGATCGCAACAGCATCGAGGCCGCGAATAAATCTGCCCGCAGCGCTTTCGAACGATGGAATTTTGAGCACGGCAAGATCGTCGAAGAACTTCTGGCCCGAGCATCGCGTTTTTTTGCCGACACTTCGGTTTCAAGCGAGTCTAATTTCGTGGATCGCGCTCGGGTGCTTGGCGAGCGTATTGCAACAGATCACAAGCGTGCGGCAAGCGTTCTGACCGCACATGATGCCGCTCTACAAAGGCGAGACGATCTCGCCAAGCAGCTCGAAGCTGCCCGAACGCGCTTAGAACGAATTGATCAAGAGGTATCGACCGCTTCGACAGCAAATGAAGCATTCGCTAGAGCGTTATCCGACCTTACATCGCATATCGACGGCGACAATTGCCCAGTCTGCGATCGCGACTTTTCCGAGGTCTCAGACGTACCCTTGGCCTCGCACCTCGCCGCGAAGATTGCCGGGATGGTCGAGCAGGCCGGTCGGCTACAGTCGCTCCTTCAAGCACGCACAGGTACACAAACGGACGCGGCACGTCTCGACCGCGACATGCAGGCAGCAGCAAGTGGCCTGGTTTCCGAGGCTGAACTCACTGCTTTAAAGGCGCGAGCAGCGGACCTCACCGAAGTCGCGCGCCAACTCGCCGAATTGAAACCACAACTTGAGGAAGGTGATCGTTACCGCGACCAAGCGGCCCACTCGGCCCAGGCGCTGGTTGCTCTTCAAAACGCGGATCAGTCCGCTGTCGTGCTGCGCAATGGCATCGAGGACCTAGCGCGTCGGATTGGGTTTACCGCAGGGGCGGCTATGCCAACCGAGGAGCTGCTGCAGCACATCACCACCTTGATCGAACAGAGGGAGAGTGCTCTGATGGATCGCCAGGCTAACCGACGAGAAGCCGTCGAAACCGCCCAGTCTCTCGTCGCTGCTCTCGACGCCCGAGAAAAGCTTATTGGAAAGCTCAGCAAGCTTGAAGGGCAGCTCGCCAAGCGAAAGAGTCTGAAGACTGCGGCCGACAGGATGATCGACCAAGGCAAGGATATTGCGCGCCAAGCGCGCGAGGCTCGCGGTCGAGTGGTGCGCCGCGTTTTCAATGACGAGCTGAACGCCGTATGGCGGGACCTCTTCGTGCGACTGGCCCCGGAAGAGCCTTTCATTCCGGCTTTCGCAATTCCCGACACCGCGGCTGCCGATGTCGAGGCAGTCTTGGAAACGCATCATCGCCGCGGCGGGAAAGGCGGCAATCCGCGTGCCATGCTGAGTGCCGGCAACCTCAACACTGCGGCGCTAACGCTTTTTCTGGCGCTGCACCTTTCCGTGAGCCCCAAGCTGCCGTGGCTGATAATCGACGACCCGGTGCAAAGCATGGACGAGGTCCACATCGCGCAATTTGCCGCGTTGCTGCGGACACTTTCCAAGCAGGTGAAAAGACAAGTTATCGTTGCTGTCCATGAGCGCTCTCTCTTCGACTATCTTGCGCTCGAGTTGAGTCCAGCCTTCGAAGGTGACCGGCTCAATCTTGTAGAACTCGGTCGAAGCTCGATCGGCCAGACGACGTGCCGTTGGGATCCGCGTCAATACGTCGCCGACCGGGCGGTTGCTGCGTGATTGCTGGCAGGGACGACTACAACAGATGTCGCGGTCACTTGGCTGATCCCATCTGGCCAATCCGCCGAAGAAGATTCGTTTTCGCAGACCTGATAATGGCTGGCTAAGTCCGTACCGGTACGTTGCGCTCTGACAGACGTGGTCAAGCTTGCTTCGACTGAACAGCCTGGCGCTTGTTCTTGCGGCCGTCACGACGCGCAGCGGCAACCACTTCATAGTTAGGGTACTGCCGGATCTTCCGATGCATGAGGACGGTTGGCACTTTACCGTATCTCCCGCCTTCGGTCTGAGGGGCATGCCCCTGAATCGCGTCGAGGATACGTGAGTCCATCACCTTAAGCCCCTCGGTCTTGAAACGATGTCTCCAGCCGTGGTTCGGCGCGACTAGATGATCTCTGATGCCAAGATTTCGCACCCACTCCGCGAGCTTATTGCCGACGGAAGTGTAGGTCGGATTCTTCCTGTCGGCCTTGCGTTGCCGTTCGACCGAGTAGAACAACGGCGTCGTTCCCTTTTTCCTGCGGGCGAACGTAAGAAAGCCCTGCTCGATCAGATGAGGATGCAGAGGTACTATGCGTTCTATCGACGTCTTCACGCGTCCCGCCTCAGGTGTGATGCGGATGCATTCGATTCCGTCCACCATTTGAACGTCCGCGGCACGCATCTGCGTGATCTCATTGACGCGCGCGCCGGTGTAGGCGCAGATCCACGGCACCCAGCGCCGGGCGGCGGCGTTCTCCGCGCTCATCAGCTCACTCATCGGTGCCAATGCCGCCGATAGGATGACGGCCGCCTCTGCATCGGTGAAGCCGCGCATTTCGGTTTCGTGCTTGTCGCTGATCTCGACCACGATCTTCGCACACGGGTCGGTCGGAATCTTCAGTCCGCGCTGCGCCCATCCGAAGAACGACTTCATCGCCGCCATGTAGCCGTCCTTGACCGTGACTGGCGAGAGTTTTGAGGCAAGGAGCGCATCCCGCCAATCAACGAGGTGTTGCTCGGTGACGCGGGTCATGTCCGTCGTGCCGACGCGATGGATCAGAGCTGAAAAGTAGGGCTCCCATTTTTTCCTAGTCGATGCCGAAAGCAGTTTCGCTTTGCAGAAATCCGACCACAAGACGTCAAACGTCTGCTTCGGGTCCGTCAGGCGCAACTTCGGATATTCCTTCGGCTCCTTCGCCTCGTCGTAGTCGCCGTTGGCGTTCCGAAGAAGGACAGCGGCGGCTCTTTCCTTGGCCTGGACATAGGCGCGCACGAAACTGTCGAAGCGCTCGCCGACGAGATGCAGGCGCCTTTTCTTGAGGAATTCGCGCGCCTCGTCGCCGAACGCGAACCGCAGATGGGCGCCGGGCGGCAGCAGGTTGATGAGGGGACGTTTCTTCTTCTCGAGGGCCCGCAGCGTGTCTTCCCAAAGCACCGCACGTCCCGGCTCGTCGCGATGCGTCGAAACCATCTCTTCGTAGAACTCGCCCGCGAGCGCGTATATCTGCAGGTGCGAGAGCTCCGATACCGGCAACCCGACAAGGTTGTCGTGCCAGGTGCGTTCGAGCCGCAGGTTCTCCTCCTGACAGCGCAGCACGGCCTCGTCCCGGTCCTTGGTCCGGAGCGAAAACTTGATCACGGGAGGCATGCCGAATTTGAGGTATTTCGCCGGCACCCGCCGACGGAACCAATAGAATTCGGATCGAGGATTTACCCAAGGCTGAAGCATGCGGAGGCTCACGGCGTGTACCACTCCTGTGTACCACCGGCCGCTTTCGGAAAGCCTTATTCTATCGATAAAATTGGATTTTCAGGAGGTTAGGCGGCGTTTTGGCGGAGAGGGGGGGATTCGAACCCCCGATAGGCTTGCACCTATGCCGCATTTCGAGTGCGGTACAATCAACCACTCTGCCACCTCTCCATGGTGCCAAAAACCGAACGGTTGCCCGCAGGTGGTTGGCCGGAGTTCTAGGCGAGGTTGGCGGGCCAGACAAGCCGTCCGGAGCGGAAATCTGCCTTTGCGGACAAGGCCGCCGCCAATCGTCGTCCAGCCGGGCCGTTGCGGGACCCAACGCAGCGCCCAGCTGGCAAAACCGACGGGGGCGGCCTGGCGCGCTGCCGGCGGCTCCCCCGATAGCGCCGAGTCCGATGCATGGGACCCGCCCGCCCTCAGTCCCTGGCTTTCTTGGGCTTGGTCTCCTTGGGCTCCTTGTCGTCCTTGTCCTTCTTGTCTTTCTTCCGGTTGGTGAAGCGGGCGTTGCCGAGCCCGGTGCCGATGGTCAGCACGCCCCAGCGCTCGAAATCCTGCATGAACGGAATTTCGCTGAGGCCCTGCGCCACCCCGTCATTGTGCATCAGCACCGCGGTGTCGTGGCCGCCGATCTCGGGGATGCCCTCGGCGATCAGCGCCGGCAGGTTGAACTTGCTGCTCTCCCAGTTGCCCGGCAGGTTCTGGGCGCCCTTTTCGATGGAGCCGTCGTGGTTGATCACGCCGGGGCAGGAAATCCCGATGAACGGCGCCAGCTTGAAGCCTTCGGCCTCGGCTGCGGCGATCAGGTCCTTCAGCATCTTCACCAGCCGCTTCACCGCGCCCTCGCGGGTCGGTTCGTCGTCGGCATGACGCCACAGCTCGGATTTCCAGACCGACGCCTTGGACAGGTCGGGGGCCTTCTTCCAGCGGGTTTCCACCACGCCGCAGCGGATGTTGGAGCCGCCGATATCCACCGCCAGGATGCTGTCATGGGCCTCGAAGATCCACGACGGCGCCAGATGCAGGCAGCCGAGCAGGCCGGCCTCGTCGGGGTGAAAGCGGATCGGGATCATCTCGACCTTGAAGCCCTCGGCCTTCAGGATCAGGTCGGTGCGGGCGATCGCGATTTCGCCGATCCGGCTCTGCCGGAAGCCGCCGCCGACCACGATGCATTCGGTATCGGCCCAGGCCTTGCTCTTGAGGATTCGCCGCGTGACGTAGACCAGTTCCTGGGCGAAATCCTCGATCGCGCCATGCACCAGCGCCGCGGCGGCGATATCGTCGCCGAGCAGCGCCTGGTCGAGGGTGGATTTGCCGATCTCGTCCGTGGCTTTCTTGCCGAGCGGGTCGTCGCCGTTCTTCTTGAGCGGCTTGCGCAGCCCGTCCAGGATCCGCTGAAACGCGCCCTTGCTGGCGCGATCGCCCAGAAAGCCGTCGTCGTCCTTCAGCTCGATATTGAAACTGTCCACGTCGACGGACGGCAGGCGCGTTGCGCCGTGCCGGCCGATGCCGGTGGTGGTGAGTGCGTCGTCAGCCATGTATGCCCCTGCGATTCCGGAAATCGAGTGACAATGCGCGGGAAACCGGTTGGTTGCATGGCGGAAAGGCCGCAGTATTTCCGGCTACCGTGGAGCCAGCTCAGCGGCGGCCGCGTCTAGGGGGTCACCAGCGACCGCACGACGTCGCCGCTCTCGCCGGCCACCACGTGCGGACCGGTATTGACGTCGATCACCGCCGGCACCGAACTGTCGATGGCCCCGTCCCAGCCGCCGCCCAGCGCCTTGGCGAGGGCAATGTAGGATGTCGCGATGGCGACCCGGCTGACGATCAGGTTGTCGTCGGCGGTGTAGGCCGAGCGCTCGGCATCCAGCGCTTCGAGGAAACTGGTGGAGCCGGAGGTATAGAGCGCGCGGGACAGCCGTGCCGCCTCGCCGTAGCGGCGCGAGGCTTCGGCCAGCCGCTTGATCTTGATACGCTCCTGCGCCAGCGAGACGAGCGCGTTCTCCACGTCCTCAAGCGCCGTCAGCACCGAGGCGCGCCAGGCGAGATAATATTCGTCGCGCTGCGCACCCGCGACATCGACCGCCGCGCGCAGCTTGCCGCCGTTGAAGATCGGCACGCTGATGCTCGGGCCGATCGACCAGCCGATCGAGGATGCCTTGCCGATATCGCCGACGTTCAATCCGGTGGTCGAGACCGAGCCGGTGAGGCTGACGCTGGGATAAAGCGCGGCTTCGGCCTGACCGACCTTGGCAGTGTATTGCGCGTACTGGCGCTCGGCCTTGCGCACGTCGGGCCGCTGCACCAGCACATCCGCGGGAATGCCGGTCGGCAACGGCAGCCTGGGCACCGGAATCCGGACGACGGAGCGCAGCGACTGCGCCAAGGCCGTCGGCTCGCGGCCGAGCAACACCCCGATGCGATGCACCGCCTCCGCATAGCTGACTTCGTAGGTGGGAATGTTGGATTCCGTGGTTGCGGCAAGGCCCGCGGCCTTGGCGGCATCCACCGCGGAGGCCGAGCCGGCGTCGAATTTCTGCTGGGTGAGCTGCGCGGTCTGCCGCTGCGAGGCGGCGGTGCGACGCGCCAGCGCGATGCGGGCCTGGTAGCCGCGCATTTCGGCGTAATTCGACGCGACGTCACCCACCAGCGTCAGCAGCGTCGAGCGCAGATCATCTTCGGCGGCGTCGACACCATAGGTGGCGGACTCGACGGCGCGACGGTTGGCGCCGAACAGATCCATTTCCCAGCTCGAATCGAAGCCGGACTGGAACTGGTTATAGGTGAATGGTGCGGAGGTGATGCCGCCGCTGGTGCTCGACGCCGAGCGGTTGTAGGTGGCGGAGCCTGACCCCTCGACCAGCGGCAGCAGCGCGCCGATCGCCTGGCGCCGCGTCGCCCGCGCTTCGCGAATCCGCGCCTTGGCGCTGGCGACGTCGAGGTTGCCCTGCACGGCCTCCTCGACCAGGGCGTTGAGGGTCGGATCGCCGAGCCGGTTCCACCAGTGCGCCAGCGCGACCGGCTTCGGCGACGCCGCTTTGGCATTGCCCCAGCGCGTCGGCAGCGTGATCGGGGCACCGAAATAGTCCGGTCCGACGGCGCAGCCGGACAGCATCGCGCCGGACATCAGCAACGCGACGACCCGCGACATGCCGGCGCGGCGGACCGGGGACAACAACGCAAATCGCTTGATCATGTGGATACCGAGGGTGATGCCGGTTTGACCTCGGCAGTTGCTTTGTCCGCAGGTTGCTTGCGCTTGAACAGGCGGCGGACCGCGACGAACAGCAGCGGCACGAAAAAGATGCCGAGCAGGGTCGCGGCGATCATGCCGCCCATCACGCCGATGCCGATCGAATTCTGCGCGCCGGAACCTGCGCCGGACGCAATCGCCAAAGGCGTGACGCCGAGGATGAAGGCGAATGACGTCATGATGATGGGCCGCAGCCGCTGGCGGGCCGCGTCGAGGGTGGCCTGGATCAGACCGACGCCGGCGGCTTCCCGTTCGATTGCGAATTCGACGATCAGGATCGCGTTCTTCGCCGACAGGCCGATCGTCGTCAGCAGGCCGACCTTGAAATAGACGTCGTTGGTCTGGCCGAACAGATAGGCGGCCAGCAGCGCGCCGAAGATCCCGATCGGCACCACGAGCAATACTGCCAGCGGGATCGACCAGCTCTCATAGAGCGCCGCGAGGCAGAGGAACACGACCACCAGCGAGATCGAATAGAGCGACAGCGCCTGGTTGCTGGACAGCCGCTCCTGCGCGGACAGTCCGGTCCATTCGTGACCGTAGCCGGGCGGAAGTTTCGCCACCAGATTGTCGATCTCGTCCATGCCGGCGCTGGAACTGACATTGGCCGCCGACTCGCCCTGGATCTCGACAGCGGCCGAGCCGTTGTAGCGCTCCAGCCGCGGCGAACCGAAGGTCCAGTGTCCGCTGGCGAAGGCCGAGAACGGCACCATGGCCCCCGACGAATTGCGCACGTACCAGCGACCGATATCATCCGGCTGCATGCGGAAATTGCTGTCGCCCTGCAGATACACCTTCTTGACGCGGCCGCGGTCGATGAAGTCGTTGACGTAGTCGCTGCCCCACGCCGTCGACAGGGTGGTGTTGATATCCGACAGAGTGAGGCCGAGCGCACTGGCCTTTTCCTGGTCGATATCGACGGAATATTGCGGCTCGTCCTCCTGGCCGTTGGGACGGGTGTTGGCGACCAATTTGCTTTGCGCCGCCGCCCCCAGCAACTGGTTGCGCGTCGCGATCAGCGCGTCATGGCCGGCGCCATTGATGTCCTGCAGATAGAAATCGAAGCCGTTCGAATTGCCCATGCCCTGGATCGCCGGCGGCGCCAGCACGAATATCCTGCCGTCCTTGATCCTCGAAAAGGCTCCCATCGCGCGCCCCGCGACGGCCTGGGCATTGGATGCGGCGGTCTTGCGCTCCGCGAAGGGCTTCAACTGAACGAAGGCAATTCCGACGTTCTGGCCGGCACCACCGAATCCGAAGCCCGCGGAAGCGAACACGCCCTGCACGGTGTCCTTCTCCTGGGTGAGGTAGTAGTCGGTCACCTGCTGCAGCACCCGCTGGGTGCGGTCCTGCGTTGCGCCGACCGGAAGCTGAACGGCCGTGATGAGGATGCCCTGGTCCTCCTGCGGCAGGAAGGAGCCCGGCAGTCGCACGAACATCACGCCGGTCACGATCACCATCGCCAGGAACACGAGAAGGAAGCGGGTCGATCGCCCGATCATGCCTTGCGCACCGCTGCGGTAGGCATGCGAGCCGCGGTCGAAGGAACGGTTGAACCAGCCGAAGAAACCCTTCTTGTCGGTATGATCGGCCGGTGGCCTCAGCAGCGTCGCGCACAAAGCCGGCGTGAAGATGATGGCGACGATCACCGACAGGACCATCGCGGACACGATGGTCACCGAAAACTGCCGGTAGATCACGCCGACCGCGCCACCGAAGAAGGCCATCGGCAGGAACACCGCCGACAGCACGGTGGCGATGCCGACGAGGGCGCCGGTGATCTCGTCCATGGACTTGCGGGTGGCCTCCTTCGGCGAAAGCCCCTCCTCCTGCATCACGCGCTCGACGTTCTCAACGACGACAATGGCGTCGTCGACCAGCAGGCCGATCGCCAGCACCATGGCGAACATGGTGAGCGTATTGATCGAATATCCGAAAATCGCCAGCACGCCGAAGGTCCCGAGCAGCACCACCGGCACCGCCAGCGTCGGAATGATGGTGGCGCGGAAGTTCTGCAGGAACACGAACATCACGATGAAGACCAGCACGATCGCCTCGATCAGGGTCTTGACGACATCCTCGATCGACAGCCGCACGAACGGCGTGGTGTCGTAGGGATAAAACACCTCGACGCCCTGCGGAAATGTGCTCGAAAGCCGGGCGATGGTCGTCTGCACCGCCTGTGCGGTGGAGATGGCATTGGCGCCGGTGGCGAGGGTAATCGCGAGGCCGGCGGCGTTCTTGCCGTTGTAGGTCGCGCTGGTGGTGTAGCTCTCGGCGCCCAGTTCGACGGTGGCAACGTCGTTGAGCCGCACCAGCGAGCCGCTGGTTTCACTCTTCAGGATGATGTTGCGGAACTGTTCGGGGGTTTGCAGCCGGCTGCGGGCGGTGATGCTGGCATTGAGCTGCTGGCCGGCACGGGCCGGAAGGCTGCCCAGCTGCCCCGCGGAGACCTGGGTGTTCTGCGCTTCGATCGCGGTGGCGATGTCGCCCGGCATCAGCGCGTACTTCGCCAGCCTGTCGGGATCGAGCCAGATCCGCATCGAATAGCCCGACGCAAAAAGCTGGGTTTCGCCGACACCGTCGACGCGCTTGATGGTGTCGTTCATCGTGCTGTTGATGTAGTCGGCGAGGTCGGTGGAGGACAGCCTGCCGTCCGAAGAGGCGAAGGCGATCACCATCAGGAAGCCGGTGGCGGACTTGGTGACCGACAGTCCGGAGGTCTGCACGATCGTCGGCAGCAGCGCCGTCACGAGCTGCAGCTTGTTCTGCACCTGCACCTGTGCGGTGTCGCCGTTGGTGCCGCTCTTGAACGTGATGGTGATCGTGGCAGCGCCGGTCGACGTCGATGTCGAGGTCATGTAGTCGAGATTGTCGATTCCCGTCATGCCCTGCTCGATGACCTTGGTCACCGAATTCTCGACCGTCTCGGCGTTGGCGCCGGCATAGGTGGCGCTGATCTTGACGGTGGTCGGCGCAATCTGCGGATATTGCGCGATCGAGAGGCCCTGCAGCGCGAGCAGGCCGCCGAGCATGACGGAGATCGCGATCACCCAGGCAAAGATCGGGCGATCAATGAAGAAGCGCGACATCGATCAGTCCTTTGCCGCGGCGGGTGAGCGGCCATCCTCGGCCAGGCGCGTCGCGGCAGGAAGCGGCAGCGCGCCCTGCTTGCGTCCTGTGACTTCTCCGCTGGTCGGGTCGATCGCCACTTCCACCGCCGTCACGGCGTCGCCGGGTTTTACCAGCTGCGTTCCCTCGACCACGACGCGGTCGCCATCCTTGATTCCAGTGGCGAGCCAGTTGTTGCCGACGTTCCGGCTCACCGTCAGGACGCGCTGCTCGACCTTGCCCTCGGCCGTGACGAACGTGCCGGTCGCCTCGCCCTTGCTGTTCCGCGTCACGCCACGCTGCGGAACCGCGAAACTGTTCTGGGCGATGCCTTGCTCGACGATCGCGCGCACGTACATGCCCGGCAGCAGCAACCTGTCCGGATTGGGGAACACCGCCCGGACCGTAAAGGTGCCGGTGCTCTCGCTGACGTTGGATTCGGCGAATTCCAGCCTGCCGGCGTGGCTGTAGATCGTGCCGTTCTCCAGCTTCAGCTTCACGCTGACATCCGCGCCGGAGACCTTGATCCGCCCCTCGCTCACGGCGCGACGCCAGTTCAGCAGGTTGGTGCTGGATTCAGTCACATCGACGTTGATCGGATCGATCGTGCGGATGGTCGTCAGGGCCGTGGTCTGGCTCGCGGTGACCAGGGCGCCCGGCGTCAGCGACGACTTGTCGATGCGCCCGCCGATCGGCGCGGTGATGTTGGTATAAGCGAGATTGATGCGCGCCGTGTCGACGGCGGCCTTGTTTGACGCCACGTCGGCCTTCGCCTGGGCAAGCGTGGCAACGGCGTCGTCGTAATCCTGCTTGCTGACGGCGTTCTGCTTGATCAGCGTCGCGTAACGCTCGACCTTTGCCTCGGCGTTCGGAACAGCCGCCTCCGCCTTTTGCTTCGCGGCGACGGCGCTGTCGTAGGAGGCCTGATAGCTGGCCGGATCGATCTGATACAGGTTGTCGCCGGCGGCGACCTCGCCGCCCTCCTTGAACATCCGGGTCTTGATGATGCCGTTGACCTGCGGGCGGACTTCCGCGGTGAGCGATGCCGTGGTCCGGCCGGGCAGTTCCGCGGTGATCGCAATCGATTGCGGGTGCAGCGTCACCACGCTGACTTCGGCCTTCGGCGGCGAGCCGCCCATTTTGGGCGCCATGTCCGACGGTTTGCCACAGCCCGCAAGCAACAGCATCAGGGCGCCGGCCGTCAGGACGCTGCCGCTCACGCCGCGGACGATAAACAGGTGCTGGGCGGCCATGCGCGATAGACCTTGCGGTTACAGTACGATAGGGTACTCATATTCGCGGTGCACTCTTGCGTCAACCGCCGATCCGTTTCCCGCGATGTCCAAAGGGCCATAAAGCCAGGATATGACCACAAACGACAAAACGATGCCGCCCATTGAGCTGTCTCGCCGGGGACGCCCGAAGGTCGCCTCCGACGAGACCCAGCGACAGTCGATCGTCGAGGGCGCGCTGCGACTCTTTGTCGAAAAGGGATACGGGCGGACGACAACCGATGATGTCGCCGCGCGATGCCGAATATCGAAGCAGACGCTGTATCGGCTGTTCCCCGGGAAAGCTGCGCTGTTTGCCGCGGTGGTCGATGCACACCGGCACAGCATGCTGGCACTGCCAGGCGACTATGACGAGATGCCGCTTGATCAGGCGTTGCAGCAGATCTTCCAGATCGACATCGATCCGAAGCTCGACAACGACCGCATTGCATTGTTGCGGCTGGTGATGCTGGAATCCCGGCAGCATCCGGAACTCGAGGAGATGCTCTGGCGGTACGGCGCGGACAGGTCGCGCGCCGAACTGGCGAAGTGGCTCACCCGCCAGCGCGATCGCGGGCTGATCCGGTTCGACGATCCGGAAAGCGCGGCGCGTATCCTGATGGACATGATTTTCGGCGCGCTCGCCCTGAAGGCCGGCGAGCCTTCAGCAGGCCCTTCGAGCCCGGAGCGCCGAGCCTATATCAAGACATGCGTTTCCATCTTCCTGAACGGCGTGAAGACCCGATAGGTAGATCGAAGCGGTCCAAGGGTGCGCATTTCGGCATGATGACGGGGGCAATGCGCCGTCCGGACTGCTCAGAGGGCGCCAAATCCCGCCTGAATGCAGCATTTCCGGGACCTTTTCCTTGACTCGCGGCCTCGGCCGACTATAAGTCCCGCATCCGGCGCAGGTTTTTCCTCGCGCCGCTTGTTTTTGCGCGATTGCCGGCCAGCTCTTTCCTGAGATTCGCCACGATCCTGCAGAAATTCGCGATTATCCCTCGGGATGAGCGCGGCGCACCTCAAGAATTAACAAAAAGCCGGCCCGGAGCATCCGAGGTTGGAACGAGCACGAAGGAATATGACGATGTTCGCAGTCATCAAGACCGGCGGGCGGCAATACCGCGTTGCCGCAGAAGATGTACTCGAAGTAGGCAAGATCGAAGGCGAAGTCGGAACGATCATCCAGCTTGGCCAGGTTCTGGTGCTCGGCGGCGATACGCCCGTGCTCGGACTTCCGATGGTCGAGGGCGCTACCGTGGCGGCCGAGGTGCTGTCGCACAAGCGCGGCCCCAAGATCATCTCGTTCAAGAAGCGCCGCCGCAAGAATTCGCGCCGCAAGCGTGGTTACCGCGACGAGATCACCGTGCTGCGCATCACCGAGATCCTGGCGGACGGCAAGAAGCCGACCATCGGTCCTCGCCCGAAGCGCGAAAAGCCGGTGGTCAAAGCGCCCGCCGACGTCGAAGACGCGGCCTGAACGACATCGACTGTGGCGCCACGCGCGCCGCGAAAATTTGATCGGAATTAAGATCATTCCCGCAGGGACGTGATCTGGAATTTATCGAGATTGGAGACGGGCCATGGCTCACAAAAAAGCAGGCGGTTCATCGCGAAACGGTCGTGATTCGGCAGGCAAGCGCCTCGGAATCAAGATGTATGGCGGCGAGCGCGTGATTCCCGGCAACATCATTGCGCGTCAGCGCGGCACCACCTGGCACCCCGGCCTTAATGTTGGCATGGGCACCGACCATACGCTGTTTGCCAAGGTCGAAGGTCACGTCGAGTTTCGCGCCAAACGCAATGGCCGCACATTCGTATCGGTACTCCCGATTCTCGAAGCCGCGGCCGAGTAGTACGGTGGACACATTGGAGTCCGCCGGGTCCTGTTGAACCGGCGGAGCGCCAAAAGTGGGCTCCAGGGGAGGCGGGAAACCGGCCTCCCCTTTTCTATGGTGCGCTGCTTCGGGGCGCACGCAGGAGCCCGAGATGCTGCAGGATATCCCCACCCCGACACGGCAAGAGACCAGAGCTTGCGTCCTCGAGACCGAACGGCTGAGCTTGCGCCAGCCGACGCTCGCGGACGTAAAAGCCATCGCGCATCTGGCCAATGACCGGCGCATCGCCGAGATGACCCGCCGATTGCCGCACCCCTATCTGACGGACCATGCCGTCGCCTTCGTCGGCACGCTGGCCGATGCCGGCGGCGAGACCGTGTTCCTGATCGAGCGCGACCATCGGCCGGTCGGCATGGTCGGCGTCGACTGGCGCGACGCGGAGAGCCCCGAGCTCGGCTACTGGCTCGGCGTCGAACACTGGGGCCAGGGCTACGCCACCGAGGCCGCCCGCGCGGTGATCGACTACACGTTCGAGGAATTCAGCGTCGAGCACCTCGTTTCGGGCGCGCGCGTCGCCAATCCGGCGTCGCGCAATATCCTGGAGAAGTGCGGTTTCCAGTGGAGCGGCGTCCAGTTGCACCGCTTCGAGGCGCTGGGCTCGTCGACCCCGGTCGACTGCTTCCGCCTGAACCGCAGCGTGTGGTCGTCGCTGAAGCATTGGGGAACGTCGACGCGGAGGTAGTCGCGCGGCAACTTCAGGATCAGAGTTCGTCATGCCCGGACAAAGCGCGAAGCGCGGCTTCGCTTGACGTGCCGGGCATCCACGACTTGACGGCATTGCATTGGAAAGACATGGATGGCCGGGACGAGCCCAGCCATGACGTTGATAGACCTCACCGCAGATCGCAGCTCGTGCTTACGTTCCTGGAAGCCCTTGCACCTCTTCCGGGGTCGCCGGCACCGCCGTTAGCAGATCGCTTACCAACTCCCCCGAATCTGCACGGATCCCGTAAATGCCCGGATGCGCGCTCCCGCCGGCCTCAAGTAGAAAACCGTCAGACAGGGAGAGCGAAATGCCGGAACAATCGAGTCAACTCGCCGAGAGCCGTGAATTTCTGAACGCCTTCCAGCGCGAGTTGGATCGCTTCGAGCAATACGAGCTCAATCTGCTGCAGGAAGACAGGAAAGAGCGCGAAAGGCGGATTGCCTCTCGTTTTGCAACGTTCGGCCTGGACATCTCCTTCGCGAAATAGACGGCGACGCGCCTCTCAGGTTGGCCGTGGCCGGCTTGTCCCGGCCGTTGACGCCCCGAGCCGCAACGACCTCGGGCGCGCGCTTCACACCACCGGCGGACTGACATCCGGCACATGGCCGAGCTTGCGTTCGCGCAGGAAGATGTACAGCCCGGCGGCGACGATGATGGCGGCGCCGGCGAGCGTTGCCAGCGATGGCAGGTCGCCGAACACCGCATAGCCGAACAGCACCGCCCAAATGATCATCGTGTACTGATACGGCACCACGACACTGGCCGGCGCCAGCTTCAGCGAGCGATTGACGCATAGCAGCGCCGCCACCGACGTGATGCCGCCGAGGAGAAACAGGCCGAAATCGCCCAGCGAAGGCGTGACCCAGGTCAGCGGCGCCATCACGGCGCCGAAAATCAGCGAGCCTGCGAATTGGGTCGAGGCCAGCACCACGTCCGGCGCCGCCCGCAGCGTCCGCGTCATCAGCATCAGGGTGGCGAAGGACGCGCTGCCGCACAGCGCGATCAGCGCCGGCCAGGTGAAGCTGTCGGCCGAGGGCTGCAGCGCCACCAGCACGCCACAGAAGCCGACCGCGACCGCGCTCCAGCGCCGCCAGCCGACCGCCTCTCCCAGAAAGATCGCCGATCCCGCGGTGACGAAAATCGGCACTGCTAGATAGAAAGTAATGACATCGGCGAGCGGCAGATAGGCGGTCGCCGCGAAGAAGGCCGCGACATCGACTGTCGATAGCACCATGCGCAGCAGTTGCAGCCGTGGCCGCTCGAGCCGCCGGAATTCGGCGCGAGCGCGCCAGATCGACGGCGACAGCACCAGGAGCGCCGCGCACGATCGCAACAGCATCAGCTGCCCCAGCGAGTAGTTGGCGATCAGCAATTTGCCGATCGCGTCGCCGAAAGAAAACAGCCCGATGCCCGCCAGCATCAGGCCAATACCGGCCAGGCGCGCAGTGCGGCTCTCCGCGGCGGTCGAAATGGTCGCAAACATGCCTATATGAGCCTGTACAGAACGCCCGGGATGAGCGGCTTGGTTAACGCGCTTGATGTCGTCTACGACGCGCCGAAAGCCGCAGCAAGGCCCGAAAATGCAGGCTTTTTCGCGGGCAGCCAAGGATCAAAGGTTGCCGCAACCACCCCCCTGCGATACGGATACGACATGAAATTTCTCGATGAAGCCAAGGTTTATATTCGCTCCGGCGACGGCGGCAACGGTTGCGTGGCGTTTCGCCGCGAGAAGTATATTGAGTTCGGCGGCCCCTCGGGCGGCAATGGCGGACGCGGCGGCGACGTCATCGTCGAGGTCGTCGACGGCCTCAACACGCTGATCGACTATCGCTACCAGCAGCACTTCAAGGCCCCCAAGGGCACCAACGGCATGGGCAAGGACCGCCACGGCGCCAATGGCAAGCCGATCACGCTGAAAGTACCGGTCGGGACGCAGATCTTCGACGAGGATCGCGAGACCCTGCTACACGACTTCACCAAGCTCGGCGAGATCTTCGTGCTAGCCGAAGGCGGCAATGGCGGTTTCGGCAACGCCCACTTCAAGTCATCGACCAACCGCGCGCCGCGCAACGCCAATCCCGGACAGATCGGCGAAGAGCGCTGGATCTGGCTGCGGCTGAAGCTGATCGCCGATGCCGGCCTGGTCGGGCTGCCCAATGCCGGCAAGTCCACTTTCCTCTCGGTGGTCTCGGCCGCCAAGCCGAAGATCGCCGACTATCCTTTCACCACCCTGCATCCGCAGCTCGGCGTGGTCGACGTCGACGGCCGCGAATTCGTGCTCGCCGACATTCCCGGCCTGATCGAGGGTGCCCATGAGGGCGCCGGCCTCGGCGACCGGTTCCTGGGCCATGTCGAGCGCTGCCGCGTGCTGCTGCATCTGGTCGACGCCACCTGCGACCATGCCGGCAAGGCCTACAAGACCGTGCGCACCGAGCTCGACGCCTATGAGGGCGACCTCGCCAACAAGGTCGAGATCGTCGCGCTCAACAAGATCGACGCGGTGACGCCCGAGCAGTTGAAGCAGCAGAAGGACCGGCTGAAGCGGGCTTCGAAGAAGACGCCGTTGCTGATCTCCGGCGCCACGGGCGAAGGCGTCAAGGACGCGCTGCGGGCGCTGGTCGCGGAGATCGGCGAAGCGCCGGTGTCGGACAAGGCCAAGGCCGCAGCAGTATCAGCGCCATGGGCACCGCTCGCCACCTGACCGCCCGCCCCACCGCAACGCTCTCGCCGAAGTCACCTATGTCGCGTCCCAGTCTGAAGAACTTCCGCCGCATCGTCATCAAGGTCGGCTCGTCGTTGCTGATCGACTCTGCCAGAGGCGAAGTGAGGTCGGCCTGGCTGACCGCCCTGGCCGCCGATATCGCCAGGCTGCATGCCGATGGCCGCGATGTCCTCGTGGTGTCGTCCGGATCGATTGCGCTCGGTCGCAGCAAGCTCAAGCTGCCGCGCGGCACGCTGAAGCTCGAAGAGAGCCAGGCCGCCGCCGCCGTCGGCCAGATCGCGCTGGCGCGGATCTGGTCGGAGGTGCTGGGGTCTCACAATATCGGCGCCGGGCAGATCTTGGTGACGCTGCAGGACACCGAGGAGCGCCGCCGCTATCTCAATGCGCGCTCGACCATCGCCAAGCTGCTGGAATGGCGCGCGGTGCCTGTCATCAACGAGAACGACACCGTCGCCACCAACGAGATCCGCTACGGCGACAACGATCGGCTCGCCGCCCGGGTCGCCACCATGGCCTCCGCCGACCTGCTGGTGCTGCTGTCCGATATCGACGGCCTCTACACCGCGCCGCCCGGTGCCAATCCCGACGCGAAGCTGATCCCGGTCGTGGAATCGGTCACCGCCGAGATCGAAGCCATGGCGGGTGCGGCAGAGTCCGAACTGTCGCGCGGCGGCATGACCACCAAGATCGAGGCCGCCAAGATCGCCACCACCGCCGGCACCCACATGCTGATCGCATCGGGCAAGATCGACCATCCGCTGCAGGCGATCGCCGATGGCGGCCGCTGCACCTGGTTCCTGACGCCGGCCAATCCCGTCACCGCGCGAAAACGCTGGATCGCCGGCTCGCTGGAGCCGAAGGGCACGCTGACCATCGACGCCGGCGCCGTCAAAGCGCTGCGCGCCGGCAAGAGCCTGCTGCCGGCCGGCGTGATCCGGGTCGACGGCCAGTTCGCCCGCGGCGACGCCGTGGTGGTGCGCGGCCCCGACACCCACGAGATCGGCCGCGGCCTCGTTGCCTATGACGCCGAGCACGCCGACAAGATCAAGGGCCACTCCTCCTCCGACGTCACGGCCATCCTGGGCATCAGCGGGCGGGCCGAGATGATCCACCGCGACGACCTCGTGGTCGGCGTCGCGCCGGGTTAGGTCCCGCAACAAGGCCCGATCCGCCCGCGGACGGCTTGGTCACCCGGTTCGGTCGCCGGATTCCAGCAGCGCTTTCAGTACAGCCTCGCCGAGCACGCGGTTGTGGTCGACCAGGCGCTCGGCGAGATCGAGCCGCGCGCCGGCGCGAAGCGCGGTCATGATGCCCTCATGGTCATTGAACGAGGCGTCGAGACGCGCGGGGTCCTCGTTCACAACCAACCTGAGCCGCAGGATCCGTTTCTGCAGGTTGTCGTAGGTCTGAAGCAGCAGCGGATTCTTGCTCGCGCTGGCCAGGCCGTGATGAAACTCCTGGTTCAGCGCCGTATAGGCGGCAGGGTCTTCGCGCGTTTCGAGGGCGCCCAATCGGGCATGGATGCGCTCGAGATTGACGCGATCGTCCTTCGTGGCACGCACGGCAGCGAGAAGCCCGATCTGCTGCTCGAGGCCACCTTTCATCTCGAAAACATGCCCGATCTCGACGGGGTCGATCGGTGCGACGACCGACCCGCGATTGGGTCGCAATTCAATGAACCCCTCGGTGGCCAGTACCTTGAGGGCTTCGCGCAGCGGCGTCCGCGACACCTGGAAGCGACGGCAGAGATCGGCCTCCGGAATACGGGCGCCGCTCGGCAACTCGCCATTCAAAAGCACGACACGAAGTTTGCGAACGATCTGGGCGTGCAACGTGCCGTTGTTGCGGACGGCGGAGCCGGTCAGCAAGGCGTGCTCGGTGCCGGCCGTCATGATGGCCTTCCCTGCAGCGACATCCGCGTCGTGCGTGCGCCGGCGCCTGCGAAACGCCGCAGCAAGGTCCAGGCGCCGAGCGCCAACATCAACCTGGTCAGGTCTGTCATCATTCCGGTCAAAAATTTCTCATATCATTTGCATGCAGAATAGACGACTGAACCATCGCACGGCGACGGCAGCCCTTTCAAGTGGCTCCGGGATTGCCGCTGCGGGAGAGCCCCGCGGCAAGCGGTTCTTCACACCGCGCACTTGGCAGGAGATGTCCCCAGACCCTTTAATTATGCGGATTTTTGCACATAAATCGAGCGAGGGCTGGCGCGGCTTTCGGCAAAAACCGGCGCCGGCCCGGCGCGGCGTGCCTAGAATTTGTCGTTTGAGGAGACAGCTTAACGATGCACGATCACCCCGAAAAATGAATTCAAAATAGCAACGGAGTTCCGCGATGCGTATCCCTGCCCTGCTGACAGCCGTGATCTCTGTCCTGGTGATCGCCGCTTCTCCGGGTGTCGCCCAGACGCCGACGCCGAACGGCTCCAAGGTCTTCCGCTATGCCTATCGCGTCGATCCGGCGTCGCTCGATCCCCACGCCCTCGCAGAGACGTTCACGCTGTCGTGGCTCGGACAGGTGTATGAGCCGCTGGTCGGCCGCGGCAAGAAGCTGGAACTGGTGCCGGCGCTGGCGACCAAATGGGAGCAGCCCGAACCGAACGTGTGGCGCTTCAGCCTGCGCCACGGCGTCAAGTTTTCCGACGGTTCGCCGTTCACGGCCGATGACGTGATCTTCTCGCTGCAGCGGGTGAAGAAGGACGGCTCCGACATGGCCTACACCGTCGCCTCGGTGACGGAGATCAAAAAGGTCGACGACTTCACCGTCGATCTGGTGATGGCCAAGCCGAACCCGATCCTGCCGGTGCAGATCACCTCGACCTACATCATGAGCAAGGCGTGGGCGGAAAAGAACGGCGCCACGGCGCCGGCCAGCATCAAGGCGAAGGCGGAGAATTTCGCATCCACCAATACCAACGGCACCGGCGCCTTCACCATCTCCACCCGGCAGGCGGGCGTGCGCACCGTGCTGGTGCCAAATCCCAACTGGTGGGGCGACAAGCAGTCGAATGTCAGCGAGGTCGTGTTCACGCCGATCCAGTCGGATACCACGCGGGTCGCCGCCCTTCTGTCCGGTGAAGTCGACATGATCTACCCGGTGCCGCAGCAGGACGCCGCCCGTATCGACGCCACCGGCACCAGCAGCGTGCTCAAGGGCGCCGAACTGCGCACCATGTTCCTGAACATGGACCAGAAGCGGGATGAGCTGATCGACTCCGACGTGAAGGGCAAGAACCCGTTCAAGGATGTGCGCGTGCGCCAGGCGATCTATCAGGCCATCGACATGACCGCGATCCGCGACCGGGTGATGGGCGGCACTTCCCGCATTGCCGGCACCATGATCGCGCCGGGCATCAACGGCTACGACGCCAGGCTCGACGAGCGCGTTGCCTACAGTCCCGACGCCTCCAAGAAGCTGCTGGCGGACGCCGGCTATCCCAACGGCTTCTCGTTCGGCATGGATTGCTCAAACGACCGCTACGTGAACGACGAACGCATCTGCCAGGCCGTTGTCGGCATGCTGGCGCGCGTCGGCCTCAAGGTGACGCTGAATGCCCAGACCCGCACCAAGTTCTTCGAGAAAGTGCTGGGACGCGACACCTCGTTCGCCATGCTCGGCTGGCAGCCGCTCAGCTACGACGCCCATTCGACGCTTCAGGACGTCATGAACACCCCTGTCGACAAGGTCGGAACCTACAATGTCGGCAATTACTCCAACCCGAAGATCGACGCGCTGACGAACCAGATCGAGACCGAGATCGATCCCGCCAAGCGCTCGGCCCTCATCTTCGAGGCCATGACGCTCGACAAGCAGGACTACGGCCACATCCCCCTGCACCAGGCCGGGCTTGCCTGGGGCGTGCGCAAGGGCGTCAATGTCGTGCTGCGCTCCGATGACAGCCTCGAGCTGAAATGGGTGACCCTCGACTAGGTCGGATCGGGAGAACCCGCCATGAGCTTTGTGCTGAACAGACTTGGACAGACCGTCCTCGTCTTGCTCGTGGCGGCCTTCGTCAGCTTCGCCCTGTTCCGCTACGTCGGCGATCCCGTGAACAACATGGTGGGACAGGCCGCGAGCCTCGCGGATCGCAACGCGATCCGCACCGCCCTCGGCCTCGACGATCCCGTCATCGTGCAGTTCGGACGCTTTCTCTGGAACGCGGTGCATGGCGACTTCGGTATTTCGTACCGCTTCAGCCAGCCGGTTTCACGGCTTGTGATGGAGCGCTTTCCGGCAACCCTCGAGCTGTCGCTGGTGGCGATGCTGATCGCCACGGCCATTGGCATTCCGCTCGGGGTGTGGAGTGCGCTGCATCGTGGAAGCTGGATGGCGCAGTTCCTGCTGACCGCGTCGCTCGTCGGCGTGGCCCTGCCGACGTTCCTGATCGGCATCGTGCTCATCCTGGTGTTCTCGGTATGGCTCGGCTGGCTGCCTTCGTTCGGTCGCGGCCAGGTGATTTCCATCGGCGGCTGGACCACCGGCCTGCTCACCTGGAGCGGGTTGAAGGCGCTCGTGCTGCCGAGCGTGACGCTGGGCGTGTTCCAGCTCACGCTGATCATGCGCATGGCGCGCGCCGAGATGCTGGAGATCATGCGATCCGACTTCATCCGCTTCGCAAAGGCCCGCGGGTTGCGACCGCGGACCATCGAGTACGGCCACGGCCTGCGCAACGCGCTGGTGCCGGTGGTGACTATCGTCGGACTGCAATTCGGCAACGTGTTCGCCTTCTCGATCATCGTCGAGACCGTGTTTCAGTGGCCCGGGCTCGGCCTTCTGGTGATCCAGGCGATCCAGTTCGCCGATGTCCCGCTGCTCGCCGCCTATCTGGTGCTGATCGCCCTGTGCTTTGCCGTGATCAACCTCTTCGTCGATATCCTTTACGCCTCCATCGATCCCCGCGTGCGGGCTGCCGGGATGGAGCAGGGCGCGACATGAGCGCAATGGGGGATGCGCCAGGTGATCTCCGCGCCGGCAAGCCGGCACGCTGGTGGGACGGCGATCTGGCGTACCGTTTCGGCCGCTCGCCGCTGGCCGTCATATCGGCGCTGGTCACCTTGCTGCTGCTTGCCGTCGCATTCGGCGCCGACGTGGTGGCACCCTACGACGCCTTTAACCCGGCCACCGCCAACGTCATCGATGCCCGACTGCCGCCAGGTAGTACCGGCATCTCAGGCGACACCTATCTGCTGGGCACCGATCCACAGGGCCGCGACATGCTCTCCGCCATGATCTATGGCCTGCGGACGTCACTGGTTGTCGGCCTTTCCAGCGTCGCGCTGGCGGCCGTGTCCGGCGTGCTGCTGGGCCTGATCGCCGGCTATTTCGGCGGCATCGTCGACGCGCTCATCATGCGTATTGCGGATGTGCAGCTCAGTTTTCCCGCCATCCTGATTGCGCTTTTGATCGACGGCATCACCCGCACTCTGCTCGACCGCGCCACCCATGAGCACCTTGCCATTCCCATCCTGATCGCCGCCATCGCCGCGTCGTTCTGGGTGCAATATGCGCGCACGGTGCGCAGCCTCGTGCTGGTGGAGCGTGGCCGGGAATATGTGCTCGCCGCCAAGGTGACCGGGGTCAGCACGCCGCGCATCCTGCTCTCGCACATCCTTCCCAATGTGCTCGGGCCGGTGCTGGTGCTGGCGACGATCAATCTGGCGCTGGCCATCCTGACCGAGGCGACGCTGTCGTTTCTCGGCGTCGGCATTCCCTCGACGCAGCCCTCGCTCGGCTCGATGATCCGCATCGGCAACGAGTTCATCTTCTCCGGCGACTGGTGGATCAGCGCCCTCCCTGGACTTGTCCTCATCGCGTTGTCGCTCTCGGTCAACCTGTTCGGTGACTGGCTGCGCGACGCGCTGAACCCGAAGCTCGGCTCATGAGCGCGCTGCTCGAAGTGCAGAACCTGCGGGTGGAGATTGCCGCCCGCACCCGCACGCTGGTGGCCATTGACGACGTGTCGTTTTCCATCGCGGCGGGCGAGATCCTCGGCATGGTGGGCGAGTCCGGCGCGGGCAAGTCCGTGACGGGCACCGCCATTCTCGGCCTGCTCGAGCACCCTGCCTACTTGGCGAGTGGACGCATCCTCTTTGCCGGCGCGCGCATCGACGACCTGCGTGGCGAGAAGATGCGCGCGCTGCGCGGCCGCCATATCGCCGCCGTGTTCCAGGATCCGCTGACCAGCCTCGACCCGCTGATGACCATCGGCCAGCAACTCGTAGAGACCATGCTGACGCACCTGCCACAGCCTCACCTGCAGGCCGTCGCACGTGCCGAGCAGCTTCTCGCAGAGGTCGGCATTCCCGCCCCGCGCGAACGGCTGGACAGCTATCCGCACGAACTGTCCGGCGGCATGCGCCAGCGGGTGGTTCTCGCGCTGGCATTCTGTTGCGAGCCGCGCCTCATCATCGCCGACGAACCGACAACCGCGCTCGACGTGTCGATCCAGGCGCAGGTGCTCGATCTGCTCAAGCGGATGTGCCGCGAGCGCGGCACCGCGGTGATGCTGGTGACCCACGACATGGGTGTCATCGCCGAGACGGCCGACCGGGTCGCGGTGATGTATGCCGGTCGACTGGTGGAGATCGGCCCCACCGCCGAGTTGCTGCGCGCCGCCGTCCATCCCTACAGCCGCGGCCTGATGGCCTCGATTCCGACCATGCGGCGGCGACGCGACGATGACCTGCTGCATATTCCGGGGTCGATGCCGCGGCCGGATGCGCCGGTGGCGGGCTGCGCCTTTCATCCCCGCTGCCCGCAGGTGATGGCGCGTTGCCTGACTGAACGCCCGCCCCTCGTCGCCGCGGGTCCCGCGCGCGCGGCCTGCTGGCTGGCAGAAGACTTCGCACCGACATCGCCGGAGGGCCGGGCATGAGCACGCCCGACATCATCCTCTCGGTGGATCACCTCACCGTGCGGTTCGACGCCTCGCAGCCTCTGGTGTCGCGCCTGCTCGCGGGCACCGGCCGTCGCACGGTCCATGCCGTGGAGGAGGTCGACTTCGAGATCGCACGCGGCACGACGTTTGCGCTGGTCGGCGAGTCCGGCTGCGGAAAGTCCACGGTCGCCCGCACCATCGCCAGCCTGCAGCGCCCGACCGCGGGCAGCGTCTCGTTCATGGGCGTCGATGTCGCCGGTTTCCGGACCCGGCATGCCGCCATGCCGTATCGCCGCAACCTGCAGATGATCTTCCAGGATCCCTATGCCAGCCTCAATCCGCGCTGGCAGGTCGGCCGGATCATCGCCGAACCCATCGTCACCCATGGCCTGCTGGCGCGTGGTCCCGCGCTGGATCGCAGAATCGACGAATTGCTCGCCACCGTCGGACTGGCACCCGACGATGCGCGAAAATTTCCGCATCAATTCTCCGGCGGACAGCGGCAGCGCATCTCCATCGCCCGGGCGCTGGCCTCGAACCCGGCCTTCATCGTCTGCGACGAACCGACATCGGCACTCGATGTCTCGGTGCAGGCGCAGATCCTCAATCTCATGCGCAGGCTGCAGCGCGAGCTCGGCCTGTCCTACCTGCTGATCTCCCACAACCTCGCCGTCGTCGCCCACATGGCCGACAGCATCGGCGTGATGTATCTCGGCCGGCTGGTGGAGCGCGGCGATGCCGCGCAGATCCTTGATACGCCGCAACATCCCTATACCCGGCTGCTGCTCAACACCGTGCCGGATCCCCACGCGCCGCGCGCCGGGCTTTCGGCGGGCGCACGGCCCCGGCTGTCCGGCGAGGTGCCGAGCCCGCTTTCCCCACCGTCGGGCTGCGCCTTTCATCCACGCTGCCCGTTCGCGAACGCGCGTTGCACCCGGGAGATCCCCGCACCGATTGCGGTCGGACGAACCTGGGTTGCCTGCCACGCGGTCGAAGAGGCGCGTCTGCCGCCCTTTGCACCGAACCCTGATGACCTGACCAGAAGCGGAGATGCGGCGTGAAGAAGACCATTACCGGCTGCCGGGCCCTGCTCGGCGAGGCCGCCCGCCCCTCGGACGGCCTCGTCGACATCGAGATCGATGGCCGGCTGATAGCCGACATCCGGCCGCATGGCGTCCGGGAGCCGCAGGGCGAGGTGATCGCCGGCGAACAGATGCTGATCGCGGCCGGGCTGATCAACGGCCACCACCACAGCCACGAGGGCTTTTACAAGGGCCGCAAGGACAACCTGCCGCTCGAGCTCTGGATGAACTACGTGCGGCCGCTCAAGCCCATCGAGCTCACGCCGCGGGAGATTTATCTGCGCACCATGATCGGCGCGATCGAGGCGGTGCGCAGCGGCACCACCACTTTATGCGACGACACCAACCAGAGCCCCCGCATCCGCCCCGATCACGTTGAGCAGGTGTTTCAGGCCTATGAGGATATCGGCATCCGCGCCAATGTCGGCATCACGCTGTTCGACAAGCCGTTCTTCCGCGCCGTACCGTTCGTCGACGAGGAGTTTCCGCCGGCGCTGCTCGCCGAACTGGACGGCACGCGCATGTATACCGGCGCCGAGCTGCTGGATTTCGCCCGGGGACTCGCGCGCAGCCGGCACCCCTCGCAGCACCGCGTCGCCTACATGGCCGCGCCATCGGCGCCACAGCGCTGCACCGAAGAGTTCCTGCTCGATGTGCGGCGCATGGCCGACGACTTCGATCTGCCGCTGATGATCCACGTGCAGGAAACCCGCATGCAGGTGGTGACCGGGCAGATCTTCTATGGCTCCACCATGGTCGAATATCTCGACCGCATCGGTTTCATGAAGCCAAAGACCGCCTTCATCCATGGCATCTGGCTGAACCCGCGCGAGGTCGACATCCTCGCCCGCACCGGCGTGACGATCCAGCACAACCCGCCCTCCAACCTGAAGGTCGGCTCGGGGCTGGCACCGGTCCGTGCGCTGCTCGACGCCGGCGTGAATGTCAGCATGGGCACCGACGGCTGCGGCTCCATCGAGGGCACCGACATGCAGAATGCGCTCTATCTCACGGCGCTGCTGCACAAGCTGCGCGGCGAGCATACCGGCTGGGTCGGCGCCAGCGAGGCACTCTATGCCGCCACCATGGGCGGTGCCCGTGCGCTCGGGCGCGAACGCGAGCTAGGCGCGGTCGAGATCGGGCGCATTGCCGACATCGTCGGTTACCGGATCGATACCATCCCGTTTGCACCGCTGAACAATGCGGTCAACCAGCTCGTCTTCGCCGCCGGACGCGCCGAGGTCGATCTGGTGATCGTGGATGGCGAGGTGATCGAGCGCGACGGCAAGCTGACCCGCATCGACGAGGCGGCCATCATCGCCGAGATCAAGGAGGCCCACGCCCGCATCGAGCCCCAACTCTCCGCCTCGGAAACCGACGTCGAGCGCATATCGCCGCACTATGAGCGCATCTACCGCCGCTGCCAGTGCGTCGACATTGCCTCCGACACCTATCCCGCCCGCCTCAGCCACTGATAGTCATCGGAGAAACCATGACGCGACGAGCCGATTTTCATGAGCGCGCCATTGCCGCGCTTCACGACGCCAATGAGGCCGCCTGGCGCGAGGCCAATGCCGAAGACAGCATGCGCCATTTCACCCGCGCCACCCATGCGCTGCTGGGCGATCCAGAGGCTGCGGCGCGCCCTGGCTCACTGAAGCCCGGTGAAACGCAATTCGTGTGTTCCGGCATTTTCTTCATCGCGCCCAGCCGCGATCACATGATCCTGTTCGCCGACAACGGCTATCCAGCGGCACAGCACCACGCCCGCATCGGCATCAACGACAGTCGTCCCGGCAACACGGTGCGCACCAAACAGGCCGCTGTCGTGCCCAACACCGATGAAGATCCGATCTTTCGCCAGATCTTGAGTTCCGGCCGCGTCGGCTGCTCGATCTATGTGCCGGTCATGTGGAACGGCGACGTCATCGGCATGTTCAACACGGCCGCCCAGGCGCGCTACATGTACGACGAGACCGACATGCGGGTGCAGAAGCTGTTCGCAGCGCTCGCGGCGGGCGTCTGGATGGGCCTTGGCGGCCCCGGCCTGCTGTGCGACGTCGCAGGCGAACTCGGCCAATGGACCAGCCCTGCCCCAAATTGACGGTTTGAGCCGGTCGTCCGGCCCCGCGAGCCGTGGCAGCGGCGGCTGTCGTCGAAAGCCCCTCGCAACATGCTTGGCGGATGGTCATTTCGCGCCTATTTGTATGACGGAACAGCTCTTTAAGCCTCCGGATTGCGAATGACCGCCCTCAAAGCCGTTGACGCCGGCGCCGACCTAACGTCGCTGATGACCAATCTCGCCCAGAGCGCGCGCGCCGCCGCGCGGGTGCTGGCGGTTGCCCCGACGGAGCAGAAGAACCGGGCGCTGGAGGCTATGGAACGGGCGATCCGGACAGGCGCTCCGGCCATCCTTGCGGCCAATGCCGAGGATGTCGCCGAGGCCCGCGTTAGCGGCGCCACCACGGCTTTCATCGACCGGCTGACCCTGACCGAGGCGCGGATCGGCGCCATGGCCGACGGCGTCAGGACCATCCGCGACATTGCCGACCCGGTCGGCACCGTCACCGAAAGCTGGCAGCGCCCCAATGGCATGACCATCGAGCGGGTGCGGGTGCCGCTCGGCGTCATCGCGGTGATTTTCGAGAGCCGCCCCAACGTCGCCGCCGACGCCGGCGTGCTGTGCCTGAAGTCCGGCAATGCGGTGATCCTGCGCGGCGGCTCCGACAGTTTCCGCTCCTGCCGCGCCATCCATGACTGCCTGACGCAGGGCCTGCGCGAGGCCGGCCTGCCGGAGGCGGCCATCACTTTGGTGCCGACGCGCGACCGCGCCGCGGTCGGCCTGTTGCTGACCGGCCTCAACGGCGGTGTCGATGTCATCGTGCCGCGCGGCGGCAAGAGCCTCGTCGCGCGCGTCGAGGCCGAGGCCCGGGTGCCGGTGTTCGCGCATCTCGAAGGCGTCAACCACGTCTATGTCGACCACGCCGCCTCGCTGGCGATGGCCAAGTCGATCGTGCTGAACGCAAAAATGCGCCGGCCCGGCGTCTGCGGCGCGGCGGAGACGCTGCTGGTCGATCGTGCGGTGGCGTCGACACACCTGAAGCCGCTGGTCGAAATGCTGATCGACGCCGGCTGCGAAGTGCGCGGCGATGCAGCCGTGCAAGGCGTCGACGCGCGCGTGAAGCCAGCGAGCGACGAGGACTGGGACACCGAATATGAGGACGCCATCATCGCCGCGAAGGTTGTCGACGGTGTCGACGGCGCGCTGACGCACATCCAGCAGCATGGCTCGCATCACACCGACGCCATCGTCACCGAGGACGCCGCCGCGGCCGAGAAATTTCTCAACGAGGTCGATTCGGCGATCGTGCTGCACAACGCCTCGACGCAGTTCGCCGACGGCGGCGAGTTCGGCTTTGGCGCCGAGATCGGCATCGCCACCGGGAAATTCCACGCCCGTGGCCCGGTCGGCGCCGAACAGCTCACCAGTTTCAAGTACCGGATTCACGGCACGGGACAGACCCGGCCGTGATCATTGCAGTTCGTGCGTTTGGAGACTGACTTGGCGTCACCTGCAGTCTCCGTCCACGGCATTCCGTTTCATACCGACGGCATGCGCATCGGCCTGCTCGGCGGTTCGTTCAATCCGCCGCACGCTGCGCATCGCGCCATCAGCCTGTTCGCCATGAAACGGCTGCAGCTCGATCGGGTCTGGTGGCTGGTGTCGCCCGGAAATCCGCTGAAGGATCCGGGCAACCTGCACGATCTCGCCGAACGCGCCGCCGCCGCGCGGCGCGTCGCCAACGATCCGCGCATCGATGTCACCTGCCTCGAATCGGTGATCGGCACGCGCTACACCATCGATACCATCAGCTATCTGCGCCGCCGCTGTTCGGGCGCGCGTTTCGTCTGGATCATGGGCGCCGACAATCTTGCCCAATTCCACAAATGGGAAAACTGGCAGCGAATCGCCGCGGAAGTACCGTTCGCGGTGATCGACCGACCGCCGCAAAGTTTCCACGGGTTGGCCGCAACAGCGTCGCAAGCCCTGGCGCGCTACCGGATACCGGAATCCGCCGCCGCGAGCCTGGCCGATCGCGCCCCGCCAGCCTGGGTCTTCCTGACCGGCATGAAGCTGAATTTGTCGTCCACCCGCCTGCGGAACCCGGACGGCAGCTGGAAAACGTGATATAGTCAAGAAAATCGCGGTCTGGCTGGTTTCTTGAAACCGTCAACACCACATGCCTAATATGAGCGGGCGCCCTCGATTCGGCGCCCGCGATACAGTGAAAGGAATGGTCCCTGGCCACATCTGTATTGTCCAAGTCTGTTTTGCCGAAGGCTGGCAAGGCATCGACTCGTAAGACACCCGCCCCGAAGACTTCTACGACCAAGACTTCGGATCCGAAGGCTCTGGCGACCGCGGCTGCGAAGCCCAAGGCTGCTGCCAAGGCTCCGGCTTCCAAGGCTCTGAAAGCCAAGGCTTTAAAGCCTGCAGCGACGAAGCCGAAGATCACCAAGAAGGCGTCGATCGCTCCTGCGGCTGCGGAAGCCCAGTCGAAGGCCAGCAAGACCCTGAGCCTGATCCTCGCCCGCCTCGACGACATGAAGGCAGAGGAAACCGTGACCATCGACCTGCGCGGCAAATCGGCGTTCTCCGACTACATGGTGGTGACGTCCGGCCGCTCGAATCGCCACGTCGGCGCCGTCGCGGAAAACCTCGCCAAGGGGCTCAAGGAAACCGGCATCAAGAAGATCCATGTCGAAGGCCTGCCGAACTGCGACTGGGTGCTGATCGATTCCGGCGACGTGATCGTTCACGTGTTCAGGCCCGAAGTCCGCGAATTCTACAATCTGGAACGGCTGTGGTCGCAGACCCCGACGCCGCTTCAGGTGGTCTGAGCAACGGTCCGGGTCATCCTCGCCATGTGCAACGATGGCGCGCGTGATAGCGTGCGTCCATGCGTCTGATGTTGATTTCGATCGGTCGGCTGAAGCAGGGCCCTGAGCGCGAACTTGCTGAGCGCTACCGTGAGCGGTTTGACGATATCGGCCGCAAGCTCGGCTTTCGCGGCCTTGAGATCCATGAGCTTCCGGAAAGCCGCGCCCGCGACGCGGCGACCCGGATCAACGAGGAAGCCGCGGGGATGGCGGCGCTGATCCCGGACAAATCGGTTCTGGTCGCCCTCGACGAGCGCGGCAGCAATATCGACAGCGCGACCTTTGCCCGCCATCTCGGGCGCTGGCGCGACGAGTCGGTGCCGCATAATGTTTTTGTCATCGGCGGCGCGGACGGACTTTCGCCCGATTTGCGGCGCAAAGCCAAGCTTACCATGGCGTTCGGCGCAGCGACCTGGCCGCACCAGATGGTGCGGGTCATGTTGCTCGAACAGATTTACCGGTCGGCGACGATTTTGGCCGGCCATCCCTATCACCGCGTATAGCAAGGTCTGAACTGTCGATGCGGACCCCGCGGCAATCCGATTGGCTTCCAAGCGCTGTCCGCCGCGGACCGTCGCGTGCCACCCGCTTTCCGCTGTCGCTGCTGCTGGCATCGGCAAGCCTCGCGACTGCCATGACAGTGCCGGCCGCAGCGCAGACCGCTGCCCCGTCCACGCCGCAGGTCACCGCGCCGCCGACCGACGTGATCCGGCAGCGCGAGCAGGAACTCGCAGCCGCCCGCGCGCAGCAGAAGAGCGCTGCCGAACTGCGGGAAAAGCTGAAGGCCGATATCGCCGCGTTCGGCCAGGATCGCAGCAAGCTGACCCAGCAGGTGATCGATACCGCCGGGCGCGTGCGCGGCGTGGAAACCCGCATCGAGGATGCCGAGACACGGCTGCGACCGCTCGATGCGCGCGAGCAACAGATTCGCGCATCGCTAGACGCCCGCCGCGCCGAAATCGCCGAAGTACTTTCCGCCCTGCAGCGCGCCGGACGGCGCGCGCCGCCGGCCTTGCTGGTGCGCCCGGAAGACGCGCTGAAATCGCTTCGCACCGCCATGCTGCTCGGCTCCGTCGTACCGGAGATGCGCGGCCGTGCGGAGAAACTGGCCGGCGACCTCGGCGAACTCGTCGCGCTGCGCAAGGCCATCGCCACCGAACGCGACCAGCTGGCCATCGATCGCGACAAGCTCAGGGATGACCAGACCCGGCTCGCCTCCTTTGTCGAGGAGCGGCAGAAGCAGCAGAGCGCCGCCGAAAAGGACATGGAGGCGGAGGCCGCCCGCGCGCTCGCGCTGTCCCGTCAGGTCGACAGTCTCCAGGGCCTGATCGCGAAGATGGAGCAGGACGTCAAGAGCGCAGCGAAGGCCGCCGAGACCGCCAGCCTGCAGGGTTCTCCAGCCGCGCTCGGCAACGGCAAACCTAATCTGGGCGGCCTCAAGGACGCCGGACGGCTTAGCCCCGCCATCGCTTTCGCCTCTGCCAAGGGCCTGTTTTCGCTTCCGGTTAACGGCATTCGAATCCGGAACTTCGGCGGCTCCGATGGCGTCGGCGGCGTCGAAAAAGGCATTTCACTGGCCAGCCGGCCAGGCGCGCAGGTCACAACCCCGTGTGATGGCTGGGTTGTCTATGCCGGGCCGTTCCGCAGCTACGGACAACTCTTGATCCTCAACGCCGGTGGCGGGTATCATGTGTTGATCGCCGGGATGGAGCGAATTTCGGTGAGCATCGGCCAATTCGTTCTGACGGGGGAACCGGTGGCGGTCATGGGATCGACCTCCCGGGTGGCATCCGTCATTGCGGCCAATGTCAGCCAGCCTGTGCTCTATATCGAGTTCCGTAAGGACGGCACTCCCATTGATCCTGGCCCATGGTGGGCCGCAAACGAAGGCGAAAAGGTTCGCGGATGATGCGCAAGACTTCAATAATCCTGCTGAGTGCTGCCACCGGCGCCGCCTTGACGCTGTTCGTGACCCAGCCGCGTGCGGTGTTCATGGGGACGAGCGCACGCGCTGCGACCTCTGATACCTATCGCCAGCTCAATTTGTTCGGCGACGTCTTCGAACGCGTGCGCAGCGACTATGTCGAGAAACCCGACGACAGCAAGCTGGTCGAATCGGCCATCTCGGGCATGCTCACCGGGCTCGATCCGCATTCGAGCTACATGGACGCCAAGAGCTTCCGCGACATGCAGGTGCAGACCCGCGGCGAGTTCGGCGGCCTCGGCATCGAAGTCACCATGGAAGACGGCCTGATCAAGGTGGTGTCGCCGATCGACGACACGCCCGCCTCCAAGGCCGGTATCATGGCCAATGATATCATCACCAATCTCGACGACGAAGCCGTACAGGGACTCACCCTCAACCAGGCCGTCGAGAAGATGCGCGGCCCGGTCAACACCAAGATCAAGCTGAAGATCGTGCGCAAGGGCAAGGACGAGCCGCTCGACGTTACGCTGGTGCGCGACAACATCCGTGTCCGCTCGGTGCGCGCGCGCGTGGAGGGCGACGATATCGCCTACATTCGCATCACCACCTTCAACGAACAGACCACCGAAGGCCTGAAGCGCGAGATTGCCGCACTGACCACGCAGATCGGCGCGGACAAGCTGAAGGGCTTCATCATCGATCTCCGCAATAATCCCGGCGGCTTGCTGGAAGAGGCGGTCACTGTGTCCGACGCGTTCCTTGAGCGCGGCGAGATCGTTTCGACCCGCGGCCGCAATGCTGAGGAAACCCAGCGCCGCACCGCGCACGCCGGCGACCTCACCAAGGGCAAGCCGGTGGTCGTGCTGATCAACGGCGGCTCGGCTTCGGCATCGGAAATCGTTGCCGGCGCACTGCAGGACCACAAGCGCGCCACCACCATCGGCACGCGCTCGTTCGGCAAGGGCTCGGTGCAGACGATCATCCCGCTCGGTTCCGGCAATGGCGCGCTCCGCCTCACCACGGCGCGCTACTTCACCCCGTCTGGCAAGTCGATCCAGGCCAAGGGCATCGTGCCGGACATCGAGATCACCCAGGACGTGCCCGACGAGTTGAAGTCGCGCACCGACACCAAGGGCGAGGCCTCGCTGCGGGGCCATCTGAAGAACGACGGCGACGAGAAGACCGGCTCGCAATCCTACGTGCCGCCGGACGTCAAGGATGACAAGGCGCTGAAGGCCGCGGCCGACCTGCTGCATGGTATCAAGGTCACCGCGAGCACCACGGTGACCGACGACAAGGCCGCCGCGAAGCCGGACACCAAGCCGGCTACAGCCCAGCCCGAAGCCAAGCGCGAGACCAAGCCGAACTAGGCGCTCTTGCAGCGGACGTTTTGACGAAAGGGCGGCCTGCGGGCCGCCCTTTTTGTTGCCGTGAGACAGTCGGCAAGCCGCCATGCGCTGCCGCCCGCCGAGCCGGGCGTGGTATCGTTGCGCCGGCTGATTCGGGAGATCCATGGCATTGTCGACGGACGATCTGAGCACCCCGCTTGGACAACAATCGACGCGCAAGCGGCGGTTCCGGCTGCCGTTCACGGCAACCCAGGCCCTCGCCGTCATCCTCGGCCTGTTCCTGATCACCTTCTTCGGCTTTGCTATTTTCAATGACAATCCGCTCGGCGGCGAGCCCGGTGCCCGCGTCGCGATCGCTCCGGCGAAACCGGCCGGCGAGAAAGCCGCCGCCACTCCGGCAACCAAGGCCGAGGCAAAGCATGACAGCGAGCCAGCCAAGGCAGCTGCCGCCGCCGGGCAAAAGACCATCACCATCATCGACGGGTCGAGCGGCGCGCGCCACGATGTCGTCGTGCCGGCCGACGGGACCAGCAAGAGCGAGCCGGACGCCCTGCCAGCGGCGACCGCGGGCATCAATCCACGGCTGCTGGAAAAAACCCGTTACGGCATGGTCCCGGTGGCAGCCGATGGATTGAAGCCGCTCACCGCCTACGCCGCCGGCACAGATGCGGACCGCGCCAGGGCGGCACGGATGCCGAGCATCGCCATCGTGATCGGCGGTCTCGGCGTCGGTGCAGCGAAGACCACCGAGGCCATCATGAAGCTGCCGGCGGCGGTTACACTCGGCTTCACGCCCTACGGTTCGGACCCCGGCAAGCTGGTGGAGCGCGCCCGCGCCCAGCGCCACGAAGTGCTGCTGCAGGTTCCGATGGAGCCATTTGACTACCCCGACAACGATCCCGGTCCGCAGACCCTGCTGGCGACAGCCAGCGCCGAACAGAACCTCGATCGGCTGCTGTGGCACATGAGCCGATTTCAAGGCTATGTCGGAATTGCCAATTTCATGGGCGCGCGTTTCGTCGCCACCGATACCGCCTTGCAGCCGGTGGTTGGCGACGCCGCCAAGCGCGGGCTCGGCTTCTTCGATGACGGATCGACACCCCGCAGCGCTGCCGGCGTCGTGGCTGAGGCGCTGGCCATGCCGTTCGCGCGCGCTGACCTCACCATCGACGTGGTGCCGAGCTCGGCCGAGATCGACCGTGCGCTGGCCAAACTCGAGGCTCTGGCCAAGGAACGCGGCACGGCGATCGGCGTCGCCTCGGCGCTGCCGATCTCCATCGAGCGCATCGGTGCCTGGGCCAAGGCGCTGGAGAGCCGCGGCGTGATGCTTGTGCCATTGACAACAGCCATGCTGAAATCAAAATCAAGCTAGGGCGTTGATGGGCTAGAGTGAATTCGGCGTAGCCGAATCGCCTCATATATCCGGCTCGAACCGACGCGAGAGGCATTGACGGAATGGCGCGCTACGAAGACCTACCGTACCGGACTTGCGTTGGAATGATGCTGATCAACCCGGAAGGGCTCGTTTTCATCGGACGCCGCTCGGGCGGCATCGAACACGTCGACGAAACCCACGTCTGGCAGATGCCGCAGGGCGGCGTCGATCCCGGCGAGGACACCTGGGAAGCTGCCAAGCGAGAACTCTACGAGGAAACCAGCGTGCGCTCGGTCGAGAAACTCGGCGAGGTGCCGGACTGGCTGATCTACGACATCCCGCGCACCGTGGCCGGCCGCACGTGGAAAGGCCGCTATCGCGGCCAGCGCCAGAAATGGTTTGCCGTGCGCTTCACCGGCGATGACAGCGAGATCAATGTCGCGAGCCCCGGCGGAGGTCACAAGCCGGAATTCGTGTCCTGGCGCTGGGAGCCCATGAAAAATCTGCCGGACCTGATCGTGCCGTTCAAGCGCCCAGTCTACGAACGGGTTGTGAAGGAATTCGCCAGGCTGTCAGGCGACTAGCCGCGACATGACCGAACCCAAGCCCTATCGCCCGAATGTGGGAGTCGCGTTATTCAATGCGGAGGGACGCGTCCTGATCGGCCGCCGCTTCAAGGACGATGGCCCCGAGATCATCCTGCCCGGGCTGGAATGGCAGATGCCGCAAGGCGGCATCGACGCGAACGAGGATCCGCGAACTGCCGTGATGCGCGAATTGTGGGAAGAGACCGGCGTGACTCACGCCGACTATCTCGATGAGACCGACTGGCTGACCTACGACTTCATTCCGTTCGACGGGCCGGGCCATCGCTTCGCGCGGTTTCGCGGCCAGCGGCAGAAGTGGTTCGCCCTGCGCTTCACCGGCCGCGACGAGGAGGTCGACCCGCTGGCGACACGCAACGGCCAGCCTGCCGAATTCGATTCGTGGCGCTGGGAGAAGCTCGACCGCGTCGCAGACCTGGTCGTGCCGTTCCGGCGCGAGGTCTATCGGACGGTGGCGATGCGTTTTGCGAAGTTTGTTTGAGTTGGCGCTACAAAGTAGCAAACACCGATGTCGTCACCGGCCTGTCGGGGTAACTTGGTAATTACTGGCGTTGGTGATTGATACGATAGGCCGGCGTTTGCTGAACCGCCCGGTCAAGCCGAGCAGTGACAGCTAACCAAGCTTAGTGCATCGCCGTCGAGTTGACCTGCATCTGGATGGTCTTGAAGTGATCGAGGCGCTCGATGGCACGGTCGAGTTGCGACCCTTCCTTCTCGGCCAGCTTGGCTTCCATGGCGGCGATCTTGTCGGCCAGCGCGGCGCGATCGAGATCCTGCATCGAGGTGGCGACGTCGGCCAGCACGTTGAGGCCCTTGTCGGACACTTCGGCGAGGCCGCCGAGCACGATGATCATCTGCTTGGTGCTGCCTGACGTGATGGTCAGGATGCCAGGCCGCAGCGCGGCGACCATCGGCGCATGGCCCGCCATGATGCCGAAATCACCTTCGAGACCGGGAATGTCGACCTGATCGACTTCACCTGAGAAGGCGAGCTTTTCCGGCGAGACGAGATCAAAGTGGAAGGTGGCCATGAGATACCTGCGTGCAGCAATAACGAACGGTCAGAGAGGAAGCAGCGAACACGCTTGAGGCCGTTCGCTGCTTTCCGTTAATCTCTTAAGCGGCTTCGGCAGCCAGCTTCTTGCCCTTTTCGACGGCCTCTTCGATGGCGCCGACCATGTAGAAGGCGGCCTCCGGGAGGTGGTCGTACTTGCCTTCGCAGATCGCGCGGAAGCCCTTGATGGTATCCGCGAGGTCGACGAACTTGCCCGGCGAGCCGGTGAAGATTTCGGCGACGAAGAACGGCTGCGACAGAAAGCGCTCGATCTTGCGGGCGCGGGCCACGGCGAGCTTGTCCTCTTCCGACAGTTCATCCATGCCGAGAATGGCGATGATGTCCTGCAGCGACTTGTACTTCTGCAGCACCTGCTGGACCATGCGGGCGGTCTGGTAATGCTCCTCGCCAACGATCAGCGGCGACAGCATGCGCGAGGTGGAATCCAGCGGATCCACCGCGGGATAGATGCCCTTTTCCGAGATCGCGCGGTTCAGCACGGTCGTCGCATCGAGATGCGCGAACGAAGTCGCAGGCGCCGGATCGGTCAAATCGTCGGCCGGCACGTAGATCGCCTGCACCGAGGTGATCGAACCCTTGTGGGTGGTGGTGATGCGCTCCTGCAGCGCGCCCATGTCGGTGGCCAGCGTCGGCTGATAGCCCACCGCCGAAGGAATGCGGCCGAGCAGAGCGGACACTTCCGAACCAGCCTGGGTGAAGCGGAAGATGTTGTCGATGAAGAACAGCACGTCCTGGCCCTGATCGCGGAAATGTTCTGCGACGGTCAGGCCCGACAGTGCGACGCGCATGCGGGCGCCCGGGGGTTCGTTCATCTGGCCGAACACCAGCGCGCACTTCGACTTCACGCTGGGATCGGGATTGTGCGGATCGGCGTTGACCTTGGACTCGATGAACTCGTGATACAGATCGTTGCCTTCGCGGGTACGCTCGCCGACGCCGGCGAACACCGAATTGCCGCCGTGCGCCTTCGCGACGTTGTTGATCAGTTCCTGGATCAGCACGGTCTTGCCGACGCCGGCGCCGCCGAACAGGCCGATCTTGCCGCCCTTGGCGTAGGGCGCCAGCAGGTCGACGACCTTGATGCCGGTGACGAGAATTTCAGCTTCCGTGGACTGCTCGGTGTACATCGGCGCTTCCTGATGAATCGCGCGCATGCCTTCCGAAGCGATCGGACCGCCTTCGTCGATCGGCTCACCGATCACGTTCATGATGCGGCCGAGCGTGCCGACGCCGACCGGCACCATGATCGGGCTGCCGGTGTCGGTGACTTCCTGGCCGCGGACCAGACCCTCGGTGGTGTCCATCGCAATGGTGCGCACCGTGGATTCGCCGAGATGCTGTGCGACTTCGAGCACCAGCTTGTTCTTGCCGTTCATGGTGGTGACAGCGCTGAGAATCGCGGGCAGCGCGCCTTCGAACTGCACGTCGACGACGGCGCCGATGACCTGGGTGATGCGTCCGGTCTGGTTGGCGGGGGTAGCCATGAAAACTTCTCCTTGAAGTCCGAAACTTGAAACCACGGCCTTGCGACCGAACTGTTGTTGTTAGATCGCCTCGGCGCCGGAGATGATCTCGATCAGCTCCTTGGTAATCATCGCCTGGCGGGTGCGGTTGTAGATCAATGTCTGCTTGCGGATCATGTCGCCGGCGTTGCGCGTGGCGTTGTCCATCGAGCTCATCTGGGCGCCGTAGAACGACGCGTTGTTCTCGAGCAGCGCGCGGAAAATCTGCACCGCGAGATTGCGCGGCAACAGGCCGGCGAGAATCTCGTCTTCCGCTGGCTCGTATTCGTAGACCGGCTTCGGCGCGTCGCTGGCCGCGGCCGGGGCCTGCACCACCAGCGGAATGATCTGCTGCGCGGTCGGGATCTGCGCGATCACCGTCTTGAAGCGCGAGAAGAACAGGGTGCAGACATCGAACTCGCCATTGTCGAAGCGCGCCAGAACCTTCTTGGCGATGTCCTCGGCATTGATGAAGCCGAGCTGCTTCACCGAACGCAGCTCGAGATGCTCGACGATCTGCTTGTCGAAGGTGCGGCGCAACTGCTCGTAGCCCTTGCGGCCGACGCAGAAGAATTTGACTTCCTTGCCCTGGTTCATCAGTGCCAGCGCACGCTCGCGCGCGAGGCGAACGATCGAGGAGTTGAACGCGCCGGACAGGCCGCGCTCGCCGGTGCAGACCAGCAGCAGATGAACCTGGTCGCGGCCGGTGCCGCCGAGCAGCGCCGGGCCGGTGCCGGATCCGGCGGCCGCGCCTGCGATAGAGGCGATGACCGCATCCATCCGCTCGGCATAGGGCCGCGCGGCTTCGGCCGCCATCTGCGCGCGGCGCAGCTTCGAGGCCGCCACCATCTGCATGGCCTTGGTGATCTTCTGCGTCGACTGGACGCTTCGGATCCGGAGCCGGTAGGTTTTGAGACTGGGCATGGGAAGCCTAGGACCCCTTAGGCGAACTTCTTGGTGAAGTCGGTCAGGAAGGCCTTCAGCTTGTCGTCCGTCTCCTTGACGATCTCACGCTTGTCGCGGATCGAGGTCAGCATCGAGCCCTCGGCGCGCAGCGCGTCGAGCATCTGGCGCTCGTACTCGCCGATGCGGTTGACCGGCAGGTTGTCGAGGAAGCCGCGGGTACCTGAGTAGATCGAGGCGACCTGCTCTTCGACCGGCATGGGCTGGTACTGGCCCTGCTTCAGGAGCTCGGTCAGCCGCTGGCCGCGCGACAGCAGGCGCTGGGTCGAGGCGTCGAGGTCGGAAGCGAACTGGGCGAACGCCGCCATCTCGCGGTACTGCGCCAGCTCGAGCTTCATGGTGCCGGCGACCTGCTTCATCGCCTTGATCTGGGCCGCCGAGCCGACGCGGCTCACCGACAGCCCGACGTTGATCGCCGGCTTGATGCCGGCGTAGAACAATTCGGCCTCGAGGAAGATCTGGCCATCGGTGATCGAGATCACGTTGGTCGGGATGTAGGCCGAGACGTCGCCGGCCTGCGTCTCGATGATCGGCAGCGCCGTCAGCGAGCCCGAGCCGTTCTTCTCGTTCAGCTTGGCGGCGCGCTCGAGCAGCCGCGAGTGGAGATAGAACACGTCGCCCGGATAGGCTTCGCGGCCTGGCGGGCGGCGCAGCAGCAGCGACATCTGGCGGTAGGAGACGGCCTGCTTGGACAGGTCGTCGTACACGATCACGGCGTGCATGCCGTTGTCGCGGAAGTACTCGCCCATGGCGCAGCCGGTATAGGGCGCCAGGAACTGCATCGGCGCCGGATCCGACGCGGTCGCGGCGACGACGATGGAGTATTCCATCGCGCCGTTGTCCTCGAGCGTCTTGACGATCTGGGCGACGGTCGAGCGCTTCTGGCCGATGGCGACGTAGATGCAATAGAGCTTGCGGCTCTCGTCGGTGCCCTTGTTGATCGGCTTCTGGTTCAGGAAGGTGTCGATGGCGACGGCGGTCTTGCCGGTCTGGCGGTCGCCGATGATCAGCTCGCGCTGGCCGCGGCCGACCGGCACCAGCGAATCGAGCGCCTTCAGGCCGGTCTGCATCGGCTCGGTCACCGACTTGCGCGGAATGATTCCGGGCGCCTTCACTTCGACGAGGCGGCGCTCGGTCGAGGCGATCGGGCCCTTGCCGTCGATCGGATTGCCGAGGCCGTCGACCACGCGGCCGAGCAGGCCCTTGCCGACCGGCACGTCGACGATGGTGCCGGTGCGCTTGACGGTGTCGCCTTCGCGGATCGAGCGATCCTCGCCGAAGATCACGACGCCGACATTGTCGCTCTCGAGGTTCAGCGCCATGCCCTTGATGCCGCCGGGGAACTCGACCATCTCGCCGGCCTTGACGCTGTCGAGGCCATAGACGCGGGCGATACCGTCGCCGACGGAGAGGACCTGGCCGACCTCTGCGACTTCGGCCTCGGTGCCGAAGCTGGCGATCTGCTGCTTGAGAATGGCCGAGATTTCAGCGGCGCGGATATCCATTTTAGGCAACCCCCTTCATGGCGAGCTGCAGACGCTGCAGCTTGCTGCGGATGGACGAATCGAACAGGCGCGAGCCGACCTTGACGACAAGGCCGCCCAGGATCTCGGGTTCTACGCGCGCATCGATGGAAACCTTGGCGCTGCCCAGTACCGAGCGCAGCGAATCGTTGAGCTGCTGCAGCTGGTCGGGTGACAGCGGCACGGCCGACGTCACGGCGACCGTCGTTTCGCCGCGCCGGCTCGCCAGCTCGGCGAGAAAGGCGGTCGCCATGGCGACCAGTTCGCGGGCGCGGCCGTTGGCGGCCACCGTGCCGATGAAACTGCGGGTCAGCCCCTTGATGCCGGCGGCGTCGAGCACGGCGAGCACCTTCTGGGCGACTCCAAACTTGAGCAGCTCCTTGTCGGTGACAAAGAAGGCCTTTTTGAAGCCGCGACGTTTGATCTCGTCGGGCAGCACGCTGCGCGAACCGGGACCGAAGTAAGACGTTTCGTTGAGGATGATGCGATGGGGCATCCTTCAGGCTTAGATCACTGCCGCGCTCTCGCCGATGCCGGAGATTGAATTTGGTAGATTTTGAACGATATTGATAGATTTTAATCAGCAGCGCTCATAATCCCTAAATATCAATTAGTTACCTTGCCTCGAACGTGCCGTCAGCGCGCTTGGCGATCAATCGCTTGAGTTCCAGCATCATCAAGGTCGCCGACAATTGCGCCATGGGCAGACCGGTCCGGATGCCCAAGGCATCCATGGTGACCAGCGCGCCGCCCGCAAAACACTCGTAAACCTGCCGTTCCTCCGCGGTCAGGTTCGACGCCGCCAAGGCGGTCCCGCCGGTGGTCTTTTCCGGAATCGCCGCCGGCCGCAAACCGTCGAGGTAGTTCAACTCGCTCAATATATCGTCCACGCCCGTCAGCAGCGTCGCCCCGTCGCGGATAAGTTGGTGGCATCCCGCGCTCGTCGCCTGGTCGATGCGGCCCGGCACCGCGAAGATCAACCGGCCCTGTTCGCCGGCAAAACGCGCGGTGATCATCGATCCTCCGCTCACGTCGCTCTCCACCACCACGACCGCGTCGCAGATTCCCGCCACGATGCGGTTGCGCATCGCGAACGACTGTTTGTCCGCCCTGCGCGTAAACGGGAATTCCGACAGAATCGCCCCGGTCTCCTCAATCTGGCGATACAGGCCGAGGTTTTCTGCGGGATAAATGATGTCGATCCCGTTGCCCAGCACCGCGACGGTCTTCCCGCCCACCGACAACGCGCCTTCATGCGCGGCCGTGTCGATGCCTCGCGCCAGCCCGCTCACCACGCAGAACCCCAGCCGCGCAAGCTCGGCGCCGAGTTTCTTGGCCACACTCTGCCCGTAGAGCGTCGTTCTCCGGCTGCCGACGATGGCCACGCCCGGTTGCGAGAAATCGTAGGGACCTTTTCGATACAGTCCGATCGGTGCGCTGTCGATTTGTCGCAGCAATTTCGGATATCCGGGATCTCGCGCGGTGATGAATGTCGTGGACGCCTGCGCCATGCGCTCCTCTTCGCGAGGCAGATCAAAATGCTCACGCCAGCCGGAAATCGTCGCGCTGATCACCGGCCCCACGCCGCGGACCTCCTCCAATCGCCGGGCCCCGGCGACAAACACCGACCGCGGATCATCTCCGAGCTCGACGAGCAGCCGGTTGAGGGTGATCGGCCCGATATTGGGCAGCGCGTTCAATACCAGGAAGGCCTGCTGTTCGGTGAGTTCGCATGGGTTCATGGTCGGTTCGCATCAGTATGACGCCATCTCACTGCAGCGTAAAGCGGTCATAAGACCCGCCGAAGTCACTCGGGCAGCAAACGCCTCAACCCGGATTCATCGAGCACCGCGACGCCAAGTCGTTGCGCATCGTCCAACTTGGCCCCGGCCCCCTCGCCGGCCACCACAAAATCCGTTCGTCGGCCGACACTTTCGACGACACGCCCGCCCGCCGCCAGGATGCGTTGCGCCGCCTCGGCCCGCGTCATCCCCGGAAGCGCGCCGGTCAGGACAAAGGTCTTCCCGGCCAACGGAGCCGCCGCGCTCTCTTGGAGCGGCCGCGAAGGGTTCAAACCCAAACCGGCCAGTTCAACCACCAGCGAACGGTTTTCCGGTCTGGCAAAAAAGGCCAGCACCGCCTCACCGACCGACTCGCTCACGCCGGTGACAAGCGGATGTCCGCCCGCGATAAAATCCTCGTGACGCGCCCCGGCCAGCGCCGTCAACCCGTCAAAACGCGCCGCCAGTGCCGCGGCGTTTTTGCGTCCCACTCCGGGTATACCCAGACTGTAAATCAATCGGTCCAACCCGGTCCGTTTGCTTTGATCGATCTGCTTCAGAAGCTCGTCGGCGGCCGCAGCGGACAATTTTCCCGCGGACAACAGATCGTCGCGAGTCAGACGGTAAAGATCCGCGATCCCCGCCACCTTTTCCGCATTCACCAGGCTATCGACCAATGCCGGCCCCAAGCCGCCGATTCCCATGCCTGTCGGCGCGGCGAAGTGCTCGATGCGCCGGCGCACTTGCGCGGGGCAGCCGGCATTCGCACACCGGATCGCCGTTCCACCCTCGGATTGGACCAAGGCGGAACCGCACGAAGGACAGTGCGCGGGGAATACAAACGGTTCGATTCCCGGAGCCCGCCGGGCGAGGTCCGCACCGGTGATCGCCGGGATGATCTCTCCGGCCTTCTCCACGTATACCCAGTCGCCCACGCGCACGTCGCGGCGTGCGATCTCGGCGGAGTTATGCAGCGTCGCCCGTGCAACCGACGTGCCGCCGATCTCGACCGGATCCAACTCCGCGACGGGCGTGACGAGCCCCGTGCGCCCGACCTGCAACGTCACCGCAAGCAACCGTGTCGCCACGCGTTCCGGCGGAAACTTATAGGCCACCGCCCACCGCGGCGCCTCCTCCCCTACCCCCAGTTCGCGCTGATCGGCCAATGAATCGATTTTCACCACCACTCCATCCGTCGGAAAAGCAAACGCGGACCGTCCGCGGCCAAAAAACTCCACCGCGGCCCACGCCTCGTCCGGACTTCCCGCGGCCTTCCAGGTCTCCACGGCCGGCAGTCCCCACGCACGCACAAGGGCATGCAGGGCCTGCTGCGAAGCCGGACGCGGAACGGGGCCTTCCCATGCGCCCAATCCGTAAAAGACCACGCTCAGACGACGCTTCGCCACCTCCGCAGGATCGCGCTGCTTCAGCGTGCCGGCCGCCAGATTGCGCGGATGCGCATACGGTTCCTCGCCCGCCTCGAACAGCTCTTCGGGCAGCTGCGTGAAAGCCTTGATGACCTTGAAGCGCAACCGTTGC